>Ga0209429_10000085_pt1 | contig 62459 bp, 98 predicted proteins | sample BarGraNGADG00212_3_FD_184493 | JGI IMG/M metagenome (GOLD analysis project Ga0209429, IMG submission 184493) | Arctic peat soil microbial communities from Barrow, Alaska - Barrow Graham LP Ref core NGADG0004-212 (SPAdes) (version 2) | ecosystem: Environmental > Terrestrial > Soil > Wetlands >... | reverse complement strand
CGGTCTGCATTGCCTTGCAATTTCGCGTCAGCTTCCCAAAAGAGTTTGTCCTTCACTGCTTGTGATGCTTTGTCTATGTCCAATTGTTTAGCAGCAATTCTAAACGCGGCAAGCACCTCTTCATCTTCTCTCTTTTTTATTGCCTCTAGTGCGTCTTGTTCAGCACTACCTATGACTGCCTGTACCATACCACTAGAAGTGCCATTGGTCTCAGACTGGATTTTGGCAGCTTGTTTTTTCTGCGCAAGGATTCGGTCACTATCTGCATTCGCTTTATTACGGGCATTTGCAGCGCGAGTATCTGCTAATGCGGCATCCTCTGCCTGCGCCTTCCGGTAGTTCTCCATGGCCTTGATTGCTTGCGCGTCAGCCCACTTCTGGGCGTCAAGTTTCCGCTTGTTGTTGGAGTTTAGGTCACCAAGCACCTTGTCCATGATGTCGCGCTGAGCATCGCGGTCTTCCTCTTTCATGCTCAGAAGGGTAGCATATTGTGACCGTTGCTCAGTGACGTATTTTTCATTTAGAGTTGCCTCGAATTGATTCTCTGACACCTTCATCTGCAACTCTGCACGCTTGATGTCGTCGGTTTCCTTTGATGCTTCATACTGGAGTTGTGAGACAGTCTGCGCCGTATCCGCTACGCTTCGCGCATATTCATCATTGATTTTCTCAAGTGCCTTCGCGTCGGCATCCGCTTTTTTGACATCGCCAAAACCGACTTTATCGGGAGTGGTCTCTTTCAATGCTGAAGTGTTCTTCGCTTTAGTCAGGTCTAGCTGTGCCTGGTTACGAGCCACACTGGCGGCATTCATTTCCTCAGTCATGTCTGGACTTGTTTGATTTGTCTTATCCCATCTTCCGCGTCCCGAATTGTATAGTCTCACTCGCCATGCTTGATCGGAAGAAGTAGGTTGGATTGTTCCACCCGAATCTAGGGTTTTTCTTGCACCTGCGATTTCACCAGGTTTTAGATAAGCATTCAACGTTTTGTCTAATGACGCTTCAGCTACTGCTGCCTTTTGCTCCAGTATCTTAATATTCGACTCTTCAATAGCCTTATTCATCTCCAGATACTGCGTTGTCATCTTTTTAACAGAGTCAACATTCTCGTCCCATGTAGTCGATGAATCCCCGACCTGTTCGGCCATGTACTTGAAACTTGCCGCAAGGGCATCTTGTACCGTTTTTAATTCCCCCGATACTGTGCCTGTGCCAACTTGTGCTTTTTTCAGCTTCTCGTAGGTGTCGATGTTCTTTGTTATCTGGGTAACTTCATCGGCCTGTTTGCCCTTTAGTGCTACAAGTGCCGCTTCCTGCGACTGTACGGCCTCTGTAGCCTTGCGAACACCAGCATTTGCCGCGTACTCATTAGCATTATTCCATGCCATAGTACCAGCGACAACAGCGGATAATCCTAAAATAATCCACCCCAACGGATTTGTAGCAAAGGCGGCTTTGATTGCTGTAGACAGTCCTGCGACTGATACGGAAGCTATATTTGTTGCTGCCGCAAACCCTGTTGCTCCTGCTGCTGCCGCAACTGCTTCGGCCTTGATTAAGGCAAACCCAAAACCAAGTGCGGATAATGACCGGCTCAGTGTGGCCACGCCGGTAACTACCACAGGTAACACTGCTGACAAAGCCTTGAACGATAAAGCAAACGCCAGTATTGTTGCCCCAATTCCGTTTGCAGCGAGTAATCCGGTGATAGACTTAAGGAACCCACCAATCATCTGAATGACCGGCTGTAAGATTCCCCCGGCACCCGCTACGGCACTCCAGACTTGCTTCGCGAAGTCCATGAAGTTTTTGCCGACGGCCATCAGGTTAGCCCCGATAGCTTGCAGGTTTTTGCGGCCATCCTCGGTAGCAAGGCTCAAGCCCACGAATGCGGCTATGAGTGCCACTATCGGGCCTACTACCGCAATATTCGGAATCTTTGCCAGTACCCCTGCGAACTGCCCCCATTTAGCATCAATGCTTATAATTCCAGACGCGAGCAATGCAAGTACGCCGGTCACAACAGCGCCCGCCGAACCGAACAACAGGAAATCTCCAATCGCCTTCTGCGTTGCCGGAGACAGGTTTTCGATTGCATGAAGCACGCTAACGCCCCAGTCGATAATCTTCATCAGATTACCCTTCATAGCGTCGCCGAGTTTAGTGATCGCCATCTGGAAGTTAGTTGCCGCGTTAGAAAGCTTGCCTGACAGAGATTCCATTTCCTGTGCTTTTGCTACACCACTGGAGTCCTTCTTCATCCCCTGCGTAAACGCGGGCAAGGCCACGTCCGCTGATATTGTCATATCCGGGTTTCGCATCCGCTTTGATAACGATTCCCATGATTCGCCGGTATATTCAGTCAGGTACTTGATAACGGGGATATTGGCTTTTTCGAGTTGTAGCAACTCGCGCCCCATTATTTTGCCTTCATTGCGAATCTTACCGAAAATGGTGATAACTCGCTGCATCATTTCGGGGTCAGCGCCAATCTGTGCTACCTTGTCGGCGATTATCTGCATCGTCGGGATTAGTTCTTCTGCCGAATATCCAAACGCCTTCAGTTCCTTTGCGCCATTCAATAGAATATCAAACTTGAACGGAGTATTCTCGCTGAAGTCACGTAGTTTCTTCATAAACGCGAGACCAGCATCCATACTGCCGAATAACGATGCGAGAGAAATCCTTGTCTGGTCGATGTGACTCTGAATTTTGCCAATGCCGAATATAGTTGCTGCGCCTACAGCACCGGCCATTACAAGGCCCATGCCAATGCCCTGCAACGTGCTTCCGAGCTGCTGCATCGCGGCTTTCATCTCACCAGCGGCCTGCCGGAGTGCCCGAAGACGGCCAGCAATTGCGTCGATTTTCGCCTTGGTCATCTCGTAAGCGGCATTACTCGGACCCATATTATTCAAGTCGATGGTGAGCTTCTGCAACTCCGCAGACATAAGAACCATGCTCTTCTGAATTGTAAAGGTGTTAGCGAATACTCCGCCGGGGGTAACGCCCTGCAGTCCTGTTATGTTTTGCGCGTAAGTTTGCGCTTCATTTCTGATGTTTTGAGCAGCGAGGGCAGTGCCTTCTTTGGTCTTTGCTGTAGCTGCGGTGGCTACTGCCTTTTCTAATGCTAACTGCTCTTTGACGAGGCCATTAACAAATGCTTGCGCGGGCGAAAGTGCCTTGATTCGCTCACCAACGGCCATTACTTCGGCGTCAATTTCCTTCCATGCCGCTGACTGCGCTACTAACTCACCGCGTTGTGCAGAAAGTAAAGCCTGCTGCTCTTTTAGGTTTGCCATTTCCGCATTGAGCGCGGGTGCATCTGCTGCTGAAAATATTGGCGCACCATTGACGCCTACCTTTTGGATATTGAACGCTTCTACACGGGCAGCGAGTTTTGCGTTAGCGACAACTGTTGCTGCGTCAAGTTTGGCCTGTGCCGCTAATTGCTTTGCTAAAGCGTCTGCCTGCACCGCTTCGAGTTTACGGACATTGGCAACGCTCTTTTCCATGCGAGCGGTATCAGAAGCTTCAAGTTGCGCGTTCATCTGCTCAACTTTAGCAAGCCCAGCGGCTTCTTCTTCACGAGCGGTCTGTGATGCAATAGCGACTTTTTGTTCTCCCGCTTCTTTTTGAGCTACCCATTTTTCTTGTTTTGCTGTCCACTTTGCATATTGAGAATCAAGGGCTGCGTCAGCTTTTGCTTGTGCCGCTACTATTTTTGCAGCAGCTCTTTCGTCAGCAGCAGCTCTTTTGGCTAGTGCGGCTTCATACTTTGCTTGCTCTTTTGCATAGACAGCACTATTGTCTTTTGTATAAATTGCTTCGCCACCATTGGCGATAGCTCTAGAGTTCCATTCATTCAACTCGCGAAGTTTTGCGCTAGGTTGTGGCATTGGCTTGCCACTGACTACTGCCGCCCCTGCCCCAACGGAAGTGGTCTTTGTTACCACGTCAATAACAACGGGTTTTGCCGACAACGCGGCCATCTGCGCTTGCAGTGCGGTAAACTCGGCGCGAAGTGCGGTCAACTCCGCCATGTTGACTTGCGGGGTAACTACCTGTGCCGAGAGCGTCTTTACCTGCGCTTCGAGCGCGGCAATTTTTGCCTCCAACTGCTCTAGCATAGCCGGATTAGTGCGAATTGTTACTACGTCTGTAGATACGTCAGCAGCAAACTTCTCAACCATTCCTTTGGCAACTTTGAGGTCTTCTTGCAATTTTATGAGGGTCGCACCGATTTCAACGTAAATTCCTCCGCCTCCTACGTCCATACCATCTTCAGCCATAAATTCCCCCTTTGGGTATTTTGAGGCAAACGCGCCGCATAAAAAAGAACCCCCCATTATATGAGAGGTTCTAATATTTTAGATGTGAAATCGCTATTTGCTCTGCCTGCTATATTTAGTCATCGCTTCTTCGGGTTCCATGCCGCGCTTTAGTCTCATACGCAAAGTGCCAGCAGCAACAACGCAGCGGACGTCTTCAGCCCATTCAGCGATACACTTGGTTTCTCCGAAAGCAGTAATCATGTGATTATCCCGTCGATTCCTCGCCTGTTGCTTCGCTGTAGCCCACCTGCAGTTGGATGGTTCATAGTTGCCACTTTCGTTATTTTCTCTATCAAGGGTGAGTTTATCCGAATAGCCATTAGCGAGAGACCATTCCTTGAATACCGAGCTATCTCTCCATGCCACACAAACTGTAATACCGCGCCCGCCATGAGTATGGTAACTGTCACTGTTTTTGTTGTAGCAACGATTCATCATAGCTGCCCAGCACTGATGCAGTCTAAAATACTCGCTACCCACCACACGGTCGCCGTGCGTAGTAATTACCTCGCGCCGATAACACCCGCATGACTTGGTATGGCCACTGATTAAATTATTGCCTTCTACGCGGCAAATGTTTCCACATTCGCAGACGCAAATATAGAAATGCCTTAAATGTCCCTTGATTCTCTCTACTTCATGCTCTTTGACTGTGAGCCAATTCCAAACCATACCTACGGGCATGTTGTCCGTCGTGTAGTTGACTCCGTCTTTGACTCGTGCTATACTAGGTCTCATGCGATACCTCCTTCTAGGTATTTCATACGCCCACCGCAATTAGTCTTTGCGGTGGGCACTTTCTATTCATAGTATACCACAAACTGGATTGTTGTGCAAGCGGGTCTTATCGTCTATCAACGCCTTTAGTCGTTGTGCGTCACTAAGTTTCGCTTTTGCCAGTCGCTCTTTGTTCAACTCTGTCCATGTCTCATAGCAGGAAACGTCAGTGTTCGGCAGTTGCGATATTTCGTACAGGCGCGATTGTGTTTCTGCTAATGAAGGTATTGAAACAGCAAAGGATGCCCATTGTTTGCGTCTCGCACGCTCTGCCGCTATCTTCTGTTTGCGGGTCAGGCGTTTAGGCTTGGCAACTTTCTTCTCGTCAATTTCCTGCTTGTCGCCATCGCGGTTGAACATGCGCAGGTCTTCGACTTTCAGCCAGCTACTCTTCTCACTGATGCCCATAGTTCCACAGTTTAACGTGTACCACAGGCTCCTAGCGAATCGCTCATCTTCGAGCAGTATCGCCTCATTCTTTCGCAGGCTATACGCCCCAACAAACTCGGATATCTCCCATGGAATTAGGAACCCGAAGGCTTCAATGTCGGGGTCGCCACCCGCAACTAAATATTGTCGATACCAGCTAGTACTGCTCCAGACGCCGCCATCGCTGTCTCCATCTCCTTGCCCGCCTCCGTTAATGTGGAGAGCAGGCGCAATATTTGGGGGATATCCACCCCGAATGCCTTTCCAAATCCGGTCACGAGCTGTTCACTCAAGTAGCCAATGTTGTTGGTATTGATGTTGTAGAGAACGTCGTCCTCTGTCCATAACTCTTCGTCAGCCAGCGGCCCCGGCCTGCCCTTGCTTGCGTTGTATTTGTCACGCTCAATCGGGGCGTTAAAGCCTTCCACAAGGACAGCAGAAAGAATGTCGCCCTCTGCCTTCATCGCAATGTCAGCGTATAAATCCTTGATCGACTTACCAAACTTGCGCTGGAGGTTGCTGATTGAGCGTGCGTTTAACTGGAAGTACCCCGTGCGTTCCATCCCGGGAACGTAAACTTCTACGTCACCATTCGTGGTGAATACGTCGGCTTGCGGAACTTCTACCGGAGCCACCGGCGCGAGTGTTGGCTTTGCTCTTTTGCCTATGTTAGCCATCTAATTTCCCCCTTATAAAACTGAAATGTAGGGTGGGGACTGAATTGTCCCCACCAGTGCTTGTGTGGTTACTTACCACACAATTACGGTATTACTGGGACATACGGGCCAAGTGCCCCAGTTCCCTGAAGTGCGATGTCGAAGGTAGCGATGCCATCGACTGGAGCACTGATCTTGACAGACTTGCCGTAGCTGTTGCCAACCAGGACATTCCCGCCCGTAAGTGGAGACCCTGTCCCGCCAACGTTTACCCCAATAGCAATAACTGTGCCCGCGAGTAATGGTGTCAGAACGGCCACTAACTGTGAAGCTCCAGTAATAACCGGAGTAAGCACGCCATCTCCGATGATAGAGAAGTCGTTCTTCACGAAGTCGGTGTGCCCGCCAGAAGTTTTAGACGAATGAATTTTCCCGTTGCCTGTCAGTGTTATGGCAGAACCAATGGTGAAAACCACCTCTATGCCATCATCGGCGGGGAAATCAGTGCCTTCCAATGCCGCCAACAATTCGGCGGTCAGTTCTGAAGGGGTGCCGTCAGAAGTCCAAAAGGTATTTGCTGTTGCACTCCACGTATACTGCGTCGGAGCGAAAACCGTATTGGGATACAGGTCGTGAACCTTCGCACTGGCGAACCCCATATTAATGTCAATGGAGACGTCGCCGCAGAAAACGAGTCCGCCTGCACGGGTGAGTGTGCATTTGATGCCCGACACCTCTGCGGCTGTATCGTCTAATACTCCACTAACGGCGGCGTTCCATTCGGTATAGCCGACGAAGTTCGGGGTTGATGGGTCGCCCTTGTGAGCGCCATCAAAGGTAGTCCCGGTGATAGATATATCACCGCCGCGCGAAAACTTTAATGGCGTTACTACGCCCGCAGTCTGCGGCCCAATGTTTAGGTTTTTGCCGGCAACAAGTGTTGGTGTTGGCATTTTCTTTCTCCTTTAGTGCTAGGCCGTAGCCTGCTGAATATATAGCTTAAGTCTCAAAACTCCGTGATATACGGGTAGCTTGAGGACTTCGTCGAAACTGTCGCGGATACAAAGCGTTGCTCCGGGAAAAGTTGCGATGTTGTAAAATCCCGTGCCCAGTGAAATTGGGCTACTGAATTTTGTGAGTAGTTTCGACACAGAATCCATGATACTTAACACGGGTGCGCGGCTACCACCGCTGTCCCAGACATGAATAGTCGTCGTCGTGTACCAGCCCTTGAAATCCTTGCCCCAGAAGGCATCTGCGGTGTCTTCGCCAATTTCGATGCGCCTTGGCGTAAACTCCATTGGCGGACTGCTCAACACGGGAACGGCGACTCCGCCATAAGTCACGGCGGCATTGAGTTTCGTGTAAATCCCAGCTTGTATTGCAGCAAACGGAATACTGAATCCGGTTTCTGTTGGCATTACTTACCCCCTAGTGCGGCTTTAACCGCCCGTATTGTGCCCATTCGCGAGGTTTCTAGCGCAGGAACCATAAACGGTGAAGCGTACATGCCGCGATTGAATGACCTATTATGCGGAGGATTCGGAAATGGGCCGGTGCTTGCCGTATCACCCGTGCCAAACTCAAACCAAAGACTTACCCAGTGCCTGCTGACAATGCGAATGGTAAGCCCGCCATTTAATGGGATAATCTCTATCATATCAGCAATGCTATCGGAAGTTGAAGGAACCGGCGTATTTGGTTGTCCGGTACGACTCCTGCCCCCGGTTGGTAAGCGAGTGAATCTCCAAACTTTAGGCGGCGGAGCTGCAAGGTACTTTGCCTTGTCCTGTATAACCTTTGCCCGCAGCATCAATGCTTCTTTTACCTTTTCTTCGATAGCGGCTTGCTTCTTCGCGAAGTAGCCAGATAGTTTGTCAACGCCAATTACTCGCATATCACTGACCTGCTTGCTTCAACTCGTTAAGATAGACGCATATCTCGGTGTGATGCTCATTCATATCATCAATCCCAACGATATAAAAGCTGCGGGTGCCTATGACCAGCCGGTCAGCAGCGGTGATAACAGTGTTATAGTCATTGCGATAAGGTATGTGAAATTCGTGCGAGATTAGTTGCCCATTAACTGCGGGCGTGTATCTGATTGTGGCGTCGATACTGTTGAGAATTCCTGTTAGCGTTACCCCTGTAGTAGCGTACCCACTTGTGCCTGATGCGGAAGTAAATCCCCCCATGCCGTCACCGAAAGCACTATTCCCGATGGTCTGTCTTTGCACGGTCATTGTGTACATAATTGAAGGCCGGGTAACTTCCCTGCCGGTTATTTCCATCCAGCCAGCGGCGCGGTGTGGAACTATCGCCATAATGTCAAAGGTTCTGGTCACGGCGTCCATGACCACTTGAATCATGTGGCCTACGATAACGTCTGCCCGTTTTCTTGTTGTGAGTGTGGCAACACTTCCGTTATCGGCGTTGGTTATATGATTTAAGCTCGCGAGTGACGGCCACGCTACCGCAACTCTGCAAGTCGGCGTTGAGCCGAGGTTGCCCCACGTAACCTGTCCGGTAGTCGCCGGGCTAGTAATAAGCGTCGGGGTGAGTATGGTAGCTGTATAGCGGCATTGTGCCGATGATATTGGTGTATAAGCCATAAGTCACATCCTCGAAAGATGGCACAAAAAAGAACCCCCGATTCATTTGAGAGTTCTTTTTTACATCGTGAAGTAGTTACTTGCTACGCCGGGAAGGTTTTGTCATCGCGTCTTCGGTATCCATTCCACTCTTTAGTCTGTACCATAAAGTTGCATAGGAAACAACGCAGCGGGAATCTTCTACCCATGCAGAAATACACTTCGTCTCGCCAAATGCCATAATAAGGCGATTAGACCGAGTGTTTCTATTCTGCTGCTTACGTGTCGCCCACCGGCAGTTTGAAGGTTCGTAATTGCCGTCGTTGTTAGGGTAACGGTCGAGAGTTAGGGTGTCAGAATATCCGTTACTTATAGCCCACCTTTGAAATACTTCTGGATTATCTCGCCACTCATTGCAAACAGTGATGCCGCGTCCTCCATGAGCGTTGTAACCAGAATCATTCATATCGTAACAGCGGCTAATCATGTGTATCCAGCACTTATACAACCTATAATATTCACTAGTAGGTAAGCTATATCCATGCTTTGTCGACCAGACTTTAATCATTGCCTGCTTATAACACCCGCAAGATTTTGTGTGACCACTTACAATATCACGCCCAAATGCGATATAAATATTTCCACAATCGCACAGTAAAGAATATCGTGGTTTGCGATCGCCAAATGGGCTAGGTGTACGGTTCTGAACTGTGCCCCTACCCCATCTCATGCCGGCAGGCATAGTGCCTAGCGTGTAATTGACGCCATCTTTGAATCGCTGTATACTAGTTCTCATGCAATACCTCCTATCGGTATTTCATACGCCCCGTACAATCAGATTTTGTGCGGGGTAATTACTTTTGGTAGTATAACATGTTGCGCCTGGTTTTGTCAATAATCATCATACGAAATAGCGTCAGGAACAAGCTGGCCCGCAACAGCAAATATATTATCAGGCTCACTATCACCCCTACGCTCAAAAAGATAACCACAAAGGCGACACACCCCGTCAGCGGCCCAATCCGGTAGTGCAGTATTAACTGCCGTATATGTGATTGTAAATCCTAGGCAGTCTGTATGCGTACCAGATATATCAGGCCACAGTTGATCATCTTTCAAAAGAATCCTATTTGTGGAAGGGTCAGTGGTATATACATCAGTGCTGACGGTTGTGGTAGTGGCTGATTTGCGTCTTTCTATGATGCTTGTTACTGCACTCATCGGGCCGTAACCGAGCGTGATCGTGCCATCGACGTCCTGCGCGTCCAACCATTCTTGATATGTAAACACGGCTTTCCATGTTTGAGTGTCAGTTCCCACGCATAATGCTGAACGGGACAAAACTTCCAGCGCCATTCTTGCCCGCCGGATATACATGGCTAATAGTGTGTCGTCGCTTGAATTAACGTCTACGAGATGGGCCTTTACTAGCGCGGAGGACACAGGTTCTACGCTGCTATCACTGATTCGCGTAAGTTTCATATTACCCCCTTAATCTCCCCGCGCAGCATAACCACGCGGGGATTGCCTGTTCGCCTTACGTGGTGGCGGTGATGGCTGGTGCTGTTACCGGGGCCGTACTTGCACTATCGACGGTGGCGATAACGCCGACAACTCCGGCGCTGATAGTCGTGCCGGTGTACACCAGGCTAATGCGGACGTACCGCTTGTTGCCGATGTATCCGACTTTCTGCTCCAAGCTATCTTTGCTGGTGCTGTTAATGACGGTGAACGCGCCCAGTAGGTCACCAGCGGCGACGGTAGTGAATGCGCCCGTTGCGGTAGTGGCGCTCTCTTGAGCGACAATGGTCAGATAGTTGCTGCCGTCAACGCCGGTCAGCGCACTAACGATAACCTTGAGGTCAACGCCTGCGAAACCAACGGTGTCAATTATTGCAGACAACGTATTAGTATGGGCCAAGTCCTGCGGCTCCAGCAGTATTGTATCTCCTGTGTTGTGATAAATATCACGCATGTTATTTTCTCCTTATGAACGAAAGGGGTGAGGAGTTACCCCCACCCCGTATTGATTACTAGGCGGCCACCTGCCACTTGCTACCGTCGCTATAGAACAGTTTGCCAAGTCCAGTAGCGTTACTGGTAATGGCGTAGGTTCCTGCGGCGAGGGCCGTGGTAGTGGAATTGGCGGTTACGGCCACAGTGAGTGCCACCAGTGGGATTGTCCCGATAGTGACGGTAGCCCCCGTGGTCAGTGCTGTTACGGTAAGCTCGTTGAGCGTTTTCTGTGCGTCAACGACAAGCGCCTTGCTTGCGGCCACCGTACCGGGGGTAACAGCGGCCAGCTTGTTGATTTGCGCTGCGGTGGCGGTTACGCCAGCGGGGAATTGATTAGCCAGTATCGCACCAATCGCCGCCCCCGTGTAGTCAACCCCGCCCACATTATAAATGGCGCTATCCTGTATTGTTTGGATATTAACGCCATCGACATTCTTCATGTCGATTAGTGTTCCTGCGTTAGCCATAATTTACTCTCCTTAGGAAGCGGCGATTTTCAGTTTAGCAAAGGCCTCTGCGCGAACCACGTTGCCACCGATGCGCTTGCGGGCAAGGATGCGAACGTAGCCAGAAGTTGCCTGTGTATAGATGTCGCGGGTGAAGGTGAGCTGAGTGCGGTCCACTAGCCAGTAACCCCGTTTGAGGTCGCCGAACACGACCGGGTACAGACCAGCGCCAATGCTCGGCATATCCGGCACAATGATATACGGACGGTCAAGAATGGTATTCGGGATTGCGCCAGCAATGCCCGGTGCCCACAGATACTGGTTATTCCCGTCTTTCAGTTTTCGGATAGCAGACAACGTAGAGCGATTAAAAGCCCAAACGCCATTGCGCTGATATACGTCTTTGATGTTGTACATCAAAGAAATAAGCGGGTCGGCAGAAGGGATCGTGGTAGCAGCGCCAGACACGACTTCAGCGATACCAGCCGCATTCATGAACCCGAACGGCGCTCCGTTTATACCAGTGCCGGACACAACACTCGTGCCTTCCAGCAGGGTGAAGCTCTCGGTGATCTCGTCGCGAATCATACCTTCGAGGTCATAATCGCTATCTTCCAAGTCTTCATTGGACACGTCGATGATCGCATACATCTCACGAGTGAGAATCTTATCGCGCCCATACAGGGGGTTCTGGCTCTCTGTGCGGAGCTCAGTCTCGCCGACGAACCGGGCCACGGTTCCCTGCGTGCGTGTCGGCCAGGAGATTTCCTTTTTCGTAGTGGGCTTTACGGTAACAAGGCCGCGCACATCGCTGTACTCGTTAATGTTACGCATGATTGTGGACAGGTACTCTGGGCTTGCCAGATAGCCACCAGTCGTGTCGTTGGCTACGGTCATCCCCATCTTGATTTCGGAAGGCATATCCGGGGACAACCCCATGCGAATACCAGCGAAAAAGGCTTCTGTCTTCGCGTCCTTCGCGTCGGCGGTAGTGCCAGCGGATGTGCGATTCAGCTTAGTGATAGAATCTTCAAGGCGAATCAATTCTGCCTCAATCGCCCCCAGTTTTTCAGTCTGTATGACAGACTCTTTGCCCGTAGCCTCGATGGTAGCAAGCCGCTCATCGTTTGTGCGCTTGAACTCTGCGGTAGTAGCAGCAAGCTCCTCTACCTTTTGTACTAATTCATCCATTTAATTGCTCCTCTTACTTTGTGAGAATATCTATGCTGCGTTGTAGATTTGCAGCGATAGATGCGGCAGACTCTGCCGACATTGAAACGTTATCTACTTGCTGAGTGGTAGTGGTTTCCGGCTGCGACAAAGCAGTGGTCTCCGGCTCCGGCTCATCTATAGTATTTTCTGTGGTTGCCCCCATTTTTGCGGGGGTGTCGTTCATCATTCCTCGAAGTGTCTTCATGTGGGTTTGGATTTCAGACGCGCACTTGACAACACGGGAATGAATCCCCGCCATTGCCGCCGTGTTACGAGCTTTATCGCCACGACCCATCATTGCGCCATCGTACTCGACTTCGGCCTCCTGTGCCCCGCTAGACCCCTCTGTGTCGCTCTCTGCTGGCTCCGTTGCCTTCAATGCGAGTAATGCATCTAACCAAGTCAGCATTGCGGTTGCGTAGTCGCTCAATCCCTGTGTCACGGCGGCCTTAACCTGTATCGGGGTGAGCGTATCGTCGTCGGTTAGCTGGTAAATCAGTGAAGATAAAGCACTGTCGAGTTTGTAGCGTTCACTATCAAGGTCTCGCTCTTCTTCACGTACTTCAATCTCATTGAGAATATCGTTAAAGGTTTTCGCTAACGTGATATTTTCGGCTACTTCAGTATCAGGTTTCTCTTCGCTCATAACTGTGGTGATAACGGACGGCTCATTAGCAGGTACGTCAACAATGCCAACTTTCTTGAGGATAACTTCGCTTACGTGGTAGGCCCCATCTTTGAATGTGGCTTTACCTTTCGGCAACTCCACAACAACGGACAGGCCGGTAGCCATGCCATGTTCGGCGCGGTGCTTCAAACGCGGGTAAACCTCTTCACGGACATAGGTAGAATCCATGTTCAACATACCACGAGTGAGCGTCAAAACGTTGCCATCATAGGAAAACTCTCCTATGCCGACCTCTTTCATAATGCCCGAACCGTGGTCTATCTCAATGGGAACCTTTTGCCCACCTTCGTTAATCGTCTTTGTAAACGAACCGGCCAGCAGCACCATCGGAGGGTTAGTTGAGTTCAGCACTCCGCAGACGTGAGCTGTTCCGGTGATAATTCCCTCTTCGGAATCACTCACGCCCAAACTAATCTCAGTCACAATGTTATGCCTATTTTTGAGTATTGTTTGCTGTGGCATTAGTTGCCTCCTCTGCTACTGCTGGCTTATTATTATCGGGAACACTTCCGGGGGCTACCACAACGCGGCTTGCCCCTGTTTTGTCTGGTTGCGAGACTTCATTCAGCACAGTTTCGAGTGTTTGGCGGTCGCCGTCCACAAGGCGGGTGCCAATCTCATCCCAATCGTAGCCGAGTGTGTCACAAGCCTGCTGAAGGGTGATAATTCCCTTGTCTACGGCCTCGATAGTGCGGGCGTAAAGTGCGTCTCTATCTTCCTGCAACGCGCTGATAGCTTCTGTGTCAAATGCTATCCGTAAGTTTGGCGGATAATGACTCATCATTGGCTTAGCAAGCATCTTGGGAATTTGCCAATGCTGCAAGTGTCTTTGAACCCTAGTCAAAACAGGCAATATACTATCAGTAACAAAGCTCTCTTCGCTCTGTTCCTTATTCGCGTACTGTTCCGAACCGGGAATATTCAGTTTTTGCGCAGGGACACCTAGGACATTGCATATAGCCAAGGCTGCACGAACGTCCAGCTCACCCCACGCCATATCGGTAGGAGTCATGGTATCGCGGTCATATTTAATACCACCCCACACAAACAGGCTTTTGCCTTGATTGGCTGCGCCAGAACGGGCCTCAACTGCTTTTAACACGTCTTCACGTTGTTCGGGTGTAGGGGTAGCGTCTGTTGAGAGAATACCACCTGGCCGGGCGGAGTTTTGCAGTAACGCTAGATTCCAGCCAGCACCAGCATTAGCAATATCTACATGCTTGGCGGCGGCTTGAATTGCGGCTAACCCACCCCATTTGTCCAACGGGTGCCAGTTGCGAATGTAGCGCACTTCTTCTGCACTTAGGAACGTCGGCACACCCCCATAACTGCTTGTGTGTTCGTATCCAATTATCGCACGCTGACCATCATCAAAACGCGGCGTGGTTTCATGCACGTAAAGGCACTCAAGTTCTTGTTTTGGTTCAATACTGCGCCAGTACGCCTTGCCCCCAAGGTCGAGACTGGCAATGGTAGCGGTTATAAACTGCAACCAGCTATCATTATCATTCACAAAGAGGAACATATCCTCAATTTCTGGAACGGACACGCGCTTCTCTAACCATTTACCGTTATCGCCCTGCTCAGGTGTATAACAGTACCAAGGAACAGCGGCCACGGGCGCGGCTTTCTTCTGAATGCACGACAGCACTACCCAGTTCGCCATGTACGCCTCACGCGAGGCCGTGATGTAGTCAGTAGTCTTCCAAAGCGGGTCTCCGACGTTGCACAAAGCGCTGAACGGAGACGGCGTAGCGCCAAAGAGGAATTGCTTCACCCTCTGGCCAAGTGTTAATTTCTGCATATGTTTCTCCGTTAAACTAGCATTGCGCCAATTTCTTGCGGGGGACGCTGCTGAGCGAACGCCAACATCAGCGCATCTGCAAGGTCGGGTGAGGACATCCCACGCTTTTTCATCTCTTCTTTACTCTCGATGAGGTATCTACCGCGTGAATCAAATTTGTACTTTAGGCCAGTGAGTTGCGCGGCCAGCTCTTCGTTGTCGGGAATTGCAATGTCACCCGATTGGAAGCGCTCTCGCAGGTTCCAATACCACTCGGCCCTATTATTCACGAACCGCTCAGTGTCAACAGGCTTGCCCGCCGCGTTCAAGTCAATGGCAGGCTGATTCATTTCCTTGAGCCGGTCATAAACACCAGCCCCAAGCCCGCACACGTCAACATTCGCATATGCGGCACTTGTCTCTTTGATGGCATTAGTGATTGCACCGGCCACTTCCATTGTGTCCTGCTTGCGAATCTGCGCGTACAATTCAGCGCGATTGCCCCAAACTGACCAGATAACGGTACTGTCTGAACCAAACCGGGCTATGTCACAACCGAGGAAAGGAGCGTTGGTTGAGCGTTCCGTACTTGGGTAACGCGCTATGGCTGCTTCAATCCACGCCAAAGGTATGAGGGTGTCTTCTGATTGCTCTGGAAAGTCCCCTAGTACCCTTGACGACCATAGCGGTGACTCTTCAGTCCATTTGACACGCTTCTCATCAACCCATTCCTTGGTAATGAGGTACTTTCTGACAACCTGCCCATGAGTAAGATTAGGGGAATCAAAGGCAGAAATATGAATTTTGTGATAGATAGACGTTTTAAAACTCGAATAAAATTCGCCCGACATCTGTGTGGGGTTTCCTATTAACAATATTCTTGCACCAGCACTCGCGAGAAACCCTTCTGCCGCGTCATATATGGCTTGGTCAATACCTGATGCCTCGTCGCAGATTAGGAGAATGTCTCCACTGGAAGAATGGAAACCCTGGAAACGCTCAGGTTTGTCTGTTGATAGCCCCAAAGCGAACCATTTATCATTGATTTCGTACTTTGTTGTTAATGGTTGCCCAGGCAAGGGGATTTTACTTTTTGCATGACTATTCCTAATCTCTCTCCACAAAAGTTGCTCAACCTGTTGCCACGTCGGTGCAGTACTGATCACGCAGCTATCGGGGTGTGTTAGTAAGAACCACAAAGCAACCCACGAAGCGCATTTTGTCTTGCCCACCCCGTGACAACTTCTGACCGTCACGCGTCGATTGTCCCTAACGGCTTCTAACACTTCCTCTTGCTTCTCCCACGGGTCTTCATTTAGCACTTCGCGCACGAATCCGACGGGGTCATTCCTGTATCGCTCTAAACCCTTATCGGGTTCCATGATGAGGTCATTGATCAGATCTGCCACGCATACATCGAAGGCGGATCGCGTTCCCTTTGGTACGTTTTTTAGCATCGCGCCACCTTTGCGGTATAAAAAAGACTCCCCCTTTACAGGAGAGTCTTTCGGTTTTTATGATAGAGCAATTAGTTACCTTCCGGGTTCCGTAATTGCTTTTTCGTGGGGCCATTTGAGCCTTGTCGCTCTGGCATGTACAGTGCTGTAGTTTACACTACATCGGCTATCTTCTACCCACTCTGCGATACTTTTAGTTTCATCGAAAGCGGTTAGTAAATAATTGTTACGCCTATTTCTAGCCTGTTGTTTTGCTGTTGAATATTTGCAATTACTTGGGCTATAGCCTAGGTCGTTGTTAATTCTATCTAGCGATAGTTTTTCATTATACCCATTAGCCAGTGCCCAATCTTTAAATGTCTGATAATCTTTCCACTCATTACAGACAAAAATTCCCCTACCACCGTAATGGTGATAATCCTTACGCTTTTCTTTTTCGCAGCGCCGGATCATATCCCCCCAGCTCTCAAATAGTCTTTTGTACTTACTGCCTGGCCGACTGTCGCCATGCGTCGTTGTGCAAACAAGCCTTACTTCGTCATGATAACATCCGCATGAAATCGTATGACCAGAAATCAAACATTCCCCGACCACACGACATGTCTTTCCACACTCGCAAATGCAAATGTAGAAATGTCGCAATCGCCCTTTGACCTTTTCTGGTGCATGATGTTGCACTGTAAGCCTGCCCCACTTCATTCCAATGGGAATGTTTGGGACGCTGTAGTTGACTCCGTCTTTGACTCGTGTTATACTTTTCAAGTGCTTCCTCCTTTACAGGTTGCATACCGCCCCGGCATTTCGCGATGTCTGGGGCATTTCTATTTTATTATAGCACATACTGGCCTATTTGTATACCGCGTGTGCCTTCTGCGCCCTTTCGAGGTCGGTCACACGGGCTTCGAGGGCGTCAATCTTTGCAATAGCTTCTCGTATGGCCGTCCAGCTTGGTACGACTTCTATCTCCCTGCGCGTCACGCCTTCGGGCATTTCCTTCGGCAGCGTCGGCCACTTGTAGTCCCCAAGGTTCACGGCGGAGCCTATGGGAATACTGCTGGTGATAGAATCGCTATGCGGATAAACCGAGATAATAGGTGCTGTCGTCGGTTCTATCTGCGTACCCTCTTGGAAAACGTAGTTAGCAGCAGGTGCATCCTGCAATGCGCGTCTCACGGTTGCGGTCGGCACGTCGAACACGTCGGAACATTTCAGTTTCTTTGCCATAAATTCTTCCCCCTTTCGCTAATAATAAATCAGGAGGTGAAGTTTGTCAAGTGAAGTGCAGGTTATCCTGGCAGTCGGTCGCGAACGTCGGGTAGCAGGCGTCGATCTCACGCGAGATGACAGCAAATGCCGGTATTACAACATCGTTGTAGTAAGGACTATACACGTCTGCTTCCCCCTTGCTTCTATGGTTGAAGGCATAATGCGCCACTTCTTCGGGCGTCTTAAACGGGGCGTGCAGCGACAACTGTGTAGCAGCAAACAGGAGTTCCTCACTAACCGCAGTCGCACCTGTTACCAGCGCGAGGGTACTGAGGTTCGCAATCAGTTTGTCGTATTCTTTGCGGGTATAAGGCATAGTGTCCCCTTAAAGTGTCTGTTGCTCAAGCTCCTGCCTGACGCGCTCGCAGGCAATAGCGTGGTATTTATCGTCTTTTTCCATACCGATAAAGTTGCGCCCCGTGCGAATTGCCGCTATCGCCGTAGTCCCTGACCCCAAACAATTATCCAAAACCGTTTCGCCTTCGTTTGTGTAGGTTCTAATCAGGTATTCAAACAGGGCGACGGGCTTCTGGGTTGGGTGAAGTCCGCGCTCAAAACCAGCACGAAGTATGGAAACAGGAAACTTTTCATTATAGGTTTTACTTTGCGGTTTAGATGCAAAAATATTTTGCCCTTCCCCATCTTTTTTGTTCAAAGATTTGCGGTTCATCGTATATGGTTCACACGGGGTTTTTTGAGGATTATAAAAAAGTTTTCCTTGCCCAAATACGATAATGTTTTCGTGTGATTTCATCGGTCGGATATTTGCTAATTGTGGTTCAAACCCGCGTCCCTTATCCCATATTAATTCATACTTGAACATTGAGAAGTTGCTTGCGATAAGTTCTGTTGTGAACGGCTGGCTTGCGGTCAGCACAATTGCCCCGTTCTTCTTAATCACGCGCTTGTAGTGCGCCCAGAGAGGCTCAAACGGTATGATGGTATCCCACTTGCAAGCGGTAGTTCCGTAAGGGAGGTCACAAAGCACCATATCAACGCTACCGTCCGGTATACCCGCCATTAGTTCGAGGCAGTCCCCGTGGTAAATCTGGTTCAGTTCCATGCGCTTCCCCCTCAGAAAGTTGGCGCGTTTGGCGTGTCTGTGGCGCGATTGAAAAGAAAGAGACCCGCTATTTGCACTTATGTCAGAGGTGGCGGGCCTATGCTGGCTAGACAATAACACGGATGTGTTGGATTGTCAATTTTGGTGCATCCAGCAGGAATCGAACCTGCGACCTACGCGTTTTCACCGCGACGCTCTACCGGGCTGAGCTACAGATGCGAAACTTTTGAGGGGTGTTTGATTCGGGGGCCGAAGCTCAGGCCGAACCCTTTACCCCTCGATAATAAACTTGAGGCGAGGGGCGCGGAGTTTCACCGCAGGTTCCCAAGGAACCACCCGCACTGGCGGGCGCGGTTACTGACCGCTGACCCCAAGCATGTTATGTAGTTGTTTCGCCAGGCGGGCACAGCTACCAAAACCTTAGAAGTTTACCGTGTCGTGCAATCTTACACCAACCATCTGGTGACATTGATGTCACTGAAACCTACACGGTAAACCTTTTCGCCTGCCCATCGTTTCCGGTGCTAAAGCAGGCAGTGAGTGAGAACGTGTGCTATACGGCGCACCGCAGCAGCTGTTCCCGCTCACGCTAATTGTGGAGGACAGTGTCATTGGGGCTACGCCCCGCTTCACGTCGTTCATCCACATCGACATTGTAACTGCAGTCGGGGCACTTGTCAAGTACCTACCCCGCCCGATCTCCTTGTACACTTGGCACATGAGGCTGACGTTCGCTTTTGACGGGTGCGACAAAACCCGACCGCACACAGCGGACACCCTAATTACACTGATAGCCATCCCATGATGGCTTATCTGGATTAGTAAAACTGCCTTTGCCGAAATGTTTATCCAAATCAGCTTTGTACAACTCGATAATCTTTTCGCAAACGAATTGCTGGAATGACGGGTCGTTCGCTACGTCTGCTTCTTCTTGGTTATCCACTTCTAAAGTAAACGACACGTCCCCTGGGTACTGCCATTCTCCGGGAGTAACTGATGCGGATGTTAGCTTCATAGCGCAACCTCCGTAGGCGCTTGCCCACGAAGACGCTTCTTAAGCTTTGCTATTTTAGTATCTCGTTTCTCGATTTTAGCAGTGAGTTTGTCCATTATCGCTTCCGCGTCCTCAAGCAAATTACTTGCCCAATCAAGTCCGCCCATCAACTCTTTCACCCTCGCGTTTGCCATCTCAAGTTGCGAACCGAGTTTCGCGTTGTCGCAGTAAAGCGCCTCCATACGGTCGCGCACACCGTTCTTTACGCAAATATAGCAGTACGAGGTCTCCGCGCTGGCCGGAAGCAGGTTGCCGCAAGCAATGCAACGTTCGTCATCCTCAGACTCGTCGCAGGCTATATGTTTATAGTTTGTGCAATGTTCTGTAGAACTGGCCGTGTGCTTTGCGCACTCCAAGCATATATTTCTGCAGCACTCTAACATACTCTTCTCGGAACAACTGCAACAAAGACACTCATCGCACATTCTATCTGCGTCAACTTCGCAGGCTTTCTGGAAGTCGGCTTCTGTGCCAACGTCCTTGAAACCGCTCTTCATCAGGCTTAAGAAGTCCTCAAGTGAACCGACAAAAATCGACGGCACTTCTTTTTCTAATTTCGCCATAATCATCCCCCTTAAGGATAATACAATCCAAACTCTGTGCAGGATACCCCCGCAATTCAACAGAATAGGCCCGCCACGCCACAAGTTACCCGAAGTAGAGGAATTGCCTAACCACCGGAAACTTGGGGCTTACAATCAACCCTGACGCGAAATGGGTATTTATACAGGAATACCCGCCTTTAGCAATTTCTCGCGCAGGCCATCAATGTATTCCATAACTTCCGAATTACCACACGCCATTTCGTTACCCGTAAGCTCTTCGATTTTGTCATACTCGGTTTCTGGAGCCTTTAGCTTCCCTTCTGCATCACGCAGTCGGGTGGAACAAGTATCGTAACGCTCCTGCAATTGAGTAATGCGTTCACAAGTACCAGCTTTGCAAGCACGTTCCATTTCCATGCACTTGTTGCGATAGCGGTCAGCACTCTCGCGCAAAGAAGTAATACCACATTCTCGAAAATCAGCATTTAATGATTTTATCTCAGCAAGCAGTGTTGTTACGTCATGCTCAAGCGACTTGATTTTTAAGCCTTGCTTGTAGTTATCACTGATGACATTTGCGACGTAGCTGTTAAACCCAAGTTTTTGCTTACAACCAGTGAACAGTCTCTTTAATGGATTACACATATCCACCCCCTTTCGATTGAATCATAACAGAAAGAAGTTTGTTTGTCAAGTTAAAAATCTAAAAAAATTTTTAAGGCAAATAGGTGCTATCACAAAAGTTGGTTTTGCGAAAAATTGAAAAAAATGTTAGGCAAGGTGGTAACTTCGTTTCGCGCGTTCGAATCGTTAATAAATAAACCGTTTTTCACGAACATCTTTTCGCGTCTGTCTGTTTGTATTCGTTGCCGTCGCTTTGTTTGCTATTCGTCGCTATGCAAACCGCTGTTTGACTGCTCTTTGCCAGCTCCTGCTACCTGCGATATCGGGAGTTACGCTACCAGCTACCAGCTGCGTTATATGATACCCTGTTAATGCTACCCTGTTGAAAATGAGTTACACTACCATGCTGCAGGAAATGCGTTTGTTGGTACCTGCAAGGCCTTCTAAGCCACAAGTGCTATTCTGCCACTAGTCATATCCCTGTATTAGCTTGACAATGCCGTGTTTTTGCCTTGTTTTCACATATGAGTCAATTTGATTTACACCTTTTGCGCCTATCTGTTGAATTGACGGGGTGAATTCCCTGCTACCAGCATGATGATGATGATGATCTTATCCTTGCATATTGCTACCTCGGAAAATACTTTGCAATTGTGTGATAAATACTACATCATATTCCTACTACTTACTTGACAGGCTAATCCGCTATCTGTATAATAGACCTTGTAAGCACAATCCTGTGCACGAGGAAAGGGAGGATATCATGAGAGAAGATCAGTACCCGCAAACACACCCGGCGCCGATACCGCACGCGGTCGCGTATGAGTTGTATCGTTGTATCGTTGGTTGTAGCACCTGCCCGAATTATCGCCGGGCATTGTCTGACTACGACAAGGACACCTGCGTGGTGCCGTGTCCTGACGCGCGCTTGTCTATATAGTGGTATCCTCCACACTGCGAATTACAAGGAGATGATGATGACACAAGTAATAACAAGAGCTGACCTACACCAATCTGCGTGCAATGTCTATATTGCCGCGTGCGATTATGCCGCGGCGATTGAGCGCGAAACGATTGACCTGTCAGTACCCGGCGATAACGTAGCGCTCAACGCTGCGTACAATGCCAAGGTACGCCGCTGCAATGCCGCGTTGATAGTCTACCATGCCGCTATTGATGCCGCTGGTTAGCACACAATCTGCCATGGAAGGCCTTCCCTGCTATATGCTACCACGGGTGGCATATCGGAAGGAAGGAAGGTAACTATGTTAATAGAGAAATTGACGCTAAGCACAGAAGGTGCAAAGAACTGGTCGGAGTCTGTATTTTACCATAACGGTTATACGGATCGCCGCGCGGAATATCTGACACCTGCAGAAATAGACGCGCTATGGCACGCAGGCTGCAAGGTTTCCTCGAATGTAACCTACATCAATGATGATGGGAAACGCGCTTGTTTCCTCACTTGGTCAATGGATGGCATGGTAGTGGCTGTTATCGCACCACGCAAACAGAAAGAGGTAATAGCATGAGAAACCTAATCGCCTGCTATAACGTAGCAGAAGTAAACACAACTTGGTTATACGAGCTTGCAGTAAACCTGCTACTCGATATAGCCGCCGCCTGCAGCTTGTTTGCTGACCGGCTTGATCTGATGATACACGGGGAAGGAGAAGGACAATGACACAAGAAGAATTAGACGCGGTATTACACACACATCAATTGTACTGTGCAGATATCCGCAACCAATCAGCTAAAGCTGACCTGTCTGGTAAAGATTTGCGTGGATTGTACTTTCGTGCAGCGCGCACTGATTTATACAGCATTGACTTTAGCGGTGCAGACCTGCGTGGTGTAGACCTTCGCGGCCAGCGGTGTACCGGTGCAGACTTTCGTGGTGCAGATATGCGCGGTGCTAATCTGGAATTCGCTACATTAGACTTCTGCGATATGCGCGGTGCAGACTTGACCGGTGCTAATATGCATTATGCAAGTCTGCACCGTCTGCGGCAAACCAACGGGGATTACAGTTTCCATACAGATAAAATTACGACATATTCCCGGCCTGCCGCAGATTGTTAGCAGCCCTCTGCAGCCTTGAGCGTCCCGGCGCTTAATCCGGGAGGGAGATACTATGAAGTGTCCATATTGCAACGGATTCAAGGGCAATAGCAAAGTACGCGGGTATACGGTTCGAGAGCAACTTGACCGCCATATTGAAATCACTCATGCGGTACAGCCTGCAGCCGCCACTAGCGACCGCGCAGCCGGGAAACCGTGGTGGTCACACCAAGCGGGATAATCCGCACGAACGAAAGGAAAGGTAAAGACTATGAGTAAATCAGATTTAGAGTTACTTTGGAACAAGGCAGCTAATGTCTGGGTAAATGCAGCCGCTAAACAGGCTATTGCTAATTACCTGATAGACCGTAAAGATACCGTTGACCCGCTAGAAATAGCCGACGCTATCGAAGCCGCTATGCAGGCAAAAGATCAATTCACCGCCGAAGACTACAATTACCAGAAGGCATTACAGACCGTGATATTGTAGCATAACACCACAGCCGCCCCGGTAGCACAGCCGCCGGGGTGATGCTATAATACAGAAGAGGTAACAACTATGGGGCCGTTTTATTCAACCGGGTTTACCGGATACGACACAGACCGCTATACAGAGTCAGACCTAAATTATGTATATGCATGGGATAACCTGCAGGAGATACACCGCTTCCGGTGCTTCTGCGACAGCCGGGGATTCCTTGTTAATACTTCACCCCGTCATCCGGTTCACCTGCGTAATTACAAGTTTTGGGTAGCATCTAAACAACCACTTACAGACCGCGAAATCGCAGCCCGGCCAGCACACACAAGTTACAGCCCTGTTAGGTAAACACGCACATACTTTCACGCCTGTTTGGTAATTTCGTGCTATCACTTCACGCCTAATGGTAATTTAAGACTTTTTGACCAAAAAAGGCGTCTTAATCTACCCCCGCGCACATACGCGAATAGGAAACGCGCGCACGCGTATATAGTATATATATACTAAGGGCAAAGTTCACTTTGCTACAGCTCTTAATAAATCAAAGCCTTCAGATCATTTGCCACAGCCTCCTGCACTTCCCTCGGTGCATGGGTTCGTAAACTCTGCAGGATCACCCCCATCAGCAACAGATTCTTCTCAGCGGGCACATTCTGGTTCAACACCTGCGTTCTTTTGCTCTCGCTCTCCACCAGCTTCCGCCTCTGCTCAATCAAGGGCAAAATGTCTTCCCACTGCCGGTATTCATTCGCACCCCTCGCTACTAGGCCGGCTATCCGATCAATGCTTCCTTCCCGGCAAGCCTCCTGCAGGTCATCCCAAATTGCGCCAGCCTCGCCGGTATCTAGCTTCGCTAATACCTCGCCGAGTCTAACGTCCATTAAGGCTATATCGCTACTCAACGAGACTAAATCGGGATCGTTTAGCGCTTGCTGATAGGCGTCCGCTAACCTGGTGGGGAGGTATTTAGATCGGCCTTTGCCTTTGTATGCTGGAGCCAAAACACCGCCTTGTGATTTACCTCCATGATGGTAGCAAACGGTTTTCCCATGCATTGCATTCGCGGTACATCTGTTATGTGTTCGTTTAGATTTTGCGGTGCATTGTGGCATTGAGTTACCTAAATTTGACAACGGGTATAGTTATTAACAAGTAGTATAGTATGACTATGTGGTTATATAGTTACTTGGTTATATGGTGATGATGCGAATTTGTGGAGTTGTCGGGTGCGAAAAACAAGCATGAAAAATAGTACACTTGTTTGCTACTTACTTACTTGACATACGGGTAGAATAGGTGTATACTAATATCAGAGTTAAGACAGAGGAGGGAATTGAGAGGGACAACTAAATATACCGGATAGGCTTAGCGAGGGGCGATACTTCAAACCTACCCTATCACCGACACCGGATATTTAGCATTTGTGTAATCCCGATCTGTATTCCCACCGAACGCGAAAAAGAATTGAGGAAGGAGCTAGAACCTATGGAGCAGAAAAAGTGCGGACACAAAAAATGTGCCACCAAAGCAGAGTGGGAAGTAGTCATTGACAATGTAGGGGTTTTTCACCTTTGCACTGAACATTACTTCCAGACTATCGCGCAGACTTCACATTCTCAAGTGAAGCCGTTGTAGACTAACTCCCGGATTTTCCTGCCACGGACGGCGCGGAGGTGCTAAAATGAGAGAAGATGAAGTCGTTTCCTATAATAAGAAATTCGATAAACACTTGCTCTACCGGCTATGTGATGGCGAATATGAAATGCTGTTATACGCTAACCGCACGCAGGCTAACAACAAGGTCAGTGCATTGCAGTTAGTGGGTATCAGCGCTCACGTAACCGTATCGCGCCCGTTCCTGATTGTTATTGATGAAGCATAACAGCCTTGACCCTCCCGGCGGGTATAGCCGGGGAAGGAATGAACCATGACCACTGAAGATAAATTAGCACTAGCGGAATCCGCAGCCCGTGAAGTTTGGCATAAGACGCAGGAAAAGCCTGCCGCGCCTATTGCAGAACAAAAGAAAGCATGGGCAGCCTGGCACAAAGCAGAAGTTGCTATGAACAAGCATTATATGCAGACATTGGCAGCTAATCGCTAATCACCAAAACCTGGATACGACCGCCACGGAGGGCGAGGGAAGAAAATGAGTACACGTTGCATAATTGCAAAGAAAAGCCCTGCCGGTGGCTACGACGCCATCTACTGCCAGCATGACGGGGAGCCGGGTTACGTCGGCAAGTTGCTTGTTGAGAACTACGGAGCCAGCAGCGCGAATGTTACGCGCCTTGACCTGCTATTCCAGATCGGTTTCCTTGACGAGCTAGGAGCCACTATTGAGGGGTGCGTGCCGCTTGCCCCCGCGCCGTGGATTAATCCGGCGTATCTGTATTGCCCTGACCTTGACGCTGTTTACCACATGGGTGCCGGCGGTATGGCCTGCGCTTACAACTACATTTTCGACGGGGTGCAGTGGATGTACTACGACGCGCTACTGCATGAGTTTGGGCAGCCGTATGACCTACAGCCGGTTCCTGGGCAGTATTGGGAAGGGGTGACGGTATGACACGAGAAGACCTTTGGGCAGTCATACAGACTGCTAAAGCGGATGTAGATGCTCTTTATAGCGCAAAGGAAGCTATCCGAGTATTGCCAGGGGATGATAACTACCCGGCGTATTACAAAGCCGTAGTGGCTATGGATGCAGCTTTTGATACTTCCCAGCGGTTAAAAGAGGTTTGGGGTTTCTGCTTCCAGACTCGTTGCCCTCATTGGTGCCACCCGTGCAGGCATCTGGACAATTCGTTAGCCGAGCAGTGCAGCCTTGCACACGAGAACGCGACCCGGACAGTTACGCCGGGGATGAAGGAAGGTTCAAAATGACTAGAGAAGATTGCGAAAAAATCGGGCGCGAGGTGGGAGCCAGCGTTTACTTCACACAATTTAGTGATGACTTTTCGGAGTCCACAGCCGGGTTCCAGATGACGGGCAAGCCGGGGCGAATGGTGACAGTGTGCGTTATACCGGGCAAGCAGCCCAGCATCGCCGCAAGTACAGCCGCACTGGACGCAGCCGCTAGGCCGCTCATCGAAGCGATTGTCAACAAGGGGGAAGTATGAATAACGTAACTTTTACGCCGCATGAAGGAACGCACTATCACGTAACACGGCGGGTGGGGAATACTATTGAGCAGTTATGTGAAGACGGAAAATTCCGTCAATCCCGCAATCCTTTACTGTGCGGTAATATGCTCTACCGCTCTGACAGCCTTGCGCTGGCTATGAGGTTCGCGCTTGCCGTGATTCAGAAAGAGGAGGCTAAAAATGGATAACTTCGTTGAACCGCTGGGGATTGTTTTTTTCTTCGCAACTGTGATTTTACCAGTACTAGCATACAACTGGATTATTGAAGGTTGGAAAAAGTACAGTGAGGTTCCGCCCCGGAATCTTAAGATTGCCGCTTTTATTTTCTCGGCTTGCATTTTCGCACTTTGCTTTACGGCATGGGGTACGGTGTACCACTTGATGGTGCGATAATGACGGTTTACGACAATAACCTGCCAAGGATGACTGACAGCCGGAGACGGCAAAGGAAAATGACACAATGAGTAAACAAAAGGATTTTCCATGCGAACAATGTATTCGTATTGCTACCCGTGAGTGTGGAGGTTCAGAGCATCCTTTTTTCGGCACTTTCCCGTGTCGCAGAAAGGGGAACTGTCCGGGAATATCGATGTACATTCCGCCAAGGAAAGTGCGAGCTAAAGACTTCAAAAGCATGATTAAAAGAGGTTGCTACAATTTCGATGGCGTGTGGGTAGAAATGTCACGCGAAAGGATACTGCAAGGCTTGCACAAGGCAATTGTTAAGGGTTGGCTGATTCGCGCTCCCGACTTACCTACAGGCGGTATTAGATGGCCGCTAGTAGAAAGTAATAGCAAGTTACGCTTACTCTGGAAAGCTACAGTACATAATAACTTCGCGGCAAAACGAAGGCGGGTGAAGTTTTGACCGTCTACTACAAGCCCCTACAGGGGCGGCTGGTTACAACAACGGAGTCAGCACTTCGCAGCCGATGGACTTCAATATTCGGGTATGCCTGTGTATGCCCGTGCCTTTGTACCGTGGCCTGCGAGGTAAACAGGTTGCTGTTCACCGGCAAGTACATGGTAGACACGAGGAGGTGAAATAAAACAAAACAGAATACGCGCTACGCGCCCGTGGGCTATCCGCCTGCGGGCGTTGCTTTTCGTATAGCCGCGAGCTGGTGGACAATAATCTTATTCCCTGCAACGATCTGGCGCTGAATCACTTGCAGGTTAATGAGGTTGGCCTCTAATAGGGTTATCCGCTGATTGGCGCGGTCTATCGCCAGTGCGTTCCGAATCTCTGACTGTGTTATCTTCTTTGTGAATGGCCACATAGCACACCTGCACTTTCATATTGCTAAATCTGGTTTTAACAGGGAATCTCCACTATGCTTGTGCGGACTACCCCGCCGGGGCGCTTGTGGCGCACTTGTTTAACGCGGCGTTCCCGTTGCTCGTTAGCGTAGGCGATAGGGTTAACTTCTCTAAACACGTTGCCCACCGCCTGGTATGCCGTGGGATCGTCGTTAAACCTGCTATGTGGTGAGCGGATGTTCATTGGTTATACTTTCGTGCCCCTGTTGGCATGGTAAGATAGTACACCTTCCAAAAGCCTTATGCAAGTGTATTTTCTTCTTAACGAATAGCATACTAATCCGCACGGAATACTATTTAATTGCGATAATTGTTATCGTTTTTATCAGATATTTGGGTAAAATAAGAGACATCGAGGGGGAACTCACGGTTCATTTTGCGAATATGCAGGCATACCGTGCTAATATCCATGCCCTTCCGATCAAATGCCTGCTCCTCAATGTAGATGGCCTCTACCAGTGCCTCTAATTGCATGGACTGGCCATAGCGTAGCTCTATGATTCGTTTATCGAGGCGGGGTAATGCGTTAAATGCCTGTTCAAAAGGGCGCACTGTCTTTAGCGTCTCGTTGATTGTGCGGTGACAATATGCCTGCTGCTCATACGCGGCACACAATGCCTTGCTTTCGACGGTGTCCCTGTTGCGCGTGGCGTCGGTTGCTACGCGGTCAGACACGCCGCTACCGTGAACCTCTCCGCTATAGTCAGCGATACCGTATGAGTTGATTTGTGACCGTTGCCAGGCCTCTTCCTTGAGGTGGGGGATAATAGTATCAAGGTCAGCAAGCTGAACCTTGAGCATATCAATGGCCTTAAACTTCCGGTAGTAGTCATCGCATAGCGGGCGCAACAATGAATCTGGTTTGCCCTTGCTCATGGAGTTTTCACTCGCAGGTATTAAAGTAGCATTTGCGTTCATAAGTCACTCCTTTGTACGTATCTTAGCACAACACGTTCAGTTTGACAATACCCTGCAAAATTGGTTTCAAAATACTTCCGTTACCTGCTTGACAAGCACCGCGTTATCTGATACTATATACCTGTGACTAGGGGATAGCCTAGCACGAGAGGAGAAGGGGTCATGAGTCTGGAAATGAAGGTCTGCACAAAGTGCGCCGGTAAGCCGCCGGAAAGCGATGGGGTGATTCAGGCATATCCGCGTGAAATACGCCCCAGTATGTGGGTGTTTGGCGACCCGGAGCCTGAGCCGAACTGCGACCACTGCAAGGACACAGGACTTGAACCGTGCGAATACACCAGCAACTGCGGGCGCGACGCCCAGGTGCTGCTGGAAGGCCAGTATATGTGCCACGAGTGCGCAGCGGAAACCTTGAGGAACAATCAGGAACACGCCGAGTGGGAAGCGGAGAGTCCCGAAATTATCGGCGAATGGAGGTTAGTCAAATCGTGGGATGGCTTGTGGATAGTCGTACCGGCATTGAGCGAATCCGCACTCTGTTGGGTAACTGCAGAGGGTGCAGTGCTTACAACCAGCAGCTATTTGACTGGCAAAACGTGGCGCTATGCCACCAAAAGCGAGGCGGCTACCGCGTTGAACCGCTATCTGCGACTGAAAGAGGAGGGAAAGTAAATGGCTAAAGAAGTATACGACGCCGGAGATTATTTCGTTTTCGGCGATGACGTAGACGGGTACAGGGTTGCCCGCAGCGCAAACGAGACCAAAGAATATTTAGATGTATGCGGGCATTGGGTAAAGGCGGGTGTATCTTATTCGTTCAAAAGCACGAACATGAATACTGCTGCTATGTTTGCTGAGGGCCACCAAGCCAAGGACAGCCTCATAGACAGCCTGCGCAAGCAGTTGAAGGAACTGGGCGGGGAGCTGAAGAAGGTGAAGGCGGAGAATGCGGATGATAAGCCAGATGTGCTGCCACCAGCTACACGAACCGACGTACCGCAGAATGGTTGGAAAATATCCGACGTTGCAAATAGTCAGGAGTGGTCTATTTGCGGGCGATTAGACGGGCGCGTGGTCTGGATATTTTTTGATGGCACAGTTAAAGAACACGGAGATTACAGCAAGCAGTGGCTATTCTCTACTCGCGCCGAAGCCGAAGCCGCGTTGACACTGTACCTGCGCAAGCAGAAGGGGGAGTAGCATGAAACCACGAATACTTACAAGCACTACCAATATGTCAAAGGACATTTGGCTTGAACACCGGAAGGCGGGGATAGGCGGTTCAGAAATCGCAGCCATAATCGGGCTGAACAAGTACACTTCTCCAATTGAGTTGTGGTATGAGAAAACCGGTGCTATGCGTGTAAACGATGGCCGGGAGCCGTATGTCGTCAACGGGCAGGAATGGCCTTCAGAAGCCGCGTACTGGGGAACGGTGGATGAGGAGTCCAATGCTAACCACTTCGCCGCTGTGACGGGGCTAAAGGTGCAGAGACGCAACTGCATATACCAGCACCCGAAATACCCTTGGATGCTGGCGAATATTGACCGCCTAATTATAGACCCTGTAAATGGCAACGGTATCCTGGAGGCGAAAAATGCGTCTAGCTACCTTGCCAAAGAGTGGGAAGGGGAGAATATACCCTTTGCTTACCAGTGCCAAGTGCAGTGGTATATGGCGGTGATAGACCTACAGTATGCTTATGTGGCTACACGTATCGGGGGTAACAAGTTCAACTACATACGGGTAGAACGAGACAATGCGGTTATCGCCGCGCTGATTGAAGCGGGTAGCAACTTCTGGGATTGTGTGGTAACAAACACCCCACCAGCGGTAGACGGCACAGAAGCTACCTCGCAGGCATTGTCGGCCATTTATCCCGAAGGCATTGACGATGACACGCCGGTTGAATTAGAATTACCAGTTAGTGACATCGAGCACTACTTCGAGCTGAAGGGTGAAGCTAAAGAGCTTGACGAAAAGATAACGTTCATTGAGAACCAGCTCAAGGCCGAGCTTGGCGCACACCAGCGGGGCACAGTAGGAGGAACCCGCGTAAACTGGACAAACACTACCACCACGCGCCTTGACACGAAAGAGGTTAAGGCCAAGGAACCGGAATTATTCGCGAAGTACGCCAAAGTGTCTACCTCGCGCCGGTTCACAATCACACCAGAAAAGGGAGGCAAATAATGGCAAGCGGAACAGCTAAAGAAGCCAATGAGTTAATCCTTCGGCGGGCTAACATGTCCGCCGAAGAGGTGAAGGAAGCAAAGCTGACTCCTCACCAGCAACTTGAGGTTCAGCTACTGGGCAAGTATCGCCCGGACATTGAGCGAGCGTTATCAAAGGTGATAGACTACGAGACGCTGGCAGGCGCGTTGTTGCAGGAGTTCCGAATCAATCCGGCACTGTACAAATGCACCCCGACTTCTATTTTGGGGGCGGTATTCACGCTCTCGAAGTTGGGATTGTCACCGGGAGGGCCGTTAGGGATGGCGTACATAATTCCCTACAATCGGAGTGCAAAGGTTAATGGTGAATGGCAACAAATAGCGGAGGCACAGGTTATTGTCGGTTATCGGGGCATGATTCAGCTTGCTTATCGTTCTGGACAGGTGGCAAATATTGAGCCATTCATTGTTTATGAAAACGATAACTTTGAATGGATTGCAGGAAGTAACGCGCAAATAATCCACAAGCCGAAGTGGGGCGGTGAACGGGGCAAAATCACAGGGTACTACATCGTCGTAACTATGAAGGATGGCAGACGCTTCACGTCTAACCCATGGACTCCAGAAGACATAGAGAAGCACCGCGCCCGCTATGCACAAGGCAAGGACAAAAAGGAAACTAAAATGTGGCGTGAGAATCCCGAAACAGCTTCATTGAAAACTGTTTTTCGGATGTGCGCTCGCTGGTGGCCGTTGTCTACAGAGTTTATGAACGCTATCGCTGTTGACAGCCAGACAGTCAATGTGGCGATAGACACTGACCACCACGTTGACGAGATTATCTCATTCCGGGACGTAAACGACATTGAGGGTGAGTTTGTCGAGGCTGACATTCCGCCCGACCCAGAAGAGCCGCCCAATCCATACGACGTAGCAGCAGCGCAGGCGCAAGCAAAGGCGTAGTCACCCGAAGTGCCTGGCCCCGGCCTCGTAGGGGCAGGAGAAAACAAATGGCTTTAATCACGGTAATTGGCAATATCACCAGAGAGCTTGAGTTAAAATATACTCAAGCGGGCAAGCCAATGGTACAATTTTCTGTCGCTGATAATGTCAGCAAGGATAAGACGATCTTCTTTGATTGTGCGGCATTTGACGCGCTTGCAGAGCGGATAGTGAAGTTCTTCAAAAAGGGCAAGCCCATCATCGCTATCGGGAAACTGGACACCCGCGAATATCAGGGCAAAGACGGGACAACGAAAACCTCATTGAGCATCGTCGTCAGTGACTTCTCATTCCTGCCCATGAGCAACAAGGCGGAAGGGGACAAGCCTGCTGACCCGTACAATTCGCCCGCGTCGGCACCGGCGGCTTCACCCGCGCAACAGGCAACGGAAGCCGCAATGCCTGACCTGGTCGATCCGTTCCGCGACCAATAATCAATTACTGGTTATTAATACAATAATAGCTAGTAGTAACTCACTTGACACGCAGGGCTATTCCTGCTATAGTATATTCAGATGCGCGCCCGTCGCACAATCCGGGCAAAGGGGGAAAGATGAACAAAGCGTTAATATTCGTTAGATTCCTGTTTAATGTCGGCGCGTCGATACTTCTGGTATCTTCCGGCGTTTACATCGGGAAGGGCAATGCTGTAATGGCCGTAGTTTGCATAGCCTTTGCGTTTATCGTCGGGATAATAGCCAATGGGCTAGCGGAGGTGAAGTAATGCCAGAGAACCTAGTAGTCCGCATATCCATTGATTCAGAGGAGTTTGTGGCGGCCTGCAAGCACGCGGGGCGCCGGAACATGGGCATTTGCGAGTACCTTGTCGAGGCGGTGAAGAAGTTCAACCACGAGCGGTTGCTTCACGAGAATCTTGATGCATTGCACCGACCGCCGTTCGGGGTTGACGCTGCTTATGGGCAGGGGGAGGAAGACAATGTCTAAACACATATATCCTGTCGGTATCAGAATCCTGTATCTGGTTTCTGTAATTCTTTTTGGAGGTTACAGCGCGACGTGTAATTTAATTGGAATGACAATAACTTTCATTGTGTTTGCTATTATGGGTATTATTGATGCCCATGTAAATGGCACTGGATGGGGGGAAGTATGAAGAAATGGATAATATTCTTATTCAATATGGGCTTCATGCTTTTCTACCTGATGACTGGCGTCAATATTGGATTGCACAATTGGGACAAAATGTGGGTGAGCATACTAGCTGCTGCGGGGTGCTTGTGTGTTTCTTATTCAATCCCGCGCAAAAAGAAAGAAGGGGTAAAATAATGCGAAAACAAAAAGCGCCAAAGACAGTTGATGCGGACTGTACTTTTATTCTAATAGGTGGTATACTTACAGAAATGCCTCCACACATAGCCAAATGTTGGAGGCCGGACAACACCTAAAAGGAGGAGTTGACAATGAACATTATAACCACAGTTACACCTGTCGTCAAGGTTCGTGGGTGTGCCATTCCTATCGGGATGAAACTCGGACGATTAACAACCACGGCGCACGTGGCCGAAAGAATTAACGGACAGATAAGGCATTTCTATACTGTCATCTGCGATTGTGGTAATACATACCGCGTAGAAGGCCAGAAATTAGCCAGTGGTCATACCATTTCATGTGGGTGTTATCAGCGTGAAGTAAGTACCACACATGGAGATAGTCTACTCGGTAGTGAATATTATCGTTTACGTTGTGTATGGACAGATATGATGCAACGTTGCTACAACACAAACAATAAAAACTACTTTCGTTATGGTGGAAGGGGTATCATCGTCTGTGACGAGTGGAGAACTGACCGTGCCGTCTTTAAAAAATGGGCGCTTGCTAACGGATACATAAAAGGCTTATCCCTTGACCGTTACCCAAACAACGATGGCAATTACGAACCGAATAATTGTAGGTGGATCACAATGAAGCAACAACAGAGAAACAGAAGTGATAACCATCTCATTACAGCCTTCAGTGAAACGAAGTGTATCGCTGCGTGGGTAGAGGATAAACGGTGCGTCGTTACTAGTCAAACTTTATGTTATAGAATAAAGATTGGAATGGATTCGGAAGAAGCGATGACGAAACCAACTGGGAGGGCGGCAAAGTGAGAAAACCTACATCGTCAATGAAAGTTGTAGAAACGCCGCAAAACGTGCGCGAAACCGCGTTTACCATTGAGGTGAATGTCGATAAGAAACGAAGCTACCTTGAGCTGGCGTTTGAGGAGGCATTGAAGGAGTCTTGCCCAGAAATACCGGCCCCAGAGATTCAACGCAAACCGCTAAAGGGGCGTCGGTACTCCTGCGACTTCATCTGGCGTGATCGGAAGATTATTGTCGAAGTGGACGGTGGCACGAAGTTACCCGGCGGGGGTTCACACGGCACAGACAGGGAGTGCCGGAACATCTACGCTTGGCTTGGATACACTACTGCCTTCTTTGACGATGACATGATTAACAAATTCATGCCTTACTGCATGGACGTGATGCGGGCACTGTTTTTTGGGATTGAGTCTTTGGAATCTATCCCGAACCTGCTGCCCTACAAAAAGGTACTTCTGGACGCCAAGGCTGCGCGCAAAGCCGCGAGGATAGCTAAAGGCTACAAAGCCCCATCTGCGCCAAGGAAACCGCGTGTAGGCCGACGTGCGAAGTAGCCCATACCTGCTTGCGCTGGCTTGCAAAGATTTTAGAATACCCTATTGCGTTACAAACAATTTTCTGTTATACTATAACAATTGGAGGAAACATGACTCTACAAGAAGCTATCGTAGCAAAAAACCTGACCTATCGGGACGTTGCCAAGTTGATCGACGCCACGCCCGAATACGTCCAGATGCTTGCTACCGGCAAACGCGACCACGCCTCGTACAAGATTATGAGGAAACTATCGGCTTTGACGGGGGAGCCGATAGAAGAACTTTTCCCCGACTATTGAAGAGGAGGAAACTATGAACATACCAATCAGCGATGACATCCATCGAAGCCCCGCTATAATGTGTATGGCACGAGATTTAGGAATTACAAACGCAGAAGCAGTCGGCTATGCTGTGGCACTATTCTGTTGGACAAACAAACATCGGGTGCATGGTTTGATAGACGACGTTTTTATAGAACATGTTTGTGATTGGCAAGGCAATTTAGGGGCACTATATCACGCTTTTATTGATAATGGAATCATTATCTGTGATAGTGATAACGTTCATACTATCGTGGGGTGGGAGCGACTCTACTACGGCGCTAACCTGCTTAAAACCAGGGGGTAATAATAATGGAAACCAAAGGAGAAACTGATATGGCATATGTCTCAATGTATCAAGACCTAAAAGACAACGACAAGCTATTTACACTTGCCGCTAAACTGGACGTATCACCTGCCCATGCGTCGGGCAACTTGTTCTTTTTGTGGGCGTGGGCTTTAGACCACACAAAGGGTACTCATGGGGACTTGACGGGAAAGTCGTCTGCCGTGGTAGCCCGTGCTGCAGGGTGGGAAGGTGACCACCAGCTTTTCTTTGACGCTATGGTAGATTCTGGTTTTTTAGACCATACAGAAAAAGGCACCTTTTTGCATGATTTCGCAGAGTATGGGGGCAAGTATCTGGAGAAAATAGAAGAAAATCGCCAGCGCGCTGCTGCTATAAGAGCTGCTAGAAAGTTAGCTCAAGACCTTGCCGCAGGCGTGGAAACACCAGAAAAAGATATTAGTACAGGATACGTACAGGATACGTGCGCAAATAGTACGAATACTGATTCTGTACTTCCTTTAGGTAAGGTTAGTAGAGGTGAGGTGAGGTTAGAAGAGGTAAGTAATACTCTTGCCGGTTCTTCGGAACCAGCGTTTGATTCTTTGCTGGTAGATGATGTACCTGCTGTGGATAAAAACGCTGAACTGGAAGAACGCTTTGACAAGGAAATCTGGAAGGCTTACCGTTTCAGTGGTGACCACCGAGGGAGTAAGGCCATATCTCTCAAGTATTACAAGGCCATTATGCACAAGAAACTAATCTCGCACGACGACCTTGCGTACCTTGCAAAATGCTATGTCAATGCCTGCAACTCGACGAATACTTACCTGATGTACTGTGAGAAGTTTTTGAATCCGACGAATAGACTATGGGAAAGTCATATGAAAGATTATGCCGGACTTGACGAACTGAAGCGACGCGATAACGCCACCTCGCAAACAACGCAGGGGCAATACACCCCATACGCGCTGCACCCCGACGCAATACCCTACACCCCACTGCCCGAAGGTTATGAAGAATACCAGATAGAGCTGGCCGCCAAACGTGCCGCCGCTGCTGCGAGGGTAAACAATGCTACCAGATAATTTGCTTGAGCGGATACCTCCAAATGCGATAGAAACCGAACAGGCTCTATTAGGCGCTTGCTTGTTAGAGATCGAGGCAATCGAGAAGGCTGTTGAGATTATGCGGCCAGAATATTTCTACAGAGAAACGCATAAAATTATCTATGAGGCTATTGTCGCATTGTACGACAAAAAAGACCCGGTAGACCTCATAACACTAGGGGAATATCTCAAAGGAAAGGCCGCTAACCCGCGTGACCTGGAATCAGGAACACAATTAGAGATGGTCGGCGGTACCCTATACCTGATGACGATAATGAATGCTTGCCCAACCGCTGGAGGGGTGAAACACTATTCGGAAATTATCAAGGCAAAATACTCACTTCGGGAACTCATTAAAAACGCCGATAGGGTGATGATGGCCTGCTATTCTGTAGATGCTACCGCCGAAGAGATAGTGCGAGTATCGCAAGCGGAGCTAGACCGGATAATGACCGCAAGTTCCCCGGCTGAAAGCACGTTGCCTATGGCGCACTATGCCGCTGAAGTGCTGGACAAACTTGATGACCAGGTGATGAACGGCACACCTCCGGGGATTATGACCGGGCTTGGCTACTTGGATCACCTGACGCTAGGCTGGCAAAACTCGGATATGATTCTGATTGGCGCGTTGTCCAATGTGGGCAAGTCACAATTCGCGCTGAACAATATCGCATTACCTGCCGCGCGAGCTGGATACAAGGTGCAGATACAATCAAGCGAAATGGGGGAACGAAGCATAGCGCGTCGGGCATTAATCGCAATGGCTACCACGCTAGAAAACAAGCATATGCGAGATACCCGTTTCCGGGACGCTAATTGGGATGAGTTGAAAGACAATGCCCGTGACCTTGACCGGCCCATGCGCGACCAGCTTGTCTATGCGATTGATGAGCTAAAGGGCTTGCCGTTGTACGTCGGGCGTCCGAAGCTACTGACCCCAAACAAGGTGCTGCAGTTAGCGCGCAAACAGAAGAACGAGGTGGGGCTAGACCTGCTGGTGATTGACTACTTCCAGTTGATGTGCGCCGATAACCCAACCAGTAACGCCCGTTTGGACTTCGCGAATATCTCTCACCGGCTAAAGGACATTGCCGTTGAGCTTGATATTCCCGTCGTGATTGTCACTAGTCTGAACCGCGCTGCTGATGGCCGGAGTAACAAAGATCCGATATATTCGGACATAGGCGAAACCAACGCGCTGTTTTACGATAGCGATTTAACGATGTTCCTACACAGGCCGTGGATATACAACAAGCAAGAAGACTTGCACCTTTGCGATTTAATTATTGCCAAACAAAGAAATGGCCCGCCGGGCCGGGTACCGCTCTGGTTCGCAGACGAGAAGAACACTTTTATGGCCAGAGACGACCGGATGTAGCTGGCGACAGCGAAAGGGGAGCTGATATGCCATACGACTCACTTACCGCGACTTACGACTACTCGGACACGCCGGAGCCTGCGCAAATTCAGCGGGCCTGTGGATGCTATTTGAAAGACCCCTTCAGTGGGGCGACGAACGCGGCGGCGAACGCTTTTCGGGCTGATTTTGCGAGTACTTCGTGTCAGAAGTGCCTGCGGGCTGAACGAGAAAAGCGGCAAAGAACCAAATCGCGCTAGAAAGCCATTTTAAGGCCGACGGATCGCTTGGACTAACATTCCCCCATTTGCGGGGGACTTACGCCGTGGCGGGCTTGCTGGGCCGGTTTAACGGGGTATGTAGAATGAAACTTGGATTGCGAAGTCTAAATTTCGCATAATCAGGCAAAAACAGTGTGACAAACACACTTGACAACGTCAAGCAATAGTGCTATGATGACATTGAAAGGGAGGAACAGAATGACAGAACACAAAAAAGGGCCAGTGCCCGACTTTAATAGACCGGAGCGAATACTTATAGGCACCGTGCTAAAGAAGCACCTTGCCGAGCGGGGGATCACGCATTACAGCGTATCGAAAACGCTTGGAACATCGAGGCAATATATCCACGGGGTATTGAATGGGGACTTCTCCTGCACGAGGGCGAGGTACCTGCGAATCTGCGAGGCAGCGGGGGTAGACTTCGACGAAGTGCTGGCCGAAGTTGCGGAAATGAAGGGGGCAGGCAAATGACTTATGAACGAATGAACAAAGACATCGTGGGCATACTGCGAATATCGGATGACCCTTCAAAGCTGTACGCGGCTGACCGCATCGAAGAACTTGAGAAGGCTGTTGCCTACTTACAAGCAGAAATTGGCATGATAGATAAAACATGGGGCAACTGGCGCGTAGCAGGGCAACAATGTTCCTACTACATCACACGAGACGCCGGAGATTTTAGCCAGATACTGCTGCGAAACGGTGATATCGCAGACCTTGACGATGTGAATGACAGGAAATTCGGCTATGGTAAGAAATTTGATGCCGAAGTGGCACTTGAGAAATACCGCGTGTACATACGGGAGGGGATAAAATGAGCGAGCCAATTATCGCGCAAATCATCGAGGACTACACGAGCGAGGAACTGGAAGTAATCAAGCAGGTAGCGGATATGATCTCTAATAACTGCCCGATAGTCTACGAGAACTGCAACAATGACAAAGATGAGACTTGTTGCCCGGAATGTTGGTTGCAAGCCGCCGCTGAGGAGCTGGCAAAAAGGGGTGCCAGATGAGTAACGCACTGAAACCACGAGTATACAACCTACTCACCTACCGTAACGCAGCGGGAGTGTGACTGGCTCAAAGAGGACAAGCCAAAGGGTACTATCGTGTATCACCATTATGGCTGTACTTACGACTGTATTAGCGATAGCGGTACCGCCGTAACTGACATACAAGTCGAAGGGGCTTACTTCTACGAGCTTCCGACCGAAGCACTGGAGGAGGTCACCAATGAGTAAGTCCATCAAACGAGATTTTAGCGACACCCGCGACATTCGCTGCGAGTATTGTGGACGTGTCCATGCTGGATCGTTTGTTTGTGAAGAGATCGCTGCGTACAATCGCAAGCAGTTTGCCGTAAAAAAGGAGAAGGGGGAAGGAAATGAGCGATACCACACCTACTACGTTACTGGATGATGAGTTGCTTTCGCGAGTAAACTTCTTCATTTTTATCGGCGGCAAGGGAAGTAAAGATTTACGTGTGCTTCGCGACTCCCTGCAGGCCACGATGAAAGAGCGTGACGCGCTGCGGGAGAAGGTGCGTAAGATTGGCAATATTGCGAATGGACTTCGCACGTTTGATGCAAATAATGGCATTGATATTGATTTAATTCGGGAGGTGCTGAAATGAGTAAAGAATTATGTCTAACCTGCGCAAGGTGCAGGATTGGCAACACGTCAACGCCAAACCATTACTGTAGCGGCAATAATACCAGTTGCACTATATACTATGAGGTGAAACCTTTGTATGAACAAATTGCCGCCCTGTCCGCCGCGCTGGAGCAGGCGAAGGAACGCGAACGGATACTGCTTACATGGTTCGGGTACACATTGCGGACAATATTTGACGAGTACGACGAGCCGACTTCTGTCAACGATATTGTAACCATGCTGCGTGACGAAGTGCCAGATAATTTGATTAAGGAGGTAATGAACCATGATTAAAGACATTGACGCCGCCGCGAGGATGACAACTGACATATTGCGCCGTTGCCATACCGAAAACGGTCTGCTGTTTATTGACAGAGAACACGGCGAAACCAGAGCTTTTCACGCTGGTGAAGTAGAGTTATTTGAGCAGGCACTAGAACTCGAACGTTTTAATGTCTGTTTGAAAGCCAACTACGAGCGGTCACAATCCGCGCTGGAGCAGGCGAAGGCGGAGTGCGAGGCTTGCTACATTGTGATAACCGGATTGCAGGAGCATATGGCGCTTATGGAAGCTGTAGTAGAGGCAGCTAAAGCTGCTGCATATATTGAAGGCGATATCGCACTTGCACTTGACGCGTTGGATGCGGTGAGGGAGGAGAAGTGAGATGACTCACGCTGAATTAGTTGAAATAGCAGGCAAGTGGCTACAGAAAAAGCAGCGATGCAATCCTGTACTGACTGAATTGTCTACTCACGCTTGCGAATATTGTGACGCTATCGGGTGGTATGACGCCTATAGCACACTTATTGAGTGTAAAACCTCTCGATCTGACTTCAAAGCGGATATGAAAAAGCCATTTCGCACACACCCGTGGTTAGGAGTTGGGCAGGAGCGTTACTACATGGCACCCGCCGGGCTTCTGGCTGTAATGGAAATGCCGGAAGGGTGGGGGTTACTGGAAGTAGACGATGCCGGGACAGTAACGATAAAGCACGGTTCAACAGGATTTTCCGAATGGAACTGGCGCAATGAAATTCGTATGATGAGGTCTGCACTGCGCAGGTCAAAAGTTACGTGTGTGAAGGGCGTGTGCTTCGTGAATGAAGATGAGGAGGCCTCCAATGCCTAACTACACACAAGCATCCCTGCGTGCCGCCGTGGGGGTGGTGCATAAATGTATGGCATATGATGGTATGCCGGATGACGTATTGACTGGCAATGTTTTAAGTCAGGACATTGAAGATGCCTTGTGGTTACACCATACCCATAGTAAATGCTCTGCACTTGCATCATGCCGTCGCTGCCTGGTCGCCAAACTTACCGCGATGATGGCGGAGATTGCGGAGGAAAACCATGATAACAAAAGCTGACCTGCAACAGGCTATCGACTGCGTATTTAGTATAGATAGTGAGGATGTGCGCAATGCCTTGCAGGTGATGTGCGATGATTCTACCACTAACGATTGCGACCAGTCGAAATGTTGTAGTGACTGTGAAGAAAAGAGGCTAAAAGTCATGCTGGCGGAGCTGGAGGGGAAAGATGACTAAGTGTATCGTCTCAAAGAAGGCGTTCCCCGAATGGCCAAAGGTGACGATTCGGAGCGAGTACGGAGCTGCGATAACGCCCGCGCAGGAACGGCGGATACGGCACATGTATGGCGGTGACTTTAGCGGGTTGGAGTTCTTCTATGCTACCGATATTGTGCCGGAATGTTTGGGCACATACAAAGCCGGTGAATATCTGGGGCACAAATGGGGGTACAAAGGTGTTCCGGCGGGGTACGAGGGATAATTGACACGATGCCTGAATCGGAATAGAATCAGCATGAAGAAAGGGGATTAAATGAGTAAGAAAGAAATCGTCAAGCCACGTGGGTGCGATATTCCTGCCGGGAGTAAATTCGGCAGGTGGGCGGTCGTAGAGCATGAGGTAGAAACAATCAAAGGACAAAAAATGCATTACTACGTTGTCATCTGTGATTGCGGAAACACACGCCGTGTGCTTAGTTGTAGCTTAGTTAGTGGCGCTTCTACTTCGTGTGGGTGCTATCGGCGTGAAGTAGTCAAAGCGTGCAATACTACACACGGCGATAGTAGGATAGGTAGTGCATACAATAGATTATTTGATTGCTGGGTAAGTATGATGAGCCGTTGTTACAACGAAAAGGCCACCGGCTACGACACTCATGGCGGCAGGGGAATCACTGTATGCAACGAGTGGCGAACGTACCCACCGTTCAAAGAATGGGCACTTGCAAATGGATACGAGAAGCACCTTACATTAGACCGTTACCCCAACAACGAAAGCGGGGATTATGAGCCATCGAACTGTCGATTCGCAACGTACAAAGAGCAGAACAGAAACAGGCGAGATAATCTCCTCATTACTGCCTTTGGTGAAACCAAGTGCCTCGCGGAATGGGCGGATGATAGTCGGTGTGTTGTTGGCTATATGGCTTTATGGCACAGACTAAAAAGCGGTATGGAAGCAGAACTGGCAATAACTAAACCTAGCCAGCGTAGCAAAACCAAAGGAGGTAGTTAATATGGGAAAGACAGTTATTTTGTACTTCATCACAAGTACCCACTGTCGCCCGTGCGCCGCCGTAAAAAAGAGCGGCGTGATTGAGAAGCTGGCTGAGGCGATTGGTGCGAAGCTGCGTACCGTCGATGGGATGCTGGAGCAACGGCTTGCGTCGGCACTGCATCAAGGGGGTGTGCCTGCGCTGATCATTGAGGTTGATGGCTTTAAGCAATACCTGCCGTGTGCGGCAGGCGTGACGTTCGAGCAACTAATGGCACGAGCGAAGGATATTCTACAATGAAAACAAAGATGTATGCAATTAGCGAAGGTAGATATGAAGATTATGAGGTCGTTGCACACGTGACTGGGCCAGCAAAACCTGCCTTGTCTTCGTTGTGCAAAGAGTTTGAAACAGCCTGTGGATTTCGACGAATTACCGCAAGGGAACAGAGGGAAGATGTTTGTGCAGTTATGCACATAAAGAACGCCAGCATGACTATACTGCGGGCCAAATACCCTGACATTGCCTTCCCGATTATCGCCAATTCGCTTGTGCGCTGGCTATGCGAGAACCACGGGTTTACCGTTGTAGACGTGCCGGAAATCCGGTATTAAGGTGCATCTATGAACAACGAAGGCGGAGAGAGCTTAATGGGGTGTGTAGCAATTATGTTTGTACTTCTGGTAGTTGGAATAATTGTTCACATAATCATGAGATTCTGGTAAGGGGGAAGAATGAACACAGACAAGTGTTATAATTGCTGCAAAAAAGGGAGCTGGAGCGTGCAACCGGCGAATACGACGTGGCCGGTGGTAAGTTGCTCCACATGTTTGGCAATGGTGATTATGGCGCAGCGGGCTGTGTGTACCGTCGAGGAGCTTCCGAAGAAAGACCTGTCGGGACAGATTAAGTTAGGGGTGGAGTAATGGCTAAAACTGGAATAGCATGGACAGACTATGTCTGGAATCCGGTAGTGGGATGTACCCACGCGGGGAGTCCTGGGTGCGATAATTGCTATGCACGAGCATTGCATAGGCAGCGGCATATCGCACGAATAGTGGGTCACAATATGCCAGTGCAGTACGCGAAACCATTTGATGTGGTTCAATGTCTACCGGAGCGTATAGGCCAACCGTGGCACTGGAAAACACCACGTCGCATATTCGTAAACTCCATGAGTGATTTGTTTCACGATGATGTGCCGTACCACTTCATTCATGACGTGAGACAGATGATTAAAAAATGCAATCAGCATACGTTTATGATTTTGACCAAGCGGGCGGAGAACATGAGCATGTTCAGTAAACTCAACACGAACACAATACCTAATTTATGGTGTGGAGTGAGTGTCGAAAATCAGGCGGCTGCTGACAATCGGATACCCCTGCTAATGACTACAACGATGGGCTATGTCCGGTTTCTGTCGATAGAGCCGATGTTAGGCCCAGTTACCCTGTCGGAAGACTTTCTCGAATTGGGCAACCGAGGGTGGGTAATCGCCGGATGCGAGTCTGGTTCAAACCGACGGCAAGCGCAAACCGACTGGTTCCTGTCGCTGCGTGACCAATGCGTAGACGCAGGCATACCGTATTTTCTTAAACAAATGGAAGTGAACGGCAAAATAGTCAAAGAGCCAGAGCTTGATGGGCAAAAGTGGTTGCAATTTCCGGGAGGCCAACGATGAGCAATTCATGGACATTCGACAGCACGCACGTGTCGTCTGACCACAACCTTGGAGGGGTGCATTTCGATAGAGTAGTGCTTGAGGAGTGGGCGAAGGACGGGGTGCCCACTGACACACTGACTATAGAGAACGTGAAACTTGGTCAGCGTAAAATCAGTGTTGACGCTAAGGGCTTGACGGTCACGGTGACTTGCCACATAAGCGACAATGTTCCCGACCGTGTAATACGTGACCGGAAGATTCCTGGCGGCGCGATGATTCACCGCGAGAGAACATATGGGGAGAAAAGTAATGGGTAAATATGAACACCTGCTAAATGCGTTCACGCAGTGCGTCCGGCGTATTGTTGCACACCAGCCGGTGGAGGAGATAGGAGGGTGTCCGATAGGGATGGCGAAGGGTGATGCGCATTGCCCAGACGACTGCGTATTCTGTTGGCAGCAATATTTGGTGAACCACGAGTTTGTGGTTCACCACCGCCCTCCCCTGATGCCCAGATAGATAGTGCGTTTAAGGCATTGCAGGCATTGGTGGCGAAGAGGAATGAGCTTGAGGGTTCGTGCAAGGGCGAGTGGGAAGTGGCGATGAAGCGTTTGCCGTGCCAGCAGGACGAGCGAGTCTATCCCTTTTACCCGCGAACCAATACGCTTGACAAGTCAAGCTAAATCTGCTAGAATACCATTGTAATCGGAGCGAGAATTTAGAACGCCAAGTGCGAAGTGATAAGACCACTACTCGCCCCGATTGCTCATGAGGAGGGAAGATGACTAAAGAACCATACATGACCAAAGATCAGCTACTTGAGCGATTAAATCGCATTGCCGAGTGCCATGATACCATGTTGAGGTGTCACACGTTGAAAGACTTTGATTTTCGCATGGCGCGGGCAGGGTTTATCTTTGAAGATGCTGCAGAAGACTACCCTATGCCGACAAATGAATTGGCAAATAGGGGGAAGAAATGAGTAAAAGTATAGTCCACGAAAGAGACGGCGTTAATTTTACTGTTCCAAACATACCAGCGGGAATGAGATTTGACAGGTTGGTGGTGACTTCACACGTGATTAAAAAGGTCAATGGTCAGACAATGCACTACTATGTCGCTACTTGTGATTGTGGAAACACTTGTTGCGTATTAGGTAGTCATTTAGTTAGAGGACGAATAAAGTCATGTGGATGCTATTGTGCCGAAATGACCAGTAAACGCCATACTACGCACGGAGATAGTGTGCGTAGCAGCGAATACGCGAGGCTATTTGATTGCTGGCAGGGAATGTTTGGTCGTTGTTACAACGAAAAGAAAAAAGATTATTGCAATCATGGTGGTCGCGGAATTACCGTTTGTAATGAATGGAGAGAATATCCTCCATTCAAAGAATGGGCGCTGTCTCACGGGTATTCCGATAGCCTTACATTAGACCGCATAAATAACGACGGTAACTACGAACCGCCAAATTGTCGATGGGCGACGCGTAAACAGCAAGCCAGGAATACGCGAAGAAATCACCTACTGACCGCATTTGGAGAAACAAAAAGTATAGCAGAATGGGTAGGTGATTATCGCTGCGTAGTTAGTTATGGCACTTTGCGGGATAGGCTTAAAAGCGGTATGTCCCCCGAAGAAGCAATAACAAAACCTGCTAGACATATGAAAAAAAGAGGAGGGAATATTTGTGGATAAAGAAGAACAAAAGTACGACACTTGGCAGTGCGCCTGTCCTGTCTGCGGCCAGTCAATGGCACATGATTCCAAGTCCGGCGTATGCGATGCCTGCAACGACAAAGACCAGCAGGAGCTGATAAAGCTGCTGCTTGACTCGCAGGCGGAGCTGACGGCGGCACTTGTGGGGAAGACGCGAGAGTGCGAGGAATACCAGAAAGACCGTGCCTTTCACTTTCGGCAGGCATTGCGCGTTGAAGCTGTAATGATCGCATTTGGACACGTGGACGCACTGTACAACTTGGCGCAGGCCGAGGAGCGAATGAGGGGGGACTCATGAATCAGTTGGAAGTAAACAATATTTGTGCCCGGCCATCGCGCAAAACCTACCTGCTCTGGTGTGAGGACAGGAACGATTACCACAGAGGCAAAGAACTGGTGGCTGTGATTACCGGAAGTTGCGCAGATGATGGGGAAGTGGGTTCGTGGTTTACACTTGTTAGTGACTATGGCGACATGATTAGCAAACAGCAATGGGATTGGAGCTTCAAAGACTACAACAACTTTGTACTTCATCTAATAACGAACCACGGCTTTGAGCGCATGGAATACGAGGAGGTATGAGTATGCGAAAGCTAACCATAACGCGAATCGGGAGCCAGAAGGGGCTGAACATTGAGGCGAACGCTGACGGCGAATGGATTAGTAGCGACTTCGAGATTGGCACTGTCTCGCCGGACGTTCTGACCGAGCTGATGATTAGCCGGACAATGGTGGAGGTCGATGTTGTTATCGGAGTGTTGCCGACAACTCGACTTTGGGCAACGGTAACGTCGTTTGATGCTATGTGCGAGGATACGCAGTGGTACTCTTTGCGGATACTGACTGACCTTGAGGCGGCGAAGCAGAGACTGATAAGGGAACCCGCGACAAGCATTGCGTTTCTGACGCGAAACCCCGACTTGCTGAAGGTGCTGGACATACAGTGCCAGTCTGTGCCGCTTCACTCTGTGAATTGCAAGCCGTCTGATGATGCGTTTTGCTCGGCCTGCAAGCTGGCGATGCTCAAAGAACTGGAGGCAGGGCGATGATAACGAAAGCTGATATTGAGAAGGCGAAGGACGACGTGCTGCTCGACAGAGGGTTCAACATTAAAGACATTTATAACTTGGGTAGTCTGGAGATTGCCGAGGTTATGGACGAACACTGCGACGAAACTGACCTTCGGGATTGCGCCTGCTGTCGTGAGTGTATACTGCGAAAGTTAGATGCTATGATTGAAGAATCGGAGGGGAAATGATGTCAACCAACTACTATTGCGGAGCTTATTGCCACGAGTGCGGAGGTGCAACCGAGGAATATCATTTAGGCAAACGTTCGGCGGGTGCTGTGTTCGGCTTTCAGGGCTTGCGCGGCTACCTCGGCCCCAACCATGAGAAGGACATCAAATCCGCAAAGGACTGGGAAGAGGTTATTGCGGCGCACGGGTTCACAATACGCAGTATTCCCGGCGACGATATGACCGTTGAGGAGTTCTTTGTGATGGCGCGCGCAACCCTCAAGTTCGCGCCGACGCACAACGTTGACGTACCGCCGGACTCCGACTTCGAGGACTACTACTGGCTGGACGAAGAGAAATTCAGCTTTACATTCAAGGACTTCAGTTAGCCCCGACGTGCAATACCTCTAATAATCAATCCGTACCCCGCTACGAGGCTTCTAGCGGGGTACAATCGCATGTATGGCAAGCTGCGAAGGTTGGAGAATGGCAAAACTACGAAGTAAGATATATATTAAACGAAAGAACCCCCGTATACGTCCATTTCATTTCAATAGTAACGCTTTACGAAGGCTCTTCTCTATTCTATTATCCTGTTTCCGTTGCCCCCACCATTGCCAATTACTTCTCCGATGGAGGTGGCGTACACTTTGTTAACGAGGCAATGTGTGCGCGCCTTGCATTTTCATTTTCTACTGAAAAATAGTGTAACAGATCAAGGCTTCGTTGTCAAGGGGAGTTTCAGACAGAGTGCTATAAGTTATTGAGAAGTCGTAGCGTTTCGTCAACAGGCAAAGAGGTGGCCAGCGGCAGGGAAGGATAGCCACCGCTGGCCAGGAGGTGTAAGTAGCATCACGGAGGGTGCTAGGTGATAGAATACACTATGCGGGGGTATGTGTCAATGTTGCCCGCCGCCCGTATGCTGGTGTTGTTATCGCATCTTCGGGAGACCATCCCTTCTTTATTCTCTTCCTTATTGCTGTATGACCAACGCTACAGCAATCGTCAGCTACCCATGCGGAGATACATTTTGTTTCTCCGAAAGCAGTAACATTGACATTTTTCCGAGTATTCCTATTCTGTTGTATTGATGTTGCCCACCAACAATTAGATGGGCTATAGCCGAGGAGATTGTCTCTTCTGTCGAGGGAAAGGTGCTTTTTGTATCCATTAGCAAATGCCCAGTCTCTAAATACTGTATAATCAGCTTTCCACTCATCGCAAACGGTGATGCCTCTGCCGCCCCAATTATAGTACCCAGGATTTTTTGTATTGTAACAACGTTTCATCATGTTATTCCATACACAATACAAACCACGATTTGCGTGTTTTTGGCTACCTTCACCGTGTATAGTATTGCGCGCTATAAGTTGTTCGGAAAAATAACACCCGCATGATGTGGTGTGGCCACTGACCAATCCTCTGCCAACGGTACAATAAATCTTTCCGCAGTCACAGGCACATCTATAAAATGCATGATTGTCTTTGGTAGGATTCGGTATTTTTTCAATAACGGTAGTCCTACCAAACTTCATGCCAGTGGGAATGTTCCCTGTTGTAAACTTGACGCCATCGTTAATATGGACTATACTTCCATTCATGCTTCTACCTCCTTTTTAGGTGTTGCATAACGCCCAGCGTAGTGATTTGCGCTGGGCAACTTCATACATTATACCACGTTAAGGGAAGCATGTACAGTACGAATGATTATTTTACTATCTCGTATGGCTGTACTTGGGCGGAGAGTGCATGTAAAAATTCGATATAAGCACCCTTACTCAATGTCCAGCCAGGCATCATCAGAATACCGTCGCAATATGAAATCATTTCCTTACAACAATCCATGAAGTCTTCCCACTTCCCCGCGTCTTCCATTGTCCAGTACATAGACTGCGGAATCAGTGGAGTGTATCCTGCGCGTAAAAGTTTGCGGCCCACATCCTGCGCCCGCTTCACGTTTGCGGCAATGCCTTCTGCTGTAGAAGCGGAGTACGCGCCGCTCACAAAGATAAGCCGTGTTCTGGAAGGCTTTATCCCGTCGAGTAAAATGATGTTGCCGTCATCTGTAGCGGCCTTGGAATATTTATCTATCATCGTTTCTCCCTTTTTGTCTGCTACCATACTATACGCCTAGTAGCTCTAAAAGTATAGTAGGAATTATTTCCTGCGAAGTAGCTTACGTCTGCGAGCCAGCTCCAAAATGCACCTGACCGCACAGTGCGTCAAATCCTCGATGTGGCCCAACTCTCGGTAGCAATCAATATGATTCTTAGCATGAGACGCATGTTTGGCCTTATTGATGATAGCGTCGGCGCGCACGACTGGGTACTGCTTTTCACCGGCCACAAGCACCTGCCACATTGTTTTAGCGGCCAAATAGCAGAGGGGCAGGTACACGGTAATTCGTCGTAGTATTCTCATATCCCCAACCTCTGCTGGCTCTGCGCGTCGGCCAGCCGCTTGCAGGCGATTTTGTAGTAAGTTTCATCCATTTCTATCCCGATGAAGTGCCTGCCTGTGTTGTGCGCGGCGACGGCTGTTGTGCCGGAACCGAGAAACGGGTCGAGAACAACAGCACCAGCATCAGTGAATTTATACATAAGACGCGAAAATAACGATACTGGCTTTTCTGTAGCATGAACCATATCACTCGGTGGAACTTTGGCGTGTGTCCAGACACTGCCGTCACGCTTGCCCCGTATCTCGCAACTACCCTTGTGTGCTACGATAGCTATCTCATAGTCTGTCAACAGACTATGAGATAGGTCGCCAATGCCACCGCCGCCTTTATTCCAGATGATTGCATTTTTGATAGAGAATAGCTTCTTTAATTCGTTGTAGTCATCAGCATAGTTTTTGAAGGAGCAGAACACAATAGCTACTGAGTTGTCCTTCAATATGCGATATATTTCTACATACGCATCAAACCGCATATCATTATCATCATTCTCAAGCACTGCAAACTGCGCACTTGCCACGCGCATATTGCTTTGATAACTTATGCCATACGGCGGGTCTGTGAGAACGCAATCCACGCTCCCGTCGGGTATTTGGGGCATAAGGTCAAGGCAATTGCCGAGGTGAATTGTATCTAGTGCGAGAGTCATTGCTTTGTACCCCCATAGGAGATTACGTACCCTGCTGGACCATTAGCCCGCGAGTAAACATAACCTTCGGCACGTTTCGTTGAGATATACCCCTTGCTATAGCTCCAGCGGTCAGTACGGGCAAGGGTGGGAAGTACCCGCACATTGACACCGGCATTGCCATTCACTGCCGTAAACCGTGTCTCGCGCTCTGTGTGAAAGTGACCTATATGCCACTCACGGTATATTGTGTCAGCCCATAACTCTTTAGCTTCCGTTGCCATAATTAGCGGCAACTCGGCTTGCTTCACGCCGTCACCGTGGGTAAGCCCGATAAGCGTGACACCGTAGGGTACGTACTTGCGGCTGATAGGGGCAGTATTCACCGTGACTTCGCCACAATTTCTGAACCACGCGTCAATGAAGTGCGCGATATGGAAGGATGATACAAAATCATGGTTGCCAGGAACAAGCACAACTTCTACTGGAGCAACTAATCGTAGTCTCTCAACAGCATTAACCATAGCCATTTGTGCCGTCTCGATGATTTTGGCAAGTCGCCCGTCAACGTCTTGCGGAGTGCCTTTTGTTGTGGCTAACTCCAAATTATCACATGCTAAGAAGTCACTCCCCACCGGCAACAGGATTTTCTCAATGCTGTATGCCGACGCTTTGTTGACAATATCCTCTACCGCGTATGTGTAAATGTTCTGGCTGATGTTAAGGTCGTAGTCCTCACCCGTTTCTTTGTGCCACGAAAGCATACCGAAGTGTGAATCAACAAGGCCAATTTCAAGCATATGGGGGTCTGTAGGCGTCGTGTAAGCGGTCGGAGTATACAAAGGGGCATGGTTTGCAATGCGCGCCTCTAACAGGGCGTAGGCGGCATCTACGGGGCTTGTAACGATGCGTCGTAGCTTCACTGAAATACCGTAAAGCATATGGCTATCAGCTTTTGCCGTCTTCACATTGCCGACTTCCGTTTCCTCGCTGACGACTTGAGCCTTATACCCCATTTCCCACGACTTCACGGTGCAGGATTCAACTTGCCAACTCTTTTCGTCAATTTCACTGTAGGCCAGCACGTCTTCGAGCGTCCGGAGTCGGCTAGACTTCGTGGTGATGCTCTTGTGATTCGGCGTGTCCTCAACCGTAACTTCTTCGCCGGTGGGTGCGGGTGTCTGTTTTATCGGTATCTCGTCTTTGGGAAGTACGCGGTAGTCTTTCGGGGCTTGCTTGTAGGCGCGCAACCAAGTCACTAATTCCGGTTTGTACCCGCAAGTTGCGCCAGACATTTGCACGATGAAGTGTTCTGGAACGTCGCCCCTGCCAAGCATACGGTAGAAAGTTGTCCGGCTGAAACCTGCCGTCCGGCAAAGTTCGCGCAATGGGATAATTTCGTTGCTCATACTTTCTCCTCAAATGAATCGTAGGCTTCCTGCAATGACAACCAGAAACTCTCGCTAGTGCCAAATGCGTCGGCTAATCCAGTAGCAAGCGTTGGCGTTATGTCCCATACACCGCTTATCACGTTTGCCACGTCCTTCACTGGCAAGCGGCACTCACGCGCAAGCCAATGAATCGTTTCATCATACTGGTCGAGGAATCGCTGTATCGCACGTCCGGGGTGTTCTTTTCGCGCTGGTGATTTATCCATATAATCCCCTCTTGTATCAATGCTACCACAGTAATGAAAATTGTGCAAGTTTCCTTACACTTGGTTTTCGTTTTCCGTAATGCAGGCACAAAAAAATGCCCCGCCACATAAAGCAGCGGGGCGTCTGGTGCTTATTCGGTTGAGTTACTCGGTAGGAGTTGCCGCATGAGTGAAGATACCTAACCCATTCAAGTAGCTAACGACCTTGTCGATAATGCCCCCAAGGAAATTGTCGGTTATGAACATCGCTACAGCTCCGCTTGCCCACGAGGGTATGGGTAACCCGTTTAACGCGGCGCGAATCTGCACAATGGCTTCTGCGCGTTTGACGCTACCGTCTGCCCCTGCACCAACGAGTTCAACCATCTGTACCGTTGCGATAGCGGCCAGAATGATAGTGATTACCAGATTAACCAGGTATAACATTTGATTTTCTCCCTTTTTTGTGCCCGTCACCGGGTCACGGTCGATTAGATATTCAAGCCAGATTTGAGCAACTTTGCCCGCCAGTGCTATGACTGACTTAGTATTTGCTGGTAGTGTGAACATCCTGCCCAGCGCTTTTCCTATTTGTAGTTTCCGCACTGACTCTGGCACTGTCAGCGCACGGTTTATCCAAGCCATCTGTTGCCCCCACATTTTCCGAGTGTTTTACACCGCTGTATATCCCGATTGTAATATCTGCAGTACGATATCCCGATAGGACATTTTTCCCGGAGAATCAATTTTGTGTTATCGCCCCAGAAACTGATTAAACCTGTCCCACGGAAAATCCATGGGGTCGGTTTTTCGCCCAGCAGGCGTGGCAATCTGCTCATGCGAGACGATGGTTTCGTCATTTTGTAAGTCCAATCCGTAGGCCTCGGCAAGTTGCCGGCACAGGTCGGCGGCGGCCTGCACTTGCAATATCGGCCAGTCCTCTTCGCCGTCCATATGGTCAATCTCAATGCCGACACTAAACCCATTTACCCCGACGCGCCCATCCAGTTGAGATTTCCCCGCGTGCCACGCTTGCCGGTCGGTATCGACCAGTTGCACCACAACGCATTTTCGAGAAATTACGAAGTGCGCTGACGCCTTCGCCTTGGGGGATTGCAACCAGTTGACCGCACTGTGAAAACTCTTCGCCGGGTCCAGTCCACTGCAGGTTGAGTGCAGCACAATGGTAGTCACCGCCTTGGTACGCGAGGTACTGTTGGGGGATAGATCGAACGGTATTTCGTCACCGCACAAGTTATAGTACGTATTCATAGTTTACCTTCTTTTCGCGTATTGGAATAACACGCCACACAGCGTGCTGATCAGGCCGAGAGACCCCCCCCTTAGTCCCCCATAGCCAGGATGGCGACGGGGGAATGGCGAAGGTGGAATGGCGACGGGGGATCCTATTTCCCCTTTGCCAGGTCAGTTTTCACATTCGCGACTTCGTTGGCCACGTGTTTGGTGTCGTCGCGTAATGTTATTGCATCGTTATCCAATCGTTCCAAAACCTTGAGATTTATTGACATCAGATCACGGTTGGATTGCGCGATCTCTTTAAGGGTGACGGCAATTTCGTTTAGCGGTAACTTTTCTAAAATATTGATTTGCCCCTGTAATAGCGCTGTTTGCTCTTTCAGTTGTATGTTCTCATCCCGAAGTCTGTCGACCGTTAATTTAATGGCATCCAGTTCGTTGCGATAGATAGCCATTGCATCTATAGACCCTTTTATCGCCCCATTTTTCCATGCTGACCAAAAGTACGCAATTGCTGCTATCGTCACAGATAATACGGTGCAGGTGCTTAGTAAAAGGTTCCAAAATGCCGGTAATGATGTGAACATACTTTCTCCTATTTCTTGCTTTGGGAATTATTCGAGTTGGAGTGATTTGGTATTCGAGTAGGGTTATACTCCAGAGTATAATAATTAGTATACTCCGCTTTTTTAGCCACTTTTACCAGAAAAATTGGACTGGAGGCCATTTTAGTTGAGGTTTTACAGCAAAATACATGGTTTTCTTATGGTTTTTGCGGTGTTGCTTCAAGTGGAGACCCAAACTGCGCCAGCAACCCGTCAATCTCTGTCAACTCCGCTTGTCGTGCGTCAAACTGCTCCTGCACCTGCGCCCGTTGCCCGACAAGCCACTCCTGCGTGTAGCGCGTCTCCGAGGTTGCCACCGGCAGTATCGTTGTGACAATCAACTCGCCGGTATCCGCGTCAATCTCCGTCTGGCTTATTACCGGACGGGCTTCTTCCGCTACTACCACGTCCGGCATCGCTTCTGTTATTTCAGTCATCTTTCCCCCTTGTTAAAATATCGCGCCGGATAATCGCCTGCCGTGCGGCGCAAAGTGCGCACAATTCGGATTTATACATCGTCCGTGCCAGCGCATCCGCCTCCGCCTCCTGCGCCAGTGTCAACGTTATGGTGGGGATGGGGTCAGATTGTCCCCCCCCTGCCATCATCGCCTTCATCGCCGCGCGTTTCGCCGTCAATGCCTTCATCACCCCGGCTTCACCGGTGCGTAGTAGGTCGTCAATTGACGCGCGGTTATTGAGGTCGGTTATTTCGGCGTAGTCAATGCCGAGGAAATACATGCTAAAAATATCTGCCGTTGTCATATCGTCTCCGTCACCACCACCGTTCCGGTCGTTTCATTAGCTGTACCACAATCTATGTAGGCCGTTATGTCCACCACATAGGTACCCGTAGGGTCACTGCCGGTGGCTTTTATACCATACCAGACTGCAATATTGTCATAATCATTGTAACCCTGTAATACTATTCTCCACACAGTTGCTGTACTATCCCAATATAGATATACATACCTAGGCGTGCTATTCCAATATGCACCTGGACAGGTAGCCCCTCGAACTAATGCTATAGTTCCCCCCGGGCAGGGGTCCCACGGGATATACCCATACTCACTGCACACCACATTAGCGGTTCCCGCATCCGTAGTATCCGCAGTCAAATACACCGGAGTGTCCGAACAACTCGCCCCCCCACCGCCCCCGCAACACCCGCACCCCGTCGCGTCAGTTACCACAGTGACCAGTGCCCCGTCGCGAAATACCGGCAACCCGCCCTTTAGGAGTATTTTAACCATCGTTCAATCCCTCCTACGTGCAAGATGCCGTTGCCCAGTCCAGAACCGTTGTCCACGCCGATGCGTCTGTCTGTTCGGTTAATATCCCATTTACAAACGTGAGCGCCTGCGTTTTTTGTTCAAGGTTGCCGGTAGTGGTATTAAATTGCGTGTCCACAACAATAGTAATGTCTGTCGATAATCCCGACCCCAACCCCAAATCTGTCGCCGTAGGAGCCGCCATCATCGCGTGCTTATGGTCACGCCGCGCCGCCTGCAACGCCACACCTGCTGCGCCTGCATCCCCAAATGCCTGCGTGGAAGGCGCGGTTGCATCCAACAACAACTTATCCGACCGCACCGTCTCACCGTTCGCCACAGCCAGTACGGCCAAATTGCCCGCCGCCGGAGCCGTCACATCAGGGGTGTACCGTTTGCCCGTGCTATCCGCAATATCAACGGTCGTAGCGTTTGCCCCCGCCGTTACCAAGCCGTTTGCATCGTAGGTTATCTTTGTTTTGGTGCCCGGCGTTATCGCCGCGTTTGCGAACAGGAATTTTAGTCGCGCCGCAGCCGCATTGACCCAGTACACAAACCCACTATCTGCACTCAACTCCCCCGCCACCGGCACTGTACTCAACACTCCAGAGCGTAGACAATATGGCGCAGTACCAGCACCTGCGGAACCTGCTGCTGGGTCCACGCGGGCGGTAGGAGAAGTTATCCCGACACCCACTTTATCCTTAAAATACGCCCCACCAAGTGCCGTTATCCTTGCGGTTACGTAATATCCTGGCACTATACACGTTATATAATCACCAGTTTTAGTTAATAGACCTGCTAGGTATGCAGAAACATCTATGTCGTTTTTGTCCAGTACGTTAATACAGCGATTAGCTACCGGGGTGGTTCCTACCGCAAATAAACCCGTTGTGGAAAAGTGAGCAGATGTATTTAACTGGTAGACATTCGCACCATTTTGCAGAATCGCTTCGCCGATTTTGAACCCTGCCCCAGTTCCGCTGACCTGTATTTTTCCGTCAATAACATGCAGTTTTTCTAATGGCTGCCCACCGATCCCTAGCCTGCCGTTTGTACTGTCGAAAGTGACAATAACGGTAGTGCCGTCGGCTTTCGTTAGCAGGATAGCCTGCGTCCCGTCAGCGTGAGGAGCGATCACATTGGTGTACGTTTTATTCGCGTACACATTCAGCCACGCCTTCAGCAGCGTGCCCAGCGACCGCGTGTCATTCGCGTCGGGCAGGACATCCGCATTGACAGCGGTAGTGCCGAGGTTCGACAGGTCCACTTTCGCAAACACGGTGTTAAATACTGTCTGAATCGCCGCTGCAAGGTTAGTGAACGTGCATTTCCGCAGCAACCCGGTGATCGAATCCCAAAAACAGAACTCATCCGGTCCAATCGGAGGCATCTTCGTGGTGGCCGCGTGAATTGTTTCGGGGATACCGATTGCCAATGCTTCCTGCGGATAATACTCCACCCACACTGCCGCCCCCGGCGTGTCGTCTATGCAAAGCCATATCCTCTCAATCAGATTCGTGAGTGATTTCGGCATCACCCATTCCGATTTTCCCTCTTCAAAGATTCCATTCTGAGCAGGGTGATATTTTCTAACGGTAAAATCTGTACTGGCAGTTGCTCCTGCTAAACTATAGAATACCGTGCCATCACCGGAGACCACCACGGCTGTTGCATAACCGTCAAATCGATATGGGTATGTTGTCAAACCATCTGCGATAAGATTTATAGAATATAACGTACCGCCAGTATATGAATAGGTATATACAATATTTTTCCCATCATCACTGACACTAGCACGCGGGAAACTCGTTCCTGTTAAAATGTTTATGAACGACACACCGGAATTGTCCGAATATTTGTTGCCCCATTGAATATACTGTCCATTCGCCGAACATGCCACGTTTGGCCCCAGTACTACACCTGTCGAAATAACTGTCCATGAAGTCCCGCCATTTGATGATTTCAACAGTGACGTGACACTGGTAGCGTCAACATGCATAACTGCGAATAATATCTGGCCATCATCTGAGATAGCACACGCCCACCCCCTGGCATATCCAAATGAGAGATTCCATGATGCGCCAGAATCGGTTGAGAGATAACACCCTTTACCATCCTCTGACCCTGTTGTACCGTCGCGATAGGCAATCATTTTTGTCCCGTCGCCCGATACCCCTGCGTCCTGCCATTGTGTCCCTGTCTGACGTTGTATCCATGTAGCGCCGGAATCTGTTGAAACATATATTCCATTACTGGTATCGACGACAACTACCACCGCACCGGAGTCCGAGCAGTGGATAGTAAACGCTGTAGCGAATGACGACCCTACCGTCAGGTCTGACCAGTTCGCGCCGCCGTCGACGCTTTTCTGAATCTGTCCTGAGGTATATTTTCCAGCATAAATCACCGTGCCGTTAGAAGAACAACAAAGCCCATACGATATACCAATACCAGTGGGCGACAACGGAGTCCAACCTGCCGCTGTAACAATACCAGATGCATCATCCCTGACAGTAGGTGGCCGCGTCGCGTCAACATTGGAGTTATAGAACCCGTCCACATATGGCGCATTTACCCACTGCTCTAAATCATCATCCCACAACAGCATGTCGTCCGCAACGGGGCTGGTTATCGCCACATCGGACAATTCTGCCAGTTTTGTTACCGGCGTCCCGCCTAACCACGAACGCATATCGGTAAAAGTGGTTATTACACCGCCTGCTGTTGTCACTGTTGCTAATGGCGATGTATGTGCGCCGGGGGGGAAGCCCACTGTGTTCGCCGAAACTACGCCCGACGTTGTATCCACATAAACATAATTGACGGAGTTATCCGTTAAACCGATGGTGCCAGCGGGAACTGTTACCCCTCCTACATCGCCCGCCTGATACCCCCATGTCAAATCTGTCGTGGTTGCAGGGTCATTCGCGAGGTTGGCGAAGGGGCCATTAAAGGCGTCAATAATGCGATTAAGGATTGCCCCATAGCCGTTCTTATCCATCGTTGAAGGTCTTTGAGTGTCTGGAATCTGCGTTGGCATTGAAGTTCCCCCATAGAAAAGGCCACCCCCAAAGGAGTGGCCATGCGTGGTTTATGTAGTTGCGGGTAGGGTTATTCGACGGTGGGGTCCGGCGCTCGAAGTGTCAGAGTGGTTTCGGGATACTTAAACCCTAGCTCCTTGCTGTCATGCGTGATATTGATATTCACGACCTGGAATTGTTCGTTTGTGTAACCAAGTTTCGCGCTTGTAACGCGCACTAGGTCGCCGCTATAGAGCGTATTTAGCCCATAGGCGGTGTTCTTAACAATCAACTCATTGCGACCTTGCGAAACCCACCTAAGCTCGTGCTTTGCGATTTCGTTGAGTTGCACCTGCGTAACGACTCTTCCCCGGTTCCATAGGCCAAGTGCCTTCTGCTGCTCCGAAGTGGCTTGGGATAAGTCGATATGCAACACCTGTGGGAACGGTAATTGCGGGCTTGTCACGTTGGCAGATGCAGTAATGGTTTTCCCTGCCGAATCGGTAGCTGACACTATAATCCCCGTATAGGCTTCTGTGCAATTCCTTCTGAAACTCAGCGTGCTGAAGGTCTCATCACCCGTGGCCGGTGTGTCGTCTGTGATTAACGGAAGTGCTAAAATTGCGCCACCAGTTTTTGCTACAGGTTTGGGGACAAGGTAAAACCCGCTCATGTTTACGGTAGGGTTGCCACGGTCTTGCAGTACGCATCCGTAGTCATAGACTAAATCCTTGATAAGACGCAGGCCATCCATATTCCCCATCTGCGTACCGTACTTTGATTCATCGTAGCTGAAAAGTGGATCCTCTATGGTGATACTTGCAGTTACGCCGGAAGTGTCTACCCTGTCGGGGTGTATCCCAAGGTAATCGAGTATCGTCTCTACCGCCGTCTGAATCGTCATCCCCCATAAAGGCTTGCAACCCATCATGGATTGCTTCGACCAAAGCATTGCCTGTGACACGGCGTTGATTCTCACTGTGTGCTCATTGCCGTTAGCGGTGAACACCGGCTCATCTATGCTATTAGTGAAAGCAGTAAGTCGTAGTACGCTAGGTGTCCCTACTTGCATGAAGTTAATAGCTACAACTTGCCGATACCACGGTAGGCCGTCATATGCCGGTTGCGCCGCTTCAATAGTGGGGTCACTCAATTGCAAGTCGAACGACATTGAACGGCTCAGTGGGTCTTCGTTGCCTGTCTCCTCGCACTTGGCTATGGCCGTACCGAAAGATGTGCCATCGTAACCCTCAAGTGCAGGCCAGTCGCTCGGATAGTCAACATGGAATACTTCTAATGGGCACGGGTTCCACGCCGCCTGTGTTGTGCCGTCGGGTAAGTGCCCACTATCTGGGTAAGTAGCTGTCATCCGAATGTTATAACGTTCCCGATTGCCGTCCCGCACAAACGGCTGGTCGCCCTCTATCTGCAGGTTGAGATAGTCTGTCGAACCTGTAGGCCATGCCGTCAATACGGGTGTTTCTGCAGTGGTAGTCTCACGAGACAGTGTCATCCAGTCGGTTTTGAATGTGCCTTCAGTATGGAATAGTTGCTGCGAAACGTTGAATGCAAAGGCACCGGCATTTGTAAATGACGCATTGACAGTGTAAGTCTTTACTTGAAACCTATCAGCAGGAGATGCCCCGGCATTTGTTTTGTCATACACGCTCAAAGTATACACTTTGCCAGTTGCGCCATGATAGAAGTAAATTACGCGGTCAGTTATCCGCCAATCGCAGTAGTAGGTGGCCGGGCCGACAGTTTTGCTCCAGTCGTCAGCTTCCCACTTGTTGTGTTTCGTATATAGTGTCTCAAATCCTTCAAAAGTAAATTTTGAATAAGAAAGCGTAAGTCCATCGCTGTTCCAACTAACATTGACCTGCGGTGACGGATAAATGTCAAACCCATCAGCAGGTATAGCTGCCATAGTGAAAGAGACAGTGGGTGCCTGCATACCCGTAATAACTGGTGGGCCTGCATCAACAGTTCCAAGCGGTGGTGTGGCGAACTGCAAGCCGATACGCAAGCAGGAATTTGATTGAAATGTATTCCCGGCCCCGGCCACGCCATATGTCCTATGTGTCGCATCGCCCGTTAATGTCTTATCCCCATACCCGAAAGACGCATCTTTGTTGCGCAACCACTTATGGTTGACATTACCCGATTGACTTATCGGGGTGACAAGTGAGTATGCAGTACCGTCGGTTGACTCCGTAAAGTCAGACAGTGCGGCGTCGGTTTGAATATCCTTGTCAGAATACGCTTCCAGCTGTACCGATTTTAATAGGTCGTTGCCCATAAGTCCGGCAATGTCGTCGTCTGCTGTAGCGACTGGAAATATAAAACCTTCCCCATCTCGGCTGTATGAGAATGTCGCTCCCGCCCTAGTAATACCATCGGTAGGTCCCGGCAACAGTTCAGAGACAGGGGCTACCTCATACAGGTTATTTGTTGCTGTCGGTGCTCCGAGTGCCATAGTGGTAGTCCCCCATAGTGCTACGATGCACGTAATGGCCATTGTGAGGGCACGTGCGCCCCATGTGATGTTGTTCATGTTCAATCCTCCCTTTCTGATAAAAGAGTAGCACTAGCGGAGGATTCTGTCAAGTATGAAGATGTGTAATCTTACGACAATGTTATGGCATTGCCGATAAATCTTACGATATTACCGATATTATGCCGATAACGGGCTAATACCGCCCGAATGATGAAGGAATAGCCCCCCTTTGGTATAATAATGATATTGCCCACCGACGGTGCGAAGGGGGAACACACCGTCGGCGAACAAGCTGGTTAGGTCATTCCGTGGCGTACTGGATACCTGTAACAGGGGGGGTGTTAACAACAACAATAGTGGCTGTATTAACCCCTGCAACATCTGGAGTCCCTGTAACCACCGTAGCCCCTGATGCCTGTGTAGTCCATATAACCCATGTCGCGCCCCTGTCCTTGGACCTTAACGTTATTGTTGCTAGTGCGTTATCCTGATATACGAGGTAAAATTGGTCAATAACATCCTCGAAAATGGTAACATCCCTGTCCGGTGATGTACCCGTGAATGTGAGGTATACAGGTGACGCAATTGTACCTGTGTTCACGGGGATAGCCGTCTCTGCATCGAACTTGATATACATTTTATGGTCAGCTGGATCGCAGTAGGCGACAACAGCTTCGCCAAACTGGGAACCGAAACTGCTCATAAACTTTGGGTCTAGCGACATTATTGTTCCCCCTGAAGGTGTTCCTGAAATCCGTTTCGGCAACATGCTGTTTACAAAGTGTAGGTACTTGTTACTAAGTACATACGTTTTAGTTACTTCGCGCCGCCGATTCTGCGCCCGTCGTTATTGCTTGGGCCTATGAACCCCGACGCCGCTGCACGCCTATCTTCCTGCAGTACTTTGATTGCCTGCCCGCGTATGCGAACATCGGCAAGTGTCGAGTCATTAATAACAATGACGGTTTGCCCACCGCCCACGCCTGCTCCTGCCATAGCGAGTTGCGGCCCGTTGAACCCACCGTTTAGTGACGGCATGAGTTGCGACAACAGACTACGTGGAGGAGAAAGGTTCGGCAATCCCATAAATGCAGGGGGGATTGGGTTACGCAACCTTTTCGCTAGTGCCTGTTCAGCATTTGAGTCCGCTATTTTCTTTAAGAACCATTCCGCCATTGATGCAATGCCTGATGCTGGTTTTGCAGGTATTTCCGCCTCTGGGATTCCTCGATGGGAAGTATAAGGTTTTATACCTATCTGCTGCGGTGGCAATGGGGTTACTTTCCATACGTCGTCTGGCCCCTGTATATGTCGCTCGCCTTTAATAATCATATTCTGAGTAGTAAAAAGATAGCCTAGTGCTGTTGCTACATGATTTAAGGCTGTAGTGTTTGCCCCTAGTGCCGTAGTATTTGCTCCTGCAAATGCTGTAGCCCCACCTTTGGCCCCCGTACCGTTTATCATCCCGGCCATGTTTTGCGCCCCGGTAAATCCTTTAATTAACGCGCCCCAATCGCCGTTCTTTGACCCCTCGGCAACCAGTTTGGGGTCTCCGCCCATCAATCCGAACGCCTTTATCATACCGGCATCCAAGCCAGCCTTGAACCCCTTTTGCCAACGCGCATCCTTGAAGTCGAGGCCAGACACGCTATCGAGTAGTGCCTTCTTTGCATCCTCTATTGCCGACTTCTGGAAGTCGAGTTTAACGAGGATAGCTTCCTTGCTGAACCGCGCCTGAATTTCATCGTATGCAGCATTAGCCTCTTCATTGAGCTTGTTAGTATTTATCAATACGTCAGGGCCAACACCTAACGCGGCAATATCTCGCTCTGTCTTAACTCGTATTGCCTCTATTTCCTGTGCTTTGGCAATTCCGTTTGCTGCCAATTTATCCTGCATTGCCATCTGTGCGGCATAAATACCCCCGATAGCATCAGCGATGACTGAACTTGCCTTTGATTGAATCTCCCCCATATCGCTTACGCTACGGTTATATGCGGCGGCGGCACGGTCTGCTTTAGTATATCCATATGCGATTTCAGCCAGTCTTCGCAACGTTGCGTCGGCACGAGTGGCGTCATCGATTGCAAAATGGATTTGCTGAATACCGGCATTCTTTCGGTCTGCATTGCCTTGCAATTTCGCGTCAGCTTCCCAAAAGAGTTTGTCCTTCACTGCTTGTGATGCTTTGTCTATGTCCAATTGTTTAGCAGCAATTCTAAACGCGGCAAGCACCTCTTCATCTT
>Ga0209429_10000084_pt1 | contig 62798 bp, 46 predicted proteins | sample BarGraNGADG00212_3_FD_184493 | JGI IMG/M metagenome (GOLD analysis project Ga0209429, IMG submission 184493) | Arctic peat soil microbial communities from Barrow, Alaska - Barrow Graham LP Ref core NGADG0004-212 (SPAdes) (version 2) | ecosystem: Environmental > Terrestrial > Soil > Wetlands >... | reverse complement strand
AGTGGTAAAGAAGATAAAACAAACAAAGTTACCTCTATTTCAGGAGCTTCAACAGACCTGCAATATCCAGGTGCCAAATTAACTTATGACCAATTAGCTTTAAAAGTTGACAAGGTTACTGGCAAAGGCTTATCAACAAACGATTACACCACAGTTGAACAAACAAAACTTGCCGCAATCACAGGCACCAACACAGGCGACCAGGATTTAAGCGGCTTAGCAACAACCACATCTTTAGCCACCAAAGTTGACAAAGTAGCAGGCAAAGGCTTATCTACAAATGATTACACAAATGCTGATGCAACAAAACTTGCAGTAATCACAGGCACAAACACCGGTGATAATGCTATCAACACTCTGTATAGTGGATTAGTTACAAATGCAACACATACAGGCGATGCTACTGGAGCCACGGCGCTTACTGTAGTAAAAATAAACGGAACTTCTTTAGCAGGTTTAGCAACAGGTATTCTTAAAAATACAACAACTACAGGTGTTCCATCTATCGCGGTAGCAGGAACAGATTACCTGACACCATCAGGAAGTGCCGCATCGCTAACAGGTTTTCCCACGTTTAATCAAAATACAACAGGAACAGCGTCCAATGTAACAAGTACCATACTTGGGGCCAATGGCGGCACCGGCATCGCCAATACCGGAAAGACCATCACTTTGGGTGGTAACCTTACCACCAGCGGTGCAAATGCAACAACTCTTACAACAACAGCACCTACCACGGTAACTTTGCCAACAGCCGGTACTTTGGCAACACTGGCAGGTACGGAAGCTTTAACCAATAAAACTATCAATGCCCTTACCCCAACTGCCGCAGTCACAGGTTTTACCATTGCAGGCGGTACTACTACCTCCAAAACTTTAACCGTTCCTTTAGATGCAACAGTTAGTGGATCCAATACCGGCGATAATGCCGTAAACACACTTTATAGTGGATTAGTTTCAAATGTCACACATACTGGCGATGTAACGGGCTCGGACGCATTAACCATTGCCAATAAAGTTACTATGACCGGCACCGCTCCTGTTTCGATTACTGGCAGCCCTAACGTGATTGCATCAGGTGCAGTTGCTATTTCTATAACAGCAGCCACCACCAGTGCTGCCGGTAGTATGAGTGCTGCTGACAAAACCAAACTCGACGGTATTGCAACAGGAGCAACCCTTGCCATTGGCGATAGTTACCAAGGCGGCAAAATATTTTGGTTAGATGCCACAGGGCAACATGGATTAATAGCAGCCACTACCGACCAAAGCACAGGAATACTATGGCATAATAGCCTGTATAGATATACTGGCACCACAGGCGATGGCTTGTATGCAGGTTCAATGAATACTGCTATGATAGTAGCTACCCAAATGGCAGATAAACAACAAGGAAATTTTGCTGCAAAAGTTTGTGCCGATTATTCAGTTACTGATGGTGTGGTTACTTATGGCGATTGGTACTTACCTTCAAAATATGAGTTGAATTTATTATACAAGCAAAGAGCCTGGTTTACCGGTCCGTCCGGTTTTGCCAGTGCCTACTATTGGAGTTCTATCGAGGACTATAACAACAATTCCAACACCGCATGGGCGCAGGAATTCCCCACTGGCATCCAGTACAACACCAATAAGAACTACGCAGCCTATGTGCGTGCTATTCGGGCTTTTTAACTATTTAACTATTTAACCATTTAACTGCGAAGCGGTCGAATTTTTGCGAAAGGTGAATGCAGAGTCAAGCTTGCTTGAACTCTGCCGAGCCAAGCAAAAATCACTGAAAGTAATTTTAAAACTGACAGGGAGCAACATCCTTGTCGGTTTTTTTTTAAGACAAAGAATAAGAATAGCATGACAATAACCAACGAAACGCTAACAGGCGGTATATTTTATTGGCGGCTGACCCCGCTAGGACGGGACAAGCAAAAAAAAAATAAAACAAGAAGTACATTTAATACGAAAAATTTGCACACACGTATAAATATATATATATTTGCACGTATGAAATTATACCGATTGCACAAATAATATAGTCCAATTTTGACCCTGCCTGCCGCAGGCAAGTTCGTCTTATTGTACTATTTATTTGTATGCATCGGCATTAACAACAGTAAACGTATAAAACAGTTTGGACTGTTTTATACGTACAATTGGTATTATTTAATCACAAAACTCATTATGAATACGAAACTAACACTTACAATCGAACAAACAATTATTGAAAGAGCGAAGAAATATGCTAACAATAAGGGACGAAGTTTGTCAGAGATCATTGAAAATTATCTAAAAGTTATTACGAGAGATGAAAATGCAGAAAACATTGAATTGACTCCTATCGTAAAATCACTTAAAGGTTCTTTCAAAGCTCCTCAGAATTTTGATTACAAGCAAGAGTTATCTAAGCGTTTAACCGAAAAATACCAATAAAATGCATAAAGTACTTATTGATACAGACGTTATTTTAGATTTCTTTTTTAATCGAAAACCATTTTCTGATAATGCTGCTCAAATTTTAGCTTTATGTGAATCTAATGAGATAAAGGGATTTATTACTTCTGTGATTATTAGCAATGTATATTATTTATTAAGACAAACAGCGACTCACGAAAAAGTCGTCGAAAAATTAATACAACTAACATCAATAATCGAAGTCTTAACAACAGACAAAACAGTAATTCGAAAAGCGTTGAACTCCAGTTTTAAAGACTTCGAAGATGCTCTTCAAAACTTCTCCGCTGAATTATCAGGAGAAATTGATTTAATTATAACTCGAAATATCAAAGATTATAAAAACAGTTCGTTGGGTATTCTAACCCCGGGAAATTACTTGAAAACACTAATTGCCAGCCGCTAATATACACTTCCTGTTCATTGGCTGGCTGACCCCGCAAATGGAACATGCCGTAACGGTGACCGTCCATTATAAAACATTAACGGCTATTTTTCATCATCTAATCACTTTTTATTCTACTTTTGCGCAAACTTTTTATGCATAAGTTTGTTTCAGTACCAAATGAAAAAACTCTTCTCCATAGTATTTGCAGCATTGATCCTCCTTTCGGGGATGCATCTTAGTCTGGCTTCGCATTATTGCGGAGGTGAATTAGCTGCTGTAAAATGGTCGCTGAATGATGAAAAGGCAAGCTGTGGAATGCCGTCTGATCATCAAACTATCCCAAATGGATATAACGCGGAATGTTGTCGGAATCAATTAGCATTTTATGCCGTTGATAACAACTACAATCCGGCAACTTTGCAGGTTAATGCACCTGTAAACCAACTTTTGCAGGTTTTCTATATTCCCGAAACGATTGGAATTCAATCTTACAATAGCAATTCTTCTGTAAACGCAACTATCCAGCCACCCGGCAAATTCATTGCCAGTGCTGTCAGTCTCCCCGATATTTGCGTATTCCGTATTTGATTAACTGATATCATTTGAATTTTAGCTGAAGAGTTTTTTGAACTCATTGGCTAACGGGTTGTTATACCCATACCATTCCTATATATTAATTATTAAAATATTCCAAAATGAAAACATTAAAATTATTTCTTGTAGCTTTAATAGCTATCACCGTAAGTGCAACTACATCTGCACAAATGACCAACAATTCAAAAATGGTTATGACAAAAACTGAAACCATCAAAGTATCCGGTAAATGCGAAATGTGTAAAGCACGCATCGAAAAAGCCGCTAAAGTTGATGGTGTTACCAAAGCTGTTTGGAGCGATAAAACCAAAATGCTGACATTGGTTTATAATCCTATGAAAGTGAAAAGTGACGACATTCAAAAGAAAATTGCTGCCGTAGGCCACGATACGCCTAAGTATAAAGCAACTGATAAGGCCTACAATGCTTTGCCGGGCTGCTGTAAGTACAGATGACCCCCTGCCCCCTAAAGGGGGTATACTTTCATTGTTATATAATCACATTATAAACTTGAACTTCAGAAACTGTTGGATATTAAGAGACGAAAGTAGCTTAATTCCCCTTCAGGGGTTAGGGGTTCTTAAATTCCCCTTTAGGGGTTAGGGGTCATATGTTCAATAAACTCGTTCATTATTTTCTCTATCACCGGCTGATTACCTTTATTTTTCTGATAGCCTTTGTGGTAATGGGAATTGCGTATGCACCGTTCAATTGGAAAACGGGGTTGATTCCCCGTGATCCGATTCCGGTGGATGCTATTCCCGATATTGGTGACAACCAGCAAATTGTTTCCACCGAATGGATGGGACGTTCGCCCCGTGATATTCAGGATCAGATCAGTTATCCGCTCACGTCGGCATTGCTCGGCATTCCAGGTGTGAAGACTATTCGTAGCACGTCCATGTTTGGCATGTCGTTTATCTACATTATTTTCAAGGATAATGTGGAATTTTACTGGAGCCGCTCGCGGATATTGGAAAAGCTGAATTCATTGCCTGCCGGAACGTTGCCGCAAGGCGTTCAACCGGCATTGGGACCTGATGCCACGGCACTCGGGCAGATTTTCTGGTACACATTGGAAGGGCGTGACCCCAAAACAGGCAAGCCGAATGGTGGCTGGAGTCCGCAAGAATTGCGAACCATTCAGGACTTCTATGTAAAATATGGTTTATCGGCTGCCGAAGGTGTTTCGGAAGTGGCTTCGGTGGGCGGCTTCACCAAAGAATATCAGGTGGATGTCAATCCCGATGCACTGAAAGCTTTTGGCGTGTCGGTGATGGACGTGATGAATGCTGTCAAAAAAAGCAACTTAGATATTGGCGCGGAAACCATCGAACTGAATAATGTGGAATACATTATCCGGGGCTTGGGTTACGTGAAAAATCTGGATGATTTAGATAATTCGGTCGTGGCGGTTCGAAACAATATTCCTGTTCGGATAAAAGATGTAGCCCGAACTTCGTTTGGACCTGCCACCCGCCGTGGTGGTCTGGATAAAGCCGGAAGCGAAGCAGTAGGAGCAGTGGTGGTAGCCCGTTATGGTTCCAACCCGATGGAAGTGATCGGCAACGTGAAAGCCAAGATTAAAGAAATTGAAGCCGGATTACCTCAAAAAACGCTACCCGATGGCAGCGTTTCAAAAGTAACCGTTGTACCATTTTACGACCGTACCGGTTTGATTAAAGAAACCATTGGTACACTTGAGTCGGCACTTTCGCACGAAATCCTGATTAGTATTATTGTCATTATCGTATTGGTGCTCAATCTTCGTGCTTCGGTGATTGTTGCCGGATTGTTACCGCTGGGCGTGCTAATGACATTTATTCTGATGCATTTCTTTGGAGTGGAAGCGAATATCGTAGCCCTGTCGGGTATTGCCATTGCCATTGGGGTGATGGTGGATATTGGCATTGTGGATGTGGAAAATATTCTGCGGCATTTAGAAATGCCCGAAAACAAGGGTGTTCGTGGCAAAGAACTGATGAATGTTATTTATCTCGCAACAACCGAAGTGCGCGCAGCCGTGGTAACTTCCATTGCCACTACCATTGTGAGTTTCTTGCCGGTTTTTGCCATGCAGGCTGCCGAAGGAAAATTGTTTCATCCGCTTGCATTTACAAAGTCGTTTGCACTTATATCGGCATTTATTCTCGGCATCGTGGTGTTGCCAACGTTGGTACATATCGTTTTTGACATCCGGATTGACACAAAGAAAATCCGCCGCTATTTCAATGGAAGTCTTATTGTGGCAGGCGTATTTTTCCTTATTGTCTGGCATGTCTGGCCGGCTCTGGCTCTGACGGCTATCGGGATCAATAACCTGCTGGATTATCGCTGGACAAAAAAACGCAGGGAATTTCAAAACTATATTAATATTGGAATAGCCGTGATGGTGGCAGTGTATTATTTGTCCAAAGGATGGTTGCCATTGGGTGCAACAAACAGCACATTGGTCAATTTTTTATTTGTGACCGGAATTGTGGCCGTAATTCTATCCATTTTGATGACGATGGTTCATTTTTACGAACCGATTCTTCGCTGGGCATTGATTCATAAATGGAAATTTCTGATACTTCCTCTTTTTACGCTGTTTTTCGGACTGCTTGCCTGGCAGGGATTTGATAAAGTTTTCGGACCGGTGGCAAAAGTTGTTGAAAAAATCGGGTGGCAAGCTCCGGCAAGAGTATTTCCGGGAATAGGCAAAGAATTTATGCCGTCATTGAACGAAGGTTCGTATTTGCTTATGCCAACCAGTATGCCGCATTCGAGTATTGAAAAGAATCTGCAATACATCGAACTGCTGGATAAGCGGCTGTCGGCTATTCCCGAAGTGGAAGTGGCGGTGGGCAAGTGGGGACGTGTCAATTCAGCTCTCGATCCCGCTCCGGTGCAAATGTTCGAAAATACCATCAATTATCGTCCCGAATATTTGTTGGATGAAAATGGTCAGCGTGAACGGTTCAAAGTGAATGGTGATGGTGTATTTCTGTTGAAAAACGGAAAAACATTCAACGCAAAAACGGAAACTCTTCGGGCCATTCCTTCCGATAGTTTAATTTCCGATAATAATGGAGAGTATTTCCGTCAGTGGCGACCGCAAATTAAAAAGCCGAACGATATTTGGAATGAAATCGTGAAAGTGACCGATATTCCGGGTTTGACGTCCGCTCCGAAACTGCAACCAATTGAAACCCGATTAGTGATGCTTTCTACCGGAATGCGTGCGCCAATGGGTTTAAAAGTGTACGGACCGGATTTGGAATCGATTGAGAAAGCCGGAATGTTGTTTGAAAAAGCCCTGAAAGAAGTGCCATCGGTAAAAGCTTCGTCGGTATTCTACGACCGCGCGGTGGGTGCACCTTACCTGGAAATAAAGCTCAACCGCGAAAATATGGCTCGTTACGGGATGACAGTCAGCGATGTACAAGAAATCCTGCAAGTAGCAATGGGAGGCATGGCGTTGAGCACTTCGGTGGAAGGGCGGGAACGTTTTCCTATGCGGGTGCGGTATGCGCGAGAGCTGCGTGATAATCCGGATGATATCAAACGGATTCTGATTCCGGCAATGAACGGAACACAAATTCCGTTGAGCGAAATCGCCGACATAAATTATACACGCGGTGCGCAAATGATTAAAACCGAGAATACATTCCTGGTTGGATATGTCATTTTCGATAAAGTGGAAAGCAAAGCTGAAGTGGATGTGGTGGATCAAGCGGCCAATATTATTCAGAAAAAACTGGATTCCGGCGAATTGAAATTACCGGCAGGAGTTACGTATAAATTTGCCGGAAACTATGAAAATGAGATTCGTGCGACCGAGCGGTTATCCCTTGTTATCCCAATCAGTTTGTTGCTGATTTTACTCTTGTTGTACTTCCAGTTCAAAACGGTGACTGCTTCGTTTATCCATTTCTCAGGTGTTTTTGTTGCTTTTGCAGGTGGATTTATTATGCTGTGGCTTTACGGACAAGGTTGGTTTTTGAATTTTTCCATTGCCGGAATGAATCTGCGTGACCTTTTCCAGATACATCCGATTAATCTGAGTGTGGCAGTCTGGGTTGGGTTTATCGCTCTGTTTGGAATTGCCACCAACGACGGAGTAATTATGGGAACCTACATTCATCAGGTGTTTGAAGAGAAGAAGCCGAAAACAGTACACGATGTACGTGAAGCCGTTGTTTCTGCCGGCAAAAAGCGGGTTCGTCCGGCTATGATGACAACAGCTGTGGCGGTAATCGCCTTGCTGCCGGTGCTTACTTCCACAGGAAAAGGGGCGGACATTATGGTGCCAATGGCTATCCCCGCTTTTGGAGGAATGATTATTCAGGTAATGACTATTTACGTGGTTCCGCTGTTTCAGGCAATGTGGAGGGAAAGAGCAGTAAATGTAAAAATTAAAGAATGAAAAAATGTAAGATTTGAAATATGAGAAAGCTAATTTTATATTTGACAGCATTGACATTTAGTATTTCTGCTTATTCGCAGGATTCGCTAATGCATTACCTCGAGTTGGCTACTAAAAACAACCCGACAGTTTTGCAACGATACAATGAATATCAGGCTGCCTTGCAGAAAGTACCGCAGGTAGGTAGTTTGCCCGATCCGCAATTGGAAATGGGTGTTTTTCTGAGCCCGATGGAATTGATAAGCGGTAATCAGGTGGCAGATATTAAACTGATGCAAATGTTTCCGTGGTTTGGCGTTATCAAAAATGCAAAGGACGAAATGAGCCTGATGGCAAAAGCCAAATACGAAACTTTCAGAGATGCTAAGTTGCAGGTTTATTATGATGTACAGCGGATCTGGTATGATTTGTATAAAGTCCGTCAGAATATCCGGATTTCGGAAGAAAATGTGGATTTGTTGAAAACCATTGAACGCTTGACCTTGGTAAAGTTCAGGTCAGGTTCATCGGGTGGCAGTTCTTCCGCTTCCGGAAGTAAAATGTCAGGTGGCAATTCTCCGGCTTCTTCTACCAGTTCTTCGAGCATGAATGTAATGGGTGGAAATTCTGTATCTTCTTCAACTTCTGTATCTTCAGTATCTTCTCCTGTTCCTATGAGTTCATCTTCGGGTGCAACAAGTTTGTCGGATGTGTATCAGATTCAGATTGAACTGGGCGATTTGGAAAACAGCATTGCAACGTTGAAAAATGAAGAACAAGTCATTGTTGCTCAATTCAACAGTCAATTGAACCGACCGTTAACCACCACCGTTTATGTGCCGGACAGCCTGTTGTCAGAACCGTTGGATATAACGTATTTATCGGTTTCCGACACGCTGTTTACCCGGAACCCTATGCTGGGCATGATTCATTACGAACAGCAATCGCTTGATGCACGGAAAAAGATGCAGAAACAAATGGGATTCCCGATGGTGGGACTTGGAGTGAATTATTCGGTTATCAATAAGAGCGCAATGTCAACTTCGCCCATGAATGGTCAGGATATGATTATGCCAATGGTTACGTTGACTTTACCAATTTACAGGAAGAAATACAATGCTATGCAGACTGAGGTTAAGTTCCTGAAAACAGCTTCGGAGCAAAACTATCAGGCAACGGCTAATTCGTTGCAAACGGAGTATTACGAGGCATTGCAATTGTACTACGATGCACAACGTAGGATGAAATTATATGATAGTCAAAGTCAGTTGGCGAAAAAATCACTGAATATAATGATTAAAACTTTTTCTTCGTCTGCTTCTGGCTTAACTGATATTTTGCGCATTCGTCAGCAATTGTTCAATTATGAATTGAAAAAGGTGGAAGCTGTAGTGGATTTTAATAAGGCGGAAGCATGGATTAAGCGATTGACACCAAATACGGCCCCAAATCCGTCAGCTGACGGACTTAAAGACCAAGTTTCTTTAATTGAAAATAATACTAATGTTGAAATAATAAGATACTAACTCCAGTTCCCCTTTAGGGGTTAGGGGTAATAAATAAAAGAATATGAACAAAATATTTAAAAGTAACTCCAGTTCCCCTTTAGGGGTTAGGGGCCTCCGTTACGGACTTTTGGTTCTTGCCGGACTATTTCTTGGCTGGATATTCTTCCATTCGCCACATAAAGCAACGGATAAACAACAAGTAACAACCGAAGCTAAAAAACAGATTTGGACTTGCTCCATGCATCCGCAAATCAGGTTGGATCATCCCGGTAAATGCCCGATTTGCGGTATGGAATTGATTCTGTTGCAAAATGCAGAAACCAAAATTGATTCCAATGCAGTTCATTTCTCGAAAGAAGCCATGGAACTTGCCAATGTGTCTACTTCAATTGTCAGTCGTCAGAAACCTGTAAAAGAAGTTCGACTTTATGGTAAAGTGCAAGCCGATGAACGGTTATTGCAAAATCAGGTGGCGCATATTGGAGGACGAATAGATAAGTTATTTGTGAACTTTACGGGTGAAGCAGTTCACAAAGGACAGTTGTTGGCGATGATTTATTCGCCCGAACTGGTTACGGCACAACAGGAATTATTGGAAGCGGCAAAAAGCAAACAGTCACAGCCCGAAATTTACGAAGCCAGTAAGCAAAAGTTGCTGCAATGGATGTTGACCGAAAATCAAATTGCCCAAATTGAAAGTTCGGGCAAGGTGAAAACTAACTTTGAAGTGTATTCCAACACGTCGGGAATTGTTACAGCCAAACGGGTTGCTACCGGTGACCATGTTTCGGAAGGAAGCGTGTTATTTGATATTGCCAATCTTTCCAATGTTTGGGTGTTGTTTGATGCTTATGAAAGTGATTTGCCTTTCCTTAAAGTTGGCAATACTATTTCTTTCGGTTTGCAAGCATTACCTGGAACTAACTTTTCGGCCAATATTCAGTTTATCGATCCGGTGATTGATCCGGTGAACCGCGTAGCCAAAGTGCGTGTGGAAGTTAGCAATTCAGGCGGAAAGCTGAAACCGGAAATGTTTGCCACAGGTGTAGTGAAGGCCAACCTGAATGAGTTCAAAGACAAACTGGTTATTCCACGTTCGGCGGTATTGTGGACTGGCAAACGCTCTATAGTTTATGTAAAGCAACCTAATGCGGTAGAAATCAATTTCAAGATGCGCGAAATAGAACTCGGACCAATGCTTGGCAACAGTTATGTGGTGGAAAGCGGATTGAAAGAAGGCGAAGAAATTGTTACTGATGGAACTTTCAGCGTAGATGCAGCGGCACAATTGGCAGGGAAACCGAGCATGATGAATCGCGATGAACCTAAACCTAAAAAAGTCAACAGCATGCCGGGAATGGATATGTAATTTTGACCTATAAGCCAGAACTTCTAAAACACGTTACAACTTTTTAGAACGAATTAAGATCGTTTTGTTAATGAAAAACTGCCACCGGAATGAACCGATGGCAGTTTTTTTGTTATTAGCTGAACAACAGCTTCAAGCGGTTTGTCGCATGAACAGATGTTTTTTAAATGATATGGAAACGAGTGAAAGCTATTTTAGAAAAATGAGGGTGTGACGAAATAAAATTGCAATATTGATTTTGTTGATAACTTTATTATTCATAAATATTGGATGTTTAAATAATGTTAGTATTTTTGTGTCATTAAAAAACCGAATTTATTTCTTTAATTTAATAATATGCAAAAACTGGTTATAAGTTTATTTATAATATTGGTTTTTTCTTTAACATTATCTTGTAAAAAAGAAGAAATTACAATAGATGAAATTACTATAAAGGATATTGGTAAAAACACTTTTGGAGTAGGAGATACGTTTACTTTCGAAGGAATTCGTTATGGAGCCACATCTATAATGGATTGTACATTACAGGTCTGTCAGAGCGGTAATTATGCCGGAAGTTCTGTAAATATTAAATCAAAATTTAAGCTCTATGACAAAATTTACACAGTTACGAGCATTGCAGATTTAGCTTTTTCGTGGAATAATAATATTACCTCTGTATTTATTCCAAAAAGCATTACAAGTGTTGGTGAAGATGCTTTTTCATATAGTCCAAATATAAATTCTATTACTTTTGAGAACATTGACAATATATCCTATTTAGGTTTAAATTGCTTAGGAACTCCATGGCTTTCTAAATGGATAAAGGATAAACCGGATGGATTGATCTATTTTGGGAAATGTCTTTATGGTTACAAAGGTGTAATTCCATCTAACACAACTCTTGAAATTAAGGATGGTACCACTCAGATAGTTGGGGGTGGCTTTTTAGGACAAAGTGGTCTGACTTCGATAAATATCCCCAATAGTGTTACAAGTATTGGAAAATTTGCATTTGATGCTTGTAGAGGTTTAAAATCAGTAATTATTCCCAATAGTGTTACAAGTATCGATAGGAATGCTTTCAATAGATGTATTAAATTAAATTCAATAACTCTACCAAATAACATTGATCGAATTGGTGAAAGTGTATTCGACAGTTGTAAAAGTCTAATTTCTATCTCAATTCCTAATAGCGTAAAAACCATTGATAATTCAGCATTTAATGGTTGTGCCAGTTTAATTACTCTAAACATCCCAAGTAGCGTAATAAATATTGGTACAAGTGCTTTTGAGGGGTGTACTAGTTTAACTTCAGTAACTTTATCATCTAATTTAAACTTTATTGGTCAAAATGTTTTTCGTGAATGCTTGAGTTTAAATTCAATCATTATTCCAAATAGTGTTACTAGCATCTATGCTTCTGCATTTGCAAATTGTAAAAGCTTAGCTTCCATAACCATACCCGGTAGTGTGAAACAAATTGGTATGTGGGCATTTTTTGGCTGTAGTAGTTTAAAATCAATAGCGTTAGAGCAAGGTGTGTTGGGTATTGGTGATTTTGCTTTTTGCGGTTGTAATAGTCTGATTTCAGCTATTATTCCAAATAGTATAACGTTAATTGGAATTAGTGCTTTTCAGAATTGCAGTAATTTAATCTCTATAATTATCCCGATTGGTGTAGCAAAAATCAGCGAGACATGTTTTTATAATTGTAGTAGTTTAACTTCCTTGACAATTTCAAAAAACGTAACAAAAATCGAAGATTTTGCTTTGCTGGGTTGTAAAAATTTATCTATAATAAGATGCTTAAATAGTTTACCACCTATTATTACAAGTTCTACTTTTGGTGATGTGAATACCAATATTTGTGTATTGGAACTTCCCATAGGTAGCAAAAATAATTACTTAAATTCTTATTGGAATGTTTTCAAAAACATAAATGAAGTAAGTTTTTAAAAACGGTTATCACCCCACCCTAACGAAGAGTGTACTGCGAGAAAAGATTTCTCTTTTCCTCAAAGCTAATGACTAGATAAAATTGCAATATTGATTTTGTTGATAACTTTATTATCGTAAATGTTGGATGTTTAGATTAAAGTTTATATTTTTGTGTCATTAAAAACCAAAATTGATATTTATTAAATAATGAGGCATCTGTGTAACGCAAAACACCATCTGGATCACATATTTAACATCTGTGTCGTTCAAAACATCATCTGTGTAGCGCAAAACATCATCTGTGATGTACAAAGACCAATCTGGGTCGCGCAGAGGATAAACTGGCTCACGCAAAACACCATCTGAGTTGTATAAAACACCATCTGGATCACTCAAAGGACAATCTGTTTCAAAAAAACTATATATTAACTTTAAAAAATTAATGCGTATGAATGTAAAAAGAAAATTCACTTGTAAATTGGAAGATTTAATCGCCATCGCAGGTTATCTGATCCAACGCTTGCGTGCCGATTTGGCCACATTTTCCGATTTTTCGGAAACTTTTTCCGAAGAATTTATTGAAGAGTTAGTTGCACTGATGAACCAATGCAGCCAATTGATTGCATCGGAAATGCTAACCCAGGAAATCGAAGAAGTAACCAATCAAATTAAGTTGAAAATTAAACAACTCCGGTTGGATGTCAACAAAATGGAAGTGTACCTTAAAATGGCCGATGGTGAAATGACTGTAAATGCTACGTCGTTAGGTCTTAAAGAAGTGCGTGCTAATATTCAAAAGGCAAATTCGGAAGGTATCGTAAAGCAAACCCGTCAGTTGATGGCAGGCGTAAACACTAATCTGGTTGTACTGCAAACAAAGGGACTCAAACCGGCATTGGTAGCAGAAATCAAACAACTGGCTGATGAAATTGAAACATTGGGTAACGATCAGAACTTCAAAATGACTGAACGTAACCGTCATACCGACGAAAACAATGGAACTTATAATCAACTTTGGGACAAGATTACGCTCATAACCGATACTGGAAAAGCACTTTACCGCGGTGTGGATGCCACCAAGCTCGATGACTATACACTTGCCTCTATTCTTAATCGAATTGGCACTGGTAAAAACACTAAGTCTTCAACACCACCACCTACACCACCCGTAGCGTAGTAGATAAAAATTAAAATCCCCTCAAGGTTTGAAAACCGAGAGGGGATTTTTTTGTAATGAAAAACTGTTACCGGGATTCCGTTGGCAGTTTTAATTAAAGTTAACGTATTGACTTCTATTCGTCTAAAACATTTACATTAGAAACTTCCCAACCAATGGCTGTACCTGTTGAAACATATTTAAATCCGATGACAATTTGTAACTTATCGGGACGAAAAGGGACGGATTTACAAGTTCATTACCAATAATTTTCAAATAAAGAATCAGGAAGTGGCTTTTCTGTATAAAAAACGTTGGAATATCGAAACTATGTTCAAAAAGATGAAGCAGAATTTTCAACTTCATTATTTCTACTCCGAAACTGAAAATGGAATAAGAACACAGATTGGTGTACCCTGATAGCACATTTGCTACTGATTGTACTAAAAGCTATTTCAAAAACAGAAAAAGCATTTTGGTAGCAGTGTTTTCCATTAAAGCAATCAATCATAGCCGGCGTGGGTAAAACAGGTAATGTGCCTGAACCTAAAATGTTGGCGGTGTTACTTATCTCAAAGATGATTGTTTGAGTGTAAGATTTCATATGTTTCATTTTCAATAAATCGATTTAATGATTTATGAATATTTCAAAGTAATTACAAAATTAATTGCAAATTTGTTTAAACTGATTTTTATTGAAAAAACTTTCAATATAGTTGATAACTTTTTTGTGTTGATAGTCAGTAAGTTGGTAAAATGGGATTCTCAACTGTTGATAACTTGTAATAAATATTTAATCTTACAATTTTCTAATTACGTATTTTTTCACGTTCTTTGCATCATATTTACTGACAACAAAAATAAACGTTAAAATTTTTATTATGCTAAAGAAAACAAAACTATTTATTTTATCAATTTTATTGATGAGTTTTGCCGCACTGAATGCACAAGTTACTACTTCGAGCATTAGCGGACTGGTAACTGATGCTGAAGGGGCTGTTATTGGAGCAACTGTAATTGCTACCCACACACCTTCGGGAACTACCTACGGAGCCTCAACCAACTCGGAGGGTCGTTACAGCCTAAACGGTATGCGTGTTGGTGGACCTTATACAGTGGTAATTACTTACATTGGATATGGTAAAAGCACAATTAACAACATTACGTTGAGTTTGGGAGAAAACTATCCTTTGAATGTGGTACTCTCAGTAGAAGCATCAACTTTGAATGAAGTTTTAGTTACTGCAACTCGTACAAAATTCACAACTGAGAAAACCGGTGCGGTAACGAATATCACAAACAGCCAGATAGCAAATTTGCCTACAGTGAGCCGCAGCATTATAGACGTTACTCGCCTTTCACCTTATGGAGGCAATGGGATGAGCTTTGCTGGCACAGATGGTCGTACGGCTAACTTTACAGTGGATGGAGCTAATTTCAACAATAACTTCGGTTTGAGTTCTGCTCTTCCCGGTGGAGGCAGCCCAATTTCTCTCGAAGCTATCGAAGAATTACAGGTTGTAATCACTCCATATGATGTTCGTCAAACTAACTTTATTGGTGGAGGTGTAAACGCTATTACAAAATCCGGTACAAATACCTTCACAGGTAGCGCTTACATTTATCATAGAAATGAAAACTTACGCGGTGATGCTGTTAATGGTCAACAAATCGCAGGTGCGCGTGCTGTAGACCGCAATACAACTTATGGTTTCAATTTTGGTGGACCAATTATCAAAAACAAATTGTTCTTCTTTGTAAACGGCGAAATGGCTAAAACACCAACAATAGCAAATCGCTGGAGAGCTTCAACAGATGGTGTTGCTGATGCAAACAATTATATTTCACGCACAACAGAAAGTGATCTTCAGACAGTTTCTGATTATGTAAAAAATAAATATGGGTATGATACAGGATCTTATACAAATTTCCCGGCAGATGAAAGTAACTACAAATTTCTTGCTCGTTTAGATTGGAATATCACAAACAATCATCGTCTGGCTTTACGTTATAACTACACAAAAAACCTTTCATGGACATCTCCTAATACAACTTCTATGGACGGGGGTATTCGTGTGTCTGAGGCAAGAATGTCACAAGCCTCAATGGCATTTGCAAATTCGATGTATTCTACGGACAACCTTGTTCATTCATTCTCTTTTGACTTAAACAGCCGTCTGTCTGATAACTTATCTAACCAATTTTTGGCAACATTCTCAAAACTTGACGATGTACGCGGATCCAATTCAACAGAATTCCCATTTATTGATATTTTGAAAGATGGACAAGCCTATATGTCTTTGGGATATGAACTTTTTACTTGGAACAATGGCGTTCACAACAACGTTTGGAATATCAAAGACGAACTCACACACTATTTAGGTAATCATAAAATTATAGGTGGAATAGCCTATGAATACAAGATGGCAGATAATGCTTATATGCGCAACGGTACCGGATACTATCGCTACTCAAGTCTTGACGACTTCTTAAACGAAGGAATACCTGAAGTTGTAAACTTAACTTATGGTTATGCTGGAGAGAGCAATCCTGCAGCTCGCGTAAGAACGAACAAAATTGGAGTTTACGGGCAAGATGATTGGAGTGTTACTGATAATTTCAAACTTTCGTATGGACTTCGTATTGATGGACTTTTCTTCAATAATAATGACTTGATAACGAACAATGCCATCCTTGATATTGATTATTCCGGTCGTCATATCGATACAGGAAAATGGCCTGCAACAAATATCATATTCTCTCCTCGCGTAGGTTTTGTGTGGGATACATTTGGCGATAAGAGCATGAAAGTTCGTGGAGGTACCGGTCTTTTCTCGGGTAATTTACCGCTTGTATTCTTCACCAATATGCCCACCAACGGTGGAATGGTACAGTATCAAGCACAAATAAATGCTTCGAACGCAACAAAGAATGGTTTCACAATGGATGAATTTGCCGGCGGCCTTGTAACTGATGCTAATGGAAATGCTAGCATTGCTGCTCTTTATGATAAATTAACGTCATTGGGATATCCTTCAACTATTTCTCCCGAAGATGGAACAGTTCCTTCTGCTATTTCGGCTGTAGATCCAAATTTCAAAATGCCGGAAGTATGGAAAACGTCACTTGCTGTTGACTATTCATTTAAAACATCTTTCCCATTCTCTGTAACGGCAGAAGGAATTTTCAACAAAACAATCAATGGTGTTTCTATTTCTGACTGGAGTATTCCATCTGTAGGTGGTTTTGTTCGTTTCAACGGTGTTGACAATCGTCCAATTTATCCTTCCGGTTATCGTGTTGGAACAAGAGCATTTGTGCTGGAAAACACTTCTCGCGGTTATGGTTGGACAGGCAACATTACTTTCAATGCTCAACCAACAAAATGGTTCAATTTAATGGCTGCCTATACACACACAGTTGCTAAAGATGTAACAGGGATGCCGGGATCTGCTGCAGAATCAGCATTTACATACGTTCCAACAGTAGAAGGTCCTAACAACATTAAATTGCACAACTCTCAATACACCACACCCGATCGTCTTGTAGCATCACTTAATGCTCACGATAAGAGCGGTAATCACTATAGCCTTATCTATGAAGGATGGCGCGGTGGAGCAAACTACTCATTTATGACTGTTAACGATATCAATGGTGACGGTTACAAATACGATGCAATCTATGTTCCAACTGATAATGACGTGGCAACCAACCAATTCCGCTTTGTTTCGGAAGACGATAAAACTCGTTTTATGGATTATGTACACGCAAACAGTTATTTGAAAAACCAACAAGGCAAATATGCAGAAGCTTATAGTGTTTATTCTCCTTGGGTAAATCGTGTCGACATAAGTTACAAACACGATTTTGTTCTAAATGCTAACAATAGTAAACATACTCTACAACTTAGCTTAGATATCAAAAACGTTATGAACCTATTCAACTCCAGTTGGGGTGTAGCTAAATATCTGAATCCGGCAATTGGTTCAGAAGCACGTATCCTCAACTACGAAGGTGTTGATGCTGATGGAGTGGCTACATTCTCTACTCCCTCTTCAATCAATGGCAATACCCAAACATTCACATCAAGCTACTCACTGGGTCAATGTTGGTCTGCATTAATCGGTATCAAGTATATTTTCAACTAATTAAAACACTGACAATTATGAAATTAAAAAAAATATTTCCATTTTTTATTGCAATACTTGCCTTGATGACAAGTTGTGCAGATGAAGCAACAATGACATTGCTTGATGAAATTCAAGTATCGTCGTCTTACGTGTCTATCCCTGTAGAGGGCGGTTCTACATACATTACTGTAACGGCTAAAGATAGCTGGACAGTAGAGAAAGTGTTTACCAAGAAAGATTCGCTTAAATGGTTGACTATCTCTTCAACCTCTGGCGATGCAGGTGAATCAACGCTTACATTTTCGGCTCCATCTGCCATAGATGGTCGCACTGCAGAGGTTTTAATTCAAATTGGAGGTAAAACTCAGAGAATTAACATCATCCAAGGTTTGGCGCAAATTGCAACTGCCACATGTGCGGAGGTAATTGCCGGACCGGATAGCAAGACTTATCAGGTAACCGGAGTTTGTACGTCAATAAGCAGCACAACTTACGGCAACTGGTATTTGGAGGATGAAACAGGCTCTATTTATATATATGGTACCCTTGACGCTAAGGGTGCAGAGAAAAACTTTTTAAGTTTAGGACTTGAAGTGGGAGATGAAGTAACTGTTCAAGGACCAAAAACTACCTATGGAACAACGGTGGAATTGGTAAATGTAACAGTTATCAATATCAAAAAATCACTTGTGAAAGTTGATTCGTTAGAAAACGCAGTGCTTCCTCTCGAAGGTGGTGAATTTATTGCATACCTTACCTGCAAAGGAGAAGGCATATCAGTAGAAATTCCTGATGATGCCAAGTCTTGGTTATCAATTTCATCTATCCAATCAGCAGGAACTAATACTGTTGTGAAATTCAAAGCCGAAGCTAATACCGGCGGAGATCGTGGAACTACTCTCACGTTCCGCACTACTGATGGATCTAAAAACTATAGTACACAAACAACTCTTAGCCAAAAAGGAGCGATTATAAAAGTAACTGTTGCAGAATTCAATGCAGCTTCAGTTGGCGATATCCAATATCGTTTGACAGGTGTTATTTCCAAAATTGACGATGCGACATCCGGCAAATTATACTTGAGAGATTTCTCCGGTGAAACATATGTTTATAAAATTCAAGATTTTGCCCAAAAAGGTCTAAAAGTAGGTGACATTATCACAATTGTTGGAAAACGTGCCGAATATAATGGACCACAAGTAAGTGGTGCTGTTCTGGAAAGCTCTATATCTGTAACTACTGCTACTATTGCGGATGTGCTGACTAAACCTGACGACACCAGTACTTACTATATGGTAACCGGTGAAATTACATCGATTACTAGTGAAACATATGGTAATCTTATTCTGAAAAATGGTGATAGCCAAATTACTGTATATGGTTGTTATCCGGGTTATGGTGCAACCGGTAATGATAGAAAAGACTTGATAACTGTCAAAGGTCTTAAAGTTGGTGATACACTAACAGTAATAGGACCGAAGACCACCTATGGAACAACAGTTGAACTTTCACCAACTTTTTATTTCAGCCACGTAAGTGCTCAATAAGAATTTCGAAACCTTTTACTAGTCCTAAAATACCGCTACAGGTTTTAATAGACAACAACAATTAATTTTATCATCATCTTTGAAGGCTAGCCTTCAAAGATGATGATTTTTTATAGGTTTTTATTTCACTTTGAGAGTGCATTTCATCCGGTGTTTTCAGCAGGCAAGTTAAATACGGACGTTTTGTATTGTATTGTATTGTATTGTTTTGTAGATACGTATGCTATCTGTAACCAATAATTTCATAACATCCATCTTCTCATTATAATCTTCTAATAAAAATTCTTGTTTTAAGATACTGTTTACACGTTTCGCAAAAGCGTTTGAATAAGGATCGTAACTTTCTGTCATACAGGGATTGAATTTCCCTTATCTTAAAATCCGCTGATATTTGCTGCTGCAAAAAGCAAATTTCGAATAAAGGAAGATATTTGATAGAATAATTATTCGTTGAATATCCCATTTTGATGTGATTTAGAAAATGATTCTGAGAATTTGTGTATCTTTGATGGCTGATTTTTTCTGTTTAATATAAAGAATATGGATGATATAAAATTTATGAAGAAGGCCATAAAGCTTTCCATTGAAAATATAAAGAAGGGTGGAGGACCATTTGGAGCTGTAATTGTAAAAGATGGAAAAATTATTGCAACAGGAGTAAATAGAGTTACTGCAAATAATGATCCTACTGCCCATGCCGAAGTGAATGCGATTCGCAAAGCTTCCAGAAAGTTGCGAACATTTGATTTGTCGGGTTGTGAAATTTATACTTCTTGCGAACCTTGTCCTATGTGTTTGGGAGCAATTTACTGGGCACATATCGATAAAATGTACTACGGAAATACTAAATCAGATGCTAAAAACATTGGTTTCGACGATTCATTTATTTACGACGAAATTGTTTTGAAACCTGAGAACAGACAGGTGAAAACTTTTCAACTGCTTCCAGACGAAGCTATTAAAGCTTTTGAAGCATGGAAAAATGTCGAGGATAAGGTCAGATATTAGTTGATTAGTTATTTGGGATTTTTGCAAACCCCAAAAGATATCTACAATACTAAAAATACTAAATCGACCAAATAACAAAATAACCAATCAACCAAATAACTAATTAACCAATTAACTAATTAACCAATTAACTTAGCAGACTTCCAACAACTTTACGCTCATCATCCTCAAGTGAATGCGCTTGTAAACTGGGCTTCTTCACTCGAACCAAATCTAAAAATTTCCGGTTTGAGCGGATCTTCATCTTCATTGACAATTGCTTCGCTTTTCAAAGCTAATCCACATACTCATATCATCGTCAGAGATGATGCTGACGACGCAGCTTATCTCTACAATGATTTAAAGCAAATACTTTCAACTGACGAAGTATTTTTCTTTCCATCCTCTTTCAAAAAAGCCATTAAATTATCGCAACTGGATGCTGCGAACGATATTTTGCGTACCGAAGTATTGAACCGGCTGGCAAATACAACAGTTCCTTGTGTAGTGGTTACATATCCTGAATCGTTAATGCAAAAAGTAGTTTCTGCCGGCAGCATGCAAAGCCGAATGTTGCGAATGCATGTCGGCGAAAGTCTGGGGATTGATTTTGTAGTGGAAATGCTCACCGAATATGGTTTCGAACGGGTTGATTTTGTGTACGAGCCGGGTCAGTTTTCGGTGCGTGGTAGCATTGTAGATATATTTTCGTATGCCAATGAATTGCCCTATCGATGCGATTTTTTTGGTGACGAAGTGGATACTATCCGTGTTTTTGATATTGAAACACAACTTTCGCAAGAAAAGAAAGCTGAAATTATTATTATACCTGATTTACAACGTGATATTACTTCGCCACACGTTTCTTTTTTTGAATTTATTCCGACAAATAGTTGGTTTAGCTTTGCAAATGTATCTTTTGTACGTGAACGTATCAATCAACTTTATAATGAGGCACTTGTAAAAGCAAACGAAGTAGAACACAAAACACCCCATCTAAACAAAACGCAAATTACCGGTGATGAGTTTATTGAACAGGTTCAATCTTTCCGAAAAATGGAGTGGGGGGAAAGGGTTTATTTTCAACACAAAACCACCATTCAATTCAATACTTCACTACAACCGATTTTTCATAAAAATTTTGACTTGGTGGCAAATAACCTGAAACACAAACTGGACGAAGGTTATAAAGTGTATATTCTCAGCGATAGTGTCAAACAAACCGACCGTATTGCAGCTATTTTTGCTGATCGTGGTGATGATATTGCTTTTCAACCGATAAAAAATACGTTGCATGAAGGCTTTATCGATCATGATTTATCCTTATTGTGTTATACCGACCACCAGATTTTCGACCGTTTCCATAAATATCAACTTAAAACAGATAAAACACGTTTGGGCAAAGTAGTGATGACGCTCAAAGAGTTGAATCAGTTCCAGATTGGTGATTATATGGTGCATGTGGATCATGGGGTTGGTACTTTTGGAGGATTGATACGCACTAATGTGAATGGCAAAATGCAAGAAATGGTGAAGCTCGTTTACAAAGACGATGACATTATTTTCGTCAGCATTCATGCCTTGCATCGCATTTCGAAATACAAAGGAAAAGAAGGTGAAGCACCACGCATCAACAAACTAGGCTCAGGTGCGTGGGAACGATTGAAAGAACGAACCAAATCCAAAGTAAAAGACATTGCCCGTGAATTAATTAAACTTTATGCAAAACGAAAAGCGGAGCATGGTTTTCAGTATTCTCCCGACAGTTATTTGCAACAGGAACTGGAAGCATCGTTTATTTATGAAGATACGCCCGATCAGGTTAAATCGACTGCCGATGTGAAAAAAGATATGGAATCGACTTTGCCTATGGATCGTTTGGTATGTGGCGATGTGGGTTTTGGAAAAACCGAAATAGCCATTCGTGCTGCTTTTAAAGCCGTTACCGACAGCAAACAAGTGGCTGTGCTTGTTCCTACAACCGTTTTGGCTTTGCAGCATTACAATACGTTTAAAGACCGTTTAAAAGATTTTCCATGTACGATTGAATACTTGAGTCGTGCACGTTCAGCAAAACAAACAAAAGAAGTTCTTGATCGCCTCGAAAAAGGTAATGTTGATATTGTTATTGGAACACATAAATTAGTTGGTAAAAGTGTGAAATTTAAAGATTTGGGTTTGTTGATTATTGACGAAGAACAAAAATTTGGAGTTACGGTAAAGGAAAAACTCAAGGAAATGAAAATAAACGTGGATACGCTTACCATGACAGCCACGCCAATTCCACGTACGTTGCAGTTTTCGTTGATGGGAGCGCGCGATTTGTCCATTATCAATACGCCACCGCCAAATCGTTATCCTGTTCAGACAGAAATTCATTTGTTTGACGAGGATGTGATTCGCGAAGCTATTCAATTGGAAATGAACCGGAATGGTCAGATTTTCTTTGTTAATAATAGGATTCAAAGCATTTATGCTATGGAGGCAATGATAAAACGGTTGGTTCCCGGTTGTCGGGTAGCAGTAGGTCATGGTCAGATGCCTGCTGACAAACTGGAAGAAATCATTATTGATTTTATTGATTACGAGTACGATGTGCTGGTTGCAACTACCATAATTGAATCGGGAATTGATATACCGAATGTAAATACGATCATTATTAATAGCTCACATAATTTTGGATTAAGCGATTTGCATCAGTTACGGGGCAGGGTAGGACGAAGCAACCGCAAAGCGTTCTGTTATTTGTTAGCTCCCGAAATGAGTTTACTGACGCCTGAAGCTCGCCGGCGATTGCAAGCCATCGAAACTTTTGCCGAGCTGGGTAGCGGGTTTAATATTGCCATGCAGGATTTGGATATTCGTGGTGCCGGAAACATGCTGGGAGCGGAGCAGAGCGGTTTTATTGCCGACCTGGGCTATGAAACCTATCAAAAGATTCTGAACGAAGCTGTTTATGAATTAAAAGACGAAGAATTTGCTGAGTTATATGCCGACGAACGTGCTGAAAACGCGTCATCTACTTCATTTGTAAACGATTGCCAGATTGATTCTGATTTGGAAGTACTTTTCTCAAATGAATACATTGAGAATGTGTCTGAACGTATTAGTTTGTATCGCGAGCTTGATAATATTGATAATGAAACAGAATTACTGGAATTTGAAAAACGATTGGAAGACCGTTTTGGGAAAATTCCAACTGAAGGTCAGAGTCTTATTCTGGTAGTTCGTTTACGATGGTTAGCTATGCGTTATGGAATTGAAAAATTAGTATTGAAAAACGAACAAATGACGGCTTTTCTTGTTTCTAACCCGCAATCACCTTATTATCAATCGGAATCTTTTGGCTGTTTGTTGCAATATATGACTTCACAGCCTCGTCAATGTCAACTGCGTGAAAAAAATCATCGCCGTTCGGTGGTGTTTTCGGATGTGAAAACGGTGGAAAAAGCGTGGGAAATACTGACCAGCATCAAGCATTGAGTATAATTAGTTACTTTTTCATTTTTTTCGATATTATTAATGTATTCTAAAAATTATGTTTATATTTGCGCTGATTATTATATACAATTTGAACTTTTCTTCTGATATACTTTGTCAAAAAATCGAGAGTACTTATTAAGTAATTAGTAATCAATTATTCACCATAAAAATTTTACCAATATGAAAACAAAATCACAAATTCGACTTTTATTATTGTTTTTAGTTGCAATTCTTCTCCTATTTAATTACAGCTGTAACCCCAATGACCCAAACAATCCAACTTCTTCAGAAACAGTAAAAGACATTGATGGTAATGTTTATCACACAGTAAAAATTGGTACACAGACTTGGATGGTAGAAAATCTGAAAACCACCAAATACAAAGATGGCACAGCAATTCCATTGGTTACAGATAATAAAGTATGGATAAATTTGCCAACTCCCGCGTATTGTTGGTATGACAATGATGCCACCACCTATAAAAATACGTATGGAGCTTTGTATAATTGGTATGCTGTAAATACCGGAAAATTAGCTCCTACAGGCTGGCACGTACCTACAGATGCTGAATGGACAACGCTCAAAAACTATGTGAGCGCCAACCTTGGTACATCCGGCTCTGTAGCCAAAGCATTAGCCGCTACCACTAATTGGATCACCAATACTTCTGTAGGTGCAATTGGCAACGATTTAACAAAAAATAACACCTCCGGTTTTACAGCTCTGCCGAGTGGTTACCACAGCAACCATGGAGCATTCTACGACGTTGGATACGGCGGTTACTGGTGGAGTTCTACCGATAGCAGTACCTCGTATGCCTGGAATAGGTACTTGTACTGCTATGGCGGCAGTCTGGGCAGGTACTACGATTCGAAGAGCTATGGTTTTTCTGTCCGTTGTGTTAGGAATTATTAATTTATTTGATTATCCCGTCAAGTCGGGATGGCCGCTTCGCTTCCATTTGATTATTTTCGCCGTTAGGAGGTCAGCAGCTTAGGATGATAGAGCCTGCGGTAGGTTCCGACTCTGTCCCTACAAATTCCGAAAAGCAATGATTTTCAAGAATCTATCCGCTTGGTGGTGAATTATGCTTATTTGAAAGGCGGAATTCAGAAATTTGTATCAAAAGGAAAGAATTAAAGCTTTGATGCAATATAAAAAAAACCACATTGCCGTTAGTTGAGAAAACTCCTATAAATAGGATTTGAGGTGTTGGTTCTCTTTGTAATCTGCCGTCCGCTGAGGGATACCCGAAGGCGCAGCCCGCCATTAAAAACCAGACATGTCTCGTTTAATTTTTTAAACGTTGAGTTTTCCAATCTCAGAACAATGCGGTTGTTTTTCTTTGACACAAAGATATAGCATTATTTTTGAATTATTCTTTTCATACGCAATTATTATAGTTAAAGATGCAAGTTTACAGTAATATTTTTAAATAAATTTTACAACCTCAAACTGTTTCAAAAAAAAGCATTTTAAAATTTCGTTATCTAAAAGAAAATATCTACTTTTGCAGTTCAGTATGAAAAACTGAATTAACAAAAGAAACAAATAATACAATCTTATGGCTAAAAAAGAGGAAAAAAAGCACGACGAATTGGAAAATGTTCAACATGCGTTAACAACGTCAGAAGCATTTATAGAAAAATATCAAAAACAAATTTTAGTTGGGGTTGGTATTGTGGTACTTTTTGTTTTAGTTATCTTATCTTTCCGTAATTTTTATTTGGAACCAAGAGAAATTGCAGCAGAAAACGAAATGTCAAAAGCACAGGCAGCATTTGCTACAGATTCATTTCGTATAGCACTCGAAGGTAAAGGTGTGCAATCAATTGGCTTCAAAGAAATTGTTTCCGAATATGGAATTACTCCTTCCGGTAAATTAGCTGCCGGTTATGCAGGTGTTTGCTATTATAAATTAGGCCAATACGAGAATGCTATCAAATATCTTTCACAGTTTAGTGGCGACGATACTTATTTCACAACAACTGTAATTGGCTTAACGGGTGATTGTTATGTCGAATTGGGTGAAACATCCAAAGCAATCAGTTATTTTGAGAAAGCTGCCGATAAAGATAATGCTGTAATCAGTCCTGTATATTTGAAAAAAGCCGGTTTAGTTTATGAATCGTTAAATCAACCGGAAAAGGCTGAAAAAGTATACACTAAAATTAAAGAAAAATATCCAAAAAGTCCTGAGGCTTCAGATATTGACAAATATTTAGCTCGAGTTCAAAAGTAATTTTTTAAAATAAAAATAAAAGAAAGCTGCTTCTGTTAAAGAAGTAGCTTTTTTAATTCATGAAAAATTCAAGTTTATGGCTACTAAATATCATAATCTATCAGCGTACAATGCTGAATTAATGCCTGATAAAGAAACAGTATCAGAACAATCGTATGCGATTGCAGTTGCCGATTGGAATCCACAAATAACTCATACCATGCTTCAAGGTGCTATCGACACATTGGTTTTGGTGGGAGTGAAGCCTGAAAATATTAAGGTTGTGCATGTGCCCGGAACTATCGAATTGACTTTTGCTGCCAATCAATTAATGAGTTTGAATAAATATAATGGAATAATTGTTATCGGATGTGTTATTCAGGGTGACACGCCACATTTCAATTATGTTTGTCAAAGCGTAACTTCAGGCATTACCGAATTAAATCTTCTTGCAAATTCTTGTCCTGTTGTTTTTGGTGTTCTCACAACCAATACCTTACAGCAAGCGTTGGATCGTGCAGGCGGAAAGCATGGAAATAAAGGCATAGAAGCGGCTACCACAGTCCTGAAAATGGCAAATATTGTTTGGTAAAGTCGATTATTAAATGTATCTTTGCTCTGCTTTAAAAATAATGGGTAGTTACCAAAGTGGCCAACTGGGGCTGACTGTAACTCAGCTGTCTTTCGACTTCGGAGGTTCGAATCCTTCACTGCCCACGAACCCCCAACCCCCTAAAGGGGGCTAAAAATCCCCTTTAGGGACATAGGGGTAATTTTGCGAAAGTAGCTCAGTTGATAGAGCATTAGCCTTCCAAGCTGAGGGTCGCGGGTTTGAGTCCCGTCTTTCGCTCAAAAAAAAGAGTTGCAAACTTCGGTTTAGCAACTCTTTTTTTAGTTCAAAATACCACTGGAAATTTAAAAGAATGAAGAAGCAAATAATGCAATTGTAAGACCGATTAATACAGATATTGTAAACCAACCAAAAATATTTTGCATGGGTTTATTTACATATTCCCCCATTACTTCTTTATTATTTACTATAAGAATCATGCAGATTAAAACTACAGGAAGCAAAACTCCATTTGCTACCTGTGACCATAAAGTTATTAGAATTAAAGGTGCATTTGGTATTAGAATAATGGCCGCACCAATAATAATGATGGAAGTGAACAACCAATAGAACTGAGGTGCTTCTTTCCATTTCTTATCAACACCGGCTTCAAAACCAAATGCCTCACAAACATAAAAAGCTGTTGCAACCGGTAATATTGTTGCAGAAAATATAGATGCAATAAACAACCCGAATGCAAAAGTAGCTGAAGCCAAATCACCTGCCAATGGTTTTAATGCAAATGCAGCATCTTTTGCTTCTTCAATTTTAATCCCATTTTCGTGAAGCGTAGAAGCACAAGCTACAATAATAAAAAATGCTACTACTACGGTTATAACACTGCCAATTATTACGTCCGCTAAAGTATATTTGTAATCCGTTATTTTCAAACCTTTCTCAATTACAGCTGATTGCATGTAAAATTGCATCCAAGGTGCAATGGTGGTCCCAATAATTCCAATTACTATTGTCAAATAATCCTTCGTATATTTGATATCCGGTTTAATCATTGCCTGACCTATTTCATGCCAATGAGGTTTACCAAGCAAAGCTGAAACAACATAAACCAGTAAAAAAGCACTAAAAATAAGGAAAACCCTTTCACTAAATTTGTAGGTTCCCTTTACTACCAACCACCAAACTAACAAAGCAGAAATAGGAACACTTACATATTTGCTTATATCAAAAACCTGCATACTACCTGCTACACCTGCAAATTCGGTAGTTGTATTACCAATATCGGCAATTAAAAGTCCAACAAAAATAAAGAAGGTAATCTTAACCCCGGCATATTCACGAATCAGATCAGCTAATCCTTTTCCTGTTACAATTCCCATACGGGCATTCATTTCCTGAACCACCACTAATACCAGAAATGCAGGAAACATTGTCCAAAGCAGGTTGTAACCATATAAAGCACCGGCTACAGAATAAGTTGTTATACCTCCCGCATCGTTATCAACGCTACCGGTAATTATTCCCGGACCCAAAATCGCAAGAAATATAACAAGATTCCGCCAAATGTTTTTACGTCTTTTGGTAAACTCGTTGTATTTCATTAACGCCATAGTCTACCTCCTTTCTTAGTTTTTCCTTTATCCATAAGGTCTTCGATAATATCATCGATTACAATCATGCCCATTAATGTATTCTGAGCATCGGTTACCGGAATAGCCAATAAGTCGTATTTTAAAATAATTGAAGCTAATCTATCAATTTTATCTTCATCCTGGACACTGATAAATTGTTTATTCATAATTTCTGCCAAAGTCATAGTTGGCAAAGAAATTACAAGTTCTCTAAGCGAAACGGTTGCAATAAGTTTTTCATCGTTATCTGTAATAAACAAGGAATAAATCATATCAGCTTCAGGTTTTTGAAGACGTAATTCATTCAAAGTTTCATCTACCGTCATAGTCTCTCGGAAGGAAAGATAATCGGTTGTCATAAGGCTACCAACCTCTTTATCTTCATATTCAAGCAATTCCCGAACTTCTTCTGAAGACTCTTTTTCCATCTCATTAAGCAGTAATTCTACTTTCTCATCTCCAAGTTCATCCATCAAGTCGGCCACCTCATCGGCTGGCATTTTTTCCAACACATCAGCTGCTTTACTTATCGACAAACTTTCGATAATCTGAGCCTGAGCATAAGGTTCCATTTCTTCCAATACATCGGCAGCTTTTTCTTCGTCCAATGATTCGAAAAATTTTCTACGCGACAAAGAACCCATTTCCTCAATGATATCAGCCAAATCAGAAGGATGTAATAGTTGAAGTTTACTGGATGATTGTGAAAGCTTAATATTGAAGTTTGAAGTATCAAATGCTTCAACATTATCCCATAAAATGAATTGTGATGGAAGATTTAGTTTGAAAAGTTTTAATAATTTATTGATCGTATTTGCCACTCCCAATCGACGCAATAAACCTTCTGTGCTTATATCTACAGCAATAGCATAAATGTCTGGATCAATTGAGACCAATCGAATATCATTTACACGTACTAATTTACGTCCGTTAATATCAACAATTTGCCGATCGAGAATATTCTTTACGAGTGGTAAACAATTTTCAATGGTCGATTCGGGAAGTTGCACAGCTTGATTGCAAATAAAAGAAAAGCTATTCTTATTATTTTCAATCTTAATAAACTCAAAATTCAAATACTGGATTTCACCCTTGATTTTGGTTTTAATACCAACAATAACCGGTCTGAAAGCCTCTTCGTGAGGATGACCATGTTGAGCAGTGTTTACAATAATGTCTAAGACTTTGCCCAAACGCTTTCCGTTCAGGTCATAGATCTTACAGCCAGTAACCTGACTTAAGTAAAATGTGATTTGTGATGTCATTTGCCACCTCCTTTTTTTGTAGATTTAGAAGGACGGCTGTTGAATAGATATAAACAGACAACCTTTTAAATCAGGATGATTTTTACTAAATTTCGTATCAAAGGGTCGTCGTCCATTTTGGAATGATTTTTTTAATTACGGCGCAAAGGTAAACTTATTTTTTTATACATTCTTGCACCAATAATACTTTAACTCTTTTTTTTGTTTTTAATTTTTCTGTAATTTTTTATCAATCAACTGAATCATAAGGTTATCAAAGTTTGTTCTTAAACTTATCAGCATTTACACCATGCGTTCATGTGTACTTTCTCCAATCAATTTAAATTTCACTTATTGCCTTCCTGAAAAAATACATTGAACTGAGTATGTATACTAGTCCACCAAGAACAGAGGAGTATGCTGCCCCCATAATCCCAAAGAGATAAAGTGAAACACTAATAATCAGAATGTTAAATAACAAGCTTATTAAACTGGTATAGACGTTGTAATTAATTTTACCTAAACCAAAAATTGCTCCATATTGAAGTTGAGCCAACAGACGTAAGCTCCAACCTATAGCTAAAAATGGAAAATACTGCATTGAAGGATCATATTTCCCTGCAAAAATCATGTGAAGTAAAAATGGAACAAAAAGCAATACAGCAAATAGAGTTATCGCAATAATCAGATAAAGTATCTTATTGTAACGTTTAAATGCTATTAAGAATTCATTTTTTTGTTGGGCTAACGACGAAAAGTATGGTATTGTTATTTGTTGAACTGTATATGGAATTATTTTCATAACCACTGTAATTGTTAATGCAAAACTGTAATATCCAATTAGATGCATATCATTCACAAAAAAATTCAGCAATAATATATCTACGTATGCCGATATTTCGGATAATAAATATCCAAACATTGATGTTTTAGCATAGTTCCAATGAATCGAAAAATGAGATAAGTTTTTGAATGAGAAAACGTTAAATTTTTTAATGGAGCCATAGACTCGAAAACATACAAATAGCATTAAAATAAAACTTAAATTATAAGCCACATAGTAGCCTTTTATTCCAATGCAATATGTTAAAAGTACAATCGCTACTATCGATATTAATTTATTCGATATGGTTAAGTTAGATATTAATTTAATTCTGTTAGTAGCTTGAAAATAAGAAACAAAAACTATAAAGACCGAATTACTTATTATTGGAAATAATCCAAGAGGAATAAGCCATTGAATAAGTTTATCAGATGAGAATATGTCGAAAATATTTAATATCAGTATTATTAAATAAAGGCTTACAGTTGAAAAGATGGTGAAAAATAAAGCTGATTCAAATAATGAATTTCTTTCTTCAGTAGTTCTGTTTTCGGAACAAAGTTTGAGTGTGGAGGAATTAAAACCCATACCTGCTACTATTGAGAAAATAGATAAGTAGGTTTGAATAATTTTTATACGACCTATATCATCAGGAGACAATATTCCTGCAACAAACAGTTGAGAGGCAAAAGAAACAACTTGAATGAGCAAATTGGCCGACAATAAATGGAAAAATCCTTTTTGACGGATATTTTGGAATATCGTTAATTTATTTTCGAGCTTAAAATTCATTCAAAATGTAGATTGTAAATTTTTGTTGAGTTTTTAAATTATTATTTGACTAAATCTTTATCTTTCATTATCTTAGACAACTATAATTCAATGTAGTTATCTAATTTTTTTATTAATTTCGCTGGAACTCCACCAATAATTTGATTACCCTCTAAGAATGACTTAGTAACAACGGCTCCTGCTGCTACAATTGTGTGCTCACCTAATTCTACTTCGGGTAGTATCATGCAATTGGTTAGTAATAAGCAGTTTTTACGAATTATTATAGGTTTCCCTTTTATGTATTGATCATAATTGTTTTCATGGTGATTCTGACTAATTATGGAAACTTTGGGTCCGATAGAAACATTTTCGTCCAAATAAATACCATTTCTTCCGTCAATGTAATTACCCATTGCTTCACCAACCGATTCTGTTTTTGAGAAAATATTTTCGGGTGCTTTTACATACGAAGTAAAATGAACAGGCCAAGGGACAATACGATTTATCCCTACGATTTTTTGAAGAAAAGTAGTTAAAATCAACCACTTTATTGATTGATTATTAGGTTGATAACGTTTGTAAATCAGTTGAAAAAAACGATATAACATTGATTTAATTGACTCTTTCATTTTTTGTTTAAAAAAATCGTTGACGGAAATTCAAAAATGTTTCAATAATTGGATTAATTTTATAAATCATAAAGTATGGAATTTGTTCGGCACCAAATTCTTCATTTGCTTTTGCCACACCTTCAATCATACTACCCTCGAAATCAAATTCTTGAGTTTTATCTGATAAAAAAACGAGAGCTTCCCATACCATTAAACTTGACGCTCCACTTGATTTATATTTTGGGTCAACAGCAGATATTAAGTAATAAGCTGATTTACTGTCCCAAACAGTGAAAATAGCAGAATGTATGTTTCGCTGGTCATCTCTGATAGCAATTATTTTTCCTTGCTCACGTTTCATAACACTTTCGTAAAGATGTAAGAAAAAATCTTCACTATAAAAAACTGATTTGTTTTTTGTTTTTAACGAATTGCAATGGAAATTGAAAAATTCAATTGGCTCAATATCAAAATCAACCTGTAAATTTCGTTGAGCTTTCTTTATATGTTTTTGTTTTCCAAAGTGAAAATTGTCAAATACATCATCTATATTGTTGATATTCTTTAACTTGTAAGTGTAGCGGGTAGTTTGATTAAAACCGAACCAATAAAATGGTTGCCAATTTGTAATTGAATAGTGGAAATTTTGTTGGAAGAAACTAAATTTCATACTGTTGAGTTGCCTGATAATTTCAGACATAATCAATTTATCAAAACTTAGTTTCTGTTTAGTGGTTTGGTTTTGTGGATAGTCAATCCAAATGCCGTTATACTGAGTGAGTTGAGGTTGTAAAATAATTCTAAATCCTAGTTTCTTCACATAATAAAAAACCAAAACTCCTAGAATCTTATTGTTTTTTTCATAAATAAGTACATCCCAATCTTTGTGATTACAAACTGCATCCATCCACCAAGATTGCATGAATAATGGAATGCTTTTATTTTCGTTGCATAATTTACAAAAGCGCTCCTTATTTGTTTGATTTATTAGCATAAATTAAAATATTGTGATAAAGTATTTTTTTTTATTTATGAATAAAACAAAAGTAATTGATTTTTGTCACATTACAATATGAAATTGCTGTTAATTTAAAACGAAAAGAAAAACATTTTAGTCTTTGTCATAATTCGATGAATAGTTTTTTTAATCAATTATTTTGTTATTCAGAAAGAATGCATTATTTTTGAACTTTCAAAATAATGTTAAGTTAAGATTATGGCAAAAGAAGTAGTAACAAATACCGGTGCAATGTACAATGCACTGACCAACGGCAGTAAAATTGTTGGTAAAATCTTCGCAGATAGTGATTTTAGAATCGATGGTGAAGTAGAAGGAACTATCACTTGTAAGGGCAAAGTTGTAATCGGACAAAAAGGTTATCTGAAAGGCTCAATTTCGTGTTTAAATGCTGAAATTGTGGGTAAAGTGGAAGGTGATATTATGGTAGCTGAAACCTTGTTTTTACGTAGTACTGCCATTATTAATGGTGATGTAAAAACGAAAATGCTGATGGTTGAACCAAGCGCAGTTTTCAATGGAACTTGTTCAATGAAAGACTCTGGAAATACTCCTGAAACTGAATAAATATCAATAATTGAACAAATAGACTTTTATTCCTGTTTAGTATTTTAAATTATATAACGTTGAAGTATTCTTGCTTCAACGTTTTTGTTTTAAATTTTAAAATATCTTTTCTATGAAAAACATTCATTATAAAGCATTTTATCGATGTTCTCGATTATTATGATCAATAATTAATACATTACCTCTTTTTTGATGATTGTTTTCGTGCTTATTAAACGAACCTCTATGTCTTCCATTATCAGTATGACGTCCTACTTCACACGATGTCATACCACATAAAATCAGGGAAAGAAACAAAATTGTTAAAATACTTCTAAGTTTTTTCATCTTAATTTATTTTTTATACAAAGATCGTTCAATTCATGCGTGAATAAATTACATAATTCAGGAAATAAGTTACATGATTCACTGATTTGGCTTTCGAAGGGTGAATAGAAAATAAAATCGGCTACTTACCAACCAGTTCAACTATTTACTTTTTTAATTTAGGACATGTCCGAATGGACAGTTTTTTATTTGATTATCCAAGCTCTATTTTCTATTGAATATTAGAATAGAACTATACACTTGAATATGTGTGAATATTATAATTAATTTCAAAAGTTGTGTAACATTTACTACTTTATGACTACTTACATTTGTAGCGTTATAAAAAGTCATTAATAATACAATTGAAAATAAAATAATACAGCGATGAAAACAACTAAAAGTATTTCAATCATTTTTCTTTTCATGTTGGCTATGTTTATACAACCGTCAACAACTGATGCACAGATCAGAGTCGGTATTTCTATAAGGGTACGACATGCCCCGCCATCATTGCCTCATTATTCACAACCCTATTGTCCTGTTAATGGTTATCATTGGATACCGGGTTATTGGGCTTATAATGGTTATGAATTTTATTGGGTACCGGGTTATTGGGTAAGACCTCCTCACTATGGTTATTTTTGGACACCTTGTTATTGGGGGTACAGTGGTGGCTATTATGGTTTTCATAATGGTTATTGGGGACCGAGCGTTGGATATTATGGCGGTGTGAACTATGGATATGGATATGGAGGTTCAGGTTTTTATGGCGGCAGATGGAGAAATAACCACTTCGAATATAATACGGCTGTAATGAACGTAAATAGAACCGTTGTTCGTAACACCTATGTGGATCGTACTTACGTTACTAATAACACCTCGATTAATCGCCCCAGCTTTAATGGACCGGGTGGTGTAAGAACAATGCCGACGGCGCGTGAAAAAGTAGCCATGGCGCAGAAACATATACAGCCGACAGCTATACAAACAACTCACCAGCAAGCTGCAAGCAAAAATCGAAGTCAATTTGCATCGGTAAATAAAGGACATCCTGCTAATACTGCAGTAAATAAAGTGGGAGGAACTGGTTCTAATTCACAAGGACAACAGCAAGTTCGTCAACAACAGCAAAATAAACAGCAACAACAGCAAGTTCGCCAGCAACAGCAGAACAAACAACAGCAACAACAGCAAGTTCGTCAGCAACAGCAGAACAAACAACAGCAGCAACAGCAAGTTCGGCAGCAACAGCAGAACAAACAACAGCAGCAACAGCAAGTTCGCCAGCAACAGCAAGTTCGTCAGCAACAGCAGAACAAACAACAGCAACAACAGCAAGTTCGCCAGCAACAACAAAATAATCAACAGCAACAACAGCAAGTTCGTCAGCAACAGCAGAACAAACAACAGCAGCAACAGCAAGTTCGTCAGCAACAGCAGAACCAGCAACAGCAACAACAAAATAAACAACAGCAGCAACAGCAAGTTCGCCAACAACAGCAACAACAGCAAGCTCCTCAACAGCAAGCTCCTGGGCAGAATAAAAAAGACAAAAAAAACTAACAAAACGAAAGAGACACGTCCTTTCTGATTTGTCCTTAATGTTTTGTAAAAACTATACAATGGTTAATGGAATTTGTAATTCTGCTAACCATTGTTTCTTTTGATTTCCAATTCATCCCCGCTGGGGTAGGTTTGAACTTGTGCCCGACTTGTTCCGGTTCATGAGAAAAATAAAGAAGTTTTCAACTTCAAATCGATTGTAAATGGAACAAACCTTCTGCACGATACACATTTAATTTCAGCAAACTTGTTCCGAAGAGTCGGAAAGATACATTTTGTTAATCTTGTGCTATGCAAGGACATACTCGGCTCGACGGGTAAAATAAAAGCCAACTCATCATCTCAATGGGCTGGCTCTATTTTAATCATGGCGATTAACAAACAAAATTTCAGTAAGAATCTATATTAAGAAACAGGTTCTTCCGACTTTTCAACACACCCAAATGTATTCATCATCTTTCCATTCGTCGAAAAGGTATGCATCATTTCTTCTTTAGTCATTTTTCCGGTTATCCAGATTAAACTAAATTCTCCTTTTTCTTTTGTCACTATAAGCATGTCCGCATTATCTTTTTCCGTGAACCGATAATAAATATGTACTCTTTCACCTTTGTCACGCGCTTCAACTGCAGTTTCAAAGTTTCCTTTCTCAACCACCTGATCCAGATCGCTTACAACAGATTTCATGAGGGCTGAAGATGCATCTGCGTTTAATGTCAATATCTTAATTGATTTCATTTTCGACATCATTTCACCCTTATCTTTTTTATTCCCACCAAAAGCCTGTCCAATATTCATCATACCCTTCCCAACCGAAACATATTCGAATCGTTCATCATCACTATACTTATTAAAGAGTGATTGAAGGGTTTGTGCCTGACTTGCTGCTACCATTAAAAGTACAGCAAGTAATGTCATAATCTTTTTCATACTAGTATTTATTTAATTATTAATTTATTTTGTATTGCATTCATTTTATTCCTTACATTCTGTAAAGGCTCCACATCCTGTCTAACCTTATTAAAACTCTTCATAGGCTCCATGCTCCTTGCCAGGATATTATTGACTTTACTTAGTTTTTTCTCAGTATATCGTTGTACATATTCCGGATTTTCAATTTTATTCCCGCCAATAACCGCAAAGTTTTCTTTCGTCTGGGGGAATTGTATCCACACCAACAATAGGATTGTTGCTGCAATTGATGTGTAAGCAAATGTCTGAATCCAGATCTGTTTTATTTTCCGTTGTACAGGTATTACTTTTTTCAATGGAGTTTTAGCAGTCTCATTCAATTCCTGCCTGAACTCTTCAAACAAGGTCCTGTATATCTCATGAACTGCTGCAACATTCCCTTCTGAAAAGTATTTTTTCAACTCTTTTTCCTCTGCCAGTGACGTTTCACCCCGAAAGTATTTTTCTAATAATTCATTCATCATTTCCATATTGTTTCCTCCACTCTTTTTTGTTCATTTAAAATTTTTTCCCTGATCTTTTGACGTGCCCTGGATAAATTTACACTGACAGCATTTTCAGTGAGAGACGTTATATAAGCTATTTCTGATATCTCCATTTCTTCCACATCACGCATTCTGATAATGGTACGTTGCAATTCCGGTAAATTATCAATCATTCTCCGTATTCGGTTAGCTAAATCAGATCTTTCGGTCTGTTGATAGGGATTTGGTTCGATATATTCAAATTCAACAGCTAATTCAACTTCTTCCCTGTTTTGGCGGATTGTATCCAAACACAAATTTCTCATTGATCGCATTGTAAATGCCTGCATATTTTCAACTTCGTCCAGCATATTCCGTTTCTCCCATAATTTCAATATCAATTCCTGAACTGCATCCTGTGCTGCATCTACATTCCGTAAGATCGATTTTGCAAATCGGAATAATTTATCGGAATGATTCAAAATTTGACTATTGAATTGAGTTGATTCCATACACTTATAATGACGCAAGAGAGTTAAATATCTTACATCAGACATTCAACTTTTTTCAACAAATAAATTATGATTTTTGAAATTTAGTGCAAATAAATATTTATATATTTCTATATCAAACGTTTAATCACCCGTAATTTATGTGTATATTCTCCGGTTTATACAAAAATAATTCCTTTTGAGTCGACAGTTTCTACTTTTACTCCTTCCGATGCGTAGTTTTGAATCTATGCCCTACCTGGAGGGAAAATATACTTTGTTAATTTTGCGCTATGCAGTGGAGGGTCAGGTTGTTTAGCACGATATTTATTGTTTTACTATATTGCGTATCATTCCTTTAAAAATATAACCGTGAAACGGAAGAACAGAATACCAATATATACGACCTGCAATACCTAAAGGTCTGAAAGTTGCTGTTTGTGTCAATACATTATTGTCATCAATTTTAAATTCAAGCCATGCTTCACCCGGTAGTTTCATTTCGGCATACAAAAGCAAGCGTTTTTCAGCTTTGTCGGCCAATAAAACCCGCCAGAAATCCAACGCATCACCGGGCGATATTTCTGTTTTGCTTTTTCTTCCTCTTCTCATTCCTACGCCACCAAACAACTGGTCAATAAATCCTCTTAACTCCCATAGCCAGTTAGCCCAATACCAGCCGGTTTCACCGCCAATGCACCATATTCTGTCGAGTATAATTTTACTATTTGCATTTTGCATCTGGCGGATATCCTTAAAACAACCATTCACCGGCACTTCCACATATTGTGAAATCCCTTTTTTCAAAATATCACTCGTTTGCGCATCTTTCCAACTGGACAAAACCTGATTTTCTTCTATTTTGTCAAATGCCAATTTTATGGAAGTGTCATAATCAATTAGGTTAATGCCAAGCAAAGTAGTTAAATTATTCGGTTTGCATATTACTTCCACGGTCATACTGCTTACCAGATTTTTGGCTAACGCAAAAGATGTAGCGGTAATATAATACAACCAATAAGCTGAAATTTTGGGAACTTTCATGGGTGCAATAATAATAATTCGCCGTTTAATTCCCCTTTTTTTTGCAAAACGCAACAACATTTCTTTGTAACTTAAAATATCCGGTCCGCCAATATCGTAGGTTTTATTATAGGTTTCGGTCATTCCAATAACAGAACTCAGTATTTCTACCACGTTTCGAATGGCAATGGGTTGACATTTTGTTTCGAGCAAATTTGGTGCAATCATGATGGGCAATTTCTCAACCAAATCACGAATAATTTCGAAAGATGCGCTACCCGAACCCATAATAATGCCGGCACGCAAAGTAGTGAGTGCAAATGTGGATTCAGACAAAATTTCTTCTACTTTTTTTCTGGACGATAAATGTTTGGACAATACAATATCATTGCTTATACCACTCAAATAAACAACCTGTTTGGCATTTGTTTTCTGGATTCTTTTTTTGAAATTAATCGCACACATTCTTTCCATTCTTTCGAAGTCGCCAATTGGTGTAGACATTGAATGGATTAAATAATAGGCTATATCAATATCATTTGGAATTTCCTCCAAACTTTCTTTTTTCAAAAAATCAGCTTCAATAACACTCACATTATCAGAATTATATCTATTAATATCGAACCGATTCTTATCCCGGACACAGCAAACCACCTGATGGCCATTTTGTAACAAAACGGGCAACAATCGTTGAGCAATATAACCGGTAACACCGGTGAGCAGTATTTTCATGGTTTGTTGTTTATTAGATATTTAAACCTTCAAAAAATCCAAGTCCCTGCGCTTTAATATAAGTATCCTTCACATCTTCTTCGCTTCGGGCTTGCTGTAATTACACTCCTAATGAAGCACGAACCGCTTCCACCTTTTTGTTGGCAGCAGCATCGGCAGCGTCATAGTCGGCACGGGTTTTCATTTCACCGCGAACTTCGATATAGAACTTGATTTTGGGTTCGGTTCCCGAAGGACGAACGGAGATTTTCGTTCCATCTTCGGTGAAGTACTGCAACACGTTGGAAGTGGCAGGCATAATCAAATCGGTTACTTTGCCGGTATCCAGGTTTGTCATTTTCAATGAATCATAGTCTTTTACTATTTTGACTTTCGAACCGGCAATTTCTTTAGGCGGATTGGTGCGGAAATTACGCATCATTTGTACGATTTCTTCAGCTCCCGATTTTCCTTTGCGAACTACCGAGATACCTTTTTCTTTTCCGAAACCGTATTCTACATAAATATCCTGAAGCAATTCAAAGAGTGTTTTGCCATTATCCTTTGCCCACGCAGCAATTTCAGCCATCAAGGCACACGACGAAACGGCATCTTTATCACGTGCAAACTCTTCGGGCAGGAAACCGTAGCTTTCTTCACCACCACCGATATATTGTTTTTTCCCTTCGTTTTCGCGAATGACGGATGCTATCCATTTGAATCCGGTGAAACAATCGAACATTTCCACGCCGTTGCGGTCGGCAATTTGTTTGATAATTTCGGTTGTAACAATGGTTTTTACGATATATTGGTTGCCTGTCAGTTTGCCTAATTCTTTCCAGCGACGAATCAGATAGTAGACAAACAGCAAAGCGGTTTGATTTCCGTTTACCAGTATCCATTCGCCTTTGTCGTTTTTCAAAGCCACACCCAAGCGGTCGGCATCGGGATCAGAAGCCATTACAATATCAGCATTCGTTTCAATGGCTTTTTTCACAGCCATATCCATTGCAGCCGGTTCTTCAGGATTTGGAGATACAACCGTTGGGAAATTTCCACTAACCACATCTTGTTCGGGCACATGAATAACGTTTGTAAAACCATATTCTTTCAATGCACGAGGTATCAGCTTTACACCGGTTCCATGAATGGGTGTATAAACAATCTTCAAATCGCTGTTGCGTTTGATGGCATCGGGCGAAAGCGAAAGTGTTTTGATAGCTTCGATAAAAGCTTTATCAATTTCTTCACCAATACTTTCAATTAATGACGGATTTCCGTTAAACTTAATATCGTCCACATTGGTGATTTTGGTCACTTCGGTTATCACATTTTCATCATGCGGGGCAATCATTTGTGCTCCGTCGTCCCAATACGCCTTGTAGCCGTTGTATTCTTTCGGATTGTGCGAAGCGGTGAGAATAATTCCGCTCTGGCAACCGAGTTGACGTATGGCAAACGAAGCTTCGGGAGTAGGACGGAGGTCGTCAAACAAATATACTTTAATGCCATTGGCAGAAAATATATTGGCTGATATTTCAGCAAAAAGCCGACTGTTATTCCGGCAATCGTGACCAATCACCACACTAATTTGCGGCACATATGGAAATTGTGCTTTCAGGTAATTGCTCAATCCTTGTGTGGCTGCACCCACAGTGTAGATATTCATCCGATTAGTTCCTGCACCCATAATGCCCCGCAATCCACCGGTACCGAACTCTAAATCACGGTAAAACGATTCGATTAATTCGGTTTTATCGTCGGATGCCATCATGCGGCTTACATCCTTTTTCGTTTCTTCATTGTAATTGCCATCGAGCCAGGTTTGCGCTTTGGCAAGCACTTCGGTTAATAATGCATTGGTTTCCATATTGTTTGTTATTTGATTGTTCTTGCTTTATTGGAGGGCTAAAATACTTCTTTTTTTTTAATAACTAAAACGAATACTTCGATACAGTTGTTCAAAATAAGAAAGGACATGCTTTCACATGTCCTTTACTTCTGCCTCTCGTTTGCAACGAGGGGTTGTTGGTTGATTGTTTTCTAACAATATCAACTACAATCCTTTACCTCGTTATAAACGAAACACCATTAATTCTATTTTTTTTTATATATTTCATTTTGTTCTTTGAAAGAAGCAATTATCGATTCAAGATTTCTAATTGTTTTATTATCATTTATTTTGTTTTCTATCATATTTTCTAAAATATTTTTGAACTGCCATTTAACAACTTCATATAATCCAAAGTTATCTGGAGGATATTGTTCGTAATATTCTTTTAAAATATTAAAAGTATTAATGCAGTCTTCTAAACAATCTTGTATTACTTTTCCATCAGAATACTTTAATACACACGTCCTTGCTATGCTACCTAACTCTCCTTCAGTTGTGATAATATTACCGATTGTAAGTCCACCCAAAAACCATCTGTCTAATTTATTTATTTTTTGTAAGTTGATAAGAAAATAGCAATATTTCTGCAAAATTGTTCTTGCTGCTGGGTGTTTCTCTTGTATTAAATTTTCAAATAATGAAGGTGTTAACTGTTTTGCATCATGTCCTTCTATAAAAACATCTCTTTTGAATGCCAAGTAAGCATAATCATAAATAGTGTTAGCTGTAGATATGTAGAAAAAGCTTTGAATATAGATTCCAACTCCTTTTAAATGAAACCTGAAATTAAGGTCATTTAGTTGTTAAATACATTTATTGATTAGTTCTGGCTTATTTACTATTATACCTTTATTTAAAAGAAAAGAAAAATTATTCATTAGTTGAACAGCAACTTCATTAAAATGACTCATATTAAGAATTTCTTCTTTCGAATAATTTTGAGGGTACTTAAAGGTTTTATCAATAGAGCTTCTTAACATATTTAAAGAAGGAATACTCTCATCATTCGGCATATTTAACAATACTTGTTTCTGAATAATATTTTTTATCGTTTCAATTCCGTCGTAGAGAGTTTCTTCATTATTTGTTTGAATAAGACGATTAAAATATCTCTCAAAAAATTTTTTATTGAATTTTTCAAAATGATATGCTGTCTCTTTGAGTTCAGCTGTAAATGAATACATTTCATCTATAGCAAACCATATACTTTTTAATACTGTTGAATTATTAGGTTGCAACAGTGAAAAGTCAATTATTTTAATGTAAAAAGATATTAAACGGTCAATTATGTATTCTTTATCCCAAATGTTTTTTTCAGATATTATTAGCTCAGATAACTTGATCGTAACTTTATAAATTATTGCTCTTGCCTTTATAGAATCTTTAACTGTAATTAATGCAATAACAATATTTTCTATTTTTAGAAGCGGATCATTCTCTAAATATTCTGATTGTTTATCAATACCTTCCTTTGGTATCCATTGAATGATGATAGACTTGGAGTTTATTTTATTTAATTCGTTATAGGCAATTTTATCTGGTCGCAATGATGAAAACAGATTAAAAGCAATTGGAAACAAACAAGTTATAACACAAATAAAAAGAATTGCATTATAATATATAATTGAAACTTCTTTATAAGTAGGATTTGAATTTGAAATAATTATACTTGATACAAATGATAAAAGAATAGTGAAAACCGTAAAGGATATATAGTAAGCATTTAGGCGATTGACTAAAAATGATTTTTGGAAATCAATTCCAGATTTTTGTTTGAAAAATTCATATGCTACTAAAGAAACAGTAATATAAATACCAATTAGCGAAACTAAGGAACTTATAATTAGACTAAAAAGTTCATAAATTTTAGAATAATGTCTAATGTCAAAATAGTCAGTAACAAAAGAAAATGGAAAACAATAAAATAAAAAACTACTACCAAAGACAATAATCAGTGGGTATATAATGAAATCAATGTTTTTTATAAAGTGCTTGATATTCAAAATTTTATTCATTGTAAAATCGTTGTTGATTTGATGATTTCTTTTTTTTAATATTACTGCTAACATCAAAATATAAAAACACTTCACATATATTGTGATTATGTTTTGTTTTTAGTTCCTATATTCTGTGATTTTAAGGAATAAAGGAATTGACATATTTTTTTCAACTGCTGGTATTCATCTAGGGTTATCCTACTATTCCCAATCTCATCTGCATCTCCTTTTTCATTTCTTCCACTTCACTTTGAATGCAAGACATCAACCAGCCATTCCAGTTATATATCACATCTTCTCGCTTTAAATAACTTATAAAATGGGCTTTGTTGAAAAGACGATTGTTGGTATATGCTGACAAAAAGCTATCTTCAGCAACTATTAAAATTGAACTTAATATTCTATCTTCTTCTGTTTGTGCAGGAATTTCAGGACATTCAATAACGTAATGTTGAAAGGTTTTATCTATTGCCCGAAACAAACTACACACAAACCCAAAATCGAAATCGCCAAATTTCTCAGGATATTCCATGAACTTTATCATACCACGAGCCGAAGCACCATAAAAAATCAAATAATCGAAGTTTTCCGGTGAATACATTTTTATATTTTTGAGAAAAGCAAGTACCGCTAACTGATTATCATCAAACTGATGATATTCATTTTTTGTCGTCATATTTCTTTATTTTAAATACTTTCTTTTTTTCAGTTGAAAACAAATCCGCCGTATATTTTTCATAAAGCTCAAATAAGTAAACCATTCGGTTTGCTTCACTTGTAAAAGCTTGAGGGCGGTAAGCCAGATCAACTGCTTTGTCTAATTCATTATGTGCTTTTACTAAAGCAGGGGGCGTGGTTAATGGGTCATATAAATCGGCAAGTGAACTGGTTGGAAACATAGCGCGTACATCCAATACTTTTTGTGCCTTTTCTTCTATTGCTTTGATTTGTTTTTCAGTTGGATTTTCTGGCCATGGATAATTGTTGTAAGTCAATTGGTTTGAATAACTATAATCACTTTTCATCCTACCACATGTCACTCTCATCCAAGACATATGCATAGTTGACGTAAGAATTCCAAAATCATATCTACTATCACTTGAAACGGTATAAACTTTATCGCCTGCTATTATATCTTTGTCTAAAATAGTTATGGGAATAAAGTTTCTATTTCCAGACGATACTCTTGGTAAAGCAATATAATTATTTAGAGGTTGCCTCATTTCACCAAATCTGGTTGGATATTGAGCTAGTTTCTTTGTTGCTTCTCTATTACTTGAATTTCTAATTTCAAAAACTGATTTCACCCGCTTTGAAACTTCCTTCAATTCCTTTAATTCATTCGGTTTGATATCTTCTAACCACAAGCAATATCTTGGTATAGAATTAATCAATTCTTCACCCATTACAAACTTTCTAATAAATCTTATTGCTTGTGGTTCTTTTGCAATTAATTCATTCTTTTCATCTTCATTTAAAAGTAAATAGCCACCTTCATTAGGCATGCTTCCATAACTCATGATTGGAAATTCACAAATAGAATTAGTCCTTTTAAAAAGAATATTGTCTTTACCTCCCAATAAATAAGGATTTATGTTTTTTACTTTTATTTCATGAGGTTCACCCTTTATATCTTCATATTCAAAAACACTTTTATTGCTTGTATCATAATTGGCAAATCCAATTATAACTACATGAACAGCTGCATTCCCTTTGGCTTCATTGCTCCAACTAAAAGTTCTATGAGCAAAATGAATTTTAATTTTATACTGATTAAAAAGGATATTCCAGAGAATTCCAACCTGTTCTCCTTGCGATATTGAATTGGTTGAAACAAAAGCAACTTTTGTTTGAGTATTCTGTATTAGTTGAGCTGCTTTAAGATACCATGCAGTAACATAATCTAACACGCCAGTACCTTTATAGCCTGCAAATATCTTTTCCATATCTGCCTTTTGATCTGCACTTTGATTTGATTTACCAACAAAAGGCGGATTACCTAATATGTAGTCGAAAGTATTTTTTATTTGAATTTTATCTTCAACCGGAGTCCTTTCGTCTATAATGGTTAGATTATTTGTTTTGATATTAACTGTAGTATATTCAGTTTCCGGCTCGTTCAAAATAACAGTTGTATTACTTGCTGAAATTTCGATAGGTTTATTCTTAATCAAACTTTTCCAATCAATCTGCAACGCATTTCCATTTACAATCTTTGCCGCTTTTCTCAACGGTAAACGAGCAAAGTATTGTCCAAATTCATTGCTGATAAGCATATTCATTTGATGATCCATCAACCACATGGCTACTTCGGCAATTCGGGCAGGAAATTCTTCGTATTCAATCCCGTACATCATATCCACATCGAGCCAGATAATATCAGCAATGTCAATAACTTGCTGTCCGCTTTTGTAAAGATTACGTAAAATTTCCAATTCCAATAACCGCAATTCACGATAGGTTATAACAAGGAAATTACCGCAACCACAAGCCGGATCAAGAAACTTAAGCGTACTTAATCGTTTATGAAATTCAGGCAATTTGTTTTTATTGTCTTTGATGCTTTCAAATTCTTTCCAGAGATCGTCCAGAAACAGTGGTTTGATAAGTTTTAGAATATTGGTCTCACTTGTATAATGTGCACCGAGGTTTCGTCGTTCTTGTGGATTCATTACACTTTGAAACATAGAACCAAAAATGGCAGGTGAAATCTTACTCCAATCAATATGACAGCAATCCAATAATGCTTGTCGCATATTGGCGTCAAAACTGGCGGTAGGTAATATCTCTTCAAACAGTTTCCCGTTTACATAAGGAAATTCGGCAAGTTGTTCATCTATGTTTTTGAAACGTCTTTCAATGGGAGTATTCAGTACCTGAAACAGTTCCTGAAGTCTGGGAGCAAGGTCACTTCCATCTACATTGGTACGTTGTTCGATATAATCCTGAAAAATTTGTTTATTAAAAATGGTGGTATCTTCGGCAAATAAACAGAATAACAACCGAACCAGATATACTTCCAGTGGATGACCTTCGTAACCGATTTCTTTTAACCGGTCATGAATTTTACCCATCTGTTCTGCAGCTTTTATATTGGCAGGGTCTTGCTCTTTATATACCTTTTTTTGATAGCCAATCATAAAGCCAAAAAGCTTTACATTATTAACCAGCTCTTTAAGTTTAAATTCAAAAGTTTTATCTTCTTCCAAATCGTATAAGCGGAAACGATCGAAATCGGATATCAGAATATATTGAGGTAATTCTTCATCCTTTAATCCGGGAAAATAACCTTTAGCTTGACTATGAGCCTTATCTAAATCTTTTCCTCTAGACTTAAACTCAATTAAAATAGTATTTTTCCACAATAAGTCAATAAAACCTTGTTTTCCATCCCCTTTTTTTACATTCGATTCAAAAGTGGCAACACGCCTGCGAGGTACACCAAACACATTAAAGAAAGCATCCATAAATGATTTGGCTTCAGCATGTTCATTAAAGTCATTTTCCCATTCTTTGGAAAATTCAATTGCACGGGCTTTTATTTCATTCCAACTTAATGCCATAGATTAGATTATCAGGTTTGATTGATGATTTTATTTTTTCATCCCTCAAAATTACAAACTATTTTTAACTACACCAAAAAATAACCCAATTATTTATAAACAAAATTAAAAATCCCTTTATTTGCGGGGTTTGCGTTAATGCTTCAACTCACCGGATGACTCAAAGTTATCCTATAAGTACAAAAACCTAAGTCATTTTTATTTCGTCAATGCATAAAGACAAAGTGACACTATATAAGGACAAAATGAAATAATGTAAAGATGAAATGAAATTGTGTAAAGATGAAATGAAATTGTATAAAAAAAATGTCTTATATATTGAATATAAGACATTTATTTTTAATGTTACAGAAAAATGCATTACACGATGGAATTTTTATTTCTTCATATTCGGCAATTCCAGACCATACCCTTTTTTCTTGTCTTCGGCTTTCAACATAAAAGCCACAAAAAATGCCAGTGCACCGAAAATCATAAAAATCAGATTCGCTTTGGTATAATCATAACGCAAGGCAATCTTTTCTTTTGAAATTTCATCGTATCCGGCTTTGACACAGGCATCTTCTACTTGTTGACGGATATTTTCCTTCCCCTGAACCAACGGCATGGATTGAACCGCATTAATATTTACTTTTACAAGTTCATTTTTAAAGCCTGCAAATCCTGTAGTATCCTGTACACCTTTATACTCGGTATTTACCAACACCTGATTAATCAAGCGGGTTGTGGTAATATCAACTGCCTTGTCGAACTCAATTTTATTGAGATTCATTTGTGGTTTCAATTGTGTATATGTTTCAGTGATAGCAGCTTTAACGGTTTCTTTGGCTTGCGAAACAGTTGGATTGGAAGTACTCAGCACAAAGCCAATCAACAACGGAACCCCCATTAAACCCCAGTTTTGAATCCAGAAAATCAATGCGTAAGCGGTTCCAAGTTGTTTTTCGGGAATAATTTTTGGAACAGAAGGCCACATGGCAGACGGAACCAAAGATAAAGCAACACCCAGAACAACCGTAACTGCCATTGCCAATATCCAGTTATTAAGAAAAGGAATGGAAAAAATACCGTGCACAAGAATCAACAACACGGAACCGATAATCATTATCGTAGCACCTTTACCTTTTTTATCGTACAGATTGCCAAAGAATGGAGTCAGGAAAAGCGTTCCCAACGGTAAAACGCTCGGAATCAATCCTGCAAGGCTTGGATTTACCTGATATTTATTGATTACCAAATCGGTAGCAAATTTAATCCATGGAAATACTGCCGAATAAAACAACACGCAAAGCAGAGCGATCAACCAAAAGCCTTTGTTGGCGATAATACTCACGACATCCTTTAACTTAAACGGTTCCTCGTCGTCTTTTATGATATGAGCTTCGGAAGCTTCTAATTTTATATCCATGCGAACATAAACGATGTAGACAATTAAACCGATACACAGAAGTAAAGCGCCAAACAGAATCGGGATAGATACATCGCCGAAATATTTAGCAATGGGGAGCGGAATAGCCATGGCCAATAACGTACCCAAACGCGCAAATGACATTTGAAGTCCCATGGCAAGAGCCATTTCTTTGCCTTTAAACCATTTTACAATAACACGGGAAACAGTGATACCGGCAGTTTCGACCCCCACAGCAAAAGTGGCATAGCCGAAAGCTGCAATCATTACTTGTGCTTTAATACCAAAAATAGGAGCCATTCCTTCGGGGAAGAAACGGGATATAGCAAAAAACTTTATGCTCGCACCAATAACCATAACGGCTGTGGAAAGAATTCCGGTAAACCGAACCCCTGTTTTATCGAGCAAGATACCACCCAAAATAAGCATTAACAGAAAAACATTAAACCAACCATAAGCGCTGGTGAAAATGCCATAATCCATGTTGTCCCATAATAATTGGCTTTCCAACATAGGTTTCAGCGGACTCATGGCGTCGGCTAAGAAATAACCGCAAAACATGGTAAAAGAAACGATCCCCAGAGCAGTCCAACGGGCAGCTGGCGATTCACGAAGTGAAGAATGAATTTTTTCAGTCATAAACTATTTGTTTTATAAATGTGTTTTCTTTGTATAAAAATGTACACAACCTGTGTGTCCGATTTTAAGCCTGCAAATCTAATGATTTTTTTTTAAAGTTGTTGAAGTTGTGAATTGTTATACATTTATTCACTTTTAGAGACTTAAATGCCGTCTGATTCTTAATTTTCATTTCAAATTATTTTTATTATCTGTTTTATACTGCCAAAATTACCGATTAAAGTATTTCAATTATTTTCGGTATTATTTTTGAGTAATCCTGTCAATAGAACGTAACTATTTTATAATATTTTTTAGCAATAATTTTTTAATGCTCTTTATTTACTATTTTTGTAACTTAATACAAAGGAGAAACAATATATGTCAGTCAACTATTCAGAACAATTACACAACATTTTACTATATAGCACACAAGAAGCAGAACGCCTCGGCAATAATTACATCGGGCCGGAACATCTTCTGTTGGGTATTTTACGCAATGGAAGCGGTAAAGCCATCGATATATTAAATGGATCACATATCAATTTATCGAAAATAAAACAAACCATTGAAAGCCAGATTCGTACAGATATTGAACCAACAGGTGCAGAAATACCAAACCTGAAAAGCACGGAACGAATCAAAAAAATCATGGAACTTGAAACACGTTCATTATCATCTGAAATGGCTGATACTGAACATTTGCTGTTGGCAATATTGAAAGAAAAAAACAACCTTGCAGGCGATATTTTGCTGGCAGAACATTTGACTTACGAACAAGCTAAAGCTTATATAGAAACCCCAAAAGATATTCCCAGTATGGGTTCGAGTTTTCAGGACGATGATGACGAAGATGAAGAACCACACCAAAAGAAAAAAGCGAATCCAACACCTTCATCCGGTGCAAAACAAAGTGATACTCCGGCTTTGGATACTTTTGGTAATGATATTACCAAAGCTGCTCAGGAAAACAGGCTGGATCCAATCGTGGGCCGTAATCGTGAAATAGAACGTCTGGCTCAGATTTTGAGCCGTCGCAAAAAAAACAATCCGGTGCTGATTGGCGATCCCGGAGTTGGGAAATCGGCTATTGTTGAAGGACTTGCATTGCGGATTATTCAACGCCGCGTTTCCCGGGTTTTGTTCGATAAACGTGTCGTATCGCTGGATATGGCTTCCATTGTGGCGGGTACAAAATACCGTGGACAGTTTGAAGAAAGGATTAAAGCTATTTTGAACGAATTATCGAAAAATCCTGATGTCATTCTGTTTATCGACGAAATACATACCATAGTAGGAGCGGGGGGTGCTCCGGGTTCGCTGGATGCTGCCAATATGCTGAAACCGGCTTTGGCGCGTGGCGAAATTCAATGCGTTGGAGCTACTACTTTGGACGAATATCGCAAGAGTATAGAAAAAGACGGTGCATTGGAACGCCGTTTCCAAAAAATAATGGTCGATCCGACTACCGCTGAAGAAACGTTGCAAATTTTGGAAAATATCCAGGATCGGTACGAATATCACCACAATGTACGTTATACGCCGGAAGCCATCAAAGCTTGTGTGCGCCTTACCGACCGTTATATTACCGACCGTTGCTTCCCCGATAAAGCCATTGATGCTTTGGACGAAGCCGGTTCGCGGGTTCACATTGGAACTGTTTCTGTTCCGGCAGAAATTGAAGAACTGGAAAAGAAAATTGAAGAATTGAAGAAAGAAAAACTGAAAGTTCTTTCCGATCAAAAATACGAATTAGCAGGTCCTATACGCGATCAGGAAAAGCAAATGCAATATCAGTTGGAAGATGCCGTAAAACGCTGGGAAGAGGAAGCGCAATTACATCCGGAAACAGTTGATGAAGAACAAGTTGCCGAAGTAGTGGCTATGATGTCGGGCATTCCGGTTCAACGTATTGCTCAAGCCGAAGGTCTCAAATTACGTCAGATGAAAGAAGTATTGCAAAGCAAAGTTATAGGACAAGATGAAGCGGTAAACAAAGTGGTGAAAGCCATTCAACGGAATCGTATCGGGTTGAAAGATCCGAATAAACCCATTGGCTCGTTTATTTTCCTGGGTCCGACAGGTGTTGGGAAAACCCATCTGGCTAAGATTCTGGCTGAATTTATGTTCGATAGCACGGATTCATTGATTCGCCTGGATATGAGCGAATACATGGAAAAATTCAGCGTTTCGCGTCTGATTGGTGCACCTCCGGGATATGTTGGTTACGAAGAAGGCGGACAGTTGACAGAGAAAGTGCGTAGAAAACCTTATTCCATCGTTTTGCTCGATGAAATTGAAAAAGCGCATCCTGATGTGTTTAATATTTTATTGCAAGTAATGGACGAAGGTCGCTTAACCGATAGTTTGGGTCGTCGAATCGATTTTAAAAATACCATTATCATCATGACTTCCAACATTGGAACACGTCAGTTGAAGGATTTTGGTAAAGGAGTTGGTTTTACATTACCAACAACTTCTGAAGGCGATTCGGAATTTACCCGTGGTGTGATTCAAAAAGCATTGAACCGTACTTTTGCTCCCGAATTTTTGAATCGCGTGGATGATGTGGTTATGTTCGAACAACTGAGCAAAACTTCTATATCGTCGATTATTGATCTTGAACTAAAAGGAATTTTTGGACGGGTGATGGCCATGGGATATAATCTGGAGCTCACCCAGGAAGCCAAAGATTTTATTGCCGAAAAAGGATATGATGTTCAATTTGGTGCCCGTCCGCTGAAACGTGCCATTCAGAAATACCTGGAAGATGAATTAGCCGATGTGGTTTTGGGTAGTGAACTTGAAGCAGGTGATACCATCCTAATGGATTTGGATGCTGAAACGAAAACAATAAAGGCAAAGATTGTGAAACCGATTATTGCGCTTACAGAATAAAGAACAAATTAGAAGTGAAAATCCCCGCTACAAAATATGTAGCGTGGATTTTTTGCTTGTTTGTATGAAAGGAATCCTTAATATTAAAGATTGGTTATCTGTTTAGAACAAGTGAGTCTTGCGTATTCGATTTTTTTTGACCCCCAATCCGCCAGCTGGCGGAGGATTTTGATTAGTAATTTTATTTATAAAGCCGAATCTTTTTGGAAAATACTGCGTCTTTAAGCCCCCTTTGGGGGTTTGGGGGTCATGAACTAAAGTATCATTAAAATAATTAGTTTTGGCTTTATAACTCTACTGAATGATGGATTGAATGATAGATTAACTGCTATAGGGTATCTCAACTCTCACACTTGTTCCTTTACCCACTTTACTCGTAATAAACAACTCACCTTCAAGCAAAATTACCCTTTCTTTCATGCCAATCATTCCATACGAATCTTGCCGACCTTTGTTATTCTCGTCAAACCCAACTCCATTATCAATAATTTGAAGCACCAATTTTCCGGCAGGATTTGTTAATTGTACCGTCACCAAAGTTGCCTTGGCGTGTTTAGCAACATTAGTCAGTGCTTCCTGAAGTATACGGAATAATGCAACTGACTGTTCCAAATTAATATTCAGGTTCAAAATTGCACTTTCAAACAGACTGCTTATGTGGTGTGTTTCCTCAAAGTCACGCAAGTATGATTTGCAGGCTTCTTCAAATCCCAGCAATTCTATCAATTCAGGTCGTAGACCATTCATAATCCTTCGAGCCGATTTAATGGTTTTATCAACCTGACCGGAAAGATCATTAAATTTAGAAAGTAGTTCTTCTGAAGTGGTAGCTTCGATTCCTTTCGATAATTTTCGTTCTAACATGCCCAAATCAATTTTTAACGCGACTAAAATTTGTCCAAGATCATCATGTATTTCGCGGGCTAACGAAAGTTTTTCTTCTTCGCGAACATTTTGGAGATGCGAAGCAAATTTTCTCAATTCTTGCTGAGAATTATTCAATGCTTCCTCCGCCAGCTTTCGTTCCGTAATATCGATATTAATTACCTGATAATGCTTGACCCCATTCCACAAAATTTCTTTTCTCCAAACTTTTAAGTAGCGGACTTCCGCGTTTCCACGTATAATACTTTGCTCATAATCAAATATATCATGCCCATTTTTTATTTTTTCTTTTCTTATCTGATGTTGAGCATAACTTTCGGGAGTGTATCTGTTTATTGACGGTATACTTCTGAATTCTTCCAGACTGTTGAGTTCATAAATATCAAGGAAAGCTTTATTTACATAAATTATTTCTCCTTCGATGGAAATAATACGTATCCCCAAAGGAGATTCTGAAATGGAACGACGGAAATTTTCTTCTGATTGGAGAAATGCTTTGTTGACAATAACCAGCTCTGCAGCTCGCTTTTCTTTTTCTTTGTTTTGAAAGGCAAGTTCCTTGTTGGCAATGATTAACTCATTTGCTCGCTTTTCTTTTTCTTTGTTTTGAAAGGCAAGTTCCTTGTTGGCAATGATTAACTCATTTGCTCGCTTTTCTTTTTCTTTGTTTTGAAAGGCAAGTTCCTTGTTGGCAATGATTAACTCATTTGCTCGCTTTTCTTTTTCTTTGTTTTGAAAGGCAAGCTCCTTGTTGGCAATGATTAATTCGGCTGCCCGCTTTTCTTTTTCTTCATTTTGAAAGGCAAGTTCCTTGTTAGCAATGGTTAATTCGTCCGCCAGCTTTTGGTCAGTGATATTCATCACATTTACATGGCATTGTTCACCATTTTCGGTAACGATGCCATTAATGTAAACATACATTGGTAAGTTGTCATTAACTGACAGGATTACCTCACATGATTCTTCCGTTTTGCTGTTAAATACTTTACTGAGAAAGAGGTTGAAGATTGGTTTTGTATCGTTGGATACAAAAAAGTCAAAGTTGCTGTTTTTTAAATCAGTGCGTTTTTTACAAAGCATCTTTGCTCCACTGAAGTTTAAATCAATGACTGTACCTTCTTTGGAAAGTGTAAAATAACCCGATGGCGCGAAATCGAATAATTCAGTATATTTCTGGGCAGCCTCCTGTGCTGCGGAATTTGCCAGCATAAGTTCTTCATTTATCAATTCCAGTTCAATCTGGTGTACCTCCAGTTCGTGGATTAGTTTCAGTGTTTCTATTTCGGAAAGAGGCGAACCTGTTTCTGATGAATTTATTCTCAGAAGCGTTTCTGCTTTTTGACGCAGGTTTGCAGTCTTTGATAGTTTGCTTGAATTATTCATGACATCTAATTTGATATTAAAAAGTGAAAGCAAAAAAATAGCGTGACCAGAATGTCTACACCGTACTTAAGGTTCGACCAAGAACCCATCCCACAACATAAAAGCAACGACCACGCTTTATATACTGGTGTTCAGTAAACTGCAAGATTTTGCGACAAAGATGCTATCTTTTTTAAAGAAATCTTTTATATAATTTTAAAAATAAGTTACATAATTCACATATTATCTTGCAAGAGAAGTTAAGTTACACACAATAAAACGATAGTCAGATTGATATAGCTTTTTTATCCGGTAAATTAGGTATTAATAAGTCGTTTGTGTTTGGTTTTTCGGGTTTGCCATTTTATAAAATGATAGTCTCACCCGGAAGTGAGGCTATCATTAAAATTACATCACGCTTGGTTCTTTGCAGCGCGTACAGAGTCGTCCACTTCGAATCCCCATTGACTGAGTTCTTATGAACGATTTATAAATAAATCACCAAAGCGCTTAACTTCTTAAAGAATTTTCTTTACCCATTTAAAGTACTTAAATGGCACATATTTCACCGGTAAATCAAACCATGTTGGTGTTGTAACTATGGCTCTGGCATTACTAAAAGCAAGAAAGCTATCGTGACCGTGATAACGACCCATTCCGCTGTTTCCAACTCCTCCGAATGGAAGATGATGATTGGTAATATGCATCAAAGTATCATTTACACAGCCACCACCGGATGTTGTTTTTGATAATACATCTTTTGCCTGTTTGTTTTTCCCGAAGTAATAAAAAGCCAGTGGTTTTTCATGTGAGTTGACGTATTCAATAACCGTATCTATTTTCTCAAAAGTCATTACCGGAAGCAAAGGCCCAAATATTTCTTCCTGCATAATTGGAAAATCAGGCTTAACCTCATCGATAATTGTCGGAGAAATATATCTATCGTCTGAATCAACTTTTCCACCATAAATAATATTACCATGCAACAGCAATTTTTGAAGCCTTTGCATGGCATTCTGGTTGACAATACGTGGAAAATAGGGACTTACCTGTGCATTTTCGCCAAACATATTATCCATGTTAGCTGCAATCTTTTTTAGCAATTCATTTTTGATTGATGAATGAACAAAAAGATAATCGGGCGCAATACAGGTTTGACCGGCATTAATTGTTTTTCCCCATGCAATTCGTTTGGCAGCAACATCTAAATTTGCAGTAGCATCAACAATGCAAGGACTTTTACCTCCGAGTTCCAAAACAACAGGTGTAAGATGATTTGCCGCTGCTTTCATAACAATTTTTCCTAAATCGGGACTTCCTGTAAAAAAGATAATATCGAAACGCTGTTCGAGCAAAATCCGGTTTACATCCCTTCCGCCTTGAACGATTGAAATATATTTTCCCTCAAAAGTTTCATGAATCAGTTCTTCCATCACTCCCGCGATAGTTGGAGTGTAGGGCGATGGTTTAAGCATGGCACAACATCCCGACGAAATTGCACCTACCACAGAATTCATCAGTAGTTGAAACGGATAATTCCATGGAGCAATTATGAGTGAAACCCCCAGTGGTTCGTAAATTATTTTGCTTGATGAAGGCAAAAGATGAATTGGTGTTGAAACCCGTTTGGATTTTGCCCAACGTTTCAGATGTTTCAGGTGATTGTCAATTTCCTGAAGCACAATACTTGTTTCGGTCAAGTAAGCTTCTTCGTTCGATTTATGTAAATCCTTCCAAAGTGCATCGGAAATTTTATTTTCATACGTTAGAATTGCACTTTTAAAACGCTTTAAGTTTTCAATTCTGAAATTAATATCTTTAGTCCGATGGGTCGCAAAAAAGTTACGATGCTCGTTAATAAGATTTTCTATGGCATATATTGAAGTTTCATTCATCTGATTTCTTTTTTATGGTTATTATTTCCTGCCTACAAAATGATCCATAGTTTTGTAAATTCTCAAAACACTACCCGCAAACCAATCGAACATATTAATGGATAAAATTCCCTGACTCAATCGAATAAAGTGCATACTCAAAGGCATACTTACAATAATTCGATTGTTTTCGATGCCGCGAATAATTTTTTCCGCCACTTTTTCGGGATTCAGAATTGGAATTAGCGATTTTACACCTTCAAACATACCTGTATTGATATAATAAGGTGTTACTGTTGTGATATTTACATTGGTTTTCTTCATTTGCATTTCTATTCGTAAACTGTCAGACCAACCAATTACCGCCCATTTGCTCGCTGCATAAACCGACATTTTGGGGTTGGAAATAAATCCGGCTGAGGAAACTATATTGCAAATATGACCGGATTTTTGTGCTATCATTTCATTTAAAAATTCGGAAGTAACAAACATCGGTGCATTCGCATTAATATCCATCGTTCGTTTAATGTCCTCAGTTGTATGTTCGTCGAAATATTTCCCAACAACTATGCCGGCATTGTTAATAAGAATGTCAATTGTGCCGATTTCTTTTTTTACTAAAGAAGCAATGCTTTTAATTTGTTCGCTATCACACAGATCAATTTTATATGCACTTACTTTTCCTACAGATGCAAATTCATTAACGGTTTTATCAATTGATATTTGATTAATATCCCAGATAACCAATTCTGCTCCACGTTCTAATGCAAGTTTCCCCATAATCTTTCCAATGCCGGAAGCACCTCCGGTGATCAAAATCCGTTTTCCTTTAAAATTTCTCATAGAAATAATTGATTTAAAATATATATTGAAAGTTTCTATCTATCTCTGTAATTCTGAATATCAAATCAGTGTTTTAAAATTTGTACTGCAAATATATGAATTTTTGTCATTTAACTGCTTATTAAACAAAAAAAACGTCACGAAATTCCTTTTCAGAATTTCGTGACGTAAAGTTCCCCTCTCCTCAAGGAGAGGGGTTAGGGGTGAAGTTATTTTCTCCAGAGTTTACTCATATCTTCCAATGTTTTTCCTTTGGTTTCCGGAACCATTTTCCAGACAAAGAGTATTGATAATACACTCATTACGCCGTACAAGCAGTAAGTAAATGTCATGCTGATTGATTGCAAAGCAGGGAAACTGGATGAAACAATGAAATTCGAAATCCATTGAGCTGCAACAGCTATTGCCACAGCTTTACCTCGAATGGTATTGGGGAAAATTTCCGAAATCAACACCCAGCAGATTGGACCCCACGACATCATAAACGAAGCTGAATAAATTACAATGAAAACCAGGGTACTCATACCGATAATCGGACTTTCAGCAATTAAATCACCGGCATAATAAGCCAAAATTCCAATCGCAAACATACCGATAGCCATACCGACAGAACCAATAATCAACAAAGGTTTACGTCCGAATTTATCAACAGTAAAGATAGCCACCAAAGTGAATATTATATTAACAAAGCCCATGATAACTGTTTGATACATGGCTGCGCCTGTTCCAAACCCAAGACCTTTGAAAATGGTTGGGGCATAATAAAGTACCACATTGATACCTACGGCCTGTTGGAAAACAGATAACAAAATACCAATAATCAAAACCTTCCAACCATAAGCCAAAACTTTTTCCTTTTTTTCATGGGCAGAATCTTTGATTTCTTTCAAAATTTCTTTAGCTGTTTTGGAGCCATTGATTTTGGTAAGAATTTGTAGCGCTTTATCTTCCAGACCTATCAAAGCTAAATGACGAGGAGTTTCAGGCACAAAAAACAATAAAATACCAAACAAAGCTGCGGGAATAGCATTCGAAGCAAACATATAACGCCAGCCTGTATCAGCTATCCAAACGTCAGATTGACCTTTTGTAATGAAATAGTTCACAAAATAAACTATTAACATACCAAAAATGATGGCAAACTGATTCCAGGAAACTAATTTTCCACGAATATCGGCCGGTGCAATTTCAGCAATGTACATCGGGCTAATAGCCGAAGCCAAACCTACACCAATACCACCGATAATACGATAGATATTGAAAGCAATCAGTACCGGAATTGAACCATCCCCTTTATGAAAGAAAAAGAATTCAGGGTAAGAAGCACCTAGAGCTGAGATAAAAAACATGATGGCTGCAACAAGCAATGAATTTTTGCGACCTAATTTTTCTGCAAAAATACCGGAAATGGCACTACCGATAATACAACCGATCAATGCGCTAGAAACTGTTGCTCCATGATAAAAGGTGGCCATACTACCAAAAGTAGCTTCATTCAAATGGAAAACTGTTTTCAATGAATCGACAGCACCCGAAATAACGGCTGTGTCATATCCGAAAAGCAAACCTCCAAGTGTTGCCACCAAGGTAATACCGAAGATATATAATTTACTTCCTTTTTGTGAGTTCATAATATTTATTTTAGTAAACGTGTAGACAAGTTAACGAGTAGACTGAAAAATTAGTAGTCGAGTAAATTAGAATGCAACTAGTAAACCTTTCAAACTTGATGTTTACTTGTCTACTCGTTAACTTGTTTACTTATTGATTAGATGTTCATATTTACAATTGCTTCGTAAAGCTCTTGTTTTCCACTGATTATAGCTGGTTCTTCGCCTTTTGCAACTGCATAAGCGCGTAAATCTTCCAATGAAAGTTTTCCATCTTCAAATTCTTTTCCTTTTCCGGCATCGAACGAAGCATAACGGTCAGTCAACATTTTTTTGTAAGGTGATTTTTCCAGAATAGCAGCTGCAGTTTCCAAAGCATGTGCAAATGCATCCATACCTGCAATATGAGCAATGAAAATATCTTCCAGATCGGTAGAGTTACGACGTGTTTTGGCATCAAAGTTGGTACCGCCACCTTGCAAACCACCACCTTGAAGAATAACCAACCATGCCTGAGTCAATTCAAAAGTATCGATAGGAAATTGATCTGTATCCCAGCCATTTTGAACATCACCGCGGTTAGCATCAATAGATCCCAACATGCCGGCATCAACTGCACATTGCAATTCATGTTCGAAAGTATGACCGGCCAATGTAGCGTGGTTTACTTCGATATTTACTTTGAAATCTTTATCCAAACCATAAGCTTTCAGAAATCCGATAACTGTTTCGGTATCCACATCGTATTGATGTTTCATTGGTTCCATTGGTTTTGGTTCGATAAGGAATGTTCCTTTAAAACCTTTCGAACGTGCATAATCGCGCGCTTTGGTCAACATCATGGCCAAATGATCTTTTTCGCGTTTCATGTTGGTGTTCAACAACGACATGTAACCCTCACGGCCACCCCAAAATACGTAGTTTTCGCCACCTAAAGCGATAGTTGCATCCAACGCATTTTTGATTTGAACAGCAGCACGAGCTACACTGTCAAAATTAGGATTGGTAGCAGCACCGTTCATGTAACGTTTGTGACTGAATACATTAGCTGTTCCCCAAAGTAATTTAATACCAGATTCAGCTTGTTTTTGTTTAGCATAAGCAACGATAGCTTTCAGGTTTGCTTCATATTCTTCTATTGAATTACCTTCGGCCACCGTGTCAATATCGTGGAAACAATAGTATCCGATACCAATTTTGGTCATAAACTCAAAACCTGCATCCATTTTTTCTTTAGCTGCATCAACTGCTGAAGAAGCACCATTCCATGGGAAAATTTTAGTAGGTCCGCCAAATGGATCAGCAGAGTCACCACACAAGGTGTGCCAGTAAGCCATTGAAAACTTGAACCAGTCTTTCATTTTGCGACCGTAAACTACTTTTTCGGCATCATAAAAGCGAAATGCTAATGGATTTCTACTTTCTTTGCCCTCAAATTTGATTTTTCCCACTGATGGGAAATAAACTTTTGAACTCATAATAATATAATTTGAAAATTAATAATTTGAAAATTAAAAAAATATGCCGGTATGCCAATGTGATATTATGCCAATGATTTACAAATGAGTTTTTTCATTTTCATATTGACACATTTTCAAATTAGCACATTATATAAATTTACTCCATTTTTCGTATGCTTCCAAACTAGCAGCTACATCTTCTTTTACTGGTACTACTACTATGATTTTCTTCAAAGTAGCAAAAGCTTCTTTTGCATTTTTATAAATCCCCGCTCCTATTCCGGCTCCACGAGCTGCACCAACCGAACCATCTGTATTATACAATTCAATAGTTGCGCCTGTGATATTCGCTAATGTTTGACGGAAAATAGGACTCAGGAACAAATTGGCATGACCTGCGCGAATGGTTTTTGTTTCAATACCAATTTCGTTCATAATATCCATGCCATATTTAAACGAGAATGCGATTCCTTCGTGTGCCGCACGTGCCAAATGAGCTTTGGTATGACGGTTAAAGTTGATACCATGAATGGAACAATTCGGTTCTTGATTACCTAATACGCGTTCAGCACCGTTTCCAAAAGGAATAATACTTATACCTTCGCTTCCTACCGGAATTTGTGCTGCCAGTTCGTTCATTTCGGCATAACTTATTCCTTCGGGAGCTACGTTATTTTTAATCCAGGTATTCAGAATAGCAGTTCCATTGATACAAAGTAAAACGCCAACACGGGTTGCTTCTTTGGTATGATTCACATGAGCAAAAGAATTTACACGCGATTGCGGATCGTATTTTGCATCATCATTTACACCGTAAACTACACCAGAGGTTCCACCGGTGGCAGCAATTTCGCCCGGATTCAATACATTTAATGATAATGCATTATTTGGTTGATCACCCGCACGGTATGTTATAGGTGTACCAACTGCCAATCCCAATTCTTTAGCAATATCTTCTTTTAATGTGCCTTGTAATCCAAAAGTTGGCACAATTTCAGGAATCATATTGGTATTAAAACCGTAGTAATCAAATAAAAATTTAGCAGGAGCTTCATTTTTGAAATCCCATGAGATTCCTTCCGATAATCCAGAAGCAGTAGTACAAGCTTTACCGGTCATGCGCATAGCAAGATAATCACCCGGTAACATGTAATATTTAGCTTTGGCAAAATTTTCGGGTTCATGTTCTTTTACCCAGGCCATTTTCGATAAAGTAAAATTACCAGGTGAATTCAATAAGTGCGACAAACACATTTCACTACCAATTTCCTTAAATGCTTTTTCACCATAAGGTACTGCGCGACTATCGCACCAGATAATGGAATCACGGATAGCTTTCTGATTTTCGTCCACCAACACTAAACCGTGCATTTGATATGAAATACCAATGGCTTTTATGGCTGCCGAATCGGTTTCAAATTCTGCCAACACAACTTCAGTAGCCAGTTTCAGGTTTGTCCACCATGTTTCGGGGTCTTGCTCTGCCCAACCTGCTTTCACCGATTTTATTTCCATTTCCTTTTTGGGAAAAAATGCGCTCGAAACGCATTCGCCAGTTTCGGCATTTACTAAACTCGCCTTTACCAACGAACTGCCTAAATCATAACCAAGTAGATACATATATAAGCCCCCTTTATCCCCCAAAGGGGAATTTTAAAATTAGTATTAATTGTTATATTTCTTTCTTTTCAATTTGCAAAATCTGGAGAAAAGCTAAACCAAAAGTACCCCTTGGGGGATTTAGAGGGCTTTTTTCTTATACTTATACAACCTTGCTGCGCGATGTGGAACGCCTTCTTCTACTTCATCCAACATCACCAGATTTGACATTTGTGCTACTTTCTTTTGAAAATTCCGTACATCCGAACGCGTCTGATGAACAACATCATGCAAAATTCGTAATTGCGAAATGGTAAATTTGCGGGGTAGTAGTTCGAACAATAAATGTGGCTCCACATCCAATCGGTGCCGGATATGTTGCAACCCGTTTTCGATTATTTGATTGTGGTCGAAAGCCAATTGCATATTGTTTATTTCATTTACATCATACCAATTGGCAGAAGTATCTTCAGTATTAAATACAATCTTTCGGTCAATTTTTATCAATGCAACATATGCCACGGTAACAATACGACCAATTTTCAAATGTGTCGTATTTTCAAGCCAAAGAATATCCCGTGGATTGTTTGTCCTATTGGGATTTCCAAAACTCTTGTACTGGCTCAAATAGATATTTTTCAGTCCGGTTAATTCATTTAAAACCCGCGAAGCAGCATCGTCTAAATTTTCATCATTTAATATAATACTTCCCGGAAGTTTTTTATCATTATATAATTCGTTTTGCTCATCAATGCTCCTTTCAATCAACAATACTTTCAGTTTCTCACCGTCAAAACCGAACACAACACAATCGACCGAGACGTGCGGATTATATATGTTTTCGTTTGGCATAATTTTATTATTTAATTACGACGACAAAAATAGATACTTTATTTGAGATATTGTGTTTTTAATATTATGTTATAAAACACAATTTCAATACATTGAATTATGTATTTTGTACAATAACAAAAAATTTATACTGTATATTATACAATAAGTATTGATTTAGAGAGATTTGAAAATTATGTCCTTTACTTTTTGTAATTATAAATTCTTTTAAGTGAATTCTAAAACCAGAATAAATGGTAGCAGTTGAACTCGAGTTTAATTATTGATTTCAAGTATATGATATTTTGTATGATCTCTCGAACAAACAAAAAAAAACGGACAACTCTTTAAGAGTCATCCGTTTAATTATCTAAAAAGATTTTTTATATCTTAGTATCTTTTCTTATATCCAGAACCTGAACTAGAGCCACCACTGCTTCTGCGATCGCTACCTCCTGACGGACGGCTGCTTCTATCGCTAAGTTCAATGTATTTCCGGCGGGTACGGTTAAGTTCTCACTACGAAACTGTTTGGTATTTCTAAAAAGTTCAAAGTCGGTGGGATTGGATATTATACCGATTGCACAAATAATATAGTCCAATTTCGACTCCCGTCAAGTCGGGACAAGTTCGTCTTATTGTACTATTTATTTGTTCCGATACTCGGAATTTTCGCTTCGCTACAATCGGCATTAACAACAGTAAACGTATAAAACAGTTTGGACTGTTTTATACATACAATTGGTATTACATACAATAGAATATGAATCGGATAACTCATTATCGGTATTTCACACTGCAAATATATAAATTATTGACATTTAACTGCTTATTAAACAGAAAAATCGTCATTAAATTCAGCCCATTGTATTTAATTATGCAAGTTTGGAAACTCGCTTCTAACCTTTTTCCCACACGATGCAATCCCTTAGTTTGCAGTTAGAAAATATTTATAGGTTATTTCTTTACTTTTGTTGTATAAAAGAAGGAATTAACCGATCCTTAAAAGTGAACTATGATACAATCAAGAGAAAAAATCTCTATCGCAC
>Ga0209429_10000083_pt1 | contig 62966 bp, 109 predicted proteins | sample BarGraNGADG00212_3_FD_184493 | JGI IMG/M metagenome (GOLD analysis project Ga0209429, IMG submission 184493) | Arctic peat soil microbial communities from Barrow, Alaska - Barrow Graham LP Ref core NGADG0004-212 (SPAdes) (version 2) | ecosystem: Environmental > Terrestrial > Soil > Wetlands >... | reverse complement strand
ACGGACAAGACGGGAGCCGGGATAACGGGCATCGCCGCGCCGGCCCTTGCCACGGATGACCCCTCCTGGACGACGACGGTCGCTAACACGACATTCAACGGGACGTCCCGCTTCACTCTCCGCACGGCGCGAAGGAGCGCGAGCAGCGCATCTGGTGATATCACCCAGGCAGTGACGGGCGGCAGCCCGCCAAGCATCTACGGCATCATGGCGGTCATCGCGGTCAGGGAGGAACTGCTCCGCGCGCACGGGACCATCTCGCTTTCCGCCCATGCCTTTCTGTATTCCGACAACCCCTTTAGCGCGCATGGGGCGGTTTCGCTGTCCGGGCACGCTTACTTCGACAACGAACTGGTCTCCCACGGCAGCGTCACCATCGCCGGACGCGCCCACCTCACCAGCCCCTCGAACCTGCGCGCCCGCTACGGCACCGCCACGCTTACGACGACGCAGCGCCCACATCTCGGCAACGCCTACGTCGGACCTATGGCCGCGTTCGGCGCGATCTTCACCGGCAGCGCCGCGCGCCTTGCGTCTGTCGGGGAGGCTCTGCCGGCGCGGGAGACCGGCCTCATCAAGCCCGACATCTTCTACCGCCACGGCTTCGCCCTCGGTATCGAAGGGCTGACGCACCGCGCTGGCATCCTCGACGTCTCCATCGACCTCTCCGACCACGGCGGCTTCATCGCCGCGACGATCGACACCGCCATACTCGGCGGCGGCTCGGCTCCGGCGATGTACTCCGACTGCGTTATTGTCTGCGGCGGGCAGACCTTCCGTGGCAGACTGGAGAGTCGGCAGAAGAACGTCGGCTCGACGGCCGGCTGGACACTCACCTATGCCGGGCCGATGACGAAGCTTCGCGACCACCGCGGCTTCCGGCGCTGCTACGTGACCAGCGACTTGCAGGGATGGTCGACCGACCAGGGCGCGCGCAGCTCGCCGGACACCTTCGAGGTCGCCTCGCGTACCTCGGGGAACACGGCATGAGCCTCGATATCGTCGTCCCCGGCGGCAGCGGCGTACAGCCCGGCTTCTCGGTGCGGCGCGACTCCAACGGACTCGGCATCGGCGCCGGCTCGATCCTCGGCGGAAGTTCCATCTTCGGCATCCACCGCGACGTGAACGCGGCTCTCGTCAACGTCTTCCCCAACTACTACGGGGGTGCGACCGGCTGGACGGTCTACACGTTCCGCCAGTCCGACAGGTTCCAGTTGTTGCACGAGAGGTCACTTGTGACGGCCGACGTGCTCCTCGTCGCCGGCGGCGGCTCCGGCGGCGGCGGCGTTCAGGGCGGCGGCGGCGGTGCGGGAGGCTTCCTCGACGAACATGACGTCGACATCACCTCGGGCGACGTGATCGTGGGCGCGGGCGGCGCGGAGGTCGCCTACCGGGCCGCGCAGGGCAACCAAGGCGGCGATTCGAGCTTCTCTGGGCTAGTGGCCCACGGCGGCGGCTACGGCAGCTCGCAGTGGGGGTCGCGCGCGGGCTACGGAACGGAGGACGAGATTTACTACGGCCCCAGCGGCGGCGGCAGCGGCGGCGGCGGCGGGCCGTGGCCGCTGGGCGGGGAGTTCGCCGACAGGACCGTACCTCCCGGCGGCCTGTGGGTAGAAACCTCGAACGACGTGGCCCCGTGGGACCGGTACCAGGCCTACATGATTTGGTTTGGCCATCAAGACGGAGCCCTCAACACGCATGGCGATCAAGGGCACTGGGGCCACGCGGGCAGCGGGTCAACGTCCATGTATCGGCGCACCGCTGGCGGCGGTGGCGGTTCATGGTGGCCCGCCTACGGCGGCGACATGCCGAACGGAGGCATCGGGCGGCCCTGCGATATCGCCGGCTGGTTCCAAGGGCCGGGCACCGGCCTCGAGTACCACCTCTACAAAGAGGCGAACTGGCGCTGGGTGCCGTGGTTCGGCGGCGGCGGCGCGGGCACAGAGCGGCCGAATAACTGGGGCTATATGACCGGGAACGCCGGATACGGCGGCGGCGGCGAAGGCGGCGAGGCGGGCGTGGACGGCAAGGGCGGCGGCGGCAGCGGGGCGAGGGGCAACTACGGGCTGAACCCCGGCCCGAAGGGCGGCGGCGGAACAGCGATCATCCGTATCCCGACCGCCGCCGAAAGCCTCGTCGAGTACCCCGTGCCGATTGGCTACGAAGACATCTACGACGACTACGACGAGGTCATGGTGCACACGCCGATCTACCCCGAAGGCATCAGCGTCGCGCACGTCCCGGCAGACCAGCCGCATACCGACTGCGCCGGCGAGGAGCTAACCGACGAGTTCGTCTACTGGGGCTGGCCGGACGATCACGCGGGCGACTTCCCGCCGTACCTGTGAGGATGCTATGAGCGATCCCGTCGTCGAACTTGACTCACCGGGCCAGAACGCGCGCGTCTACCTTGAGCTGTACGGCGGCCTCACCGGCGACGAGAACGTGATCAGCAGCGACCACTACATCCGCGCCGTCGACATCGACATGGACATCGGCGGGTATCAGGCGGCGTTGCATCCCTACTTCCGCGTGTCGGTCTACCTGCGCGAGCACATTGACGGAGACAAGCTCGCCTGCATCTTCCGCCGCCAGCTAGAACCCGGCGCAGGAAGTGCGGCTCTGCAAGCGGATATCGAGGCGAAGCAGTTGGAGGTCGACGCCGCCACCGCCCCCGCCGCCAAGGCCTATCTGCAGACCGAACTGGACGCCCTGCTCGAAGAGGCGCGGCTGGCCTCGTGGCGGCCCATTCAGATTCACGCGACGAACAGCATCCAGCGGGCTCGCTGCCTCGTGGTGCGCGTCGAGTGCATCGCCTACAGCTTCACGCCGCCGACTGACGCCTACCTGAAGCACTTCAACGACCAGTACACCAAGGCCGACCCGCCGCCGTGGGGCATCCGCATCACGAAGGCGGTCGTCTACGGCAGCGACCTCGGGCGCAACGTGACCACGCGCCGCGTACTCAAGGACATCCTTGAGGTCGGAGGCATGAGCGGCGGCGGGGACGCGAAGAACTACGACCTCACGGAGATGTACTTCGACGGGTTGCCCAAGGACCGCTGGGAGGCCATTGACGAGGTCTGCGGCATGACCGGTGACAACTACGCCGCCTACGGGAACAACGTCGTGCATTTCGCCCAGCCGGGTCACGGCGCCGACTACTCCTACGCCTACTCCGACCCGCGCACCACGTGGTCCATCGAGAAGACCGTCGACGAGCAGTTCGGCGGCGTGCGCATCGGCTTCACGAACGCGAAGGGCAAGCGCCGCGAGGTCATCGTGCACGGCGGCGCCGGTCCGCGTAATGAGTATCTGGACGCGCCGGAAAGTATCAAGACAGGGCATCAGGCGACGCGCTTCGGCGAACGCTTCCTCGCCAGCCACGGCGCCCTCGGCCCCGCTGGCAGCGTCACGATACAGGGCGTGGACGCCCTCGGATTGCGGCCCGGCGGCACCTTGAACGGGCAGCCGATCACGGCCGTGACGTTGCACCCGCTGGAGCTTTCGGCGGATGTGCAGTTCGGCGAGAACTCAAGGCGCTTCGACGTATGGCTCGCGCGGCTCGCCGCCGGGGCGAAGTCAATCAAGCGGCGCTAACACAGCCTCTCGAAACGCGGCACCCCCTCCGCGACCAGGGGCCGTCCGGGCATACCGGGCGGCCCCGACTCTATTCACGCACCGACGAGACAAGGAACCTGATGAGGCGCACATGACAGAGGCAGCGTTCAGAGAAGCGATGGTCGCGCAGGTGGCGGGGCTCAAGGCGTCTGTCGAGATGCTCCAGGGCAACTTCACTAACGACATTGAGAAGCTCTGGGAGCGAACCGATGACCGATTCACGGGGATGGACAAGGCCACGACGGCCGCTCTCGTGGCGACGGATAAGGCCAACCAGATTGCTCTTACGAACGCCAAGGAGGCCGTGCTGAAGGCCGAGAACGCGGCCACTGCGCGTTACGACAAGCAGGACGAGCGGATCAGCGAACTCAGCCGTCGCTCCGATCGCGGGGCGGGCCAAGGCGAGGGCACGAAGGCCACCCTCTACGGCATCGCGGCAATCATCGCCAGCGCGGGCCTCATCGTCTCGATCATCATTCAGCTATCGCATTAGGAGAAACCATGTCCATCGAGCGAGTCTTAGTCATCGTCATCATCGTCATTCTCATTGTCTTCCTCGCCACGAAGTTGCTGTAGGAGGCCTCATGCCCAACGCCCACGGCCTCGGCCGAATCCCGTCTCCGCCCGATGATCGCGACTACAAGCTCGCCACCTATCTGCACCCGTCTTTCGGCATCACGCAGATGTACTGGGGGGTCGGCCCGGTGCTTGACCAGGGCGACAGCGGGCACTGCGTCGGCTTCGGCTTCGCCGACTGGGGCAATACGTTGCCGGTCGACGACGACTACTCAGGCGCAGACGGCGACGCCATCTACTACGAGTGCAAGGTCATCGACGGCGAGCCGCGGCAGGAGGACGGCACCTCCGTGCGTTCGGGAGCCAAGGCGATGAAGCAGCGCGGCAGGCTGGCCGCCTACGCCTTCGGCAGCCTCCCTGACGCAAAGACGTTCCTGCTCAACCACGGCCCCGTGGTCTTCGGCATCGACTGGTATGACGGCATGTTTACGCCGGACGCGAGTGGCATCGTGCGGCCGACCGGCAACGTCGCCGGTGGCCACGGCATCGCGGCCTACGGTGCCGACGCCACGTACTGCTACCTGCAGAACTCGTGGGGCACGTCGTGGGGCCAGGGCGGCAAGTGCAAGATCACGTGGGCCGACCTCGCCGTCTGCATGGCAAACGGTGGCGAGGCGTGCGCGGCCGTGGAGCTACCCGTCTTCGTACCCACTCCGCCACCCGCGCCCGCTCCTCCCACCCCGACCGGGCTCAAGGCCGCACTGCAGGCCATTCTCGCGACGTTCAAAGCGGCTGTGGCGGCCCTGGAAAAGCTCATCTCTAGTCTGTAGACGCGCGCGAGTATCACACCGCCGCGCCGCGGTCAACTGTTGGCTGCAACTGCTTGTAGTACATCGGGATAGCTGCGTCCAGAATCAGGTTGTCGATAGTCACCTAGGAGGCATCCGTGCAGTCCAACAAGCTCGTCAAAGAGAAGATGGCCGCGTATATCAAGCGGCACGACATCGCCGAGCACCTGTGGGCGGACAACGACCAGTGGGGAAACGGTGCGCAGACGAACGCCTGGCGCGTCTCTACGCATGCCGGGCTGCACCCCTCAGCGCAGAAGACGCAGGCGCTCTGTGACCTGCTTCTCCCTCCGAACGTGCATCAGGAGTTCCGCCAGGCCATGGCGCGAGGCTACGATTCGCTCATGGGCGTGAAGGAGGGAAGCGCCAAGCAACGTGAGATCGCCGCGTTCTGCGGACTGGATTGGCATGAACCCTGGTGCGCCGAGGGGCACTGGTATGTCGCCAGGAAGCTCTGTCACTTCAACGGCCCGCCCCCCAGCAATCCGGCCTACGTCCCGGCGATGGAACTCTACGCGCAGCGCAATCACATCATTGTGCCTCACCGCGACCTCTGGCTCCCCGGAATGAGCTGCACGTTCGTATGGGACTACGCCCATTACGTCGGCAGCGGCGACCACATCGGAACCATCGACGAGGTGAAGCCGGAAGGGGCGCACGTCAGCTACATCCACACCGACGAGGCCAACGCGGGCGGGGCCGGTCCTGACGCCGTGCGCCGCGAGTTCCGCAGTTTCGAGCAGATCAACGTCGTCTTCGACCTCGCTAGGCTGCAGAAGTGAAGGTCACATTCACGTGTGACGAGTGCGGGCACGAAGTGTTCGTATCGTCTTGGGCGCGGGCGCGCGATGGCGACATGCTGATGCAACTTCCGTCCAGCACCGACTGCCCCAACTGCGCCAAGCTCACGTATGGCCCGCTGACAGAGAAGATGGTGGCGGAGGCGTTGTGCGAGGCCAAGACCAACAGCAACACGGGGGAGAGCGGAGTTGATTGGGCGCACTGGTGTGAGCTTTCCGAAGACGCGGAGGTGCGCGACTCATTCCGCCACGAGGCCCGCTTCGTCCTGCGGCTGCTTAGCGCGTTCGGTGACAAGAGGAAAATCAGGGATGACGGTACCGGGTTCGCATCGCTGCCGTGGGACTTTCGGAAGTCCGACCCCGGAACAACGTGGCGCGACTGGCTTCTCGACCTGGCGCGGCAGAAGTGAGCTGCGAGATTCCCCTGACGCGCGGCATGGTGGCGCTCGTTGACGATGAAGACTTCGAGATGCTGTCGGGGTGGAAATGGAGCGCACACACTGATCGACGAGCCCGGTATGCGGTGCGTGGATCGCGCACCGGCGGAGTGTGTAGGCCGACCCGAATGCATCGCCAGATTCTGTTGCCCGACCCCGGCGTCGAGGTCGACCATATCAACGGTGACGGCCTCGACAACCGCCGTGCCAACCTACGTTGCTGTACTCACCGCGAGAATCAAGCCAACCTAAGGCCGCAGAGGGGGCGCACGTCTGCGTTCCAGGGCGTGAGCTGGAGCAAGGGCAGCGGCAAGTGGGTGGCCCATATCGGCCATGACGGAAGAGCGCGCCATCTCGGGTGCTTCGACAACGAGATAGACGCAGCGTTGGCCTACGACCTGGCCGCCCTCCGCTTCCGTGGCGAGTTCGCGCGGCCCAACTTCCTGAGGGCATCGTGACGCCGCAGTTCACTTGCGACCGTTGCGGCATGGGCGGTACGTCCTGCTACCGTCGCTTTGGGAAGTCGCCCAAGCCGCACTACGTCTACGAACGTCGCAAAGTCGGCCTCGGACTAGCCTCATGGTGCATCGCCGTCCACCCCGCCCCGCGCAAGATAGCGAGGCCGGATAAGGAGCGGTGTGAGGCGTGGAGAGATGCGTCGGGCAACTCTGCCGAAGCCGTGCGCAAGGCTATGGCGGCTGGGGAGCAGGCGCTGTGACCGCCGCCTGCCCCCATTGCGGGCAGGCCCGGATGGGCCATGACCCCTGCATCTCCAATCTGCCGGGCGTGGTCAACGCCTGCTGCGGCCATGGAGACCCCCTCATCATCCCGTACCTGACCCTCGAAGGCGACCCATCCGTAACCCTGTACGGGTGTGCCGCTCTGACCGTGATGAGGGCCATGGGCGGCAATCCACCGGACTGGCCGCGCACCTATTCGGCGGCGATGGTGTCTGGGGAGTATCGCGCGTGAGGCCCATCCGCATCGCCTCATGCGAGGAGTGCGGCGCGCACGGCCCCATGGAGTGCGAATTCAAGCGCCACGACGCCGCCCTCGACCTCTGGCCCAAATACCTCTTCTGCTCAGGCAAGTGCTGCGCGAGGTGGCTGGTGACGCGCAACGGTCTGCCCAACCCCGGCATCGCCGCGGCGCTCGGTCATGCGCCCGGACAGGAGCGTGGGTAGTGACCGTCCGCGAAGCCTACGACGAGAGCACGTCCCTCAACGACCTCGCCGGCCGCATCGGCTGCCACTACCAGACGGCGCGGAAGATGGCGAAGAGTGAGGGGCTGGCGGTCCCGGCGGAGCACTGGGGTCGGAAGTACACGCCGGACGCGACGCCGGCGGCGATGACATCCGAGGAGCAGTTCGCCGAGGATAAGACCATCGCCCGACTCAAGACCGAGCTCGCGGAGACAAAGAAACTGTACACCGCCGCAGTTAAGACGAGCAACGTGTACGAGGACGTGCTGGAGGCGGCGCTCGGCGTCATGGGCAAGGTCACGCCGACGCGGGTGCTGCCACCGCATCTCGGGCGCGGGAGCATCGTCGAGGACGCGATCCTCACATGGGCAGACCCTCACGGCGGCGAGATCATCGACCGCGACGTGATGCAGGGATTCAACGAGTACAACCCCGCCATCATGTGCCGGCGGATGCAGTACACCGTCGACCGCACGCTGAAGATCCTGTTTGACTGCCACACCGGCACGACATTCGAGGTTTTGCACGTCTTCGACCTCGGCGATTCCTTCACGGGCGACCTCCTCGACGACAACAAGGCCACGAACGCGCTGCCGGTCTTCGAGGCCATGCGGCTCGTGGCACAGGTCAAGGCCGTGGCTCTGACCGAACTCTCCGAGTACATCCCCGTCACCTACATCATTGTCCCCGGCAACCACGGACGGCGCTCGGCGAAGATGCCGTGGAAGCAGCCGACTGAAACGGCGGACTGGCTTATCGGCGAGATGGTCCGCGACCTCACGGCCACCAACGACCGCGTGTCCGTCGTGGTCCCAAAAGCCTGGACGGCCATCGTCGAGGTACGCGGGCACTACCACTCGCTGAATCATGGCTACAGCGCAGCCAGGGGCGGCTACGGCGGCATCCCCTGGTACGCATTCCAGCGCATGGACGGCAAGCTCACGGCGCTCGAATCAAGTCACGGCCGCCGCGTCCATTATCGCTGGTACGGCCACATCCACCAAGCCGCGGACCTACCGAAGATGGACGGCGTCGGCGAGCAGTTCATCGTCGGCAGCCTCAAGGGCGGCGACGAATACGCGCTGAATGAGCTGGGCTCCTACGCAGACCCGGTGCAGAAGTTGGTCGGCTGCCACGAGGACGTGGGCGTGTCGTGGCGCTACCCGCTGAATGTGAACCGGGCCGACGCGGAGCCGAGCAGATATGAGCGCTTCCTATGATCCTCTCCTACTCCCGCGGCCGCCTCGTCACCTACAAGCGCGGCGTCTGGCGCTATGAGGACGGCGTGCCCGTTGACGACGACCCGAATCGTCCCTGCCCCCGCTGCGGCAGGCCACCGACGGCAGAGGGGTATGACGCCTGCCTCGGACACATCCCCGGCTGCGTGTCGGCTTGCTGCGGTCACTCAGTACATGAGCCGATCCTCATGATGCGCGTGGAAGAGAAGGTTCCCGCGTGACGCTCCTTCACGGCGACTGCCTCGCCGAAATGGCCGCGATGGACGCGGGCAGCGTGGACGCGGTCGTGTGCGATCCGCCCTACGCGCTGACGAACAGGGTGGCCGATGTGCCCGCCTGCGATGCTTGTGGGCGGCAGTGCGGCGGCAGCGATCACGTCAAGGTCGGCGACCCCTGCCCGCGTTGTGGCGCGCCGCTGGTCTTCCGCCGCACGATGACGGGAGCCGGGTTCATGGGCAAGGATTGGGACACAGGCCTGGTCGCATTCTCTCCTGAAACATGGGCCGAGGCGTTGCGCGTCTTGCGCCCCTCCCACTACCTCCTGGCCTTCGGCGGCACCCGCACATGGCATCGCCTCGCCTGCGCCCTCGAAGACGCCGGGTTCGAGATTCGCGACACGCTCATGTGGCTCTACGGCAGCGGCTTCCCCAAAGGCAAGTCCTGCCTCAAGCCCGCATGGGAGCCGATCATCCTCGCCCGCAAGCCGGGGCCGATGCGGGAGCTGGGGATTGAGGAGTGCCGGGTGGGGACTTCCGACAACCTGAACGGTGGTGCATACGCCAAGAACGGAAACCGCGTGGACCTTCCAGGGGCAGAGCGCAGCGTGAAGGCGGCAGGCATGATGGCTGCAGGCAAAACAGTAGGTGCCGATTTCGCTCCCCCCTCCGGTCGCTGGCCCGCGAATCTGGTCCTGGAATGCACCTGCGACGAGACGCGGGAGGGGACGGCGAAGACGGGGACTCACGTCGGGCACAATCGTGACGGTACGGCAGTCGCGAGTCGCATAGCAGGGCTCGGCCGTAAGGACACGAGGGACATCGGATACTCCGGCCCCCACGGCAAGGAACCCGTCCGCATCCACACCAACCCGAACTGCCCCTGCGCGATGCTGGACGGGCAGACGGCAGGGCTGGCTAAGGCGTGGTCGGCTCCGTCCACGGGCGCAGGACGAGAGGCAGACAGAACTCACTCCACTGGCATTGGGGAACTGCCCGGTGACGCACCATTCACGTACGGCGACTCCGGCGGCGCGAGCAGATTCTTCTATGCGCCGAAGGCTTCGCGGGCCGAGCGTGGCGAGGGCAACACACATCCTACGGTCAAGAATCTGGCCCTCATGCGCTGGCTGGTCCGTCTTGTGGCCCGTCCCGGCGACGTGGTGCTCGACCCGTTCATGGGCAGCGGCACGACCGGCGTGGCGTGCGCGATGGAGGGGCGCGAGTTCATCGGCGTCGAGCGCGAGGCCGAGTACATCGAAATCGCCCAGCGGCGCATCGAAGCCGCCTCAGCTCAGACGAGAATGGAGATGCCCGCGTGACCTACCGTGACCGTATCGAAGCCGAGACCGCAACCGGGCACCCCGCTTGGCCATGCCCCCGCTGCGGGCATGACGCCTGGTGTGTCGAGCGTCCGCGGCGGAAGTCCAAGTCTGACCGCCCCTGCCTGTTCCCGGCGGTCTGCGGCCACTGTCACGTCGTGGACACCGCGCACCACGCCGACGGCAACTGGATGGGCCAGCACTCGTACTCAAAGTCGCCGGCAAGCCTGTATGCGTTCGTCATGGATCGCGCCGAGTGCCTGAGGGTGGCCCAGTGACTGCCGCATCTGAGTACACGAAATGGGGGGACGGTGACGGGACTCTCGGCCCGTCCGACGTTGCGCTCGGGTTCAGGCTGGCCGACGCCGCCATTGCCGAGATGGAGGCGGAGAACGAGCGACTGAAGTGCTGCGGGAACTGCGGATGCTGGGCTCTCGACCACGCTTGCGGAGCGGACCCAGACGGACTGCTGATTCCCGACTTCGCGCCGTGGGACCGCTGCCACTTCCTCGACCTCGGCGAGTCCCGCTGGACCGAGAGGGTGGCCAAGTGACCGACCATGGACAGCAAACGGTAAGGGAACTGCTGGCGTCTGTCCGCGAATGGCTCTCGGACGTGGACGAGATGGTCATGGAGATTGGCCATGACCGCTGGCTTGACATCCCCATTGCGGACTTCAAGCGCATCGGCGAATCCGCAGACGCAGACGGCGTCGTGGTGCTGTTGCAGGCGTGGGGGGAGATGACCGCGACGCGGATGCAGATCGCTTCGCTGCCAGAATGCGACAGGACGAAAAGAGGATGACGTGACTACCTCAACTCCCCCGGCGTGGGCGTGGCTCAGCGAGTGCTCGGTGCCCGTCGGGGCCTATCAGCACAAGGTCATGGACTCCCTAACCCCCGACCCCAGCTACTTTCCGGCCGACGTTGCAGGCGTAAAGGAATCCTTACCAACCGACCCCTGTCCCGACTGCGGCGGGAGTCATAAGCCGTGGGTCCTGTGTCACGAGTACGGCCAGATGCGGGAAGAGGCGCTGTCAACTGACCCGCGTCCCCTGCCTGATGCTGACACCTTAGGCGAGCGGAACGACAGTGAATCGCCAATCGACTCGCGCGAAACACCGGATTCTGCGACTTTACGCGAACGGAACGGAGACGACCCCACCGGCGAGGATGTGTGGCCACTGGAGCGCGATGGTGTTCATTCCGTGCGCGAAACACCTACAAAGTTACGTGTTGGCGCACGAAACGAACACCCGGAGCGCGATGTTTCCCAAACGGGAAACGCCCCCGATACAGGAAACATCGAGTGGGTCTGCAACGACTGTGGCCAGGATCGCTACGGGCAGTGCCTCGGCGTCTCGACGTGGCACATGGGCCGCTGTGACATCTGCTGCGAGGAGATGGCCGTGACCGAGCCCCGCGACTTCGGCAACGGGGGTACAACCTGTACCCCGAACCCCTTCCCCGAGGTGCTGTACTCGATGATGGTCGAGGCGCACAACCGTGACGAGGGCGACCCCGATATTCATGGCAGCCATGAATATGGCGCTAACCCTAAAGATGGCGATCCCACGTGCATGGTTACTGCGCCCGCGGACAGTTTCGTCGAGAAGTGCCCCGTCTGCCTGCACGAGATGGAGAACGACGAGGGTATCCTCTGTGACCACTGCAATGAACCTACCGGCCCGGGGAGTTTCGCCGTCGTCAACGGCCCCGGCGGCGTGTTCGTCTACCACCTGCACTGCTATGACGAGGTGTATTGGGGCGGGAAAGATGATGGACAGGAGCAGGACACGGATGCGGGCACAATCCCGCTGTGGAAGCAAGCCCTGTGGCTGGCCCGGAACATCGAAGACCTGCACTCTCCGCGCCCGGATGTGGTCAGCGACGATGAACTGCGCGGGATGACGCTCATCCGGGTACTCGGTATCGGCGCGGACGAACACGGAGACGAGGTGTTTCGGAAGAGCTCAGAGGAACTGCACGAGGACCGGGTCGAGGAATGGTCCGACGGCGAGTTCTATGACTTGGTGGACAGGTTCGGCGGCGAACTAGGGAGTGTCGAAACCTCGACAGTTACAGACAAGTGCTGAGGTTCTGGGCCGAATCAGTGAATCAGAGTGGGGCCGTGGCATCGACTTCGGGCCGACATGCAAGGCAAAGGGACGGCCACGGTAGAGCGGGTAGTCGGCTGCGCGACCGTTGATAGCGGTCATGGAGGGAGCCCGCTTACAAGACAAGGGACCTGACCCCGAGCAAGACTCGGCAGTAGGGTCCACCGGGGCGGTTCCGAGCCCGAGCAATCGGTCGGGACCGCCCCTTCTGTGCGTCCCGACTGCCGCTCCAACTCCTTGTAGTAGCAGCTTGCCCCTCGCCCCACACTGGACACAGAGGCCACCTCCCCTCAGGACCGCCGGGTCCGCTTCCCCTGCATTCCCGGCCCGGCGGTCCGCCCCTAATCCCGGAGACAAAGACGACATCGGAGCTGTATGCGAAATGGACCGCGAAAGACGATCATCACGACGCTACTTGCTGGCCTTCTGCTCGGGGCTGCTTGTCTTGCCGGCGCTGGTACTGCTGGCGCGACGACTGGTACGGGGCCGTGCTCCGTCCACCAAGCCAAGCGCGACGTGCTCACCGCCCACCGATCCTATGTTCGAGCGGCAGGCCGCTATCGCGAGGCGCAGCGCGTCCTCAGTGAAACTCGCGCGGCCACATCCACTTTCGGAAGTGCTGTGGGATGCCGGGTTCGACCAGCTCGCCGGGCAGGCTACGCATGGTGGGAGATGCCCATCCTCATGCGGGTCATCGACCGCGAATCAGGCGGCGACCCGAGCGCGAGCAACGGCGGTGTCTACATCGGCATCCTGCAGATCGGAGCCGAGTGGGCAGACGGCTCCAAAGGCTGGTACTGGAAGCAGTGGGGCCTGCCTGCCCTGTGGAGTCGCACAAGCGCATGGGAGAGCCTTCGACACGGATCGCACATGGCGTGGTCCAGTTGGGGTGAGTGACTGATGCGCCGCGAAGACCGCGAAAAGACACAGCGCGCGCCGACTCGCGTGCGTCTCGGTGCCAACGGCGTCAAGTTCGTGTGGAAGCAGCACGTCAGCAAGCGAGGCAACGTCTACTGGCGCCGGACCAAGTACTTCTTCCTGGATCACCGCCGGTATGTGCGGAGAACGTCGTGACCACCGTCGCCACGAGCTCCGTGAGCACTCGGTCGCCGCTTCCATTGCCCGATGAGCACTGGCACTCCCGTTGGCTCGTCTTGCCGAGCTGGGACCGCCTGCACCGGGTCTCAGATGACATCGTGTGGGAGGACGGAGAGGACATGCGCCAAGGCAGCGGCACGACGCTGTGCGGCCGGCAGGGGTTCCTGTCCATGCCCGGCATCTTCAGCCGCATGGGACTGCCCCGCTGCGCGCACTGCTGCCGACTAGCCGGTATACCCCGGGGAGACGGTGCGCCGTTCAACCAGGACATCAGCGAGCGCGACTGATGACCGTCTATCCCGTCATGTCACCCGCCGCCTGCCGCTATCTCAGACTCAAGCTGGAAACTGCGGTTGGCGTCTGCCACGGCGGCCTGTATTGCAGCTACCTGCGCCAGTTCATCGTCAGCGGAGCACGCGGCACCTGCGTTGGCTGTGAGCAGTTCTCTGAGGAGTCTCAGACGGCCTACTCCCGCGTGAGACTTCCATGACCGACATCCCCGCCGATCCCGTCACGACGCTACTGGAGGGCGCTATCGCGATGCACGAGCTGTTCCTGGCCTATCAAGACGGCGGGTTCACGGAGCGGCAGGCGTTCGCGCTGGTGCAGACAATCATCGCCACGTCCTGCGCTCGGCCGAACGATTCCTCGGGGCCATGATGGGAGTCCTCTTCTTCGTCGGCGTCTGCCTCGTCGCCCTCATCGTCTACACGGCCATTCTCATTCGATGGGCCGGACGATGACGTGGCGACACAACGGAAAGGAGGTTGACTTGCCAGCATCGCTCGGCGGAATCGACTTGAGTGACTTCACTGACCTGCGAATCAGCTACACGAACGCAGTAGGAGGCCCCATGACTATAGGCGGCGATACCTGCCACCTGTGCGGCGCTCGGACCATCGACCACAACGTCAACACGGCCGAGGTCGGCAAGAAGAAGAAGAATCGGCGGATGGTCACGACGAGGTACGTCCTCTACGCCTGCGGCACGGACGTGAGCCGCAGAGACGGCGAGGAGCCTATCGTCGAAGTCGGCCGCAAGTGCATCCGCCTAAGCGAACGACCGTTCTGACCCTCGCGTCCGCCACCACGACTCTTCTCTGGAGGTGAATACATGAAAGGAACCAAGGCCATCGCCCAGACGCTCATTCTCGTCTTCGTCGTGACGGTCCTCGGTGAACTGACCGCTGTCGGCGCTCACATCTTCGACTTGAGCGCCGGACAGTGGAAGGGAGTCGCCGCCGCTGGCATCGCCGCGCTGATCGCGTTCGCCTACAAGTGGCTCAACCCGTTCGTCAAGGATTACGGGATCGGCGCGGAGTAACGCCACTAACCCGACCCCCCGGCCCCGTCGCTGTCACAGGGCGGGGCCTTTCCGCGTCCGGGGCGCGCGCTACTCCGTAATCGTCATCTCCCACGTGCAGTCGCCCGACTCCCATGCGGCCGTGTACGTCCCAGCGGGCAGGTCCATGGTCGCGGTCTTGGTGCCGAAGACGAAGTACAGTTCCGCTTTCGAGAATCCCCCTGCGTCCGAGACATACACCCCAAGGCTGGAGGAATCGCCCTCTTGCGGCATTCTCACCGTCACCGTCTGCTTGCCACCGCTGACCGTGAATGGCCCTGTCGTTCCCGTATCCATGCCGCTGCTGCCGCCTGAGAATGCGGCGACGACGGTACTCGCGCTCGCTGGACTGCTGCCCCCGCTGCCGCTCTGCGCCACGGCGACCACGATGATGAGCAACAGCAGCACGGCCCCGATGATGACCACCAGCCCCGTCGATCCGACCCCGCCTGTTTCCCTTCCGTTCATTTCTCCCCCTCATTCATCCGCTCCGCGATGACAGACGCGGCGTCGATTCCCCGCGCCTCACACTCCTCGGCCAGCAGCGCCGTGATCCGGGCCACCTTCCAAACCAGATACCGGAGCAGGTCGTCGCGCAGGACACGGAAGTGGCCAGGATCGAACTGCTCAGTGTCTATCTCGCGCTCCTGGAACCATCCTTCGTCCATCATCTTTTGCACCGTCACCCGTGACAACTCCCAATAGCCGATTCTCGCCCACAGGGCCACCACGGCCTCGGGAGACATCCACTTGTCGGGGTCGGTGCGCACTTCGCATTCATTGTACATGGCGTATCTCCCCCCTCGCTAGTGTTAACTCTGTCACCGAACATCTAAGCGCACCAGTTGACAGATGTCAACAAGGACGATACCACCGCGCCATGGGAAACAAACTTTCTCGCAGATAGTATTGACATCCGCCCAAGGATAGTTGTAGGGTGTCGGTAGTCGAATGAGGGGGAGCCGAATGCACTAACCGTTTCGTCCCGCACGCAAGGCTTGGAGGAGCCATGCACCCAACGAAAGTTGGGGCCGCCCCCGTTAGCGCAGGGGCAGCCCCGGTAGAAGCCCCGCAGCGAACAGTCACGAAGGCCACGAGCTATCGTCATCCTACTACCGAAGCGGTGTCCGGTCACGCTTCGGACACGAGCCACCGCGACGACGGCCTTGGCGCCGCTCGCGGCCTCGCACTCGCCATTCTCTTCGACCTCGTGCTCGTCGCCGTTATCGTCGGCGCGTGCTACCTCGTCGGCTTCCTGCTCGCCCACCCGCTCTACTTCGTCGCCGTTGTCTGCGTCGCCGTGCTGGCGATCATGGTTACGGCGGACAGGTGGATGTCGTGAGCCGCCCCGTCACCGCCCGCCGCGCCGCGCACCACGGCGTGCCGAAAGATGCGATGACGCAGTCGCCGTACACGGGGGCGTGGGTCGAGGTGGCGGGCGCGCGTATGTGCGGCGCCCACGTCGAGTTCATGCGCCCCGATGGTCGCTGGTTCGTCGTCGACGCTCGGCACCCCGTGTTCCGAGTGAAGCCATGACTCGCAGCCCCTACGGACTGATGAAGGCCCGCCGCACCGCCGCCAAGGTCGCCGAAACCAGAGGCGAACCCGTCGCCATCGTCGATATCCACAAGATCGAGCCCGAATACGTGGCCGTGCGCAAGCTCGCCTCGTTCATGCTGCATCACGAACATGCCCGGGTGCTGTGTGACTGGGTGCAGCCATGAGCGCCCCCAGCGAGCGCCACAAGGCGCTGGTCGCGTACTGCTCCGACTACCGCTGCGGAGACTGCCCGATGAACGACCGGCAGTTTGGCTGCATCGACATCAACGATCCGTGCATCGTCTCGCTGGCCATGGACGCACTCGCGGCAGAGGGCGGAGACACGAGGGACCCGTACTGGGGGACGGCATGAGCGCCTTTGACGAACTGCGGGAGGTTTTCTTCTACACGGAGCCAGGAGCGCCGCCCGTTACCACCTGGAGTACGTCCGCGATCATCGAAGAGATCAACGCCGTTGAGGCTGCGCACTCGCGTCCGAGAATCAAAGTCAAGCGTGGGGCCACGTTCATCGTCGACCTCTCGCGCGGCATCGCATCGAACACGTTCGCGATTGGACCCGTCGATGTCTTTCGCGGCAAGGGGGCACGAGAGGTAGTCGCCGAGGCAGCAAAGAACGAGGACGGGTTCGCGGCGATAGGCGTGCACAGCGCATGGAAGGAACCCGGAGCCGGATTCCTCAACGACTTCATCGGCAAGGCTCTCGCCAAAGCCGACCTCGTGCCGGTCGCGAAGACGGAGCGCCGCGGCGACCTCATGGACGTTGTGGGCGAGGGCGGCGTTTGGCTGCGGTTCAGCACTGCGTCCTGGGACGCGCTGACGGCCATATCGGACGGCGTACTAGTCGATGTCGATTGGCACCGTCCGGCTTTATTTCTGAAGGACGACACCGTCATCGGATTGCTCATGGGTATCTGCCCGCCAAGTGCCTCCTCCGAGGTGGGGTCGTGAACCTTCGCACCTGCACCATCGAAGACGTGGCGGAAGCCTGCGGACACCGCATGACGCCCACCCCGCTGATATCGCGCGAGCCCTGCGAATCCTGCAAGGACGCGGACACCGAGACGGACACCGGCGCGTTCACCTGCCGCGAAAGCCCGTCCGGCGTCCCCGGTTGTGAGTCATACCGGGCAGTCCGGGAGCTCGAGGACATCGCCTGCCAGGTCGCGGCCAAGTTCAAGCGGATCGGCGACCACGGCATGCGTAGCGAACTGGCCATCGGCACGGCGGACGGATTCGCCAATGCCCTGTACGAGCAGGGGTTCGGGGCCGAGTTCGACACTGAGGCGTTTCTGGAAATGAGCGGCTGTGGGAGGGATGCGTGATGACCAAAACAACAGAGAACTGGATCAGCGGCCTGCGCGAACTGGCCGACTTCGCAGAGCAGCACCCGACGTTGTTCGAAAGACAATACGGCGAGACGGTCAACCTATTCGCCTACAGCCCCGAGGAGATGGCGGAGCAGACGGCCACGCTTGGCACGTCCGTGAAGACCATCTCGGAAAACTGGTACACCATGACTCGCCGCTTCGGGCCGCACCGTCTTGATCTCAGCATCGGCCGGAAGACGTTTTGCGAGCGCGTGCAGACCGGCACCGTGACCGTCGAGAAGCCCGACCCCGAGGCGCTGGAGCGGGTGCCGACCATCGAGGTCGAGGAGCCGGTGTACGAGTGGATATGTCCCGAGTCCGTGCTGGCACACGGCGCGGCCGTCACGGTCAAGGCGTGACCGTGACCCGCTTCGACGCCATCCGCCGCCAGCTCGGCGACATCGAGAAGGCCCACGAACGGGCGCTGGCCCTGCGCGAGATGCAGATCCGGGTGCTGTGCAGCTATCGCGACGAGCTCGAGGACAAGGCCGACATCGCCGTCGAGATGCTCGTGGCCACGTTCCACTACAGCAAGGACGCGGCTGAGACGGCGATTGACACCGCCTACGAGGCTCGGCAGGCGGCGCGGAAGGTGGTGGTGGCATGAACTTTTCCGCCTACTGCCAGCTCGACGCCGTGAACGCCAGCAGTCTGAAGGCGGCCTCTGAGAGCGCCGAGGAATACCAATGGGCGCTGACCCACCCCAAGGCAGACACGCCGGCGATGTTCAAGGGTCGCGCGATCCACTGCGCCGTACTGGAGCCCGACGAGTTCTTCCGGCGGTACGTCCTCTGGCCTGGGCCGCGCACCACGAAGGAGTACCACGCCTTCATCAAAACGGTCCCCGAGGGCGTCGAGGTCCTTTCGTCGGCCGATTATGACGACTGTATCGGCGCTCGCAACTCCGTCCAGTCGCATCCATTCGCCGCCGGATACCTCGCGTCTGGCGTCTTCGAGCACACGCTCCAGTGGGTCGACGAAGAGACCGGCCTGGACTGCAAGGCGCGGCTGGACTGGCTCGACCTTGACTGTGGCTGGATCACGGATCTGAAGTCGAGCAAAGACATCACCCCGCGGTCCTTTGAGCGCACCACTCACGACCTCCTCTACCACCTGTCCGCGGCGCACTACACCGCCGGGGTCAAGGCCGTCACGGGCCAGGACTGCGGATTCCGCTTCATTGCGGTCAAGCAAAAGGGACCGTGGTCCGTACGTTGCGGCCCCATCGCCGAAGACGCCATCTACTGCGGCGAACAGGAACGACGCCGGCTGCTGCGCCTAGTTGCCGACTGCACCGCTTCTGGTACATGGCCGGGAGCCTACCCGGACGAAGACACATTCGACCTTCCGGCGTGGTTCTACGCGCAGGGAGAACGCGCCGACGCGGCCGAAATCAAGATTCTTGAGGGGCTCGCGCCCCGGGACGGAGCACGACTGTGAGCGACGACAAGAGGCACTATCGCACGTACTTCTCGTCAAACAGCCTGCGTGGCGTCGACCTGCCGACCACCGGCAAGACGTTCCGCATCACGGCCGAAGAGACGGGGCTGACCGAAGACGAGAAGACGCACTGCATTTTGACCATTCGCGACGCAGAGACGACGGGAATCAAGTGGGTCACGAACATAACCAACTGCGAGTTCATGACGCAAATCTTCGGTTCGCCGTCCCCAGTCGACTGGGTAGGCCATCGCATCACCATCAAGAACGATCCGACGGTCAAGATCGGCAAGCGGACTGTGGGCGGAATCCGGGTCATGGGGTCGCCGGAGATGACGGAGCCTGTGCGCTTCGAGTTCCAAGAGAACTCGCGGAAGAAGGCGCGTCAGGTCACCCTTGTCCCCACCGGCACCGCCACCCCGCCCGCCACCGTCGACCCCGTCACCGGAGAGGTCGACGACGACATCGGCTTCACCGACGACGCGCCGCATGCGGACATAGGCCAAGGTGATACAGGGACGGGCCTAGAGGACGACGCGGAGCAGGATGGCTCTACCGACGCCTTAGACGGCCAAATTCCCGGCATGGACGCCGCAGAGGTCAAGGCGCGCAACGCGAGGGGGAAGGCGTGAGCGACGCAACCTGTAAGACGTGCCCGTGGTGCAAGCTGCAGCCCGAATACAGCCCGGCATACCTCGAGGCTGGCTGGTGCTGCAAGAACGCTCCGGTGGTCGAGCAAGACCCAGCCTATTTCGGGCAGGCGGCTTGGCCGCTAATCCTGTACACGGATGTCAACTGGTGCGGCGAGCATCCCGAGCGCGCGGCGACGGTGAAGGCGTGACATTCCGTCACCCCACCTCCGACCCCAACCGCCCCTGCACAAACCACGACCTGCGCCTGCTCAATGACGCGCTCGCTCACCTGCCGCTGTCAGTGTGGCAGATTCACATCGACGCCGAGTACGGCGGGCGGGGGCTGCGGGAACTGACGCATGGTGAGGCCCTGTCGTTCTCGGGCTGGGCTGTGAAGGAGTGGGCGAAATGACTCACGGAAAGGACTGGACGTACCGCAGCGGCTGCCGTTGTGACGACTGCCGGGCCGCTCACGCCACAAGGAACGCAGCCTCAAATGCCCGTCGTCGTCGTCGCGATGGCACGGGAATGCAGGACGCCGCCCCGGTGGCCCGGAGGATCAGGCAACTCCGGGCGGAAGGCGTCTCGCCGCGCAGAGTAGCGACGGTAACAGGGATGTCGCCGAGCGCCATCGAGCAGATCGCGAGCGGCAAGGTGAGGCAAGTCCTTCCCCGGACCAAGGACGCCATCTTCGGGGTCACTGCGGACGATGGCGCATGGGTCGACGGATGGAAGACTCGCCGACTCATCAGCGAGATCGAGCGAGCCGGATACGGATGGGATGACCTGGCCCGGATTCTTCGTCGGTCTGCACGGTCGGTGCCGGGCTTGTTGGGAAACAAGCGCACCCGCCTCACTACATTCAGGCGGCTTCTCGTCGTCTACCGCCATCTCGCCGCCCAAGGCACTGTACCCGCATCCGTCCTTGAGGAGATCACATGAGTGCATCAGTCAACGTCGTCGTCATCGTTGGGAACCTGACGCGAGACCCCGAGTTGCGACAGGCCGGTGAGTACGCAATCTGTCAACTCGGCGTGGCCGTGAATGAGCGCGTCAAGCAGAACGGCGAGTACGTCGAGCGGGCCAACTTCTTCGATGTGGACGTGTGGGGAAAGATGGGCGAGAACTGCGGCACGACCGAGAGTATCCACGGCCACCATGACGACTACGCCAAGCCGCTCGACGTGCGTTGGCTGTGCCGTCTCCACCACATGCTCCTGCACGGCCAGTTGCGCCTCGACACGGAGGTTGCCCCATGACCCCGCTGCACGAACTGCGGGAGCAGATGCGCGAGCTGGTACCGACGCTTGGCCATGTACTTTCGCCGAGTGGGTTTGGGAAGCTGGTAACGATCCAAGCGCTCGATGTGTTCCGTATCCTCGACGCCTTCGAGGCCGCACACCCGAAGCTCGTCGACCTCGAAACAGTGACGACGGCGGACCTGTCCCTCCTCGGCTACACGGTGCGCATATGCACCAAGGGCGACTCCTGCACGAAGGAGGGCCCATGACTACCAAATCGTGCCGCAACTGCTACGAACCAGACTGCGACAAGCTCGGACAGGACATGCTCGCCTGCGAACACTTCGTCCGGGCCGACGACATCGAGGTCGAGCCGCCGGACGAGAGTCCCGATCTGCCCGGCATGATCCTGGCCGAATGCGTTGACGACATCGCCAAGCTGCGCGAGGAGTTCGACGGGTTCAGGGCTGGGATTGAGGGCGCCATCGCGGCGAGCGTCAAGGCGTTGGCGGGAGAGGGGCTGTGATTTGCGCGAACTCTCCCTCTTCACCGGAGCCGGCGGCGGACTGCTCGGCAGCCTGCTGCTCGGATGGGAACCCGTCCAGTTCGTCGAGCACGACGCCTACTGCCAGCGCGTGCTCGCCGCCCGATTCCCCGACGTGCCCTGCCATAGCGACGTGCGAGACTTCCACCCGGCCCCCGGCTCCTGCGACATTGTCACCGGAGGATTCCCCTGCCAGCCATTTAGTCAGGCCGGGAAGCGGCTCGGCGAGGACGATCCCCGCAACATGTGGCCACACGCCGTTCGTGTACTGGTCGAAAGCGGAGCACCGCTGGGCTTCTTCGAGAATGTGCCTGGACTTCTCAGCTCAGGATACTTCGGAACCGTACTCGGAGACCTGGCCGAAGCGGGGTTCGATGCGGAGTGGTGCGTGCTGGGAGCAGACGATGTCGGTGCCCCGCATCGACGCAAGCGGCTGTGGATTCTGGCGTACTCCGCGAGCAATCTACGGCGAGCATCCCGGCATGACGGACGAGTCGCATCTGACGGGGCAGGCGATCGCGGCGAGTTGGCCGACGCCGAAGGGCAGCCCCAGCGACCCGGACTTCGCGAGGACGAATCGCGAGGGGAGTGGCGGGGACGACCTGGTGACACGGGTAGCCCGTGGTGGTGCGACCCGGCAGACGTGGCCGACGCCGAACACCTGCGATGCGACCGGGGCGGGATCGGCGCAGAGCCGCCTAGACGGGAGGCAGGCGCAACTCCATCAGTGCGTGAAGACGTGGGCGACGCCGAGTGCCGCGAGGGGCGGACCGTGTCTGAATGGTGGCCAGGGGAACGCACTGGCATCGGACGTAGCGAAACAGATGCCGACCCCGACAGCGAATCGTCGCAGCGGCCTGCAGAGTCATGGCGTGAACGTGATAACTGGCTCTCTGAACCCTACGTGGGTCGAGTGGCTACAGGGGTGGCCTCGCGGGTGGACCGACTGCGAGCACTCGGTAACGGACGGGTGCCTCAGACAATGGCGGCAGCGTTCACGCTGCTGGCTCGGGCTGCTGGGATGGTGAGGTGATATGGCATGGATGGAGTCACACCAGACCCTCCGCGACCATCCGAAGAAGGATCACCTCGCCGAACTCCTCTTCAACGGCAGTGTGCCGAACGATGTCGCCGACTTCGCCGCCGCCGGGCTGCTTCACTACCTCTGGTACTGGGCACTTGACTACGCTCAGGACGGCGATTTGTCGAAGTTCAGCGACCGTCAAGTGGCTAAGGGGTGTCGGTATCAAGGCGATGCGACTCTACTCGTCCAGTCGCTAGCTCAAGCCGGGTTCATCGACCCAGACCGGCGCATTCACGACTGGAACGAGTACGCCGGACGCCTTCTGGCGAAGCGTGAATCGGACAGGGCGCGGAAGGCACAATCGCGTGTCCGTGGCACGTCCACCGGACAGGACGCGGACGCTCCGTGTGACGGCGCCGGTACAAACACAACCAACAAACACACACAACAGACAGACAGTACAAACCAAGAGCTTATGGCCACTAGCGTGGCCGAGTTTGAGGACTTCTGGCAATACTACCCACGCAAGTACAAGAAGAAGACGGCGCTCAGGGCGTGGATGGCGCGGGTCAAGGACAAGAACGTCCCCGCCGAGATGGTCGCGGCGGCCCGAATCTATGCCGACCACTGCCGAACAAGTCATACCGAGCCGAGGTTCATCATGCACGGCTCGACGTTCATCGGGCCGGACGTTCCCTATCTTGAATGGCTGCACGGTGTAGCCGCCGGGGCCGGGACCGGCGATGGGTCGAGAAGCATGAGCGCGGCAGACATCTTCGCGGCGGCAGACTCCGCCGACTTCATGGAGGATCAAACAAATGAAACAGACTGACGCCGCCCGCTTGGTCGGCATCATCCGCGCGGCATGGCCACAGGGAACGTTCCCGCCTGAGTCAGTCGCCGTGTTCGCCAAGGCAATCAGCGACCTCGACATCAACGCCGTATCCGCGGCCGTTGACGAGCTAGTGAAGACCAGAACCTACCTGCCGTCCATCGCCGCGATTCGCGAGATGGTGGCGGAACGGGCGTGCGGCTTGCCGGCGGCCGAAGATGCGTGGCTGGAAGTCGAGGCGGCAGTCCGCAGGTTCGACGGCGGCGACAGCGGGACGTGGACGTGGGATTGGTCGTCACCCGCCGTCGGGAAAGCGGTGCGTTCCTTGGGCGGCGTGTCCGTGATGCACGAGGCACCGCAACTTGGCTTCGTGCGCCGCGACTTCATCGACGCCTACGGCAAGTTCCGCAAACAGGCCATCGGAGACGCGGTGCTGCGGCTCGGCTGCGACGCCCCAGTCAAGCAGATCGCGGTGGCATCGTGACCGCACAACTAACCCTAGCCACCCAAGTCGAATCCGAGGCCGCCCACTTCCTCGCCGCCAATCCCGGCGCCGAGGACTTCATCCGCGAGACGGCCGAGCGCGACCTACTCGAGCACGGCTGGACGAGCATGGATTTTTGCTGCCACATGCTGCGCCGCTCGGGACTACTGCAGCCCGCAGAGGGGCACACCTTCGCGCTTAATGATCATCTGACCTCCGTGCTCAGCCGCTACTTCAAGCGCGAGTACGGGCTGCCATTCAAGACGCGGGCATCCAAACACGACGGGGCGGGGGCGCTGTGAGCACCGCAATTCCTTATCTCACTGAAGTCTGGAATGTGACAACGGGCTGCTCGCCTATCTCAGTGGGCTGCGATCACTGCTACGCCGAGCGTATGACTCACCGCAACCTGCCACACTTGACGGCAGGGCACGGATTCACCCCCACCTTCCACGCCGACCGCCTGGAGCAGCCGCTGCACTGGCGCAAGCCGAGGGTCGTGGGCGTGAGCTTCATGGGCGACCTGTTCCACGAGGCGATCACGGATGAGCAGATTCTCAGCGTGTTCGACGTGGTGCGACGGGACTGGAACCGCAGCCTTGAGGGGCAGACGCCGCACACATTCCTGGTGCTCACCAAAAGGCCGGGAAGGATGCACGATATCGCTCTGCGCGCTCGTCTCGACAGCCCGGGGACCCGAGGCATGTATCTGGACGACAATGCAAGCGACCACACCGGCTATCCGATCCTCGGCCATCACGGAGCGTCCGGCCTCCCAAACCTCTGGCTCGGCACCACCGTCTGCAACCAGGCCGAGGCCGGCCGCAACATCCCGCTGCTGCTGGACACTCCGGCGGCGGTGAGGTGGGTGTCGATTGAGCCGATGCTGGGGGCGGTGGACCTACGGAGGCCATGGCCTGACCGACTCGTGACCGGCTCGCAGATCTACTACCCCTGGATGATTCAGCAACTCGACTGGGTAGTCCTCGGCGGCGAGACCGGCCCCGGGGCGCGGCCGATGGAGCCTAAGTGGGCTCTGGATGTGTACCGCCAGTGCAAGGCGGCGGGGGTACTGTTCTACTGGAAGCAGTGGGGCGACGGGGTAAAGACCTACGGAAAGAAATCGGGTCGTGACCCCGGCGGCGCGAACTGGGCAAGCCTCCTGCACGACCACGGGCTTACCTTCGAGGAGTGTCACGAGGTTGTGGAGATGGAAACCACCCGCGAGTTCCCGGCGGTGTCGTCGTGATCCTCTTCCGCCAAGAGCACATCGCCCCCATCATCGCCCTCACGAAGACGCAGACCCGCCGCCTCGGCAAGAAGCGCTGGAACGTCGGCGCTGTCCACCAGTGCCAGACCCGGATGCTCGACAACACCAGCGTCTTCGCCCACGTCCGCATCCTCGACGTGTGGCAGGAACTGCTGCGGTCCATATCCCACGACGACGCCGTTGCCGAAGGCTACACCGGCATCGGCACCTACCTGACAGCTTTCTACACGATCAACAAAATGGCGACGGACGCGGACCCGATGGTGTGGGCAGTGGCGTTCGCGGTGGCTCCGTGACCTGCCCGGCCTGCCACCACACCGGCGACCCCTTCGGCCCCGCCCCGTTCTACATCGACGGCGAGCTCCACGAGTACGTCAACTGCCGGCGCTGCGGCGCGATGCTGCTGGTGGGAAGGGACGTGGATGCGGAGTGAGCGCTTGGATTAAGTCATACCAAGCGCTCAGGCAGCACCCGAAGACTCGCAAACTGGCGCGGCGCCTTGGCGTACGGCTCCCCGAGGCGATTGGCATCCTTCACTGCCTGTGGTGGTGGTGCATCGACTACGCATCCGATGGCGATTTGACGAAACACGACGCTGAAGACATCGCCCTGGCTTGCGAGTGGGAGGGCGCGCCGAAAGACATTATCAAACACCTGACGGCGTGTGGATTCATCGATAACGGCGACGGTCTGCACGTGCATGACTGGGATGAGTATGGGGGTGCATTAGTGGTGGCAAGAGAGAAGGACGCGGAGCGGAAGCGCGAAGGACGAAACAGCGCGTCCACTGGACGTCCGGCGGACGGCGCTAGGACGGCGCACGTAGATAGAAAGATAGATAGAAAGAAAGAAACGCGCGGGCGCGGGGACAAGTCCCCTGTCCCGCCCGCGGTTTCTTATTGTCCGGAAGACGGCGCCACGATCCAAGCGGACGGGCACTGTCCGGTATGCGAGCAGGTGGCCCCATGACCCTGTCCCTGCAGCAGGTCAAGGACGCTGGACTGCCCGCGAGCATACCCGAGATCATCGGCAAGCATGGCTGCGAGTACACCATCGACTATCTGCCTAACAACCCGCGTCAGGAGCGGTTCCGCGTATCGGGGAGCCCGTACGGTCGCACGACGTTCGGCCCCGGCGGCGAGTTCACGCCGCAGGACGGCTGGCATCACGAGGACGGCTGCGGGTGCGAATTCTGCAATACCGAAAGCGAGGCAACCCCATGACCACCTGCCCAACGTGCCACGGCAAAGACGGCCTGCACGGCATCGACTGCGGGTTCACCAGCGTCAGGCCGCACATGACCCACCACGACGACTGCGGCTGCAAGAGCGCGGAGTATGAGAGGCGCATCGCCGAGATGGAGGCCGACAAGAAGGCCGCAAGAGAAGATGCCGTGTACCAAGAGGACCGTGCCGAGCGGGCCGAGGCCGAACTTGCTGCGCTCACAGAGAGGTCTCATTCATGGGGCACTCTGATGCACGAACTGATGAACGAGCGGGACGCGCTGCGGGATGGGCGTTGTGATGGGTGCGCGCATTGTGACACTTGTGCTGTACAGAACGCGGCATGGGTAAAGTTCGGCGCACTCAAAGCGGACACCGGGTTCTCCTGCAACTGCTGGGCCGAGAGGAGCACGCCGTGACCTGGCGCTATCAGGCAACCCATCGCACCATCACAATGCCCGACGGAGAAACCGAAGACCTGTTCGAGGTGCGCGAGGTGTACGAGGGACTGAGAGAAGACGGCGGCGACGCATGGACCGAGAACGCCATGGGCCTCTTTGCCGACACGAAGGACGGACTCATTCATGTCCTAGCGATGATGCTCAATGACGTGCGGGCGTTCGACGTGCTGGAGGTAGAAGAGTGACCGCCGTCACCCCCGCCCAGGCCAATCGGATGATCGTGAAGGCGAAGAGGACGGCGCTGGAGGACAAGCTGGACGGGCAACTTGAGGCCCTCAACCTCTGGCCTGTCCGCCAGTTCTACTTCCATCCGGTCCGTCGCTGGCGCAGCGACTTCGCCTTTCCCGAGCAGCAGCTCCTCATCGAAGTCGACGGCGGCGAATGGGTGAACGGAGCGCACAATCGCGGCACCGGGTCCGCACGAGACAACGAGAAGGATCATGCGGCAATCCGCTTGGGCTACCGCGTCCTGCACTTCACCGGCTCACAAGTCCGTTCGGGGTATGCGGCGCGGGAGATTGCGGAGGTGCTGAATGGCTAGAATCGCCATCGCCCAAGTCGACGGCAAGTGGCCGAACCTCGCGCTGGCGAAGTTGGCGACTTCACATTTGCGACGTGGAGATCTCGTCGGCGATTTTGTGCCGATCAGCCCCGCCGATACCACCTATGCGAGCAAAGTATTCACCGACACACCGGATGATCCGTACCTGCCCGAGGACGCGGTGCGCGGCGGCAGCGGCTACGACCTCATGACGGTGCTTGACGACGAGATTGAGCACACCAAGCCGGACTGGTCGCTGTGGCCGTGGTGGAAAGACGACATCGGCTACTCGACCCGTGGCTGCCCGCGACGCTGCCCGTTCTGCGTGGTGCCGAAGAAGGACGGTCCCCTGCGCATCGTCGCGGAGTTTGGAGACATCTGGACGGGCCGCGAGATCCTGCATCTCATCGACGGCAACGTGACTGCCGCTCCGCTCGACCACTTCCGCAAACTGTGCGCCGACGCCACGGCTGCGAACTGCGCGCTCGACTTCAGCCAGGGACTTGACGCCCGCCTACTCACTGACGATCACGCAGAAACGCTGCGGAGATCTCGCACGACGAAAAGTATCCACATGGCCTTTGACCACGTGCGGGACGAACAGTCAGTGCGCGCCGCCGTCGCCATGATGCAGCGTGCAGGATGGCCCGCCGGACGCCTCATGTTCTACGTCCTGGTCGGCTTTGACTCAACGCCAGAGGAAGACATGGAGCGCGTCGAGATCGTCAGGTCGCTAGGTGCCGACCCGTTCGTGATGCCGTACAAGCGCAACGACCCCTACCAGCGCAGGTTCGCTCGCTGGGTCAACAACATGGTCGCGTTCAACTCGATGACGTGGGAAGAGTGGCAGGCGACGTTTAAGACGAAACTGGTGACGTATGGCTGAGGTCCTGCTGACGCGCCAGAGTCACAGCTGGTATGCGTTCGATGACCCGAAGAGTCCGCGCCAGAATCCAGCCCTGCGGAAAACCTACTTCGAGGCCGTCGGCGACCTGCTATCCGACCACAAGTATCAAATCGTCCATCTTGAGGAGGAACTTGGCGGTGACCCCTGCATCGTCTATGAGGCCGTCGAGTGTTGGCGCCACCACGGCTGGATCATCGAGGGGCGGCGCGGAAGGGCCGGGTACTGCTTCGTGGGCGTGCGGCAACCGAAGGCATGGCGTGGCTCGAAGGACATGCTGGTCAAGTATTGGCGCGCCATCTTCCTCCGTCCGCCACGCAAGGTGACCGCGGGGCCGCCTCAGCAGTTGAGGCTTCCCCGGCAGTTCATGCCAGTGAAGAGGGGGCGGGCGTGAGGCGCGTCAACCTGCTACGGGCGCACGGGTCGCCGGCGCAGTATCTGTACACACGCGGTGGAAGCGAATCCCGCGGAGGGTGTCGATGCGTGGCTTGCCGGGGGATGGCGTCAGGATACGCAGCGCGCAGGAGGGCGTCCAAAGCGGACTTCATACGCGACTACCGCCGCACCTACAACGTCGAGAAGAGTGAGTACATCTCGACGTACTACCGTAAGTGGGCCGCAGCAAATCCCGACAAAGTTCGCGAACGCGGGACGGCTCAGGCGGCTCGGCGGAAACAAGCTAGGGCTGACCACACGGCTGCAGCCGAGTGCGTAGCGGCGGATACCTCGTGAGCGTGACCCGCGCCACATCCCCCGAGATCCTCGTCTTCGCCGAAGCCCGGGAGCTACTGCGCTGCAGCGAGTCGACCCTTCTCGACTGCATCAACGACGGGAGCGTGCCCGCGTTCAAGGTGGGGCGTCAGTGGCGGTTCTACCGCAGCGGGCTCATGGCCCTGAGGTGGGTGGCGGCAGGGGAACAGGCCGCGCCGGTTGCCGCGGTTCGGGCCGTGGCGGGGAAGGGGGGGCGGACGTGAAGATCAATCAGAGGAGACGACGTGAGCGCAGTTGAGGAGTACCGGAAAGAGCGTGTCCGCTTCAGACCGGTCACGAACTACGTGAGCCGCATGATTGCTGACGCCGCAATCTCCGAGATGGAGGCGAAGCTGAGGGAGCGGGATAGCGACCTGCATCGCATCGGAGAGTCGTGGCGCAAGGCGGGCGAGCGCATCGCCGGAACGGAGGCGGAGCGGGACGCGCTGCTGCGACTGGCGTTCGAGGATGCCTACCCGCTGATAGGCGACACCTACGACAGTGGGGGCATCTATCGGAAGTGGCTCGCCGACCTCCGCACCCGCGCCGATGAGCGCCCGATGAGTTCCCGTAGGCGGGCATAGCCGTGGAAGGATGGGCAAAGGCGGGGCTGTTTCGAGCCTGCGAGCCGGATTCAGGCCGTGCTGCAGCCTGCCGTCACATCATTACGAGTGATGTGCTCTGGCCTACTGAGCTACGTCGGCAGGGTGCAATTTGCAGGTACTTTGCGGAAACGGGCAACGCGGACGGCTCGCGGATGTGCGCCCAGTGTGCGCCGTGTTTGAAAATGAACTATCTGTGAGGCTGGCCATGGAGACAGAATATCATGACGTGAGGGGGGCGGGGTGACCGGAGACTACGCAGAACAGCACTATGGTTGTCCGTTTGACCCTATCGGGTGCGCTCGCTGCATTTGGAGCAAGAGGGGGCGGTGCGAGTTGGCCAACATTCTCAGCAAGACAGAATACCACAGGCAAATCAATCAGAGGAGCAAGTGATGCACGTCACACCAGCAACCGCAGCCAAGGCCATCGCCGGCTCGCAGAGGCGCGAGAACATCGCGTGGGAGAAGTATGACCGGATGAAGGCCCAGCAGGCCGATCTACAAAAGCGCCTGGAGATGTATGAAAGCCACAACCCGCTACTAAGGTTGCTGGTAGATGCTGACGCCCTGGACGCTAGGCCCCGCGAGGGAGGCATGTCGTGAGCGGACCATATGACGCATCCGTGAACCACTACTTGCCCGAGGACTGTGCGGGCTGCCACCTCTCCGCGCTGGAGGGGGAACTGCGCTCCTATCGCGCATCGCTTCATCCTGAAATGGCTCAGCAGATACAGGAGCTTCGGGCCAAGGTCGCCGAGCTGGAGGCGGAGAACCGCAACTTCGTGGACCGGCTGTCTGCGTACATCATCGAGAGAGGCATCGCAAGTGCTGCTCTCGTCAAATTGGAGGCGGAGAACGAGCGGCTGAAGACTGCCCTCGTTGCAATTCAATCGACCGCCCCCGGCTCCGCGCACCGCATCGCTATCCAGGCGCTGGCGGAGTGAGGAGAGTCAACCTACTGAGGGCGCATGGGTCGCCGAGCCGATACCACTACCAGAGGGGGTGCCGCTGCGATGCGTGTCGTGGGGGGCGCGCCGCCTACGCCGCCGCATGGTACGCGGCACACCGCGAGGAACGGGCCGCACACGACGCCGCCTACTATGCCGAGCACCGCGAGGAGGTACGCGCCTACAATGCATCCCACTACGCCGCGCACCGCGAGGAGAAGGCCGCTAGGGATCTACGTCGGAGATATCATCTTCTTCCGGGCGAGTGGGATGCAATGCTGGTCGCGCAGGGCAACAGTTGCGCCATCTGCGGGGCAGTGGAGCCCAGCGGATGCGGCAACTGGCATACCGACCACAACCACGACACAGGGCTGACGCGCGGCATCCTCTGCTACCACTGCAACCTCGGAATCGGCCATTTCCGCGATGACCCCAAGCGCCTCATGGCCGCAATCGCGTACCTTGCGCCGCCGCCTCCACCACCGCCTGATTGAACGCCGACAGCGTGCGTTCCCTCATGCGCTCAGAGACATGCGCGTAAATCTCGGAAGTGGTGCTCATCTGCTGGTGCCCGAGCATCTCGGAAAGCTGCTTCATGTCGATTCCGGCCTCCAGGAGTGCGGAGGCATACGAGTGCCGTAAGTCGTGGAACCTCATGGGCGGCAGTTCCAGTTCCACGAGCAGCGCCTTCCACCCCTTGCTGACCCGCTCGGGACTCATTGGCTGCTCGCCGCCGCAGACGTACCACCCGTCGGGCTTGCCTTCCTTGGCAGCGTCGAACACAGTGGCGGCGAAGTCGGGCATCGGCACCATGCGCGGCTTGCGTCCCTTGGGCCACTTCTCGACGAGTCCCTGACCCTTCTTGCGGCACAGGCTGCGCCTGACCATCAGCCGTCTGCCGATCACGTCCACGTCGCCCCACTTCATGCCGATGGCCTCGCCGCGCCTTGTGCCGGCGCTGATCGCGATGAGGATGGGAAGCGCCATCTCCGTTCCCCGGATCTTGCCCAAGAGCTCTAGCATCTGCTTCAGCGACAGTACCGGCCGCTCCTCATGGCGCCTGCCCGGCAGCTTGGCCACGTCCGAGTCGCAGACGTTGCGCAAAACCAAGCCGTGCTGGATGCCCCAGTTGAGGCAGAGGTGCAGGGCGGCGTAGTAGCGGCGCACCGATGACAGCGCGTAGCCCTCGTCACGTATCTGCTTCCAGAGTGCCGCCACGTGGGTCGGCTGCAGCGACAGGATGCGGATATGGCCGATGGCGGGCCGCAGGTACAGCCGGACGGTCGAGTGGTAGGCGTCCTGACTGGCGGCCTCGTAGCGGTCGTCGTCGTCGACCCACTCGGCGAGCCAGCGGTCGAAGAGGTCGCCCATGGTGAGCTTGTGGCTGGGGATGACGCCACCCTCGGCCTGTTGCTGCAAGTGCGCCAGTAGGTCGCGTGCCTTCTGCGGCGGGTGCTTCGTCTCCTTGGCGACCCTAACGCTTCTGACGATCCTGCCGGCGTGGCGACCGTAGCCGACGGGCACGGTGACGAGCCAGGAGAAGGTGCCGTCTTTGTTCGCGCGCTTAGAGATGCTGCCGGGCATGGGTTCAGTCTAGCAGGGCTAGCGTACCTAGCGCAGCACGGCCCGAGAGCCGAGTCTGCCATAGTGCTTCTGCGCCCATGCGACAGCACGCGCGTGCTCCCCTCGGCGCCTGTACCAATGGACAACGCAGCGAGCGGACCACAACTCGATGCGCGCCCACAGGAGCTCGCCCCACGTGAAGTCAGTCATCACGCCTCCTGTCAGTCAGTCCAAGGTACGCGGCCCATGACCTCGATTATCGACGGGTCTGACTTCCACCACGTGCCGTCTTCATGCGCCTCGTCGGATTTGGGGACATACAGCTCGATGTGGAGGTCATACGTGAGCCGTCCGTTGTGACGATACTCGCTCCACGCGCCTCCAGGGGCCACGCCTTCGGTAACGTCAGCCTTCGATTCCATCCGAGCGTCGATGACATCAACGGCCTCATCGTCGATCTTGGTGGCGAGGCCGCGGAGTGCGTCGGCCAGAGACTTCCGTGTTTTCTCGTTCATCACGCATCCTTGCAGTAGGGGCAGTAGCAGCCCTTGAGGTGGTGCCAGCCGGTTCGCGGGGCATCGTCAACGCCGCGATGGTGCGCATCCCAACGGCTGTGGAGTGGGTCCCCGGGGTCGCGCGGGCGGCGTTGGTCCACGGGAAGGTCGGCCAGCCATTCGTCGAAGGACATGATGTAGCGAAAGTCAGTCTCGTAAGCCAATATCAGCAACCGCTGCTTCTCCGCCACGATCCGGGCGAGGGCGAGGATGGCGTCATCCCTGAGTTCGTTGATGTGGGTGAGCAGCGATGCGATTGTCATCTCTGTGGCAAAATCGTCGGCGCCCGGATAGGCGTTCACGACGTCGATGGCCCCCTGTAGTTGTTCCACCTCCGCACACTCCACGCCCGCTGCCGCGAGGACTTCTCTCGGATCGTCAGGCATGAGACGCCCACGCATCGGCCCGGAATCGACAGTCGCACTCCGGGCAGATGAATTGCGTGTATCCGTTGCAGTCGTGCCAGTTCTCGAGTTGCGCGCCGTCGAACGGGCAGACGACGCCGGGGACCGGCGGCAGCGGCTGTATGCACGCTTCGTTGAAGCTTCCCATCACACTCCTTCCGTTTCATCCAGCGTAGCACGGCAGACGGACGGGGCTCTACAAGAGGTTGCGCAACTGCTTGTAGTAGCCGAGCGACCCTGCGACGACAATTACAGAAACGACTCGGGAGGATCCATGCATATCGCCAAAGGATCAGCGCGAACAGCCCTGCACCTTCAATCACTACCCCCGGAGGTCAGACAATACGTCGCCGAACTGGAGTACGAACTAGGGCGCACGCAGCGCCGAAACTGCCTGCTGCGCAAGAACATCCGCTCCATGCAGTCCAAGCTGCAAATCGCGAACCTGCAGGAACGGCTGCTCTGCTACCAGCGGGAAGCGCCGGCGCTGAGGGCCGTACTATGAGTGAGCGTCGCGCGAAGCAGGCCCGCCGCCTTCAGCGCCTTCTGGAGACGGGTCGACCGGAACGTCAGACCAAGCGCCTGCCCAAGCACGCATCCGAGCCCTCACTCATCGGCTGGAACAAGCATCCACTGCTGACGTGGAGAGGCGAGGTGCCGAACAGGGCGCAGGAGAAGGCACGGCGCCGGCGGCAGCGATTCACCGTGCTGGCTGGCGTGCCGTTTTACGAGGTCGAATCATGACCATCCCCGCATGGTTCGTCTACCTCATCATCGCCCTCCTCGCCCTCGACGCCCTCAGTAAGGTCGCGCTCATTGGCGTGCCGCGGGAGCCGATCACGAAAGAGACGGCCGCGTGGAGCGTCGTCTGGAGCATCGCGTTCACGGTCGTGTTGCTGCTGTGGGTGACGCGGTGAGCATGCAGGTTGACGCAAGCGGACGAGTGCCGCTCAAGATATGGACGGACGACGTAGAAGCGGGCGCGATGGAGCAGGCGCGGCACCTAGCCGAACTGCCCTTCGCCTTCCGGCACGTCGCCATCATGGGCGATTGCCACCAAGGCTACGGGATGCCCATAGGCGGCGTGCTCGCCACGCAGGGAGTCGTGATTCCCAACGCGGTCGGCGTGGACATCGGCTGCGGGATGAGGGCGTTCGCGCTTACCTGCCCCCTGGCGCGATTCATGGATCGCCGCGATGCCATTATGCACGAGATCCAGCGCGCGATTCCGACCGGCTTCAATCACCATCACGCGAAGCAACCCGATTGGCTCGACCTCTTCACGGAGGTCACGCTGTACGGTGAAACGCCCATCCTCGAGCGCGAGTACGAAAAGTCCCTGTATCAGATAGGCACCCTCGGCGGCGGCAATCACTTCATCGAGGCGCAGGCAACGGGCGACGACGAACTTTCTGGTGTGGCGTTCATGCTCCACTCTGGCAGCCGAAACGTCGGCTTTCAGGTGGCGAAGCACTACAACAAACTCGCCATCGAGATGAACGCGCGCTGGCATTCGTCGGTGCCCAAGGATCACGAACTGGCGTTCCTGCCGCTCGACTCAGACGAGGGTCAGACCTACCTCGCCGAGATGAACGCCTGCCTCCGCTTCGCCTACCTCAACCGCGAGCACATGATGCACGCCATTCAGAGCGTGCTGTACCGCGAGGGCATCGGCTGGGGCGACGAGATCGACATCCACCACAACTACGCCGCCATGGAAAACCACTTCGGCAAGAACGTGATGGTGCACCGGAAGGGAGCCGTCAGAGCTCGCGAAGGCGAGACCGTCATCATTCCCGGCAGCATGGGCAGCGCCAGCTACATCGGCGCGGGCCTCGGCAACCGCGAGTCGTTCATGTCGTGCTCACACGGAGCCGGACGGGCAATGGGCCGGAAGGCTGCGCAGAGGGCGATACCCGCCGCCGACGTGCTCGCCGAGATGGAGGCCGCGGACATCGCGCTGTACAAGGTGAAGAAGGCCGACGTTGCCGAGGAATGCCGGCGGGCATACCACGACATCGACGTGGTGATGGCCAATCAGGCGGATCTCGTGCGGATCACGACAAAGCTCAGGCCGCTGGCCGTGGTGAAAGCGTGAGACGGACCATTCTGCTCGGACTCGCCGGCAGCAAGGCATACGGCCTCGATACGCCGGACTCCGACGAAGACTGGCGCGGCGTCTTCGTCTATCCCACGGACACCATCCTCGGCCTGCCGAAGTTCCGCGGCCCGGAGACGGTCGACGATACAGGCCACGAGACGGTGCTGCACGAGGTCGGCAAGTTCATCCGCTTGGCGCTGGCCGGCAATCCGAGCATTATCGAGCAGTTGTTTCTCAACGACTACCCGACGCTGACCGCCGAGGGCGGCTTGCTGACGCACAACCGCCTCGCGTTCCTGTCGCAGCGCGTCCGGCAGACATACGGCGGCTACGCGATCCAGCAGATGAAGAAACTTGAGACGCGCGAACGGCAGGGGATGGTCGGCTTCGGCCCCAAGGTCACGAAGCGTTACGAGAAGCACGCCCGTCACCTTGGCCGTCTCTGCCAGCAAGGCGCGCAGTTGCTCCGCGATGGCACGCTCGACATCCGCGTCAAGGACCGCGACGAATTGTTCGACCTAGGGACGCTGCCCGTCGCAGAACTGCGGGCATGGTTTCAAGCGGCGATGGCCGAGATGGACGGCATCGACTCACCGCTGCCCGTGGAGCCGGAGTACGCAGTCGTCAACGAACTACTACTGGAAATCCGGGGGATGAATTGACAGCCGTCTACGATACCGTCGCCGAGATCGTTTCGCCCGTCTACCTCGTCGGCGGGGCCGTGCGCGACCAGGTGCTCGGCAGCGAGCCGAAGGATTATGACTTCAGTACGCCGCTCTTGCCCGCCGAGGTTGAGGCGCTAGTCCGTGCCGCCGGCCGCAAGCCGTATCTCGTCGGCAGCCGATTTGGCACGGTCGGCCTGAAGGTCAACGTGGGAGGCGAGTGGCGCTACGTCGAGATCACCACGTTTCGCTCGGAGAAGTACACGGCGGGGAGTCGCAAACCCGCGGTCGTGTTCGTCAGCAACATCACCCACGACCTGAGCCGCCGAGACTTCACGATCAACGCCATGGCGATGCGTGGGCGCCGGCTCATCGACCCATTCGGCGGACAGGACGATCTCACGGAGGGCATCCTGCGCGCCGTCGGCACGCCGTCACACCGCTTCCGCGAAGATCCGCTCAGGATACTGCGGCTGGCGCGATTCGCGTCGCAACTGGGGTTCGTGGCGGAGCCGACAACCATGAAGCACGCCCGCGAACTGTCGTACAAGGTGCTGGGCGTGAGCCGGGAGCGGTGGATGGCGGAGATGGACAAACTGCTGTGCGGCCCCAACGTCAAGCATGGACTCGGGGTGCTCCGGGAGACTCGCCTACTCAACTTCATCCTGCCGGAGCTGGCGGTGCAGGTCGGCTACGACCAGAACACGCCGCACCACGACTTCACGCTCTGGGAGCACACCTGCCGCGTGGTCGAGGCGACGCCGCCTGAGCCGAGCATCCGCTGGGCGGCGCTCCTGCACGACATCGGCAAGCCGGCGACGCGCACGGAGCGGCCAGATCGCAGCAACTACATCAAGCACGACATGTTGGGCTACGAGATGGTGCGCAAGCTGGCCGCGTACCTCAAGTGGAGCAACGCCCGCACGGAGATCGTCAGCGGGCTAGTGCGCGACCACCTGCTCGAAGACTCACCGCTGAAGGCGGCGGACTCTGGGGCGCAGAAGTTGGCGTGTGTGGCGGGGTGAGCGACACCTGCGCGCCGATTCCCAAACCGGGGAAGACGAAGCGGCGGAAGGCCAAGCCCGACGAGACGTACCGCCTTTTGTATCGGGAACTGCCCTGCATTATCCCCGGCTGTGAGGCGACGCCCACTTGTTTCTGTCACTGGCCCCGTCACCGCGGCCATGGTGGACACAACGCATCATGGGCATTCGACGAGGGTGCGCCGGGCTGCGCCATCCACCACAGGCGCATGGACAACCAGGGCGAGACGTGGGCGCTGAATCAGGAGACGCGGGCTATCGTCGCCGTTGAAGCTCCTAAGTTTTGGGAGCGCATGCGACAGGAGTACGGATTATGAACATCCGCGTTGCCGGCGCTCCATCTTCGCCACGTCACTAGGCCGAATCCGGTAGTGGCCGCCGGGGGAGCGCTGTGCGGGCAACTTCCCGGCGGCTATCCACCTGGTAACCGTCGACTTGTGAACGCCAAGGATGGCGGCGGCTCCGGCGGCCGTGATTCCCCTTATAGCGAATCTCATGGGGCGAGATTACCACAGATCGGTTTGCGGCGAAACTGGTTTGCGGATTTCGCGCCGGAAAAACTGCACAGAAATCGACAGAACCGAACCAAAAACTGTACAGATATTGACAATCCCGGCCCAAGATCGATGCCCGTTTCGGTGCCCATCAAGACCGCCGCAGTCCTGCTTGCACCGGCAAGTATAAGCCATTGCGCGCGCAAATACGACGATGACAACACTACCGAAAACGCCGTTTATGTAGTTTTGTTAAGCAGGCCGTTTTGCCGTTGTTCGCGACGATCTGGCCAGCTCGCGCCCTGCCGATAGCGCGCTAGGTGCTGTTCCCGTTGCTGGCCGTTGTCCTGGTACCGCGCCCGATACCCGCAGGTCGCCCCATGCTGCCCCGCATCGCTCGCGCGGCGCCGTGGTCGCATGATGTATCGCGCGGCCCCTGCGGCGCCTAGAATCGCCCGCTAGAGCTCTAAGCGGCCGAATCGGCGCCCCGTTGCCGAATCCGAAACGCCACAAGGCCCGTAGGCGCGACGCGGGCAGGTCGGCAAGGGTAGGAGTCGCCCGCCTGCGGGCTCGCGCTAGAGCTCTAAGCGGCGAGCCCTTAACGCGAAACGGCCGCGCGGGGCGGCCGAATCGCTCGCTATGTGGCGCGCGTCAGTCCCCTATGTCAATCCTCGCAATGGCGGATCGAGCTATATCGGCGCAGTAGACCGCGCGTTGCGAGCTAGACATGCGGCCAGCTTCCACAATGGCAGAGAGTGCGGCGAGCATCTCGGGCGCCGCGGCGATAAGCCTGGCGTTCGCACGGTTCTCGTCCTCATTACTCGTCGCGATGTCGTATCCCATTGGCCCGATCACCATGCCGCAGGGCTCGCCGTTGTCGTAGGCTTCTCTGGACGTCCACGGGCCAGGTGTGTGCTTGCTCATTGCTCTGCCTCCGTTGTCGATCTACCAGTGGAACACGTGTTTTAGCAGGAGCCACAACAGGACCCAGGCCCAAACGTACAGTATGAGCATTGTCAGGATCATGCCGTGTCACCCTTCGCGAGCTGCTCGAGGATCTCCACAGCTCTCTTGTTATTCGCGTAGTCCTGCTCTGCTTTGGCTTCCGACTGCCGCGCTTGCATGTTCTGACCCACCATCAGCAACGGCATCAGGATGGTACCGAAGACGTTTACAGCTAGCAGGTAAATGACCAGGGAAGGCAGCTCGTCAAACTGCGGCCAGCCGAACGAAGCCGCAAGGCAGTTATAGCCAATCCAAAGGAACGTCACGCAGAGGATCCCGAGCGTGAATTTCATTGTTCCGACCTTGCCAGTGATAGCAATGGCCAGCACGTCAAGCTTGCTGTAGTTGTCGGTTACTGCGTCGTTTGGGTTCCGGCCGGCCGCAGCTGCGTCGACTGCCGCGCGATAGCGTGCGCGCTTGCTGCCTATCATGGCTCGATCCCTTCCGCCGCGCGCATGAACAGGCGCGAAGGGTCGCAGCCTCCCGGGCCGCGGCCGAGGTATGCGGGATGTTCCCAGTCGAGGTACCAGCCGTCGTGCCCCTCGCGCACCTCCGGGAAGTCTCCGGGAACCTGCGACCAATCCGCGGCGAGCTCGTCACGCACCTTGCGCGCCAGTCCCTCGGAGTAGGTGCGTTCTGTGAAGACGTAGTTAGCGCCGAAGTGCACCAGGATTGCATCAGGCGACGGTGGCGCGAATGCGTACCCGTCATCGGCGCCCCTGCTGCCCGTTGTCCCGCCGCTGTACCCGTAGGACGCAGTCCCGTCGGGCTCGAGCCACGTCTCGACGCTATAGGCCAGGTCGATCGTTCCGTCAAAGCCTCCGCCCGCATAGGCGCCGACAACTGCGTCCACGTCCCGCTTGGTCGGTCCGTCTTGCCATTCGATTTGTATCGACGTTCCGTGCCGCGACCGAACACTGAACTTGATGCCCGGAAACTCCCTTTTCAGAGTCCCGCGTACCAGCTTTGCCGTTTCGGTGCATGCCAGATACTGCTTCTCCGCCGTTGCCATTTTCGCTCCCTTCGCCGTGGTTACTAATCATGCCCGGGTACCAATCCCGGGCGACGGCGCCGACGTGGCGCCGTTTCGTCGTGGCGTCAAGACGTCGTGACGATAGGCAGCCACATAGACACGTCAGAACGTAGGCACCTGTCGACGGTGTGCGTGTCGTTCTCGTGGTGGTCGCAGAACACGTGGTCACGTGTCAGGGCTCCGTCTCCGAATTGGCTAGATACCCAAAGGGAATAACGACGAATGCCGACGTGTTGCGTGTGTGCGTTCGGGTGACAGTTGTCGTGTGTGCCGTAGACGATCAGCTCGTCCTTGACGTAGCGTGTGCCGTTGCCTTCCGGGTAACTGGTGGTGGATACGTCGGCCTTCATGCTGCCTGCTCCCATGCCGTGCGTCCGTCTATCAGGTCCCATGCCTCGCGCTCGTTGCGTGCCCACATACTCGCCGCACGCGGGCCCGTGCTCGTGACGTGGTACAGATAGCCTTTGGCGTTCTCCCGTAGCTTGCGGATATGCAGTTCCTCCAGCTTCGCGAACCTGCGCAGGTCCTTCTCTGTTGGGTCCTTGAGACCGAGCCCGATAGCGTGCTCGGCAGACAAAGCCGAGCGGTGCGTCGCGTACAGTTCCGTTATGGAGCCGCACTCATGCTCGACGCAGGAGCCGAGAGACGTGGTGTATGTGATATCGCGCGGCATGTGCTGCGGGCCGCTAAGGACACGGACGCGCGGCACAGCGAGCGGACCATTCCAGACCTGATACACGTACTCATGGTCAAAGGACAGTGAAGGGCGGGCATCAAGCGGCGCCCATGCCATGGCGTCCATATCGGTCGTGCGCAGGTACGCGATGCGGGCCGCCACTAGCGCGCATACTAGGTAGCGCACGTCTGGCACACAGGAGCCGAACGCCTGCTCGGCTGCTTCGCGTGCCTGCTGTAGGTCGGTGAGCACTCCGCCCGTCCACAGTTCGGGGGTGTCCAGACGCACGAGCCCTGTGTTCGTGCGCTTGTGAGTGCGCACGCCACCCGACATAGGGTAGCCATCCGACCCTATGTGTATCGCGCCTGCCGCGCCTGTTGTCTGTTCGTCCTGTCCAGGCTCGTGGTCATAGTAGAGAAGCAATGCGCGCGTGCTCATGCTGTAGTCCTTTCGTTGTACTTGTCGCACTTGCTGATACCGAAGTCGACATACCGGGTGGTGCTATCTGCAGCACACTCACCGTAGCGATTGACTGTGCTGCGACGCGCCAAGTGCGTGCATCCGTAGCACGTGTCTTGTCCATACAGGTCGGCATATGTGCGAAGCGTCGCGCGAGCACAGGACAGAGCGTCGTCTTCTGCCATGCAGCGATTCGGCTTAGATGCGAGCCTGTCCAGTGTCTTGGTTGCTTCATCGCACACTGTGCGAATCCGTCGTGGGTCGGTAGTGCAGTTCATCGTTCACGCTCCTATGAACAGGGACCCAAGCGAGGATCCTGCATTGAACAGGACCCAAAGCAGGGTACCGATTGGCGTTGTCCAGATGTCGACGATCACGACAACTGCTCATAGAAGGCATCGCGAATGGCGTCTATCAGGTCGACAGACTCGCCACATGTCGCAGTGTCGGCGCCCCATTGTTGCCAGCCGTCCTCATTCACCGATGCCTGATGCGTAGAGCCGTCTTCATGCTCAAACGTGATGTCTATGCGGACGATCACAGGATCACCTCAACGTTGACGACAAGCGGCGCCGCTGTCGGCTGCTCGTCGTACATGCGCACGGTGGCGAGTTTCATTGCAGCGCCTAGTTCGTTGCGTGCGTCCAGCCTGCGCCAGTCCTCGAGCGCTGCCGCATGGGCAAACAGTCGGGCCGTCTTCTCGGCTTTGTGCTGTGCTGTCATTGTCCCTGCTCCTTGCGTCGCGTTTGATTCCATGCCGATACCTTACCCCACATCGGGCGATTCCCTGCAACCCTTTAGGCTCGACTCGCAACGATCTGGCGGGATTCGTTCTGCCTATCGCGATGCTAGTGGGCAACCTAATTGGCTGCGTTAGGGGAGCCTAACGAGATGCGTAGGGTGGGGGTGGGAGGAAGTTGTAGCGTCGGGGCCTGCGCCTGCCTCGGGGAGACGGGATACGATGCCGCACTTGGCGGGTCGGGGGGTCACGTGCCTAGCCGCATCCCCGCCCAACTCCTTGTAGCGTCAACGACCGCCCGCGACGAGAATGAATCCAATATCCATGCGCATCGAAAGGACGACTATGCCCGAGACGAATCCGACCATCATCGTTTCGCAAGACGAACTGGCTGCGGCCTTTACCGAATGGGATCGCCGCTACCGAGAGGAACCCGAGCGGTTTATGTCCGAGGCCGTACATCTGCTCCGGGAAACGGCTGAGACCTACGGCCAGAAATGTGCCCCATATCTCCTCTTCGTCCTTGACGAGATCTTTGGCGTCGCGAGGGTCGGCGCGGAATGACGGACAACTCCACATCGAGCGGCGGCATCGGCTTCGTCGGCCTACTCACCGTCGCGTTCATCGTCCTGAAGCTGACTGGCGTCATCGCCTGGTCGTGGTGGTGGGTGCTGGCCCCGGTCTGGATCGGGGCCATCATCGTGGTTGCGATCCTGGCGCTGGCGCTGTGTGTCGGACTCGTGGCTGCGAGCAAGTGGCGGGCGAAGTGACGTTGCCCCGGTGAGGGGCGCGCACGAGGACTTTCCGAATGTCGACTTGTCTGTCTTGACCGACCGCCAGCGCGAGGTGATTGAGATGCACTACTCGTCCTGCGTGTCATTCGGCGCTATCGCCATGCTGATCGGGAGCAACTATCACGCCGTTGCCGAGATGCACAGGCGCGCCATTCTCAGGCTGCGACAAGACTCCGCGTGTATAAAAGCCACACATAAGTAGGACGCATGACACGACACAGGCACAGCCCCACGCTTTCGCCCGCTGACAGGGCGCACCTTCGGGTCATCAATGAGGAGGCACACCTGTGTCGCATCGAGCGTCTGTACGCGGCCGGCGATTACGAGACGGCCATGCTCGAAGAGTGCATGTGGGGCGACTCATACCATCCATCCAGCCCCCTGCACAATAAGTCAGACAGATGGGAGCAATGCGAGTTGACGCGCATGAACGCGACACGCTGCGCAGATCGCATCTGCTTCTGCTTGCCACCCTCGGCCTACGAGGCCAAGCGCCTACATCGCTACTGCGACCTAGATGCCGAGTAAGCCCGCGGCCAAGGCTTGCACCAAGTGCGGAGAACCCAAGCCTGCCACGACTGAGTTCTTCAATCGCCAAAACGGAGCCGGAAGCGTGTTGCGCCCGGACTGCAGGCGCTGCACCGCGGAACGCAACGCGCGGTACCGGGCCGACCATCGCGATGAGATTGCCCGATGTAAGGCTAGGTACTACGCGGACCACCGCGAAGCAATCATTGACGAGAAGGCATCCTACCGGGCGGGGCGCAGGCGCGAGCTGGCCACCAACCAGCGTGCATATCACGCCGCACACCGTGACGAGTGCGTCGCGTATTCGGCCCAGTACCATGCGGAGCATATGGAGCAGGCGCGAGGTTACCGGCGCTCACGCCGCGCTCGCGTGCGTGGGGCTGATGGACTGTATACCGACCAAGACGTGCGGGCGCAGCTTGATCGTCAGCGCGGTCGGTGCTACTGGCAGGCCAGCGACGAATGCAAATCGCGACGGGGGAAACTTACGGACGTTTACCACGCCGATCATGTCGTTCCGCTAGCTTTGGGCGGAAGCAATTGGCCGAGCAACATCGTCGTATCCTGTCCGTCCTGCAACGAACACAAGCACGCGACGCACCCCATGGACTTCGCGGGCGTGATGCTTTAGATGGCAAGCAAGCCGAAGCCGCCATGCCGCGTTTGCAGGCGGCTGAACTGCGCCATCGCGGAGCATCAACCCAGTCCGTTTCAGAACGCAGTCCCGACGCGGACCCGCCGACCGGGCTACGCTCATGAACGTCGGCGTCGGCGGCAATTTGTCGAGTCCGCATTGGGCGCGCACGGCGAGTTCCTAGGGGATGGAGTGTGGTTTGCCGTGTGTACTACATGCCACACCGGCAAGGCGCTTCCGCTTCGCGAGTGGACGGCTGACCACGTAATTCCCGTGGCCGCCGGCGGGTCCGAAGACGGTCCCCTGCGCCTGTCCTGCGTGCAGTGTCAGAGAAGGCAAGGCGGCATCGTCGCCAACCGGAGACAGAGAAATGTCCAATCCAGCCAAGCCCACAGCGCTCCGCGTTCTCGAGGGTAACCCCGGGAAACGTGCGCTTCCGAAGAATGAGCCCGAGCCGCGCCCCATCACGCCGGAAGCGCCGCCGTACCTGAGCCCGCTTGCCCGGCGTCGCTGGGATGAACTGCTCCCCGAACTAGAGATCATCGGCACCCTGACGGTCATCGACGGCGACCTGTTCGCCTGCTACTGCATGGCCTACGCCGACATCGTTGAACTGACTGCCGACGTCGAAGAGTTCGGCCGCTCCTACAACGTCGGGCTCAACGGCGCGCAGGCGGCGCGTCCTGAAGTCGGGATGCTGAATCGCGCCAAAGATGACTTGCGCAGATTCGGCGCCGAGTTGGGCGTGGGTGCCGCGTCCCGAACCAAGGTCGAGGTGAAGAAGAAGGATGCCGGTAAAACCCCGCTCCAGGCTGTCCGCGAAGCAACGCGCCGACGGTGACGCCCGCGCCAAGGCCGTTATCGCCTTCATCGAGCAGTGCTGCGTCCACACTATCGGCAAGTGGGAAAACCAGCCGTTCCTTCTGGCCCCGTGGCAACGCGAGTTCATCCACGAAGTCTTCGGCAACGTCGACAAGCGAGGTAGGCGGCTTACCCGCCGAGCCTTCCTGCAGATAGCTAGGAAGCAGGGGAAAAGCGAACTGGCCGCGGCGGTGGCCCTCTACCTTTTGACCGCCGACAACGAGGCCTCGCCGCAGATATTCGGGGCAGCCGAGGACCGCGATCAGGCATCGGTCGTGTTCGACGTGGCGCTTCAGATGGCGACGAGATCCGAACAGTTGCGCAATGTCCTGAAGCCGCTCGCGGGGACGCACCGCATCATCTGCCCCGAGAACGCCGGCTTCTACCGCACCATTCCGGCCGATGCTGGCGGCGCGCACGGCTTCAACGCCAGCGGCATCATCTTCGACGAGTTCCACACTCAGAAGAACCGCGACCTGTACGACGTTCTGAGCACGTCGACATCAGCCCGTGAGCAGCCGCTAATCTTCATGATTACCACGGCCGGGTTCGACAAGAACAAAGGCCCCTGCTTCGAGGTCTACAACTACGCCAAGGGCGTCATCAACGGCGACATCGTTGACAAATCCTTCGTCGGGCGCGTCTTCGAGGTGCCGCCGAACACGTCATTCGAGACCGTTTCCGAGCAGGACGAAGCCGGCGACTTCACCCGCGAACACGACCTGTGGCCGCTGGCGAACCCGTCGCTGATAGGCCAGCCGGGCGGCTTCGTGCGCCCCGACGAGATGCGCCGCGCCGTGACCGAGGCGATCCACCTGCCGCGTGCCCGCAACCACGTCCTCAACCTGCACTTCAACGTGTGGACGGACGCTTCCGAGGCGTGGCTCGACAGCGCGACGTGGGATGCGAACGCGGGAGTCGGCCTGTTCGAGCACGACCTTGAGGGCCGCGAGTTCTTCGGCGCGCTGGACCTCTCGCACACGCAGGACTTCACGGCATGGTGCCTGTTGTTCCCGCCCGAAGACGAGCATGGCCAGTTCGGCGTGCTGTGGCGCTTCTGGATACCGGAAGACGCCATTATCCGCCGCGGCGACATGGCTCCGACGCTGCGCGAGTGGGAACGTGCGGGATTCATCAACGTCTGCCCCGGCGACGTGGTCGACCATCGCGACGTTGAGGCGCAGGTGCTCGAAGACTGCGAGACGTTCCACATGCGCGAGATCGCCTTCGACCGCTTCCACGCCTACCCGATGGTATCGAGTCTGCAGGAACAGTTCCCCGAGCAACTGGCCGACGTGGGGCAGACGTACAGATTTCTGAACGGCCCGGCAAAGGAGCTGGAGCGGCTGCTCGCTGAGGGTCGCTTCCACCACGGCGGCAACCCGGTCGTGCGCTGGATGGTCGGCAACTGCGTGGCTGAGATGAACCAGGACGGCTACATACGGCCGTCGCGCAAGCGGTCGAGCGACAAGATCGACGGCGTGCTGGCGGCCTGCATGGCGCTCGAACGCGCCATGGCGAATCAGGAAGACGGCGATATGACCTTCTACATTCCCGACGAGGTGAGTGGATGAAGTACGCAGGAACAGTGTGCGAGCTAGGCGGCCTGGCCGCCATTTCTTTTGGTGCCTACCAACTTGCACCTTGGCTCGCATGGGTCGTCGGCGGCGGCGCGCTCATCTTCATCAGCCAAGCCATCGGAGGTAAGCCTTCGTGAGCATCTTGAAGCGCGCGGCCCTCAACTGGTTCGGCACCGTAGCCCCAGCCCAGCGCGACCCCGGCGTATTCTGGGACAGGGGCGGTCCCGAGTCCTACACCGGCATTCCCGTGAGTCACGAGATGGCGATGACCTACTCGGCCGTGTTCGCCGCCGTGAGGCTCATCAGCCACGGCATGTCGAGCCTGCCCGTCGGCTCCTACGTCAGCTTCGGCCCGAAGACGTTCGTGCGCCCGAAGCCGCCATGGATGCTCAAGCCGAACCCCGAGACGGACTGGCCGAGCTTCGTGCAGCAGATGATGGCCTCTATCCTGCTCGGCGGCGACTCGTTCTCCGCCAAAGTCTATGCGCGCGGCGTGCCGCAGGAGCTGTGGCCCATCGACCCGCGCCTCGTGGTCGTCGACCGGGACACGAAGACGTACCAGAAGATTTACGAGATCAATGGCCAGACGCTTACCGACCGCGACATCCTGCACATCCCCGGCATCATGCTGCCAGGAGCCTTGCGCGGCCTGTCCCCCGTCGAGTACATGCGCCAGACCATCGGCCTCGGCCTCGGCGCTGAGAAACACGGCTCCAAGCAGCTCGCCAACGCCGCGACGCCGAACGTCATCATCACGGTGCCGGGCAAGGTTGACGACGACGTAGCGAAGAAGACGGCCGACCGCTTCGACCGCCTGCACGCGGGCCTCGACCAAGTCGGCAAGACCGCCGTGCTCGGCGGCGGCGCGACCGTCAACGCGCTGTCTATCACCAACGAACAGATGCAGTTCCTGCAGACGCGCCAGTTCCAAGTCTCTGAGGTCGCGCGCTGGTTCGGCATCCCGCCGCACATGCTCGCCGACGTGACGAGTTCGACATCGTGGGGCACTGGCATCGAGCAGATGCAGATCAGTTTCGTGGTCTTCGCGCTCACGCCGTGGGTGAAGTTCGTCGAAGCCGCGTTCAAGCCGCTACTCGTTGACTACGCGCAGACCGTCGATACGCGCGGCAACGCTGACTGGTACTGCAAGTTCAACCTCAACGCTCTGATGCGCGGCGACATGGCCGCCCGGGCGACGTTCTACCGCGAGCTCGCCAACGTCGGCGCCATCTCGCCGAACTGGATACTCAACAAGGAAGACGAGAACCCCTACGTGGGCGGGGAAGCGCACTACATCAACGGGGCATACGCGCCGATTGGCTCGGACGGGATGCTGATGGTGCCGGAGCCTCCTGCGCCGCCCGAACCCGCGCCGCCGGAACCCGCGCCCGTGACCAACAACAACGTCACGTTCCCCGAGGGCTTTATGCGGGCGACGGTAGACGCGCGCACCACAGTCGAGCGCGGCGCGGTCCAGCACCACGACGCCCCCGTGAACGTCGACGTGCATCCGCCCGAGGTCAGCATCGACGCGCCCGTGAACATCAACGAGCGCGCCGTCGTCGTGGAGAACGCTACCACCATGCCGGACGTGCATATTGATGCACCCGTACACATAGATGAGCGTGCCGTTGTGGTCGAAAACACGGTGCAGATGCCGGAGCAGAAACGCGCCAGCCGCACGACCAAGTTCCTGAAGGACAAGCACGGCGTCATCACCGGCAAGGTCGAGACTGAAGACGAGGAGAGCTAGTGGCACTGAACCTGAAACTCGCCGACGCCCACGTGAACGCGCAGGCTGACGCCCTCAACGCCCTGTACAACGGCGGCAAGCTGCGCGGCTACACGCTCACCCAAGCTGCGACCGCAGATACCGCCATCGGTTCGCAAGTCAAGGTCTTCGAGTTCACCTTGCCGACCCCCTGCTTCGGCACCTCGGCGTCCGGCCTCGTGACCGCCAACGCAATCACCGACACGACCGGCATCACGGGCGGCGACTGCACATGGTACCGCATCACGAAGGCCGACGGCACCACGGGCCTGCAGGACGGCAGCGTGGGCACGTCCCTCTGCAACTTGAACATGGACGCCATCACCATCGTCGCCGGCGTCACGCAGCACATCAACTCATGGCAGCACACGGTGGCGAGGTAGTGGCGCTCTACTCGGCGGGAGTAGCGACCCCGGCAGCGGCGGCAGGCGCGGCGTACACCGACCTTCGCGCTCACGCATCCAGCGACCGCCCGTACCTCAAGCGCGTCGAGATCACGGTCAACGCCGCGACGGCTTCGAGCATCGGCCTCTATCGCTCAGCCACCGTCGGCACGGCGTCGACCACCGTCATCGGCGTGGCGCACGAGGTCGCGAACCCGGCCGTCACCACCCTAGTCGGTACAGCATGGTCCAGCGCCCCGACCGTCTCCACGGCTGTCCCTCTGCGCCGCATTGTCACGCCAGCCACCGCAGGCTACCCGATCATCTGGGACTTCGTTGGCATGGAGATCAGCATCGCCGTCGGCGCGACCCTCGTGCTGTGGAACTTCGGCGCGGCTGCAGGCAGCGTCCTGCACGTCGAGTGGACGTGGGACGAGTGACGCTTGTCTGACGCATTCAGATTCCCCGTCACCAACACCCGCACGCAGCGGCCGGGCGCGCCAGCGAAGGCCGTCAGCAAGCCGCTACCTGCCGCGAACTCGCTGGAGTTCCTGCTCGCTGCTGCCGCTCCCGCGAACAACTGTGCGCTGGCCACCACGCAAGCAGTGCAGGCAGCCGTCGCTGCTCTCGTCCAGCATGAACACATGGCAGCCACGGGCGCTCAGACCGCGCAGACCGCATCCGCGAGCGCCGCGCAGCATCAGCACCTAGCCGCAACCGGGACGCAGCCCGCACAGGCGTCCGCCGCCGTCTCGTCTTCGCACGAGCACCTGTCCCTGTCCGGCAGTCAGCCCGCGCAGACTTCCGCCATTGCAGCGGCACAGCATCAGCACATCGGCGTCGTCACCGCACAGGCCGCGCAGACCGTCGACGCCGACCTTCACAGCCACGTCCACCTCGCCGCCGTCACGAGTCAGGCCGCGCAATCAGCAACGGCAGAAGCGGCGCAGCATCAGCACGTGGTCGCCGCAACATCGCAGGCCGCTCAGTCCAGCGCCGCGTCCACTGACCAGCATCAGGACGTGTCCCTGACAGCCACGCAGGCCGCTCAGGGCGCGATGGCTGGAGTGGCGCAGTCGCAGGACATGGCCGTCGAGACGCATCAGGCGGTGCAATGGTCGGTCATCGCGTCGGGCGCAGTTGTCAACAGCCTGGCACTGGAGACGCAGCAGGCGCCGCAGTTCGCAGTCACAGTCGCAGCGCAGTCGCAGGCCATGGCCGTGGGCACAACGCAGGCCAAGCAGGTTTCCGCGCTCGCCTACGACCTTTCGACTCCCGTCGCCAACAACGCGGCCATGGAAACCACGCAGGCACCGCAAGAGGCGGCTGCGTCGGCATCCGCAATCGAGACGCCCGTGGCGCTACCGACCGGCGGCGGCTACCACGGCCCGGCATATCAGCACGCGAACGGCGCGGCGATGGCGACGACGCAGGCCCCGCAGATGACCAGCATCGAGGCAATCGGCGGGGTCGAGGCCATGAATCTACTGACCGCACTGTTCGACCTCGACGCAGACCTTGCGATGGCAGCCTGATGGCTTGCACGCGCTGCGGTGCCTGCTGTCGTGAGTGGGCGGTTGCGATGAGTCCCAGTGAGGAGACCGCGAGGTTTCTTACATATCACGGCCTGGCGATGCGCCACCGCGCGGACGGCCTGATGGAAGTGCACGGCCAGTCGAAGTGCCAAAAGCTTAGGACCAGCAAGGAGCACGGGACATCGTGCTCGATCTACCAAGACAGGCCCGCGATTTGCTCGGCGTTCCAGTGCCCCAAGTGTAAGTGAAACCTCTTGTGGCGGCATCCGGGATCGATGTTCATGCTGGATGCATGGAGAAACGACTGTGTGCGTTTGAGGATTGCGGAAAGCCAGCCGTCTCGCATTCTCTGTGCCCCGCGCATCGCAAGCAGCAGAGATTGGGTCATCAGTTGCGTCCCCTGTCGCGCTATAAAGCGCGAGCCGCCGAGAAGCCGGGGCACAGGGTCTGCACGAGGTGTGACCAGGAGTTTCCTGCGACCAGGGAGTTCTTCTTCAGGCAGCGTCACGGTCTGCAGGCGATGTGCAAGCAGTGTGTCCAAGGATCACCCGGAACTCGCGAGAGGCACCTGCGATACAAGTACGGGATTGACCAGCGCGAGTACGACCTAATGCTGGCCGAGCAGGAGGGCGTGTGTGCTATTTGCGGGACATCTGATGCTGGCGGCAAACATGGCGTCCTCCACGTCGACCACGATCACGCCACGGGTAACGTTCGCGGTCTTCTGTGCCACCGATGCAATGTCTCTATTGGGCTATTTGGCGAGGATACAGACGTTCTCTCCAGTGCCGTTGATTACCTTAGCAAACACCGCGCGCCGGGGCTTGCAGTAGCGCGCTAGAACGCAGTCACAACAAATCCATCCAGCGAAGCCGCCCGGAGCGGCTTTTTTGATGCCCGAAAAGGGAGGGTTCTTCGTGAGAACCGACATGCAAGTTCGCTCAGTGGCTACGGAGTTCGACATCCGCAGCACCGACGGTGGCGGCAGCACCCTCACCGGGCACGCGGCCATGTTCAACTCGCCGACCGTGATTTACGGGATGTTCCGCGAGCAGATAGCGCCCAAGGCGTTCAAGAAGTCGATCAAGGAAAACGACATCCGCGCCCTGTTCAACCACGACACGAACATCGTCTTGGGCAGGAACAAGTCCGGCACCTTGCGCCTGATCGAGGATTTGTCCGGGCTCGCCTACGAAATCGACCTGCCCGACACGCAAGCCGCCCGCGACCTGTGGACCAGCATCGACCGCGGCGACATCTCGCAGTCCAGCTTCGCGTTCGAGGCGATCAAGGAGTTCCGCGAGGAACCGGATGAAGACAGCGGCGAAGTGCTCCCGCTCGTGACCATCCGCGAGGCCCGGCTGTACGACGTGAGCCCGGTCGTATTCCCGGCCTACGAAGACACCGACGTATCGGCCCGCGTGTTCATGCGCTGCGCCAATCTGTCGGGCCACAGCATCGAAGAGGTCTGCGAAGCATACGAGGCCGGCGAGACCGCCCGCCTGTGGACCCCCACCCATGAAGACGACTCCGAGCAGCGCTCGGATGACATCGAAGACATCGTTGAGCCGCTAGAGGACACCACGCCTGAGCCGTCAGTGACACTCAGCCGCCGGGACTTGGCACTCCGCGAGATCGAGCTACTCGCAATTGAAATAGGAGAGTGACCAAGTGACTATCAAGGACATTCTGGACCGCAAGGCCCAGGCCATTACCGACGCCCGCGAGATCGCGGAGAACGTCGATTACAACGGCGAAGGCGAGCTTGAAGAGAGCTACCAGCGCGCCGTTGCCGACGCCCGGCGCTTCGCCCAACTTGAGAAGGACGAGACCGAGCGCATGAGCATGGACGCGGAAGTTGCCGAGTCCCGCGCCAAGCTCGAGTCCGTGATCCATGCAGCCGGTTCTGCGGCTCCTACCGCCGAAGACCCGATGCTGCGTTCCATCGAACGCTTCTGCTCCGCGCCGACCGAGGATGGTCCGGTCAAGCGTTACCTGACCGTGCCGTGGACCAAGCGCGCCGACGAAGAGTGGTTCAAGGACACGACCAAGACCGTGAAGGCGGGCTATACCTACACCTCCACGCTGATGAGCAACCTGATCTGGCACGAGAACGCCGAGTCTGGCGTCCTGCAGGCGGGTCCGACCTACGTCGACACGGCTGACGGGAACACGCTGCTTTGGCCGATCCTCGCGACTGACGCCACCGCCACGCAGACGGCTGAGCGTTCGGCCGCGACCCTGACCTACCCTGTGTTCGCGCAGGCTCAGCTCGATTCGTACCGCCAGGACGGCTACATGACCCTGACGCACGAGCTGATCCGCGACTCGCAGATCAACATCATGCAGGCCGTGGGCGAGGTCGCAAGTCGCGCCCTGGCCACGAAGGTCGCGTCTCAACTAGCGACTGGCACCGGCACGACCATGCCTGACGGTCTGCCGACCAAGGCTGCTACGGGCGTTACTGCTGCGGCCAAGACCACGTTCACCTGCGACGAGATCATCGACCTCTACCTGTCCGTGATGCCGGGCTCGCGTGCGCGCGGTTCCTTCATCGCCGGCTCGGGTGCACTGGCGATTATCTTCAAGCTCAAGAACGCCGACGGCGACTACCTACTGCACGACATCGCCAAGGACAAGGGCATCGGCAGCATCCTCGGCAAGCCCCTCTTCGAGGACGCGGCGTATCCGGCCTGCACGACTGGCCTGAAGCCCGTTACCTTCGGCGACGTGAGCCAGTACAAGGTCCGTCGCGTCGGCGGCGTCAACGTCGAGCGCGACGACAGCGTGTACTTCACCTCGTTCGAGAGCGTGGTCAGGTTCTCGACATATATAGACGCTGACCTTTTCCAGACCTCGACGGTGAAGTGCCTGCTGCTCGGTTAGTTAGCGAGCATCTCTCGGGGGCGGCCCCATGCGGGTCGCCCCCGCCCCTCACGGGATAGGCCGGGGTATTCCCGGCTGTACCAACTGAAAGGACACCCATGGCCGATTCCGGCTACAACACCACCGTCCACGGCGTGCAGGGCGGGGGCTACATGGTCCTCGGCACCGACGCCGACGGGCTCCCCGTCATCCTCTGCGCCGGTCAGGCCACCGACGACGGGACCATCGTCACCGCCATCGGCGCCGACACCCTCTACGCCGACGGCAGCATCTACGTCAGTTGCGTCAACGGCGCTGGCAAGCTGTTTCTGAAAACCAATGACGTGTGGGTCGACGAGAAGGTCTGAGCCTAACCACTCCGGGGCCGGGTCACCCCCCGACCCGGCCCCACTCCGCCCCGAAAGGGATGCCCATGAATATCACCATGCTCGTCACCATTCCCGGCACCGCCGACGGCCAGTTCCTCGTCGAGGGCCGGGTCGTCGACATCAACGAAAAGACGGCCACGTTCCTCATCGAGCAGGGCCAGGCCGAGCCGTATCCGAAGCCCGAGCCCGAGCCCGAGCCCGTTCCTGAGCCGAAGCCCGCCCCCGTCGTTAGGACCGCCGAAGTCACCCCGCCGCAGAACGCAGCGGCACGTACCACGAAGCCGGCCCCGTGGAAGGGGCCGCAGTAATGTCAGGTGATGCAACAGGCGGATGGTTTGCCAGCGCCGCCAGTGTCGCCGCCGCCCTGACTGCCACCGAAGTCAAGGCGGCTCCCGGCGCGGGCAAGTCGTTCGTCATCGAGCAGATCGTGTTTTCCAATGAGGGCACGGCCAACAGCTTTGTCGTCAAAGACGGCGACGCGACCGTGCTGTACCCGCCGACCGGGGCCATCTACCTCGGCGCGAATCAAACCTTCAACAGTGGCCGCTTGAACATCCGCGTGACCGCGAACAAGAACGTCAACGTGACCACGTCTGCCACAGACCACAGCACGACCATCATCAACGGCTACACGGCGTAAGGCGCGGGCATGGCCGAAACCGTCCTCGTCAACGCCGCCGCGGTAAACGCCGCCGCATCGAGCGCCGTCGTGGCGTACCCGATCGCGGTTCCGCCCGAGGTCGACTTCCGCGTCCAGTGCAACGTACTGCACAGTGTGCGCTTCTACGTCGCCAACGCGGACTTCGCCACGGTCGCCGCCGGGGCCATCGTCTCCGCCTACACCGAGACGGCGGTGCCGAGCACCGCGGGCACGGGCGGCAACGTCTACCGCGTCGACGCCGGCAGCTACGACTACATCGCCTGCGTGGTCACGAACGATGGTGCGGTTCCGTCTTCGGTCACAGTGGCCGTGGGGTACGACCTCGTCGCCGAGGCGGCGACCGCGCTCTTCACCGTTGCCGAGGCGCGGGCAAGGCCGCAACTCGCTTCGGCTACCGACTTCTCCGACGCCGACATTATCGCCAAGGAGCTTGAAATCCGCAGCCTGTTCACCAATGCCTGCAAGGTCGACTTCGTTCCGACGCAGCACGTCGACGAGTACCACGACGGCTACGGCACACAGTCCATCCTTCTCGACTGGCCGCGCGTCACGGCGATTACGTCCGCGTCCACCAGAATCGGCACGACGTGGACGGCCTTGACCGCCGACGAGGTGGCGGCGCTGCAAGCGTCCGTTCCCGGAGAGGTGCGGTGGAATGACGGCTACTGGCAGCCCGGCATCGGAAACGTCAAGGTCACCTACACGGCTGGATACCCGGACGTGCCCCCGCTCGTCAAGCGGGCCGCGATTGAGGTGGCGGTCTACGAACTGCCGCCCAGCAACGTCCCCTGGCAGGCGGACGGCTACGACTCCGGGGGCACGTCCTACTCGTGGCAAAAGGGAGATGGATACAACGGCGCGTGGAGCGCCCTCCCGAACGTGATGCTGGCGCTCAGACTTTATGACCACTCCGGCATCGGGATCGGCTAATGGCTTCCACCTCCCTGCCCGACTTCCTGGACCAGCTCGTGGACGCGCTGCAGAGCCGAAGCGACTTGCGCGGCGTCAACGTCTTCTCCTGTCCCGTCGAGCCCGAGCAACTGGGCCTCGAAGGCATCGAGTTCGCCGAGGAAGTCTCAGTCGAGCAGTCGCACGCATCCATGGGCAGCACGGAACTTGAGGAGACCTACACCGTCTCCGGCAGCCTGCTCGTAGCCGCCCCCTTGACCAAGAACGGCACCAACGCCGATGCCAAGTCCGCCCGCGACCGCTGCGCCGTCATCCTCGGCGAAGTCGTCGACGAGATGGCCGACAACGACACCATGACCGGCAGCGTGAGAGACGTGCAGATTGCGTCGCAAAGCTGGCACCAAGGAATCAAGCCGGACCCCCCAGCGCGCGTCTGCTGGGTCGAGTTCGCGCTGAATGTCACGACTCGCGTGACGCCGTAATCGAAAGGAGCTACGTGAAGGTCAAGCTACTCGTCAAGCGCGATGGTTGCGAGGCCGGGGACGTGGCCGATTACGGCCCCGACAAGGCCCGCGAACTGATCGGCCTGCACGAAGCGGAGGAGTTCATCCCCGCCCCCGATCCGCCTCCCAAGAAGAAACCACATGCGCCTGAGAAGGCGACCAAGTCCGTCAATCAGGAGCCCGCGCAAGCGGGTTTGTCCGTTAAGGAGGACAAATGGCAGTAATCAAGGGCACCTTGGCCAGCATCAAGCTCGTTACCGACGCGGTGCTGGAGTGCCAGAGCTACACGCTCGACATCGGGCAAGAGACCGTGGACACCACGTCCTTCGGCGACACCTTCCGCGAGGCCACCCCCACGTTCGCAACCTGGTCGGCGACCGCCAAGGGCAACTACTCGACCAGTGATACCACCGGCCAGGACGTGCTGCGCGCCGCGGCCATCGCCGGCAGCGAATTGGCCGACGTGCGCTTCTACGTCGGGGCAGCCCCGTACTACCACGGACCGGCCTTCGTTTCGATGTCCATTTCCGCCGACGTTGGCGGGGTCATCGGGGTCGACTTCACCTTCATCGCCAGCGGCGCACTCAACTACCACGCTTCCTGATCGGGGGCTGACTAATGGCACTTATCAAAGGTCGGCTCGGCTCGATTTGGATGGCGAAGTACGGGGCTGGGGCAACGGTGATGACCGATGAGGCCATGACCGCCAACGGCGCCAAGACCGTGTTCACCATCGACGACGCCACCAAGCGGTTCATCGACCCCGACACCGCCGTGGTGGTCAAGTACAACGGCGGCGCGGTCACGAGCTACGCGAGCATCCAGCGGCCCGGCGGCGTCGTCGCATGGACCGTCTCGCCCGGCGCCTCGGCTGTCACCATCAGCGGCAAGTATCTGGCCGTCGCACAGGTCGGCGAGTGCAAAAGTTGGGCGCTTGACCTCGCCACCGAAAGCGTCGAGGTGACTTCGTTCGGCGACACGTTCAAGCGGTTCACGCCGATGATCGTCGCCGGCAGCGTCAACATTGATGGCGCTTACGTCGATAGCACCCTGTTCGCCGAGATGGTCTCAACCAACGCGCGTATCGGCATCGACCTGTTCCTCGACACCACGGGCGGTAGCGAAGTCCGCTACACCGGCTACGGCACCATCGACACCTCCAACATCACGGCCGACATCGGCGGCGTCGTCGAGCAGCCGTTCACCATCAAGTTCAACGACGGTCCCTACTACGTGGCGGGTCTCGCCTAAGTGCCTCGCGACTTCTCTCTGAGCGGTCCCGACCTGCGGGCGTTCGCGCGGCGCATGGAACACGCGGGCTTCTCCGCGAAGAAGGAGCTGCGGTCGATTCACCGCAAGTGGGCGCGCGTCCTGGCCAAAGACATCAAGTCCGCCATGCCGAAGACCGGCAGCCTGACGGCGGGAACGGCTCAGGCCGGTGGCAGCGTCCGCAAGCGCATCTCGAAAGCGAAGAAGAGGTCCGGCTGGAAGAAGACCGGCTCTGCGCACGACACCCCGCGCGGGGCCATGGCGCGCTCCGTCAAGACGTTCGCCAGCACGGGTTCGGCGGGCGTTACCGGCGGCGACACCAGAGCGCCCCATTACGCCGTCAACGAGTTCGGAGGCGCGGTGTGGTGGCGGGCACGGAAGGGTGGCGTGCGCCTGCACGCCAAGCCCGCGCGTCGCCCGCACAGGTCTTACGCCGAGCAGTTTGCCAAGCACGGCGGCAAGACCGGCCACATCATTCCCGTGCGCAACCGCAGCCGAGCGTTCAACAGGGGCGTCGAGGGCTGGTTCTTCTACCCGACCATCTACAAAAAGCTCGACACCCTCGAGAACAAATACTTCAAGGACCTCGACAAGCACGTCACCAGCGAGCTGAAAAAGCTCTCCTACGCCAAGCACTGACCACCCAAGGGGGAATCCGTGAGTGAAGAGGAAGTCTCCGGGGCCATCCCGGAACCCGCAGAAGAGTCCGAATTGCCCGTCGTGCCGATGGACTGCGACCCGTCCGACTGGACGCTGGCCGAGCAGATGGCATACCGCGCCGAAGTCGGCGTCAACCCGCAGTACGCGATGCTGATGATCGGCAAGGCGTTCGAGGCCGAGGACGCCGAGAAGTACACGAACATCGACCCATCCTGGCTACTCGGCATTGCGTGGATCACCGCGCGCCGCAAAGACAAGTTCGTGAAGCTCGCCGCGATGGCTGAGGCCATGGAGTACAGCGAACTGCTGCGCTCAGTCATCAAGTGGGCCGAGGCGCGGGCTCCCGAGCCGGACCCTACCCCGGCGCCGAAGAGGGCGGCGCGCAAGCCGAAGTAGTCAGCGAGCAATCCATCTTCCGAATCTGCATCGCGTATGGCGGCTGGACACGAGAGGACGTACTGGATTTGACCACCGAGCAGTTCAACGTAGCGGGCAAGGTCGCCTCTGAGTTCCACGGAGCGAAGTAGTGTCGACGCGCGTCAACAACGTAGTCGAGCGGTTCACCCTGGTCGGGGATGACAAGTCCTTCGGCAAGACGTTCAAGGGCGCCGCCAAGGACACGCAGAATCTCGACCACAATATGTCGAAGCTCGGCAAGGTGTTCCAGGCCTTCGGCGTGTCCGGCATCGGGCGCGGCTTCGGCGACCTCAAGCAGGCCCTCGGCGGGTTCGCGCGCGGCAACCTCTCATACGGCGTCTCGTCACTCTCGCGGGCGTTCACCGGGCTGAACGCGGCCGGGCGTGGGGCCTACGCCGCTATCGGCATGGCATCGGCCGCAGTCGCCGGCATCGTCGCCGTCGGTATCAAGGCCACGAAGACGTACATGGCGCTTGGCCGGACGCTGCAGCAGTTCTCGCGGATTGGTGGCCTCAAGCCCGATACGTCGCTGCAACTCTACGGCCAGCTCAAGATGACCGGAGCCGATGTCGGCTTGGCCAGCAAGAACCTCGGCATGTTTGCCAAGAACCTCAAGGTCGCGCAGGGGGGCACCGGCAACCAGGCGAAGGCCATGGCGATGCTCGACATCGAGCTGAGGAAGTCGAACGGCGACTGGAAGTCAGTCTCCGAGATTCTGCCCGAATACCGCAACGCGCTGTCCGGTACAAAGGACGCGGCTACAAAAGCGTTTGCTGCTCAGTCCATGCTCGGACGTGGCTACCAGTCGCTCAGCAAGTGGATCTCCGTCTCCGAGAAGGACATCAAGCGGTACAACAAGATCGTCGCTGCGACGGGCTTCACGTGGCTGGGCAAGGACTCCGGGGGCATGAAGAAGCTGCTGGAGACGCAGCGCCAGATTAGCCTGACGTGGGAACTGATGCTGGCGGGCATCGGCAAGGCGATCTCGCCCTACATCGCCAAGATTATGAAGGCCGCCGCCGTCATCGGCCCGGCGTTCCTCAACGGGTTCAAGGCGGGTGCCAAGGCAATCGCCGTGATATTTGCCCCGCTCGGCTGGGTCGTCAAGGCGCTGGACAAGCTCTTCCCATCGCTTGACGTGGTGAAGAAGCTTGCCTCGGCATTCGGCTTCCTGCTCCCCATCATCATCGCCATAGGCGGAGCGCTCACGACATTCGTCCTCGCGGTAAAGGGGCTGCAGGCACTCAGCGGCGCCAAGGCGGCGGCGGCGGCATGGTACGCAGAGAAGGTCGCCATCGACGCCAACACTGCGTCGGCAGTGGCGAACGCCAGGGCCAAGGAAACCGGAGTGCTCCCGCCCAACATATATGGCCGGGGCGGCGCTGGAGCGATGGGTACCGCGTTGCCGGACTACGCCGGTAAGGCTCGCATCGCACAACAGGCGAGAATCGCAGAGCGAGAGACGGCGCAAGCGGCGAAACTGGCGAAGATGGCAGAGGCGGCTTCGGCCGCAGGAATCGCGCCGGCGCTCGTTCCGGCAACGAGGGCGGTCGACGAGCTCGGCGTGGCAGCGAGTGCGACAGGCGGCCGGTTTGCCGCGATGGGCGCGAGCATCAAGGCGGCAGCCGTGTCGTCAATCGTGGCTATGGGGCCGTGGATCATCGCCGCCGCTGCAGTCGGAGCCGCGTACATGGGCATCAAGTGGGCCTATGGCCAGTGGCAGGACGCCGAGAAGCAGGCCGCGGCCGCTCACGCGAACTTCGCCGCCACCATCGGTAAGGATCTCGCCGGGGTCCAGCAGAAGATCGGCATCGTCTCCCAGAAGTACCGCGACTTCGCCAATCTCTTGGCCACGGACGTGGCATCGGACCTGAACGATCACATCGAGGCCGGCAAAAAGTCCTTCCTCGGTGGCCCTGTCTGGTTCCACGGCACGGGCGACGCGGAGCGCGTCGCTGCCGAATCGGCGAAGAAAATCCTCGATACGACGCAGAAGATATTCGACCAAGGCCCCATGACCGAAGCCGGCAAGGCCAAGGTTGTTGACGCCATCAAGACGCTGCAGGGCCTTGGGACTATCGCCGCTCCCGCAGTCGCGCTCCTGAGCGGGGAACTGCTCGCTATCGACCCGAGCGCCCTTGATACGGCGGCGCAGAAGGCGGCGAAGCTGGCGCAGGTACTCAAGGACAACGCCACCCTCATCAGCGTCCTGATTCCCGGCATGTCCGGCCCCGCGACCATGAGTCAGGCGAACGCGAAGTCTGCGGGCTGGATGGACAAGGCTGGCGGGATGCTCAAGGGCGCGACCATCGTCGACCCCGCGACCCTCGTCGACCCCGCAGCCATCCAGCAGGCCGCCAGCGACGCGCGCAACACCGCCGCTAGCACCCTCGTCGGCATGGCGACCACCTTCGCCGGCATCGCCAAAAACATCGTCAAGAAGATCAACAAGCAGGACTGGCGCGCCGTCGGTGTGGCTATCCGCAAAGCGACGGACGCGATGATGAAGGGATGGGGAGACGTAGGGGGCACCGGCGGCAGCGGCCTAGCGAGCACCCTGCTGGACCTTCCCAACGCCCTGCTCAGCCTGGCGACCAGCCTCGCAGCCGTCCCCAAGAACATCGTCGCGAAGATCAACGAGAAGGACTGGTTCGCCGCTGGAGTGGCCATCCGCAAGGCAGAGGACGCGCTGGTCGCTGGTGCCGGTATGGGTTCCGCGTCGTCCGCGTTGTCCGTGACGGTCGCGCCCACATACTCCGGCAGATTCAAGCCGGGCCAGAAGGGCATGAAATACGCCTCCGGTGCCGACTTCATCACGAAGGGCGCGACCCCGATGATCGTCGGCGAGGCTGGACCCGAGCACGTGAGGGTCACGCCGCTGACTGGGCCTCACGCCCGGCCCGCCGCCCCCGTCGTCCACGTCCACATCGGCACCGTCGTCGGCACCGACGAGGCCGCCGCCCGCAAGCTCTCCGAGATGGTCGGACGCCACCTCTCGCGCGGCGTGATGCGGCAGATGGTAGGCCAGAATGCCTAGCTCGCCGCCCTACGTCCAGTCCGTCGACATCGGTGAACTGCCCGTCCAGTGTACGGCCGTGGCCAACGCGCTCTCGGCCGAGCCGGTGCAGGTGACGAACTACATCAGCGACTTCCAGAAGATCACCGTGAGCGGCCTTTGTGCGGACGGGGACGCGGCGGGGGCCATCGCGGCGGCGACCGCCTACCTGTCCGGTTACCGCATCTTCGGGGGCACCACCTGCACCATCGGCCGCACGCCCGAACTCCACGCCGCCAAGTCCGGCGCCCTCAGCACTTTCACCGTCACCTTCAACGTACTTCCCTAGGAGACCCCATGCCCGCGACCGAAGACGAAGCTGTCCTCATCTGCGCCGCCATCGCCGGCGGCACTGCCTACCAAGGCGACAACGATCTGGAACTGGCCCTGACCACCACGCTGCCGACCGCATCCACGGCAGGCGCCGAAGTCACCGGCGGCAACTACGCCCGCGTCGTCGTCGACATGGCCGACTGGACCGCAGACGGCGTGGGCGGCGTCTTCAGCACCGACCCCGTCACCTACCCGGATCTGGTGTCCAGCGACTACAACGCCGACGTGGTGGCCGTCGAGGCGTACTCAACGAGCGACCACACGACGCGGCGCTGGTACATCCCGCTCGACTCGCCGGTCACGAAGCGCATCGGCGACACGCCGCAGTTCCCGGCTGGCGAGCTTTACCTGACCGTGGTCTGAATGCCCTCTCTGGAAACGATATACGGCACCTACGACCTAACCGCAGACCTACCGGCCGTGTACTTCCCCATCGGCACGCTGCACTTCGGGGTGGTGTGAGGTGGCGAGTCCGCTGATCCTCCAGCCGGACGCGGCGGCGGGCAATGACACTTTTCTCATCTCCAACCCCGCGACTACCAACTCCGGGTCCGGAATCAACCTGGTCTGCGGTGACGCGAGCAATACCGCAAGCTCTGCCGTGCGTTCCCTCATCGCCCCCCCCAGCCTGCCTCCCGCCGGGGTGGTTATCACATCGGTGGCGCTTGATTTGTGGGAGTATCAAACCTCTGCAACCGGGGCAGTCACGTCGTGGGCTGTCGAGCTGCGCCGCGTGCTGAGGAGCTGGGTCGAGGCCGAGACGACGTGGAACATCTTCTCCACCGGCAACAACTGGGGCACGGCTGGTTGCGGTAATGCCACAGACCGCGACGCTACAGTGCTCGCGACCACGACGCTGGATGGGACCGCTGCCAACGGATTCATCACGTGGTCGGGCGCGGGCCTTGTGGCGCTCATGCAGGCATGGACTGACGACCCCGCCAGCAACCTCGGAGTGCTCCTCTCCGCGCCAACTGCTGAGAACCAAGGCACCGCTTACGCCTATAACTTTTTCTATTCATCCGACTACGCCACTGACGCTGCCAAGCGACCACGGTGGACCATCGAGTACGTCGTGTTGGGCACCGTACCCCGACGCAGTATCGGTTCAGGAATCGGCTCGGGCATCGCCTCGGGCATTGCATGAGGAGATAACCCATGGAGTTCTGGCGTGAGAAGAATGTAGACACCCGAGCCTACTTCCCGATTCAGAAGAACGACGGCACGTTCATCACGGGTGCGGCGGGACTGGACTCGGAGTTCATCCTGTACGGCGCGCATGGTGCCGGTGCACCCTCCTTCGCCGACTGTACGCACGAGGCCGCGGAGATAGGCACGACCGGCATTTACTACCTCGACGTTTCCGCCGCCGAGTTGAACGATGACTACGGCGCGCTCATTCAAATCAAGTCCAGCTCCACGGGCGAGATCGTCCAGGTACTCCTCTTCCACACGCGGCCGCAAGGGGTCGACGTGGTGAACTGGAAGGGTTCCGCAGCGCCCGCCATGACCGGCGACGCCTTCGCGGCTGTCGGCGACGTGCACGCCACCGACCTGCCCGCCGTGGCAGCGATGCTCACTGACATCCACGGGACGGACCTCCCGGCGGTCAAGGCCGACACGGCGGCCATCCTCACCGACACCGGCACGACGCTGGACGCGGCCCTGACGCTGGCCCTGAAGCTCCTGCGTAACAAGGTCGTGACCAACCCGGCGACCGGCGTGATGACCGTCTATGACGACAACGGCACGACGCCGCTCTACACCGCGAACGTCTACGAAGACGTGGCCGGTACGGTGCCCTTCGACGGCACCGGGGCCAACAGGCGGGACAGGCTGGCGTAAATGTCGGCACTCGTTCTTAGAGGCTTGGGGGATAGCGAGGACCTGCTCGTCACCGGAGGCCTCGGCCTCGACGCTGCCGCGCAGTCCCTGGTCATCGTTGACACACAGACCGTCGTCAACGGGTCGGATGGCTCCTCGGTCGTCATCGCCAAGCCCGACGGCCTCGAAGTCGGGCATATGCTCGTCGCCTTCATCGGCGCGAACGGGAAAGCCCTGACCCTAAATACCCCGGCTGGCTGGACCGCCGACTCCGTGAACACCGGCGCGAGTCTCTCCGCCGCGCCGGAGACCTACGCCAATATCGGCTGTTTCTACAAGGTCGCCGATGCCGCTGACGTGGCCGCCAGCGACTTCACCTTCACGTCCTCTGATGCCACGTACAAACTCTTTGGCATCGTGCTGGCCGTTTCGGGCGCGAGCGCGATCGACGTCTCGGGCCGCCAGTTGGCCACGGCGGCGAACAGCCCGGTCACGCTGACCGGCGGCGTCACCGTCACGGGGCCGAGCCGCCTCTTCCTCGTCTGCAGCCTGTACTCGACGGGAGCCGGGATAACGGGCATCGCCGCGCCGGCCCTTGCCACGGATGACCCCTCCTGGACGACGACGGTCGCTAACACGACATTCAACGGGACGTCCCGCTTCACTCTCCGCACGGCGCGAAG
>Ga0209429_10000082_pt1 | contig 63316 bp, 49 predicted proteins | sample BarGraNGADG00212_3_FD_184493 | JGI IMG/M metagenome (GOLD analysis project Ga0209429, IMG submission 184493) | Arctic peat soil microbial communities from Barrow, Alaska - Barrow Graham LP Ref core NGADG0004-212 (SPAdes) (version 2) | ecosystem: Environmental > Terrestrial > Soil > Wetlands >... | reverse complement strand
TGTATCCCACAGGAATATATTAATTTTGTACAGGAACAAATCAACAATAGACCAAGAAAAAGATTCAATTACGAATCACCTAATTTTATGTTTAATCAAAAAGTTGCATTATCAACTTGAATTTTGCAAATATTTGCTTATTAAATACAAAATATATATTTTTGTGAGATATTAGACACAAGAGTCAAGACAAAAGAACCAAGACAAAAGACCAAAGACATCAACTATAAACTACCAACTACAAACTAATCAACCATGGCACGTGTAAAACAATTAGACCAAATTACTGGAAGTCTGAAAAACCTTTCGTTTTATACCCGCAAGGGCAGTGACCAAATTTTCATTCGCACCAAAGGCGGTGCCACGAAAGACCAGATTAAACGCAGACCTGAATTCGAGAATGTGCGGAAAAACAACAAAGAATTTGGAGGATGTTCCAAAATGAGTAAACAAATCCGGCTGACCTTCTTTGACCTGGCGCATGTGGCGGATTATAATCTCTCGTCGGTTTTGTGTTCTCTATCCAAAAACATACAGAAAGCCGATACCGAGCATCCTGCAGGCAAAAGGAGAATACAACTTTCTAAATTCCGCGCTATGCTTACCGGATTCAATTTTAATACTAACAACCGTTTCGATACCTTGTTGCGGATAGCGTTGCAAAGTTCCATAGAGCGTGAAACGCAACAAGTCACGGTGGATATACCTGCTTTTGCATGTAGTTTTGGGTTGTATTTGCCCAATAGCCGGAGCGCGACTATGGGTACTAAACCGGACTACTCTTTGTTTCGCATTTCCATTTCGTTGGGTGTAGCCACCGACCTGAAACTGAACACTCAAAAAACAGGCTATGAACCCGTACATTCCACCCTTGGATTAGGATATAAAATCGTATCCACGCCCTGGTATTCCACGCAAACTTCCCTACCTGCACAGCAATTGCTGCTGAATATCCAGGAACCGTCCGCTATTTTCACCGACGAAGATACGCTTGTTCTCTCCATTGCCATTGAATTTGGTACGCTGGATGCTTTTGGGAATCCTACACCGGTGAAAGGAGCGGGAGCGGGAAAAATTTTGGGAGTGAAATAATTATTAGTTTGAAGTTTTTAGTTAGTAGTTTGTTGTTTATTGACAGCAAAAAGATTCAATATATGAAATTGCCTGCCAATAGAGAGAAATTTTAAAAATTACTTCATAATAATGCTTTTCAAAATCAGTAAATTTAAACGTTCTTTTCAATATCATATCAAATTATTAATATGTTTTTTTAAAATTGGCTATAAAATAAGAAGGATTTGAAATCTTATTGATCTATTTTAAATAAAAAAATATTACTACATTTGCACTTTAAAAATTGAATATCATAATGACTACAAAGGTCAATCAAATAATAGTTTTGTATGGACCTAGATGAAAAAGAAGAATTAGAATTGCTCAGGAATGCGTCTATGCAATCTTTTGAAAACCTTTATCATAGGTATAGCGGCAAACTGTACAATTTTGTAATGAAGTTATCTAAAGGAGATACTTATATTGCTGAAGAATTGGTCCAACGTACTTTTATTAAAGTGTGGGAAACTAAAGAATATGTAAATCCGGATAAATCATTTATTTCATACCTGTGTACAATTGCAAAAAATATGCTTCTGAATGAATATGAACATCAGACCGTTCAATATATTTATCATGCATATGTAAAGTTAAATCTGATGGATATTGATAGCAGCACAGAAAAAGAAGTAGACAAAGATTTACTGGAAGAGTATATCAATATACTTGCAGAAAATTTACCTCCTAAACGAAAAGAAATTTTTGTTTTAAGCAGGAAGGAAGGATTTTCTAACAAAGAGATTTCGAAACAATTAAATATTTCTGAGAGCACTATTGAAACTCAACTTTCAAAAGCGCTTGCATTTATGAAAAATCAATTGGAGAAACATTACGAATATATTTTGCTAATAATAATTACTTTAGCTGTTAAATAGTGGAATTATGACATTACTGAGTAGTGAAAAGGATTCAAATAGCTGTATACAATAATATACAACCAAAATTATATGCAAAAAGAAGAATGTATTGAAATATTTGAGCGCTATATTCAGAATCGTGCAAACGAGGATGAGGTAAAGCGATTAAGTCTTTGGATTAAAAGCAACCAAGAAATTTCCTTGTGGCTTGAACAACAAATTTTAGCTTCATCATCAACTATTGATAGTGAATTACAATTGCGCATGTTGAAGAACATCGAAGCTGAAATAGATGCCAAAAACAATGCGAACAACCAGCAAAGTCATATACGTTTTAGGTTGAACAGATGGATTCGCGTGGCAGCTTTATTTTTATTACCCCTATTAACTGCAGCCGGAATGTATTTCTACATGTCCAGAAACAGATCTTCATCTGCTCCACTTATCATATCAGTAGAACGAGGCCAGAAAGCAAATATTATTTTACCCGATGGAAGTAAAGCATGGTTGAATTCTCAATCTAAATTAACTTATTCTGCTGATTACAACGTCAATAAAAGAGAATTGCAGTTAGATGGTGAAGCTTATTTTGAGGTAGCACATAATCCTCAAAAACCTTTTATTGTCAAAAGTAGTGATATTTGTGTTGAAGCATTGGGTACGGCATTCGGTGTTAAAGCTTATGATGAAGATAACCTTATTTCTTCAATACTTATGCGGGGTAAGGTAAGGGTTACAACTCCTGATGGTGAGTCAATATTAGTACCAAATGAAAGAGTGATGTACGATAAGGCCGCGCATAAAAGAACTCAAAGCAAAGTAAGAAATGCAACTGACTTTACCGGTTGGATACACAACGAATTGCGTTTTGAGAATGAGTCTCTTGAAGAAATTGCTAAGAATATTCAACGAATCTATAATGTTGAAATTGTATTTGCAACTGAAAACATTAAAAATCAACGCTATACAGGGACCGTGAATAATAATAGTTTAGAAAGCGTTCTTAATATTATTACGCTCACTTCACCACTTTCATTTCAGATAAAAAACCAAAAAGTGACTCTTTATGAAAATAAAAATTTATTGAGACATTATAACCCATAAGAAATATACTTTTGTTTGGAATAAAAGACAGCAAGTTGATATTTGATTCAGCTTGCTGTTTTTTAGTGATTTGTTAAATGTTCCTTTTGAATAGTGGAAAATTATCCATGAGCTGTATACTTAATAACCGTTTAAAAATCTAAAATTAAAAAAAATCTAATAATGGAAAAAAAAATCATCACAAATCTCCTAAAAAAAACTTTGTTCAAGGGTTGTTTTTTACTTTCCCTTGTATTGTTTTCTACCAACCTGAATGCTCAAATCACTGTTGACGTATCCAACCAATCTTTAAAGGAAATTTTTAAGGTTATTGAAACAAAAAGTGAATATCGCTTTTTCTATAACGAAGGCCTTAAAGGACTTGACAAAGTTGCTTCATTACATGTAAAGAATGCCTCCATTGATAAAACAATGTTAATGCTCTTGGGAAATACCGATATAAATTACAAACTCGAAAAAAATAATCTCGTTGTCCTTATAGCAAAAATTAAGACAAACAACAGTGAACAAAAGAAAATAACCGGACTCGTAATTGATCAAAAAGGTGAACCGATTATTGGAGCATCAGTATTAGTTAAAGGAACTAATATCGCAACAATTACAGATGTTAATGGAAATTTTTCGATAAATCTTGGCGATCAATCAACATTAACAATATCATATATTGGGTATTCTCCAATAGATTTTAAAGTTGGAGATAAAAAGAATCTTGTAATTAAATTGGAAGAAGATGCAAAAATGATTGATGAAGTGGTTGTGATTGGTTATGGAACAGTAAAAAAAAGGGATTTGACAGGTGCCGTATCATCTATAAAATCTTCAGATATGGATATAGTTGCTTCCTCATCAATATCGTCTGCATTAAAAGCGAAAGCTGCAGGGCTGAGTATTATCCAAAATAGTGCTCAACCCGGGGGAGGACTTGATATTTTAATCCGTGGGGCTGGTTCAGTCAATGCAAGTAACACACCTTTATATATAGTAGATGGGTTTCCAATAGCAACACTCGATCAGCCTGGTAGTGGAAATGAAAGACTAGATGCAGGTACTCAGAGCATTTTAAATTTTGTAAATCCTAACGATATTGCCTCTGTCGAAGTATTAAAAGATGCTTCAGCAACAGCAATTTACGGTGCAAGAGCTGCACATGGTGTTGTCCTGATTACTACTAAAAGAGGTGTTGTTGGACGAACAGTGGTAAGTTATGATGTAACCTATGCTATTCAGAAACATTCGAATATATTTGACGTTTACAATTTAAAAGACTGGATGACAGCAAAGAATAACGCAAGTTGGGACACGTGGATGTGGGAAAACCAAGTAACACCATATGGAAATCGTACGCTCGAATCAGCTATGAGTTCTCCCAAAAACGGAGTAAAATACACTTTGCCATATACTGACAGTCAAATTAACAATTCAGGTATTGGAACTGATTGGGTTGGATTGATTACACGTACTGGGAGCATTGAGCAACATAATGTAAGTGTTCAATGTGGGAGCGATCAAACAAAATTTATGGCGTCATTAAATTATTTTGATAACAAAGGTATCATAAAAAACTCCGAAATGAAACGCTATACAGGCAAGATAAATTTGGATCAAACCATCAATAAATACTTCAAAATGGGAATAAATATGACAGCTAGCCGAATAGACAATGCTAATACTCCATTGGGTGCTGCTCAATGGGAAAAATCAGGTTTATTGCGTGCAGCTGTTCAAATGGGTCCACAAATTCAGGCTATTGATGAAAATGGGAATTATCCCATTAATCCTATGTTGCCAACCCAACCAAATCCTTATTCACTGCTTACAGTACAAGACAACGGATTAATGGATAGATTTCTTGCTAATGCCAATGTAATAGCAGAACCTATAAAAGGCCTTACTTTAAAATTTAATGTTGGAACAGACATAGCCTATCAAAGCCGTAAAACGTATATGCCGAAAACAACCTTATTCGGAGGGCTTTCAGGTGGTCTTGCCACAATTAATCAAAGTTTAAATGAACAGTATTTATTGGAAGGAACAGCCAACTATATTACTAAAATTAATGACAAGCATCAAATTGGAGTATTGTTAGGGGCTTCCACAGAAAGTTTTAAAGCAAATGGACATAATGTGGGTAATAACAATTTTCTGACAGATGGTTTTGCCTGGAATAATCTTAATGCAGGTGAAGGAACAAAAATAGTAGGTTCCTGGGGTAATGAGAATAGTATGATATCATATTTTACACGAATAAACTATACTCTGTTAGATCGATATCTGTTTACAGCCACACTTCGAGCTGATGGAGCCAGTGTTTTTGCAATAAACAATAAATGGGGGTATTTCCCATCGGTTGCAGTGGGTTGGAATATGGTAGACGAATCATTTATGAAATTTGCACGTCCTGCGATTTCGATGTTTAAATTACGTGCAAGTTACGGACAAACAGGTAATTCCAGTATTGGAAGTAATGCTTTTGCGTCCTATTCTGCTTCGCCAGCATGGAATACCGTTGATAATCTACCATTAATTGGTGTATTTCAATCACGACTCGAAAATCCGGATTTAAAATGGGAAACTACAACAGAATTTAATCTCGGATTAGATATAGCGCTGTTCGATGGTAAAGTTTCCGGTTCGTTTGAGTATTACGATCGGGTAATTTCTGACTTATTAAACTATAAACCATTAAATGCTTATCATGATGTTAGTTTTGTCATGGCCAATATTGGTAAAACACAGGGAAAAGGTTTTGAGGCAACCATAAACACAAAAAATATAACACATAAAAACTTTACATGGACTACCGACTTTATTTTTTCTTTATACAGAGACCGTTGGTTAGAAAGAACTAGTGATTGGAAACCAGCTGTTTATGAGAGCCCTAATGACCCTATTCGTTCTATTTATTCTCGTGTTGCAGTAGGAATTTTACAAGTGGGTGATCCCGTTCCTGCAGCTCAACCCGATTTAAAACCAGGACAACTAATTATTAAAGACATTAACGGATATAAACGGGATGAAAATGGAGATCCTGTAGTTGAGAATGGAAGATTCATGCTTTTAGGTAAACCTGATGGAATTATCGATGATGCTGATACAAGACTCATGGGAACAACCGACCCGGGATATATTGCCGGTATTTCCAACCATTTTCGTATAAAAGACTTCGATTTCAGTTTCGACTTTAATGGATTATTCGACAGAGTAATGATGGATCCTACTTATATGGCATATGGATCAACTGCCGATGGAATTTCTCAATACGGGTACAACGGGTTACGTATTTTAGATAAACGTTGGATGCCTGACAAACCTTCAACTATTTATCCAAGTTCTTTCTATGGTTGGTCCAATTATGGTTATGGTGATTGGTTTTATCAAAAAGCCTGGTTTATTCGCTTGCAAAACATCACCTTAGGCTATACTTTACCTGCAATTCCAGCATTAAAAAAAGTACTCTCTAGCTTTCGAGTTTATTTTGATGTAAACAATGTTTTTGTAATTACTCCATACACCGGACTTGATCCTGAAACAGACGCCTATGCAGCTGCCTATCCAAATGCAAGAACATTTACTTTCGGACTCGACGTTAAATTTTAGTCTTATTTTAAAAAACACAAATCAGAATGAAAACAATACTTAAACAGATAGTTATATTTTTGCTTCCACTATTTATAGTGAGTTGTAGCGACCTTACGCCAATAGATTATTCGGAAATTAATCCATCTATTTTCCCCAAAACCGAAGCTGATATAAAAGCTTTGGTTTTATCGTGCTATTATCCATTGAGGGGCAACTGGTGGGATGGCATCAACTCAGATTCGGAAAGAGGTCAGATGTTTGTTAACGACTGCTGTACAGAAGTCCTTGCAGGAAAGTTTGGTGCTCAAAAATTATGTTCAGAGTTATCATTCAATGAAACAAATGCAGAAGTTACTTATTTCTATTATACAAGAGAAGCACCTTATGGTTTTTTTAGTAAAATCAGCCGTTGTACCTTGGTTATGGATGCAATTGAGAATAGTAATTTGAGTCAGGATATTAAGAATAAATACATAGCGGAAGTTCGTTGTGCACGAGGATATTTATCCTATATTTTATTTGACATGTACGGTCCACTGGTAATAGCTCCATTGGAAGTTCTTAAAAACCCGTTGATAGAAGAACCGTTAGCTCGACTGACAAACGAAGAGATGGTTAAATTTATTGAGGATGACTTGACATTTGCAGGAGAATATCTACCGCTACCCAAAGCAACCGAATACGGAAAGTTTAGCAGAGGCTTGGCAAAAACCTTATTAATTCGTCTCTACCTTCACGAAACAGTACTGGATAAGACTTACTATAACAAAGTGGAAACAGTTGCCCGTGAACTTATGGGCTCCGATTATGGATACTCGTTGGTTGAAAATTATCCTTCGCTTTTCGAACTTAGCGGAATGAATAAAAATAATCCGGAATATATTTTTGTAATTCCGTCTTCTCCGGCAGGACCAAACACATCTCAATGGCTTATGATGAGTATGCCTCCTGATTCAGATACTCCAATCAAAGGATGGGGTACCGTTCAAAGTACGTGGTGGTTCTATGATACTTTCGAAACAAATGATACAAGAAAAACTTATCTTATTACGGAATATAAAAGTTCAAATGATAATATATTGATAAATCGGTCAAATCCACGTGCAACAATGGATTTAGGTCCGATACCCCAAAAATATATGATTGATCCAAGTGTTCCCGGTAATGGTGGTTTTAGCAATTTAGATATAGTTCTTTTCCGTTATCCTGAAGTGTTGCTTTCTTTAGCCGAAGCTATTGTTATGAAACCTACCGGCGAAGTAAACACCGAAGCCTTGGAGTTGATGAATCAGGTACGTAGAAGAGCAAAATTACAGAATAAAAAATTGACTGATTTTCCTTCAAAAGAATCATTTATTGATCAATTGCTTACTGAACGAAGTCACGAATTTTGGTGCGAAAGTGGACAGTATAGAGCCGATCTAATACGATTCGATAAATTATACGATCGGGTTATGCTGATAAACAATAATATGGCACCTTATGCCTCAAAATACAAATACCTTTACCCGCTTCCACTTTCAGTAATCGTTGATGGTAAAGGCAAAGTTAAACAAAATCCGGGTTATGCCCAATAAAAAACAACATGAAATCAACTATAATATCATCGGGATTAGCTTTAATCTTATTAATTGGATGTATCACATGTTCGTCAAAACCGATTGAGAAACCCAATGAATCGAAAGTCATTACATATATTTCGGACGATTCAAAATTTCCTAACCCAGAAAGGGGTTTCTACAAGTATACTGCATGCGATTTAGGAACAGGTAACGGCGTATTGAGTGAATCAACATTAAAATCTTATAGGAATAATAACATATCTTTAATTATGAGATATTGCTATCTGAAAAGTTTTAAAAATGCTTCGCTTTCAACTAAAGCATTAACCGATTTCGATAATGACATGGCAACAATCCGCAAATCAGGGGTGAAATGTGTTTTACGATTTGCCTATTCTGAAAGTGAAACCGAACCAGATGCCCCTTTGAACATAATCATTCAGCATTTGGATCAACTTAAGCCATATATAGAAAAAAACGCCGATGTAATTGCTGTTTTACAAGCCGGTTTTATCGGATCATGGGGTGAGTGGTACTATACAACAAATGGATTGAACACGTCTGGAAACAGATATTTGGTTCTGAAAAAATTACTCGAAACATTACCAGTCCGGAGAATGGTACAAGTACGTACGCCGGCTTATAAAACAGAATATTTTCAACGAACCACTCCGCTCAAACAAGATGAAGCTTTCAGCATGCAAAATATAGCTCGTGTAGGTTTTCACAACGATTGTTTCTTAGCAAGCTGGAATGATTACGGAACCTATACCGATGTTACAACAGATAAAGCATATCTTAATAAAGAATGTTTATACGTACCAATAGGTGGAGAAACTTGTCCTCCGGATGGAGTTAGCCCTGCTGACGCTACTAAAGCTCAAAACGATATGCGCTACTTGAGATGGTCGTACTTAAATGAAGATTATTATCATGGCGTAAATGATCAATGGATCATACAAGGAGGTATGGACAATATACTTCGTGAATTAGGTTATCGTTTTCAACTCATTTCAGGAGAATATACTGAAAAGGTTGCTCAAGATAACACTTTCACAGCTCGAATTATATTAAAAAACCTCGGATATGCATCCTTATTTAATCCGAGGTTAGTGGAACTGATTCTTAAAAACACACAATCAAACGAAATATATAAAGTGAAATTGGATGAGGAACCTCGTTTATGGAAACCGTTGGTTGAGAATGAAGTTGTAGCTGCAATAGGAATTCCGAAAGATATGCCTAACGGAGAATATGAACTTTATTTGAATTTGCCGGATCCGGAAGAAACATTGTACGCAAATCCTGACTATTCGATACGTCTTGCTAATAAAGACGTTTGGGAAGAAACCACCGGATACAATAAATTAGGTGTCAAAGTTCAAGTTGCACCCGAGAATAATACCACTATTTATTCGGGAAATTTGACATTTGCGAAATAGATTTTGAATATCGAGATATTGCAATTTAAATAAAATTAATCATTAAATTTAAAAAAACAACTACAATGAAAAAACAACTATTCTTTACCGTTTTGCTAATGTTAGTATCATTACAATTAAATTCACAAACTATTGTGGTGGATGGAGCCAAAGCCGATTGGGCAAATGTACCTATTTTAACTGAACCAGGAGTATTTCCTTATGGGAAAGTCTATGTATCAACCGATTCTGTATATTACATGATGGAAACCCAAGATGTGGCAGATAAACATTTCGATTATACATTAGCAGATTTCATGCAAGCTTATATCGATGCCGACAGAAGTACTTCTACCGGACATGTAAGTGGTTGGTTTTACACCGCTGCCGGAATAGATTATATCACAAGTAATGTTATTAGTTATTTCAATAAAACCGGTACTCAACAGGATTGGAATTTCCCCTGGAATTGGGTTCCAATTGATCTGGTTGGAAATAATGTTATAGGCGAAGCCGGTTTTTTAAAATCAAAATTGCTAACTGTTCCCGGACAGCCGGTTGCTTCACAAATTCCACTGGTAACAAATTTTGGCTTAGGATTTACATTTAAAGTCGGTGGTCAGGCTGAAAACTATACCCAACCGAATGATTGGAATTTCTCAAATAGAAATCTATACTCGGTGAAACCAAGAACCGTTACTTCTGTTGAAACTACGGCCGAATTACTTTCAGGAAATGCATATTACCATCCTTTTATGAATGATCTGAATATTAATCAATATCTTGATTTTCAATCGGCATTATGGTCTGCTCAAAATCCATTACACTGGGCAAGTTGGGCGATTGATTTAAAAAAATCAACGAAATTTGATGTGAAATTCACATGCAAATGCGATGATGGAGGAAAAATTCAATTTTGCTTGGTTGATATGGCCACAAATCAAGTTGTTAAAACATTTCCCGAAATATGGTATACGGTTAGTGCAAGTAATTTTATCGAAGAGAGTTTAGGTCAATTAGACTTGACGGACGTTCCGGTTGGTAAATATATGCTGAAAATGAACAACAATACTATATGGGCAGCTAATTTAAAAGTTCAGAAACTTACTGTCAGCGAATCATCGTCAACCGGTTTGATACAAACTCCTATAAACAACATTCTCATACGAACAGGAGCAAATCTTCTTTCAGTACAATCGAATAAGCTTTGTGATATTGCTGTTTATACTCCATCGGGTGCTCAAGTCACCAGTTTAAAAGGGATAACTAATTCCAACATCAACTTACACACAGGTACATATTTAGTATTAGTAACGGTTGAGGGGAAAAAATATTCACAAAAAGTAATGATAAAATAATATCACTGACTTCATTTTTAATGTCAGTAACTTTTTTATGTCAATTTCACAATTTTGAATTTAAGAGATAAATTTTACATTCAATAATAAATTATTAAATTTCCATAATCTCAAAAAATAATTCTTATGAAAAAAAACTTTAAGTATTTAGCATTCGCTTTATTAATGACTTTTCTTGCTGTTTTTACAGCATGTAAAACCGACCCACCTGTCGACCCCAATGCGGGGAAAGCTAAAATCGAGAATTTAAAAGTTTCTCCTGATAGTAATTTAAAATACGGGGATGTAGTAACTCTATCCGGAGATATTTCTGATGACAACGGATTGCGTACTTATACAATTAATATGAGCAATGCAAGCGGTACTATTTTTGAAGTAACAAAAATGTTGACCGGCAAAACATTTTCAATGAATGAAGCACTTACCATTCCTCTGCCAAAAAATGCAACAGCGGGTGACATGACTCTTAGCGTAACAGTGAAAAATGCTGCAGATGCGCTAATTACAAAAGATATAGTTATTAAAAATCTAGGTTTACCCGTTTTTGATCAATTATATATTATCATTAACAACACGGCTTACCCCATGAAGAAAAACGGGACAGTCTTCGAAGTTTCAGATTTTTTCCCAATTAATGCTGTTGGTAAGATATACACTAATACCGACAAATCGGGAATGGCATGGGGACTTGAAGGAACAACTATACAATCAATGGGTAGTAGTGATATCACTTTTGGAAAAGCAACTGAAGAATATTTCAAAATTTCATTTAATCCGATAAGTTTTGAATTAACATTAGGTGCAATTCAAACGTGGAATCCTATGGCAGAAAGTCTTTATATTTTAGGTAATATTTCCGGACATTGGGCAGATGGAGAAATAGATACCGAAAAAGCCAAAATGAAAATGAGCGGATTCACAATCGGAACTCAAAAAATGTGGACATGGACTGCTCCTAATACGGGTACCGGTGATCCTGCAGATGATATGTGGGGAAATATCGTAGCCGGAACATTTCGTTTCAAAAAGGCCGGTTTAGAACAATATATTGTTTATAGTGGTGGACAAATTGTTACAGGTGCCGACAACATACCAGCCAGTTTTGTTATTTCCGCTGGTGGCGCCTATACAATTAAAGTATTTAGTACCGATGGGACAACTTTTAGCAAAGTGAGATTAACCGATGGAACAAAAACTCTCGAGTACACCAATCAAGGAATATTTATCAATGGAGTTCTTGTTGTTTCTACAATGACATTTGCGAGCAACACTTTAAATATTGTTCCCGGTAAATATTACGAGTATGATGGTACAATGACATTAAGCAAAGATCAAGTTATTAGTGCGCAAGGTGTTAATTTGACTACCGCATTTTGTGATCCGGACGTATTTAGTGGAAAAGGCAATGCAAACTGGACAGTTATACAAGCGTCAGGGCAATATTACGTTCATATTGATGCATATTCCGGAAATATTTATGTAAGGAAAGAAAGCGGTTACCCGGATGTTATTTATATGGATGGTTGGTGCTGGGGTAAATACGAAGCTGACTCTCATAATTGGAATCAATCAACTATGATGACCTTATACAAAAAAGGCACTACTAACGTATATGAGGCTACCTTATATATACTTCCTTGGGGAGGTGATGTCGCTTTCTTTGCAGCTCCAGTAACAAACGCAGATATGTCTAAAATGGAGATTTATTCAAAATATTTTGATGGGGTTACAATGTCTGGAAATGGGCTTTTATTACCAGTACCCGCAGCATCCGCTTTTTATAAGGTGTCTGTTGATTTAAAAGACGGATTCACTTTCGATAAAGCAAATATGGATGGTACGAATTATACTATTGTTCCTACAAACAATAAAAAATTCACAGTCACTTTCACAGCTTTATAATTACTATAATGATTAAAAAAGATAACAACAGGGTGAAATTACTCTGTTGTTATCTATTTTTTACCTTAAAATATGCTTAAAAATCAAACAGTAAATGAAGAAAATTTTACTTTTCATAATAGTAAGTTTTAGTTTAACAACAACAAATGCACAGTTAGAAAAAATAATACCAATGGAGTTGGGCGAAAAGTGGTATGGTGCAGCTGTAAACGAGGGAGATAAAATACCTTTTTCTGAAGGTTATTCAATCAACCTGAATGGTGACACAAAGACAAATCAAGCGGCTCCATTAATTCTATCAACCAAAGGAAGATATATTTGGAGTAATTCTCCGTTTGCATTTTTGATTAAAAACAATGAAATCATTCTGTCTGATTATTCTGATAGCATTTATATAGAATCGTGCGGACGAAATTTAAAAGATGCTTATATGACAGCATCTAAAAGATTCTTTCCTGCTTCAGGCAAACTCCCGGATTCTCTTCTTTTTAAAAGTCCCCAATATAATACATGGATTGAACTTATTTACAATCAGAATCAAAAAGATATTTTAAAATATGCCCATGATATTATTAATAATGGATTTCCTCCGGGTGTATTGATGATTGATGATAACTGGGCACCTTATTACGGAAAGTTTGAGTTTCGAAAAGATCGATTCCCCGATGCAAAAGCAATGGTGGATGAGCTTAAAAGTCTTGGTTTCAAAGTTATGTTGTGGGTCTCCCCGTTTATAAGTCCTGATACAGAGGAATCGAGAGAATTGTTGAAGGAAAAACTTGTCCTCATGAATAACGAGGGGAATATAAACAGGACTTGGGCAGAAACAAAAACTCCTGCATTGATTAACTGGTGGAATGGATATAGTTTTGTCCTGGATTTTTCAAATCCGAATGCTGTAATATGGTACAAAAATCAATTGCAGAAAATGACAGTAGAATACGGATTGGATGGATTCAAATTTGATGCCGGAGATCCTGAGTTTTATCCAAACAACAGAATAGCCTATAAAAATATTTCGGCAAATGATCATACTGAACTTTGGGGATTATTCGGATTGGAGTATCCATTAAATGAATATCGTGCTATGTGGAAACGAGGAAATGAACCTTTGGTAGAAAGACTCCGGGATAAATTTCATACATGGTCCGATCTTAAAAAACTGATTCCACACATCACCACTGCTGCTTTGTTGGGTTATTCTTTTTCGTGCCCTGATATGATTGGTGGAGGCGACTATTCTTCATTTGTTTCAGGTAGTAAATTAGATCAGGATTTGATCGTACGTTCTGCCCAGTGTCAGGCATTAATGCCAATGATGCAATTTTCTGTAGCACCCTGGCGGGTATTGGATACAGAACATTTAGAGGCCGTAAAAAAAGCAGTAAAGGTCAGACAATCTTTTGTTCCTCTGATTATGAGATTGGCAAAAATAAGTGCAAAAACCGGTGAACCGATAGTTAGTAATATGGAGTATTCATTTCCGAATCAAGGGTTTGAAACGTGTAAAGACCAGTTTATGTTGGGTGAAAATTTTATGGTTGCACCAATGCTAGAAAAGGGATTTAAAAGGAATGTTGTTTTCCCAAAAGGTAAATGGAAGACTAACAAAGGTTTAATTATTAAGGGACCTATTGCCAAGCAATTTGATGTTTTATTAGATGAATTGCTTTGGTTCGAAAAAATAAAATAACATAGACAAAAGAAACTAAACAAATAACACACTAATTAATAATTAAATAAAATGAGATATTCCTTCATCGCCGTTTCCCTTTTTCTGTTTTTAAATAGTGTATTTTCACAGGCAATTTATACTGGTAAAACCATTGGCCCGGCAGAAGCAAAGGTTAATAATAACTCTGTTGAGATAAAAAATAACTGTTTGACTGCAAATTGGACTCTTATCGATCATGTAATCCATTTTCAAAAAATCTCAAATAAGGAAACCGGCCAGAAAATTGATTTTAATTCTTCACCATTTTTCTATTTAGAACTTGAGAATGGAGAACTATTAACGTCGAATGACTTTAAATGTTTAAATAATCCTGTTGTAATCCCTATAAAAGGATTGAAAAACAAAGTAAAAAAAGCTGACCAACTTGATGGAAAAAGTATAAATGCCGAACTCTTAAATGAGAAATCTGGATTAAAAATTTTTTGGGAGGTTTCAATAAAAGATGGATCGAATTATTTTACGCAAAAATTCACGTTAAGCCCAAAAGACTCCATCCGGATAAAAAAAATAGTTCTAATTGAAACACCAAAGTCCACTGGGATGAATATCAACGGTATCGTGGCCGGATCTCCAGTTTCCGGAAATAACTTCTTTTGTGCATTAGAGCATCCTATGAGTCAGGCTGATACAATCGGACTAACAGTGAAATTATTTATTAAACGGTATGAAAAAATCACCAAATCAGCTTCGTTAGTTTTATCTATAGTTTGGGGCGTTTCTCCAAAAAATCAACTACGCAGGAGCTATTTATATTATCTGGAAAGAGAACGTGCTGTGCCATATCATCAGCAATTGCATTATAATTCATGGTTTGATATTTCCTGGATAGATAGAAAGTTAGACGAAGCGTCTTGTCTGGATAGAATTCACACATTTGGCGATAGTCTGATCCAAAAAAGAAAAATTCATATGAATGCTTTTCTTTTTGATGACGGATGGGATAATAATCAGACACTCTGGCAATTTAACGCCGGATTCCCAAATGGCTTTAAGGTCTTATCTAAAATCACTAAAGAATATGGCGCTGGATTAGGGGTCTGGATTTCGCCATGGGGAGGATATGATGAGGCTAAAAAACAACGACTTATTTATGGAAAAAAACAAATTCCACCTTTTGAAACCAACGACAATGGGTTTACATTGAGTGGGAGTAATTACTACAAGCGCTTTGTTGATGTGGTTTCAAATTTTGTAAAAGACCAAGGAGTTTCTATGTTTAAATTTGACGGAGTGGGCATGGGAAATAATACAGAAGGGGCAAATGTAAGTTATGAAAAAGATATTAATGCTTTATTGAAATTAATTCCGAATTTAAGAGAGATTAAACCTGACTTATATTTTAGTCTGACTGTAGGTACATGGCCATCACCCTATTGGTTGTTTTATGGAGATGCTATCTGGAGAAATGGTGAAGATACAGGATTAGCCGGAGTAGGCTCCAAAAGACAGCAGTGGATCACTTTTCGCGATGCTGAAACCTATAATAATATTGCGAAAAGAGGAGCATTATATCCATTAAACTCATTAATGTATCATGGTATTTGTATTTCTGATAATGGAACTCCCGGAACACTTGAAATGTCGGACAAATCCATCGAGGATGAAATATGGTCATTTTTTGCAACAGGTACAAGTTTACAAGAAATGTATATTAACCCGCATAAACTCAATAAAGCCAACTGGGATTGTTTAGCAAAAGCAATACTTTGGGCAAAAAAGAACGAAAACATCATGGTAGATACGCATTGGATTGGTGGATCACCCTCTGATCTTCAGGTATATGGTTTTGCCTCATGGTCGCCTCAAAAAGCCATTTTAAGTCTGAGAAACCCATCCTCTGAGAAAAAAATTTTCAATGTGAATGTCAACGATGTTTTTGACTTGCCTGAAAAAACCGGCAATGAATATAAATTCTTAGATGTAAGGGCTGAAAATAGTTCACGAACGGCATTTCAAGCTTCATCTTTTAAAATAACAATGGAACCATTTGAAGTTAAAGTTTATGAAGCTTATCCGGTAAAATAATTTTCCGATATCAAACAAAAATTATAATAAAAATGACTGATTTTATAAAAAATTTGGATGTATTCCATATTAAAAATTCAACCTTGTTGTCAAATGAAAGGGTTATTTCTGTTGATGCACTCAGAGGATTTGATATGTTTTGGATATTTGGTGGTGAAGGTATATTTATGGGACTCGATAAAGTCTTTCACAATAAAATCACCGGATTCATTAATGAACAATTAAATCATGTCGAATGGTTTGGTTTTCATTTTTATGATATCATCATGCCGCTTTTTCTTTTTATGGTAGGAATTTCGATGGTGTATTCTTATCGCAAACGATTGAGCAATGATAAATCAGAAATTTCTTTATGGAAACATACGATAAAGCGATTTTTCATTCTTTGGTTTTTGGGCTTGATTGTTCAGGGAAATTTACTCACGTATGACATTACCAAGTTTCATTTGTATGCCAATACACTACAGGCAATTGCTGCCGGGTATTTAATTGCTACACTCATAATTCTTTATTTGCCTGTATTGCATCAGATTACTGCTACGATTGGATTAATGCTTTTGTATTGGGCTATCATGGCTTTGATACCAATAGGCGGAAGTACAATTGGTGCATATACACCCAATGGCAATGTAGCCCAGTTTGTTGATGCCTTTATTTTAGGACGGTTTGATGACGGTCTGGATTATACCTGGATTGTTTCGAGTCTTAACTTTGGAGCCACCACCATGTTAGGCGTTTTTTGTGGTTATATATTACAATCAACTGCAAATAAATACGTGAAGTTCAGAAACTTCATCATTTTTGGAGTTACTCTTATCATTCTTGCCCTTATCTGGAACATCTGGCATCCAATAATTAAAAAATTATGGACAAGTTCATTTGTTCTGTTCTCTGGTGGTATCTGTACATTACTTTTAGGGGCTTTTTATCTGGTAATAGATATTTGGAATGTTAGAAAAGGAACTAAATGGATGATTATAATAGGTTCGAACGCAATATTTGCATATGTAATTTCACATGTTTTTGGAGATCAGTTAAGGGCAACCGCCAATATATTCATAAATGGATTGATACCGTACATCGGAAATTGGTTCGACACATTAAGTTACATAGGAGGTGTTTTAATCTTATTTGCTGTTTTGAAGTATATGTATAAAAATAAAATCTATATAAAAATCTAACACACTCATTATAACACTTTTATTTATAAGGCTTTTAAATTAAAATTCATGGAACAGTTCGTAAAAATAATAACTAATTTTCAGGTATCTGGAGTTGTGAATGATGTCAAATCATTTGGAGAAGGAATGATTAATTCTACTTATCTTGTTACGATGAAAGATACTGCTAAACAGTATGTGTTACAAAAAATCAATCATCAAATATTTAAAGATGTTGACTTGCTGCAAAACAACATAAAACGCATAACAGATCACATTCGCCAAAAATTGACAGAAGCAGGAGAAACTGATATTGATAGAAAAACCATTTCATTAATCCCAACTAATGAAGGTAAATTATATCATTTTGATGGCAAAAATTATTGGAGAATGATGGTTTTAATTCCTGATTCATACACTTTTGAAGCAGTAACACCAGAATATTCATATTATGCCGGAAAAGCATTTGGAAAATTCCAATCAATGTTGACCGATCTACCGGGTGAACCTTTGGGCGAAACCATACCTAATTTTCATAATATGGAATTTCGGTTAATGCAATTTCGTGAAGCTGTATTATCTGATGCAGCCGGACGATTGAGTGAAGTCTCAACCCTGGTAGATGAAGTAGAAAAGCGTGCTGAAGAAATGTGTCAGTGTGAACGCCTGTACAGAGAAGGAAAATTACCCAAACGAATCAATCATTGCGATACAAAAGTGAATAATGTGCTTTTTGATGCAGATGGAAAAGTATTGTGTGTAATTGATTTGGACACAGCTATGCCCGGTTTTGTAATGTCAGATTTTGGAGATTTTATGCGCACGGCAGGTAATACCGGAAAAGAAGACGATATTAATCTGGAAAACGTAACATTTAATATGGAGATTTTCAGATCGTACACCAAAGGATATTTGGAATCTGCAAGTGCTTTTCTTACCAAACTTGAAATTAATTTGTTGCCTTTTGGCGCAAGATTATTGACATACATGCAATTAACACGATTTCTGGCTGATTATTTAAACGGTGATACTTATTATAAAATAAACAACCCTTTACACAATTTGCAACGTTCAAAAGCTCAATTTAAATTATTGGTAAGTATTGAACATAACTATCCGGAAATGCAGGCATTTATTGCTACAAATATTTGATTTTATTTAATCGATAATAAAAATAAAAAATAAACAATCTTCATACAAAGGAAACACCTTATTGATTCCATTACTCATAGTTGGTGTATTATTTTTCGTGATTGGATTTGGTGTAGGAATAAGTGGATTCCTAACTCCTTTTCTGAAAGATGCACTACACCTTACAATTACTCAATCTTATTTGGTTACAGCAGCAATTTTCTCTGCATTTGTTGTTTTTGAGACTCCTGCTGGTTGGGTAATTAAAAAGGTTGGCTACAAAAGAAGTATTATTTTCTCTCTGTTGACTATGGCTGTTGGTATAGTTTTGTTTGTACCATCGGCTATAAAATGATTTTTCCGACATCACTAGAAGGATCATGCTCAGGGGAATGGATGATATTAAAAAATCGGCTCGCGTGGCAGCCATCGAAGCTACTGCTTCAGGGTTGAACCGGACTTTTGCTCCAACATGCTGGCACAGATAGTTCCACATTTTAAGTACCTTGATTTACCGGATATGGGCAGAGAGAATTTGTGGTTTTTATAAGAAGATCAAAGAACAAAGACAAAAGAGTAATGACAAAACCGGCAGTTTGAGAAATCAGACTGCTTTTTTTATGGTGTTATGGGTGCGGACAATAGCGGACAACACGGACAATTTTAAAGACCAAACACCGGACAAAATATTTTGGCACAAATAATAGCGGACAATACGGACATTTTTCTCATTGGCAAACTTGTTGTAAAAACCTATTACGTAGGGCGCTACAGGTTTAATGAAAATCTGCAAACTAATGATCAACAGTAAGCGGACAGAAGTTAAAGAACGATTTGAAAGAGAAATGATCGATCAACAGGACTCAGGTAAAATCAGATTGCACAAATTTATTTATTAACCCATTAAAAACATACGACAATGGGAAAACTAAATATTGGGATTTTAGGTGGGTTCTCCGGAACCGTTGGAACTGTAATAGGTTCAAGTAATCGTAAAGGCGAGGATATTATCCGCGTCAAATCAAAAAAACCACGTAAGTCAAGCACTGAAGGACAAATCAATCAACGTACTAAATTTAGTTTAGTAACTGTGTTTTTGCAGGCATTAAACTTTCTGTTGAAAATCGGTTTTAAAAAAGTGGCTGGTGATTTGATGTCACCCTACAATTATGCCTGTCAATTCGCATTGAAAAATGCTATAACCGGTGAAGCACCAAATTTTGAAATTGATTACAGCAAGTTGCTTATCAGCGATGGTGTTTTAAGTCAGGCAAAAGCGGCAAGTGCAGAGCTAACTGAAGGAAATGTAAATTACCGGTGGGAAGACAACAGTGAAAATAGTCTTGGTGAATCGACTGACAAAGCCATGATGTTAGTTTACAATGCTAACAATCACGAGCTGAGTTATTCAACAGAACAAGCAACCCGACTGTCTGCAAGTGGCATTGTGCCGCTTCCAAATGGAACTGCGGGGGATAAGTTGGTAGTGTATCTTTTCTTTCAATCGGCAAGTGACCCGACATTGGTTTCAACAAGTCAGTATTTGGGCAGTGTTACAATGATTTGATTGTGTATTAAAATTGAAAAGCCTCCGGTAATATCGGGGGCTTTTTAATCAAACAATCAATCAACCAACTCTCTGTTACTTACAATTATCAGGGCATTAAAATAACATCTAACCAAATTCAACTAACCAGCTAGGGTCTCCGGTAGAATTTTTAAATAAATAATTTCTTAAAAAGTAATTGGAGTAATAGTTTGTCGTATTTTGGAACACACAGGTTCATATAATCTTCGTTTGAAAATACGACAAGCTTTAAATATCACTACTTACAATGTAATTTTTAGCAACAAGGTTACTTTGATATGCCCAAAAATGCGTATTTTTGTAAGCTGATAGACAATAGAAAGCACTTTTTAAAGTTTTAAGGTTGAGATTGACATGTCATATTTTCATTGTTTGAAAATCAGAATTTGAAGTTTCAGCATCTTAAATAACCAAGTTTACTTTTATGTTCACTTTTTCAAAACGAAATCATTTGAAAAATCTCTCCAAACATACCGTCCTGCTAATTATTCTGATATCACTTATCAGCGGATGTTCCACGAAAAAAAATACGTGGGCATCCAGAACATATCAAGCTGTCAATACCCGTTTTAATGTGTATTTCAATGGTTATATAAGTTACAACGAAGGACTTAGAAACATTCAGAAAGCTAACCGTGAAGATTATTCCTCTGTTATTCCGATGTATCCGATTAGCCATCATTCAAATGCCTCTGCAGCAACATCAAATATGGATTTAACTATTGAAAAGTGTCGAAAAGCAATTAAATTACACTCTATAAAATTGAAGCCGCAAAAAGATTATAAAAAGGCGAATTTACCTGAATATATGCTTTTTTACAATCAACAGGAATTTAATCCGGCACTTATTGACGCATGGTTATTGTTGGCAAAAGCTGAATTTCATAAAGGTGATTTTCTGGGTTCTGTGGGTACTTTTTCGTACATAATTCGTCATTACGCAAATGATAAAAATGTGGAGGCAACCTGTCAACTTTGGATTACGCGCGCTTATGCCGAAATGGGTTGGATTTATGAAGCCGAACAAATGTTGTCCAAAATTGTACAAGATAATTTAAAACGCTCAAATATAGGACTTTTTGCATCCGTTAATGCGGATTTATTATTAAAAAAACATCAATATAAAGAAGCAATTCCTTTTTTGGAACTGGCAATTTCGAAAGAAACTGATAAGATTTTGCAACAACGCTTTGGATATTTGTTGGCTCAGTTATTTCAAATAACTAAAGATGACAAAGCAGCATACATGGCTTATAGTAAGGTGATTAAATCAAATCCGCCGTACGAAATGGATTTTAATGCCAGAATAAGTCGTGCACAATTAGATCAGGGGAATATATCGAACATTCGAAAGGAACTTTTGGGAATGCTGAAGAACCGAAATAATAAAGATTATCTGGATCAATTATACTATGCTCTTGGTAATACTTATTTATATCATGCCGACACGCTGAAAGCAATTCAAAATTATAAACTTTCGGCTGATAAAAGCACCCGTAAAGGGATTGATAAAGCAGTAACCTTGATTACATTAGGCGATATTTATTATACAAAACGTAATTATGTATTGGCGCAACCCTGTTATGAAGAAGCAGGTAAAATTATAACAAACGAACATGATGATTATGCGCGAGTCACCAAACGTGGTGAAATGCTAAGCGAATTAGTAACTCAAAATGACATTGTCGTGTTGCAAGACAGTTTGCAACGATTGTCTGCTTTGTCCGAAACTGAGCGTTTGGAAGTAGTTAACAAAATAATCGAAAAACTAATTGCCGACGAAAAAGCTGCATCCGATAAAGCGTTGAAAGATAAACAACTGGCAAATTCAACTAATTTTGATGCTAATTTTGCCGGTTTAACTCCAATAGGTGGAAATTTGGGAGCTCCTGGTGATTGGTATTTCTATAATATTGATGTAATGCGGAATGGTGAATCAGAGTTTTTAAAAAAATGGGGGAAACGCAAACTTGAAGATAACTGGCGGAGAACAAATAAAGCAACTTCACTTTTTTCGGATGATAATAATATCACAAAACCCGCAATGAATGAATCAGCCGATACAATTTCAACATCGAAAGTTGTAATGGATAATAAGAAGCCGGAGTTTTATCTAAGACAAATACCGATAACGGCAGATCAAATTGCTAAATCTACAGCCGAAATTGCAACTGCATTGTTTGCCATGGGACAAATTTATAAAGATAAGATTGAAGATATTCCAATGTCAATCACCACGTTCAAAGAATTTATTCGTCGATTTCCGACAGATGAACGGGTTGCGGATGCTTATTTTTACATCTATTTAATGCAAACAGAAAGAGGAAATCAGACTGAAGCCAATTTCTATCGAACAAAATTGATAAATGAATTTCCGAACACAAAATATCAGAAAATTCTTTCGCAACCCGATTATACAGAGCGACTTGAACGCATGTATCTCGAACAAGATTCAATTTATAATCTGACTTACAAGGCATATAACGAAAGTGATTTTAGTACGGTTTTCAAACAGGTGGCTTATATCAAACAGAATTATCCATTGTCCACATTGATGCCTAAATTTTTGTTTTTGAATGCTTTAAGTATTGGAAAGAAAGAAACTCCGGAATTGTTTAAAGCGGCATTGACTGATTTGATTACAAATTATCCTCAAAGCGATGTGAGTGCGATGGCAAAAGATATGCTGGCATTAATAAAGCAAGGACAAGAAACCAAAACCGGAACTTCGAGCGGTTCTTTGTTAACCCGAAGGGATGAAAACACAAAAATAGAGATTAACGAAATTTCGCCTCAACAATTCTCTGCCGAAAAACAGACAAAACATAGATTATTATTGATAAATTCATTAAATAAGGAAAAAATAAATAAGTTGCTTTACAATATCGCTTCTTTTAATTTTTCGAGATTCATGATTAAGGATTTTGATTTAGTAATATCAAAACTTGATAGCGTTCACAACGTTTTATCAGTAACCAATTTTGAATCGTATGATGAAGCCTCGTGGTATGTGAATTCACTTAATTCCGATGCTCTTTTGACTGAAATGTTGACTGATTATCAGGTTCAGATGGTTATTATTTCAGAAGATAACTATGCATTGTTAAGAACCACTTTTAGTTTAAATGATTATTTAGCATTTCAATTAAATCCACCGATAAAGAAACAAAATATACAAATTGCTGAAAATAAAATAAATATAAAACAAGTAGAGGCTTCAGTTGTTAGAAGTAATACAATTAAAAATTTTCCGGATAATACTGCAAGAGTAGAAAAGACAAAAACTGAGAAACCGGTTGAAGTTGCGTTAAATAAAACAGAAGAGAAACTTCCAATTAAGACTGCTGAAGAACCCCAGATGAAAGGAACGGTCAGGTCAAGATTGAAACCAGCTGAAATGGTGATCAACACAAAAGATCTGCCGAAACAAGAGACAGCAATACCGGCTCCAACTACTGTTGTACAACCAAAACAGGAACCCGAACTGCCTTTGTTTAAAGGATTATTCGCTTACAAAGCCAATGAACCGCATTTTATTGCCATTTATGTTGTTTCGGGAACCATTGATTTTGTAAAAACAAAAGCTGCATTTGATGCGTATAACGCAAAAAATTACGGAATTATGAATTTGAAAGTTTCATTAGAAACAGTAGATAGATTACAAGTTATTATTATCGGTAGTTTGAGTGACGCTCAGGTTGCAAAATCTTATTTGCTACGAATGGTGAAGGAGAAAAGTTTATTTGAAGGGTTGAAAGGTTCAACTTACAGAAATTTGCTTGGTTCTAAAAAGAATCTGAATATCGTAATAGCACAAAATGCACTTAATCAGTATTTTGAATTTATGCAAGAATACTATTTGAAATAAATATCGATAAAACCACCTACAAAATAATTATCCGAAATGAAAAAAGATCGCATACTTTGGACCGACGACGAAATGGATTTGTTACGTCCGTATATTCTTTTTTTGGAAGAAAAAGGATATGAAGTAGTTACCGCCACAAACGGAAAAGACGCCGTGGAACTTTGTCAAAAAGAAACGTTTGATATAATTTTTTTGGATGAAAATATGCCCGGTTTAAGTGGATTGGAAACTTTGGCTTTAATAAAAGAAATTGATCAAAACGTGCCAATGGTGATGATTACCAAAAGCGAAGAAGAAAATATCATGAATATGGCAATTGGCAGTAAAATAGCCGATTATCTGACAAAACCCGTCAATCCAAGTCAGATTTTGCTTACAATCAAAAAGAATATTCATCAAAAAGAAATAGTCACAGAACATACTACATCAACTTATCAATCGGAATTTGGCAGAATTGGGATGCAAATCAACGATTCACTAACCTTTGAAAATTGGGTTGAAGTATATAAGAAGCTTGTTTATTGGGAGTTGGAGTTGACTGAAACAGATAATGGGATGGACGAAATGCTTAAAATGCAAAAAACGGAAGCCAACTCTACTTTTACTAAATTTATTCGGAAAAACTATTTAGATTGGTTTGAACATCCTGAACACAGGCCTTTAATGAGTCCTGATTTGTTCAAAACTAAAGTTTTTCCGCTACTCGACAAAGGTGAAAAGGTATTTTTTGTTTTAGTTGATAATTTCCGTTACGATCAATGGAAATTAATTCGGGAATTATTGAGTGAATTTTATCAATTCAATGAAGAAGAATTGTATTGCAGTATGTTGCCAACGGCTACTCAATATGCCCGAAATGCTATTTTCTCAGGACTTCTACCGTTACAAATCCAGCAAATGTTTCCCGACCTTTGGGTGGAAGAAGAGGACGAAGATGGTAAGAACCTCAACGAAAAGGATTTGTTGCAAACCATGTTTCAACGGTACAGGAAGAATTATACGTTTTCATATCATAAAATCAATGATTCCAGCTCTTGCGAACGTTTAATTGATCAATTGCCGCGAATTGATGGTAATCAGTTGAATGTTTGCGTGTTGAATTTTATTGATATGCTATCGCATGCCCGAACTGAATCAAAAATGATGCGTGAGTTGGCAAATGATGCTGAAGCATATCGATCATTGACACTTTCGTGGTTTAAACATTCTCCCACGTATGAACTTTTCAAAGCCATCGCACAAAAAGGATACAAAGTTATTTTTACTACCGACCACGGAACCATTCAGGTAGAAAATGCAATAAAAGTGGTTGGAGATCGGAATACGAATGTAAATTTGCGCTACAAAGTTGGCAAGAATTTAAGTTATAATAAAAAGGAAGTTTTTGAAATCACCCAACCCGCGAAAGTTGGTTTACCCAGCCCGAATGTCAGTTCGACCTATATCTTTGCCTTTAACGACAACTTTTTTGCATACCCCAACAATTACAATCATTATGTAAGCTATTATAAAAACACGTTCCAACACGGAGGAATTTCATTGGAAGAAATGCTGATACCGTTAATTGTAATGCAACCGAAATAAAAAATGAAAACCTATACAAACGTTAAAGATCTCGGAAACTTGCAGGAAGCGGTAAAAGAGGCATTGGAAATAAAAAAAACCCGTTACGCTTATAAACATATAGGCGAGAATAAAACCTTGCTTATGGTGTTTTTTAATTCCAGTTTACGTACCCGTTTGAGCACGCAAAAAGCCGGAATGAATCTGGGAATGAATACTATGGTGCTTGATATCAATCAAGGTGCATGGAAACTTGAAACTGAACGTGGTGTGATCATGGATGGCGAAAAACCTGAACATATTCTGGAAGCTATTCCGGTGATGGGCTGCTATTGTGATGTGATTGGAGTTCGGGCTTTTGCTCAGTTCGAAAACAAAGAATTCGATTATCAGGAAACCATTCTCAACCAGTTTATTCAATATTCGGGGAAACCTGTTTTCAGTATGGAAGCGGCTACTGGTCATCCGTTGCAGGCTTTTGCCGATTTAATTACCATTGAAGAATATAAAAAAAGAGCACATCCAAAAGTAGTTCTTACATGGGCACCTCATCCTAAAGCCTTGCCACAAGCTGTTCCAAACTCATTCTCCGATTTTATGAACGAAGCCGATGTCGATTTTGTCATTACACATCCTGCAGGTTATGAGTTGGCTCCTCAATTTGTACGTAGTGCGAGAGTTGAATATGACCAAATGAAAGCGTTTGAAGGAGCTGATTTTATTTATGCCAAAAACTGGGCAGCTTATCAGGATCCGAATTACGGAAAGATTCTGAGCTCAGATCGCAACTGGACTGTCAGCAGCCGACAAATGGAAGTAACTAACAATGCTTATTTTATGCATTGCTTACCGGTTCGCCGCAATATGATTGTGACTGACGAAGTGATTGAAAGTCCACAATCTATCGTGATTCCGGAAGCTGCTAACCGCGAAATATCGGCTCAAGTAGTTATTAAACGAATGTTAGAGAACCCCTAAATCCCCTAAAGGGGACTTTTAGGAAGTGAGAATCAAAATTAATTATATAAAACTAACTTAACTCCCCTTTAGGGGATGGGGGTCATTATGAATTTAGAAGGAGTTATCGCATCCATTCGGAACGTACCCGATTTCCCGAAACCGGGAATTATGTTCAAAGATATCACCACGGCGATGAAAGATGCCGAAGTGCTTAGATATATTACAGACAGCTTGTATGATTATTACAAAGACAAAGGAATTACCAAAGTTGTTGGAGTAGAAAGTCGCGGATTTGTTTTGGGTAGTATTTTGGCATATAAACTTGGTGCCGGATTCGTTCTGCTTCGAAAACCAGGCAAATTACCTGCAGAAACTTACAAAGTAGATTATAAATTGGAATATGGAACTGATTCACTTGAAATTCACAAAGATTCTATTGATGACAATGATATTGTTCTATTGCATGATGACTTGCTGGCAACTGGTGGAAGCGCCAATGCAGCATTGAAATTGTTAAGTAAATTTTCGAACAATTCAGTTTATGTGAGTTTCCTGATTGAACTGACTTTTTTAAATGGTCGGTCACGTTTACAGGGAGCTAAAGATGTACATTCATTGATTCAATTCTAATTTTATAACCAATCCTACAATTAGTGATTCTTTAGTCACTTAGTGCTTCGGTAAAAGATGGAAAAACTTACGCTTATTAAAGTTGGTGGAAAAATTGTAGAAGAGCCACAAAGCCTGAAACAGTTATTAGCTGATTTTTCAAAAATAGAAGGTTATAAAGTGCTGGTACATGGTGGCGGTCGATTGGCTACAGCTATAGCAGCTAAGCTTGGCATTGAAAGCAAAATGGTAAAAGGACGACGTATTACCGATGAAGAAATGCTGAAAGTTGTAACGATGGTTTATGGTGGCTTGGTGAACAAACAAATCGTCGCCGGACTGCAAGCTATCGGTGTCAATGCGTTAGGTTTGACCGGAGCTGACATGAATTATATGCGATCCGAAAAACGTCCGGTAACAGATGTTGATTACGGTTTTGTGGGCGATGTAAAAGAAGTAAATGCGGATTTGCTTGCCGACCTGATTCTCAAAGGAGTTGTGCCTGTTCTTGCTCCACTTACGCACGATAAAGCCGGAAATCTTCTCAATACAAATGCCGACACGATTGCCGGTGAAGCTGCCAAAGCGCTGGCAAAACATTTTGAGGTTACGCTGATTTATTGCTTTGAGAAAAAAGGAGTATTAATGAATGAAGATGATGGAGAAAGCGTAATTCCAAGCCTCACGCCTGAACTTTTCCAACGATATGTGACAGAAGGAATTATCCAAGGCGGTATGATTCCGAAACTGGAAAATTCATTTGAGGCTTTGAATGCCGGAGTAAAACAAGTTGTAATTACCCGAGCTGACCAAATTCACAAAGAAAACGGAACTAAGATTTCCATCTAATCACTATCAAAAATGAAAATGATATTTTACAACTTAATAACTTTAATATTGCTTACCAACACTTTGTTTGCACAACAAGAAATTAAATTGTATCCAAACGGGCTAAGTGAAAGTAACGGAATTAGTGTTGCAGAGAGTTTTAGAGATCCAGAATTCATAATCAACATCTCTGAACCTCGCATGGTTGCATTTCCGGCGGTTAAAGAAAAAGCAACCGGAACGGCCGTATTGATTTGTCCGGGTGGAGGTTATTCAGGAGTTTCGATGATTAAAGAAGGTTCGGAAATTGCCAAATGGTTTAATGAATTGGGTGTTTCAGCATTTGTGCTTTATTATCGTATGCCGAACGGACATTCCGAAATTCCGTTGAAAGATGCTCAAACAGCTTTGAAAATCATACATAAACGAGCGAAAGAGTGGAACATTGATAAAAAGAAAATCGGAATCATGGGCTTTTCGGCTGGTGGACATTTGGCTTCGACTACCGGAACGCATTTTAAATCAAGCATTCAACGTCCGGCTTTTATGATTTTGGGTTATCCTGTAGTAACCATGAATAAAGAGCTAACTCATGCTGGTTCAAGAAACAATTTATTGGGAAAAACACCTTCAGATGAACTTGTAAAACTTTATTCAAATGAATTACAAGTAACTAAAAATACGCCACCAACTTTTATCGTTCATGCCACGGACGACAAAACCGTTCCTATTGCCAATAGTGAACAATTGCTGAAAGCATTGCTGGACCACAATGTTCCGGCAGAACTGCATAAATTTGATATTGGTGGACATGGATTTGGAATGCGTAAACGCGGAATTCCGGTAGATAACTGGACTGATTTATTGAAATTGTGGTTGAAAGCAAGAAGTTTAATTGTTAATTAATTTTCTTGTCCCAATTGTAAATACTTAAATTGTAAATTAAAGATATGTTTCAAGAGGAAACCAACGATGCTATTGCTTTATTGCAACAACTGATTGCCATACAATCGTATAGTAAAGAAGAAAATACAGCTGCAGATTTTCTCGAACGGTATATCGAGATTAAAGGGTATGTGGTTTCGCGTAAAGAAAATAATGTTTGGATGTTGAGTCCCGGATTTGAACCGAAACGTCCGACAATACTTCTGAATTCACATATCGATACTGTAAAGTCGGTTGCCGGATGGACTCGCGAACCCTTTTCTCCCGTTATTGAAGGCGGTAAGTTATTTGGCTTGGGAAGTAACGATGCAGGTGCCAGCGTGGTAAGTTTGCTTCATGCATTTTTTTATCTGACTCAAAAACAACAACATTACAACCTGATTTTCGCAGCTTCTGCCGAAGAGGAAATTTCAGGGGAAAACGGTATTGAAAGCTTATTAAAGGAATTACCGAAAATCGATTTTGCTATTGTTGGTGAACCTACTGGAATGAATCTGGCTATTGCTGAAAAAGGGTTGATGGTGCTTGATTGCATAGTAACCGGACTGGCCGGACATGCTGCCCGAAACGAAGGCGACAATGCTATTTACAAAGCTTTACCTGCAATCGAATGGTTTAAAAACTACGAGTTTGAGAAAAAATCGGAATTACTCGGAGTCGTAAAAATGACTGTTACACAAATAAATGCCGGAACGCAGCACAATGTTGTACCTGATACTTGTTCCATTGTAGTAGATGTGCGTAGCAATGAAATGTATTCGAATCAGGAAATTTTAGACGAAATACGAAAATTTATAGATTGTGATGTTCAACCGCGGACAACCCGATTAAGCTCAACAGCTATACCAATAAATCACCCGATTGTCAATCGTGGTATAGAATTGAACCGTTCTGTTTTCGGATCTCCAACACTTTCCGATCAGGCATTGATGACTTTCCCAAGTTTGAAAATGGGTCCCGGCGAATCGTTCCGTTCACATACTGCCGACGAATATATTTTGTTAAATGAAATTGGGGAAGCAATTGAAATTTATATTCAATTGTTGGATGGGTTGGAAATTTAATCAATAATAAATCCGCAAGTAGCACAAATGGGTTCGACAACTTTTCGTTGTTCGAATCCTTTTATTATGTCTTTAGCACGTTTGGTTTGAAGAATTTCAGACAAATTATCGGAGAATATATTTCCCAATCTCATATTGGCATCGGCATCCAAACAACACGGAACTACTTGTCCGTCAGCTAAAATAGCAATATGATCGCGGAGAGCATAGCAAGTTTTTTGAGTTTGTGTTCCTTTTTGTTTCTCATCTGGCCATTCAAAGCGCGGTGCATGCTGCAGAAAAATATGTTCAGCTAATTTTAGTCCGTTTCCGTTGGTCTTTACATTCAATAATTCAGTTGAGAGATTGAATTTAGAAGCAATTTTCTCAAGGCAAAGTTTATTGAAATCGGAACTTGTTTTATTGGTTGTATTCCACAACCGCAGGCAAATATAAGTCTTTGGAGCAAGGGAAGTGCTAAAATTGAGTGCAGTTTCTAAGTATTCATTCCATTTATCCGGAGCAATATTCTCTTCTGCATCGTGCAATGAAATATTGATTTGACGAATGGGATATTTAAGTAGTATTTCTTTCTTTTTTGCCAATAATCCGCCATTGGTGGTGATATTTATATTTAAACCCGCAGATTCTGCCACCATCAGGATTTCATTCAATTGCGGATGCAAAAGCGGCTCACCTAATACATGTAGATAAATATAATTGGTAAAAGGTTGTATTTTTTCCACCACCAATTGAAATTCACCTACCGACATAAACTTGTTAGTTCGTGTCGTTTTAAAACAAAAGCTGCAATCAAAATTGCAGCTATTCGTTATTTCTATATATACCTTCTTAAATTTCAATGTGTAGGATTTCGAAAATCAATAATATTATGAATGGATAGAATGCCTACAACCTGATTCGATTCATCTACAACCGAAAGCGTGGTAATTTTATTAATATCCATCATCTCCAGCGCTTCAGTGAGCAATTCATCCGGCGAAATCCGTTTAAATCCATGTGTCATAAAATTTGCTGCAGTCAGATTCTTTAGCTCATCAAACTTCTGAATTGCACGACGAATATCGCCATCGGTAATAATGCCAACAGCTTCTTCACGATCATTATAAACCATAGTCATTCCCAATCGTTTATTACTCACTTCGTAAATCACATCTTTGAAAAGCGTGGTTTCATATACTTTTGGCACATCTGTAAACATTTCATCTTTTACACGCGAAATAAGGCGACGACCTAAAGCACCTCCCGGATGATAAAGAGCATAATTTTCAGCTTTGAATCCACGACGCTCCATCAGACAAATGGCTAAAGCATCACCCATGACTAAAGTGGCTGTGGTGGAAGTTGTTGGAGCAAGTCCAAGTGGACAGGCTTCTTTCGAAACGCCTACATTCAAAACAAACGAAACTTCATTAGCCAAGGCGGAATGAGGATTTCCGGTCATAGCAATGAGCTTGCAACCGATTTTTTTTAACGGTGCCACAACATTTAAAATTTCAGAAGAATTACCGCTGTTGGAAATTAGCAAGACGATGTCATTTTTGCTAATCATACCTAAATCGCCATGCATAGCTTCGGCAGCATTCACGAAAATGGAAGGAGTTCCGGTAGAAGCAAGCGATGAGGAGATTTTATGACCAATTATACCGGTTTTCCCTACGCCCATAATCACCAATTTGCCTTTGCTGGCGTAAATCAGTTCTACGACTTCGTTTATTTCCGATCCAATCTTATTATCGGCCAACTTTTGTAGTTCGCCAATTTCCTGTTGGAATATTTCTTTTGAACGTTTTATAAAATCCATATTTTTATTCTCATTTAGGGATTTTACTTAAAATCATTTCCACAAATTCACGCACGCAACCTTCACCGCCCTTTTTATTCATCTGAATGATTCCGGGAATGTTTTTAATTGCTTCCAACGCATCTGCCGGACAAGCTGCCAAACCAACCGACGAAAGTAATTCAAAACAATTTACATCGTCCCCAATATAAGCCACTTCAGCGAGTGAAATATCCTCTTTCTCACAAATTTCTTTTACTGAAGCCAGTTTTCCTCCTTCACGTTTCCCCTGGAACAGATAATCTAATTTAAGTTTCTGGAATCGGCGTTCCACCATATTGGTGTTTTCGGAAGTAATAATACCGGCTTTAATTCCTTTTTCACGTATAAGCTGCAATCCCATTCCGTCGTGTGCATTGAATTTTTTCATTTCGTCACCAGCTTCGGAATAATACATGCCGGCATCGGTAAGAACTCCGTCTACATCAGTCAGAAATAATTTGATGTTTCGTGTTTCGTGTTTCGTGTTTTGTGCCTCAATGTCTTGAATCTTGGTTCTTGGTTCCTGGTTCTTAATATCTTTTGTAATATTATCAATGGCAATTGCCTGTTGGAGAATCTCTTTAATGTCAGAAAGATAGATTTGATTTGGTCCGTCGGAAAATGCATGATCGGGATCGGGATGCACTTCGGCAAAAATGGCATCAACGCCAACGGCCAATGCAGCACGCATCAAAAAGGGTACCATTTCGCGGTTACCACCGGTAGAAGTTCCTTGTCCACCCGGTTTTTGAACGGAATGTGTAGCGTCGAAAACAATCGGGAAACCATAATTGCGCATTTCCACCAATCCGGTCATGTCAACTACCAAATTGTTGTAACCAAAGCTTGATCCGCGTTCGCAAAGTAATATGTTTTCGTTACCTGCATCACGTAATTTATCTACCACATTTTTCATATCCCACGGTGCCATAAATTGTCCTTTTTTTACGTTGACAATTTTGCCTGTTTTGGCTGCAGCAACCAATAGATCGGTTTGACGGGACAAAAAAGCAGGAATTTGCAACATATCAGCCACTTTGGCCACCTCAGCACATTGCCATGTTTCATGAACGTCAGTGATTATCGGTAGATCGAGTTCGGTTTTTACGTTTTTAAGTATTTGTAAACCACGCTCTAACCCCACACCGCGAAGTGATTTTACTGATGAACGGTTGGCTTTGTCGAAGGATGATTTAAAAATCAGATGAATGCCCAGTTCCAAACAAATATCTTTCAATGTGCGGGCAACATGCATCGTCATTTCTTCCGTTTCGATAACACAAGGTCCGGCAATCAGCACAAACCGATTGTTACCTCCGATATCAAAGCGATTCAGAACATTTATTTTGCGGGTTTCAAGCATTGTTTCAATTTTCAATTAATCAATTTTCAATTAATGGAAATCAGCACATTATTAAATTGGGAATTAATTTGTATATACTCTCACCCAATCAACTTCCAAATTTCCGGTGCTACCGCGTTGTTTTTCAGATATAAATGAGTTGAATGCCAGATACATTTCTTCTGCCGGAATGTTGCTTGCAGTGCGATATACTTCCAAATTATTAATCATCCAAACTAATTCTTTTTCAGTCCACACCAATGAATAAATAAAAAATTTACGAGGATTTAGTCCTGCAATTTTTACTCCGTCAAAAATATTTTTATCAGCATTTCCCAATGTAATCTTTTTGCCATCAAAATGGAATATCTTAATATTTGGCAATTTTCCATCTGCGCCTAACCAAAATGCATGTTGCACTTTACCGTAACATCTTAGTTTTGCACGGAAAACTCCATGTTTCTGACGAAAAGTGTCCGCAGTTTGAAGTACATCGGAGGTAAACTGAAATTCTTGATCGACAAATCCTTTTTTAATATGCCAGGCGCGTGAAACAACTTTTTCGCGTTTTGTTGAAATTCTTAATATTCCATCAACAACAGATATGTTTTTGCCGGAATTATTTGCCTGCTTTTCGTTCACAAACGAATGATCTTCCATCAATTGAGGACTTTTGTAATGAAACCCAAAGTTCCAATGCGATTTATCCAACGTATTCCATTCAAATTCATCGTGAAACGAAAGTTTTAGAGTGCGATATTTCACAAAACGTTCCGGTTTTTCATTTTCATAAAAGATAATATCAGGATTTTTAGCTAACTCATAAAATCGTTCTTGCTGAACAAACTCAGGAGTACTTTGCCATCGATTTTCGTTCGCCCAAAATTCATTCTTCTTTTTAAATTCAGGAATCGCCACTTTTAGTTGAAGTTGCTCATATTCCTTAATGATATAAGATTCGTGAAAACGACTATGGTTTTTGAATGCTTTCGATTTTTCGAATGCTTTCATTTTTCGAAGCGATTCCGAAGCTTTCACTTTCTTTTTATTTCCTAATAATTCGTAATCGGTAGTCGTTTTAAAATTAAGATAGTTTTTTAATTCCTCTGATACAAGCACTTCATAATAAAGTTGAATGGACTGAGAATTATGGAGTTTTTTGAACTTGTTACTGATTTGAAATTCTTCTGTGTCTTTATATCTTCGGTTTTTCAATAACTTTTTGTTTTCCTGAAACTCTGCAGATTTTACGATATGATATAACTTTTTATATTCACCAAGTTCAACCGACTTTTCGACTTCTGCATAACGATGCATGGCTTTTACCAATTCAGCTTCATTTCTTTCGAGTTTTGCTGTTGGAGTTATTTCACCCAAAAGTTTTTTCCAAAAAAGATTCATAATGAAATTTTAGTGTGATTGTTTATTGACAATTTAATTAACTCCAAACACTGATTAATATCTTGAACAATAAATGGTTTATAACTTTCTTCGACAGGAATAAATGATTCTTTTCGCATGTTATCTATCTGGTTAAGAAACTGATTGTAAAAACCATCCTGATTCACAATTATCAATGATTTGCTATGCTCACCTACAATACCCGAAGCAATAATGTCCAACATTTCGTCTAATGTACCATAACTCCCCGGAAGTACTACAAACACATCAGATAATGATTTCAATTGCGTTTTGCGTTCGCTCATCGTTTCAACAGTTATCAGTTCGGTCGGCAGCGAGCTTTGTCGGTTCATTCGAATAATTGCTTGTGGAATCACCCCTATTATCTGACCGTTTTTACTCTGCGCTCCTTCCGAAACAGAATCCATCAATCCGCCAGTAGCACCACCGTAAACAAGCGTATTTCCACTTTCAGCAATCATTTCACCCAGACGAAAGGCGGCTTGTTTATACTGGTCAGCAATGCGGTTGCTTGAAGAGCAGAAAACAGCTATATTCATTTGTTATTTCGTGTTTTGTGTTTCGTGTTTGGCATTTCCAACACGGAACACGAAACGTTTTTTCTAAGCATCTATCTTAGCGTAAGTCGCGTTTTGTTCAATAAACTGACGACGTGGAGCAACATCATCTCCCATCAACATGGAAAATACGTGATCGGCTTCGGCAGCATTTTCAATGTTTACCTGACGTAACGTACGGTTTTCGGGATTCATAGTTGTGTCCCACAATTGCGTTTCGTTCATTTCTCCCAAACCTTTGTACCGTTGCGTGTGAATTCCGCCTTCAACTCCGCCTCCGTATTTTTCAATAAATGCCTGGCGTTGCATTTCAGTCCAGCAATATTCTTCTACTTTGCCTTTTTTACATAAGTAGAGTGGAGGAGTGGCGATATACAAATAACCTTGCTCAATCAATTCTTTCATGTGGCGGAAGAAGAAAGTCATAATCAGCGTGGCAATATGACTTCCATCAACATCGGCATCGGTCATGATTATGATTTTGTGATAGCGCAGTTTTTTTATGTTCAACGCCTTGCTGTCATCCTCCGTTCCAATAGTAACGCCCAAAGCGGTGTATATATTGCGTATCTCTTCACTTTCAAGCACTTTATGTTGCATGGCTTTTTCAACATTCAGAATTTTTCCACGCAAAGGTAAGATAGCCTGATACTGACGACTACGACCTTGCTTGGCGGTTCCACCTGCAGAATCCCCTTCGACAAGGAATAATTCGCATTTTTCAGGGTCTTTGTCGGCACAGTCGGCCAGTTTTCCAGGTAAACCACCTCCCGAAAGGGGTGATTTCCTTTGAACCATTTCACGCGCTTTACGAGCAGCATAACGAGCTGTTGCAGCTAATATTACTTTTTCCACAATAATGCGGGCAGCTTTTGGATTTTCTTCCAAATAGTTTCCAAGTGCTTCACCAACTGCCATATCCACTGAACCCATTACTTCGTTGTTTCCAAGTTTGGTTTTAGTTTGACCTTCAAATTGAGGTTCCTGAACTTTAATTGAAATTACTGCAGTTAATCCTTCGCGGAAGTCATCGCCACTAATTTCAATTTTCAGTTTTTCAAGCATTTTGCTGTCTTCGGCGTATTTTTTCAACGTACGGGTAAGTCCGCGACGGAATCCTGCCAAATGAGTTCCACCTTCTATCGTGTTGATATTGTTTACGTAAGAGTGTACGTTTTCGTTGTACGAAGTATTGTAAGTCATTGCAATTTCAACTGGTGTTCCATTTTTTTCAGTAGAAATATGAATGATGTTTTCAATCAATGGTTCACGGGCTTCATCGATATATTCCACAAATTCTTTTAACCCTTCGGTTGAATGAAATATTTCCGATTTGACAGTTCCATCTTCGTTCAACGTCCGTTTATCGGTCAGCGTAAGCGTGATACCGGCATTCAGGAATGACAATTCGCGTAAACGATTAGCCAAAATATCCCATTTATAAACTGATTCGATGAAGATGCTGCTATCAGGCAAGAACGTAACCAAGGTTCCGTTGGTGGTCGAGGTTCCTATTTCTTTTACCGGAAATTTTGGAGCACCACATTCGTATTCCTGCATGTACAATTTGCCTTCACGTGACACTTCCACGTGCAACAAAATAGAAAGTGCATTAACACATGAAACACCCACGCCGTGCAAACCACCGGAAACTTTATAACTGCCATGGTCAAATTTCCCGCCGGCATGAAGAACCGTCATTACTACTTCCAACGCCGAACGACCTTCTTTTTCGTGCATATCAACGGGAATGCCGCGACCGTTATCGATAACCGTAATGGAATTATTTTCGTTGATAAAAACCTGAATATTATCGCAATGTCCGGCCATTGCCTCATCGATGGAGTTATCCACCACTTCGTACACCAAATGGTGCAAGCCTTTTACACCAATATCGCCAATATACATGGCAGGGCGTTTGCGCACTGCTTCTAAACCTTCAAGTACTTGAATACTACTTGCACCATAATCGGCACTGGCAGCAGCTCTTGCTTTTTCTTCTTCGCTCATTTTTATTTTAAGTTATTTGTTTATTTACCGTTGTTTGTAGCTGGTTTTTTGTTCTATTGTATTTTTTTTAAATCTATCCAAAAAAACATACAAATATAGCATAAATATTTGAGATAACAGCTATATTTTGGGTAGAAATTTATGGTTTTTGGTAAATAAAGAAAACAAAAATAAACAAAATTTTTTCGATATCAAATTTATAAAAATGCAATAATTTGTTTGATGTTGAGGTGTTCCGTAATTTTTAGCAATTTAAACTAAGTTATACAAGGATTTAAAGAGGAAATTTAGAAAATCGAGTTCAAATTAACGTATTTTTGAATAGATATTTTTGTGATACGTAGTTATTATGACAGCAAATACGTTTTTTCTCTTTACTTTTGTATGACTTACTTTTATCCTATTTGTTTCATCCAGCTTAAACTTGCAATAATGAAATTTAAACTATTAGTTTTACCATTTTTATTCTTCACCCTTTCAGTATTTGCAGGCAATCCGTTGGAAAATTTCATCAATAATCCGATTATGGAGAATGCCAATATAAGCTTGTTGGTAAAAGATTTGGGAACGAATAAAACACTTTACCAATTCCGTTCAAATAACAGTACGATTCCTGCTTCCACTATGAAACTGGTAACTACAGCTACTGCATTGGAACTACTTGGACCTAAATTTTGCTTTGAAACCAAGCTTGAAATTGAAGGTAGAATTAATGCTGAAGGGGTTTTGAATGGCAATTTGTACATTCATGGTGGCGGTGATCCGACTTTGGGTTCTGAAAAAATGGGTAATCTGAATTTTCTGACAAAATGGGTTGAAGCGGTAAAAAAAGCCGGAATTAAAAAAATCACGGGACAAATTGTTGCCGATGCCACTTTGTATGACGATCAGGGAGTTAATCCAAAATGGACGTGGGAAGATGTAGGAAATTATTATGCTGCAGGAGCTTATGGTATTTCGTATATGGATAATACTTACCAGTTGGTTTTGCGTTCGGGAATTGAAGGTTCTACTCCTGAAATTTTGCGTGTAATTCCGGATATTCCGGCTTTGACATTCGAAAATCATTTGACAAGCACAACAATTGCCTTTGATAGTGCCTATTTTTATGGTGCACCGCATTCCTATTTACGAAGTATTCACGGCGAAATTCCAGCCAACCGGATGGAATATATTATCAAAGGAAGTATTCCGAATCCTGGTTTGTTACTGGCAGAACATTTTCAGAATCAATTAATTCAAAACGGCATTTCAATCTACCAGTTACCAACAGATATTGTTACAAAAAGTACAGAAAGGAGAGTGATTCTGGTTCAACAATCGCCACCGTTAAGCGAAATTATTAAAGAAACGAATATTCATAGCAATAACGGTTTTGCTGAACAGATATTTCGGTATCTGGCGTTGAAAAAAAGTACGGTTGCATCTTCAACCGATGCAGTTCAAGTTGTAAGAGCATTTTGGAAATCTAAAGGACTTCCAATAAATCAACTTTTTAATTATGATGGTTGTGGACTTTCCCCAATGGATGCTGTCTCGGCTCAGTTTTTAGTTGATTTACTGATTTATATGCAAACAATTAGTCCAAATAAAGAAGTTTTTATAAATTCATTACCAGTTTCTGGAAAAAGTGGCACACTAACTAATTTTCTTAACAAAACGCCATTGCAAGGGAAAGTTCATGCAAAAAGCGGAACAATTTCAGGTGTTAAAAGCTATGCAGGCTATATTGAAAACAATAACAAGATCTACGTATTTTCTATTTTAGTAAATCATGCTGACGGAACTTCAAAAGCAGTAACCAGAAAAATAGAGGAATTCCTTTTACAGTTATCAGAGAACAGTAATCAGTAATCAACATGATGGAAAACAGTTTGTTTATCGAAAAAACCCTATCCACTAACTTATTGTTGTGGAAAATGAATCGTGAAAAAGCGTTGCCTGAAGGTTTTGTTGTGTTTACCGATTTTCAAACTGCGGGTAAAGGACAAATTGGTAATTCGTGGGAATCGGAAGCGGGGAAGAATTTACTATTTAGTATGGTGCTTTATCCTAAACAAGTACCTGTTGATCAATTATTTTTGATTTCACAACTGGTAAGTATTGGCATTAAAAGTGTTCTGGGCGAATATGTAGATGATATTACAGTCAAATGGCCAAATGATATTTATTGGAAAAATAAAAAAATAGCGGGAATTCTGCTTGAAAACTCATTACAAGGAAATAAAATCAAAACGGTTGTGATAGGTATTGGTCTGAATGTGAATCAGAAAGTATTTATAAGTGATGCGCCTAATCCGGTTTCGCTGTGCCAAATTACCGGTAAAAGTTTAAATAGGAAGCTTATACTTAACAAAATTAACCGAAATATACTGAATTTATATGACGAATTGGATGCCGAAAAAATCCGTTCGGAATATGCCGAATCCTTATATCGAAAAGATGGATTTCACAGGTTTAATGCTGATGGAAAAAGTTTTCAGGCTAAAATTATTTTCGTACATCCTGATGGTCAACTGGAACTTGAAATTGAGAATGGAGAACGAAAAGGCTTTTATTTCAAAGAAGTGAAGTTTGCTATTTGAGGTTCTTCCATCTTCCAAAAGAAGAATTTTTTTTTTGACATCTGATAGAGATAGGCTTTATTTTTCCTCTTCTATTTCTTCAAAGTCGACATATTCACCTTCTTTTTTATCAAAAATTTTCGATTTTGCCGTAGGTTGCTCAAAACCTTGTGATTGATGTTCTTGGGTTGCTGAATTATTACGTTTCCCTAAGTTGAAAATGGAACGTAAAAATCCCAATACGGTAGAAATAATGATCAACCCAATAACTAAGACAAAAATGATAATAAAGAATAGAAAATTCAACATTTATATTTACGATTTGTTGATTTAACACTTGCAAATCAAGCTTTTAAAAAAGTTCTATGAATTGGAAATTTAAAAATCTGAATTAATTAAAACACATCTTTTGCCACCCTTCTCACGCTTTGAGTAGCCATCATACTGTAAAAATGAATACTTGGAACTCCGTGATTTTTCAGATCATTGGCTTGATTTGTGCACCATTCCACTCCAACTTCCACCGCTTCTGCATCGGTTTTGCATTTACGTAATTCAGCTGCAAATGCTTCCGGTATATCGGTGTGAAATATCTTTGGTAACACAGTCAATTGATTAGCCAGTGTGATGGGTTTGATGCCCGGTATAATGGGCACATTAATGCCTATTGCACGACATTTCTCCACAAAATCATAATACTTTTGATTGTCGAAAAACATCTGAGTTACCAGGTATTCAGCACCTGCATCCACTTTTTGTTTGGCGTAAAACAAGTCTGAATCCAAATTTGGAGCTTCCTCATGTTTTTCGGGATAACAAGCCATTCCATACGAAAATGGTTTAACATAAGACTTCATTTTCGATCCATCTAAAAACAGACCTTGATTGAAATTGTTCACCTGCACCTGAAGTTCTGTAGCATTTTTGTGTCCTGTTGGGGAGAATTCACGTTCATGCTTGGCTTTATCTCCACGAAGAAGGAGCAAATCGGTAATTCCAAGGAATTGTAAGTCAATCAGTGCGTATTCGGTTTCTTCGGGCGTAAATCCACTGCAAATAATATGCGGAACGACTGCAATTTTATATTTGTTTTGTATGGCGGCGGCAATGGCAACAGTTCCCGGACGATGGCGTTCTGCTACCTGCTCAAAAAGTCCTTGTGCGTTTTCTTTGAACACCAACTCGCTGCGGTGAGTGGTGATATTGATATATTTAGGATCGAATTCACGTAAAGTATCAATGGTTTTATACACTGTTTCGATACCATTTCCTTTTAGAGGAGGTAATAATTCAAACGAAAAAGCCGTTGATTTTGCACTTCTAATTTTTTCTACAACACTCATCTACAGTTGACAGTTGACAGTTGACAGTTGACAATTTTGTGTCAAATGAAAACTTGTATTTATAATTCTGATTTGAGTGCAAAAGTACTATTTTTTTTAGATTTAACGGTAAATTAAGTTGAATGTTAACAATTGGATTATTATGACATTTAAATTTTGATGATACTTACGCAAATTTTACCGAAGTCAGTTTCTCTGAAATTTCCCATAATTTAAGAGCGCTTTCTTTGTCATAAGAAGCAGCAGTTGATTTTACAATAACAGGAAAACCTTTCATTTCACGTTTTCCATTTGGTCCATAAAATTCACCTCCTTTTGCATTTTGATCGACAGAAGCTCGAATTTCCGGCAATGCGCCCATTGAAGCCGGTTGAATCATAAACAAAAACAAGGGTTTAAGTAAATTCATTACCCATTTTGGTGCTGCATGATTAAACAGATTAGTGTCAGAAACACCGGGATGAGCTGCAAGAGCTATACAATCGATTTTATTTGCTTCGAAAAATCGTTGTAATTCGTAGGTAAAGAGTAAATTGGAAAGTTTAGAACGTCCGTAAGCTTTCATGGGCGAATAATCTTTTCCATTTTCATAAAGCAAATTGTCAAAATCCATCACGCCACTTTTGTGAGCCATGCTACTTACATTCACCACGCGTGATTTTGGCGTTTTTTTCAATAAATCAAGTAGTAAGCCGGTCAGAGCAAAATGTCCCAAATGATTTGTTCCAAGCTGATTCTCAAACCCATTTTTTGTTAATCCGTACGGAACCATCATGATGCCTGCATTATTCAACAAAACATCCAAACGTGAATGGTTTTCTTTAAATAAATTCACAAAGCTTCGAATTGATTCTAAATTAGTTAAATTGAGTTCCATAACCAAAATATCGGCTTTGGGGTTAAAATCAATGATTTGCTTTTTTGCCACTTCTCCTTTGTTGACCGACCGGCATGCCATTACAACATGTGCACTTTTAAGCGAAAAAACTTTAACTGCTTCAAACCCCAAACCGCTGTTACCACCTGTAACCAAGATTGTTTTACCGGTTAAATCAGGAATATCTTCAATGGTCCAGTCAGTTGAAGTCATATTGTTATTTTCCATATAAATAAATGATTATCAGAATTCTACAAAGTATGCAAGAAGTCCCAAAAGTATCAAAACAATACCGGTTATCAATTTTTCGTTATGTTCCAGAGAATCAGATTTCAGTTTATTAATGCCTTTCAATCCAAGATAAACCAAACTTACCATAACTGATAATGTCATGGTTAAATATACCAGCGAAACAATTAAAATTCCCAACCAACCTTTTGTAGCTGCTTGAAAATAATAAGCTTCAATTTCGAAACAGGGTGAAAGGAACATGCCTATACATAAGGTAATCAGGATAGCGGTTTTGGATTTTTTGTTTTTTAAAGTTGCTTTATTGATTTCAAAATGATGGTGATGATGTTTTGATTTTAAATCGAACAATAAATAAATAATTCCAATGAAAACTAAAACCAAAGGAGCTGCTACTTTAGTAATATAACTATAATTTTCGGATAATTTTATACCGACAAATCCAACAAATATACCAATAATTATGGTACTCAATGTATGTGAAAAACCGGTAATTAATGTAGCAAAAACCGTTTCTCTATTAGACCATTTTTCGGTTTTTGAGATTGCAATCAACGGAAGCCAGTGATTTGGAAATAAGGGATGAATCAACCCCAGAATTAAGCTGCCTAAAAATATCTGCCACATCGTTTCAAATAGTTTTTTATATTTTCGTTCATCCTATAAATGGATAGCAATTAATACTTATCAAAACACTATCAAGGTTTGTGATGACTCTACCGTTCTGTCATCTAAACTGAAAAGGCGTGTAATTATGTTATGATTATTCCTTTCCACTACTGTTTGTCGACGGATTTTTTCAATAGAACAAAAAAATAACTGAATGCCAACCCGAATCATTATATTGGTTTTAAAACCTGACCATTCTTTAAAATTTTCATCTCCGGCTTGGTTACTTTAGGAAAATTCCTCTTTGGAGATTTATAATAATTCGTCGTATCGGCTTTTTGAACAATTTTTTGCAAACTATCCCGATTTGCAGGCTTAAATTCGCGAATCAATTTTATGCTATCTACCGTGGCGTGAAAAATACCTTTATAAGCTGTACTTCCAAGCAATTGACCCGTTATTGATTTGATTTTTAATTTTCTGTGTGCCGGCATTCGGAACATATAACGACGTGTTAATCCGTCATTGTGAGCCACCTGATACACACTGTCTGTTTTACCATTGAAATAATTGATTCGCAATACAATATGACTATTTTTGCAGGAATCTTGGTGAGCTATGAAAAGCAGCATTTTTAATATATAACGATCGCCAAATAACAAATTGTCGTTTTTAATTTCAAAATCAAGTTGGGTTCGAACGGAATCTTTTGTGAAAACATACTTTGTACCTTTATTCCACAAATCAAGTCGCGCTTTGCCAATTTCAGTAGAATCAATTTTATGGTATTTCCCCTTGTCTATATCATTTTGTGAATCTGTTAATTGGGAAATTACATTATCGTAAACGTTTTCAAATCTTTGTGGGTTTATGGTGTACCAAACGAGCGAAGAATCAAACTGAGCTTGTGAAATTCCGTATTTTTTCAGGATAAAATTATAATATGGAGCTTGATTCGAATATTGACCATTTGTAAGGCCTTTTTCAGCTAAATATGCATCTGTTTTATGCATCTCTACCAAAATCTCTGCCATTTTACTTTGGCTCAATACGCCTTTAGGTCGACCATCGCAAGCCGACAAAAGAAAAATGAACCCAAGTAATGTGATTACCTGAACTAGGAATTTATTCTGTTGGTTGAACATTTTTGTCTTTTTTTGTTTCGAGACTGTTGTTCAGTTCTTTGCGATAAAAAATGAGAATTATACCAACTGCCACACTAATTGCCGAATCAGCTACGTTAAATATCGGACTAAAAAAAATTGTTTCTCCCAAGCTGTCGCGGATAATTGGAAAATAAAGCATATCCACTACTCTTCCGTAAAATAAGGAGGCATATCCACCGCCATCAGGTAAAAAAGTTGCAATATGATTATAGCTGTCGGAGAAAAATATTCCATAAAAAACTGAGTCAAGAATATTGCCGGCAGCACCAGCCAAAACCAGTGAAATGGTTAAAATATAGCCAGTACGAACTTGTTTTTTTATCAAAATATGGATATAATAGGCAAGAGCTCCTACAGCAATAATGCGGAAAATAGTTAGAAATAATTTTCCGATTAGTTCCATGCCAAAAGCCATTCCGTTATTTTCAATAAAATAAATCTGAAACCAGCTTAAAACATTGACATGTTCGCCCAAAGTGAAATGCAACTTAATATAGATTTTAGAGGCCTGATCGATACATAAAATCAGGAAAATAAGTAGTACGGATTTTTTTGTTATTGACATGCTGCTAATTTATAGTTCGTAATTAATCCTTTTTTAACAGGATTTGCCTCTGAATGCTAAGGTGTTGAGAGTCATTTAAACACAAATTCGGCAACAGACAAATGTCCCGTTGCCGAATTGATTGTATTTCAATTGTTTATTTTTTGTCGTTTTTTGCTTCGATACTTAAAGTGGCATGAGGAACGGCACGCAGACGCTCTTTGGGAATCAACTGACCTGTTTCACGGCAAATGCCGTAAGTCTTGTTTTCAATACGTACCAACGCTGATTGTAAATGTTGAATAAACTTCATTTGGCGTTGAGCCAAACGTCCCGACTCTTCTTTTGAAAGCGTTGCCGCTCCTTCTTCCAATACTTTAAAAGTAGGTGAAGTGTCCATTATATCATTCCCATCCAAATTGGTTATCCCATTTCGAAGCATTTCATATTCCTTATTTGCTTTTTCAAGTTTTTCAGTTATTAGCTCACGGAATTCATCCAATTCAGCATCTGTATATCTAGTTTTTACTGTCATAGCATTCAAATTTAATTGATTTTGGAAAAAGATTAAATATAGAATATAATTTGTTTTTTAAATTGCCTGCGAAAATAAGAAAATTGTTTCAGTTGGACAATTATTTTGGCAAATATATTTCCAGTTATTAGAAAATAAATTACCAGATACAAGAAGTGAGTCCCTTTTAGTATAAACATTAGGTTAATATCAAATTAAATCAGTTGCTTACGCCTTTTTAACAGATATTCTTACCGTAAATTCATCAAACTCAAGTTCGGTTGCATCTGACAAGTTGCCAACCAACATTACCGAATTGGCCAATGTTTGTGAAGCAATATAATTTGAAAATTCTTTTACAACTTCGGTTATTTCTGCACGGTTCTCAATTTCCACCACAATTTTGTCTACAATCTCATAGCCGTTCGATTTACGTATATTTTGAATACGATTTACCAATTCACGGGCAATTCCTTCACGCAACAAAGCATCAGTAACGGTAATGTCTAACGCCACAGTGAGTTTTCCTTCGTTTGCAACCAACCAGCCTGGCATATCTTCAGTAACAATTTCAACATCTTCCAATGTCAGTTCCACATCTCCTGTTGGTAAATTTAATATATATTTTCCAGAAACCTGTATTTCAAAAATTTCAGAATTGCCTAACTCTGAGGATGCCAATGCAATTTCTTTCATTTGCTTGCCATATTTTTTGCCCAATGTTTTGAAATTTAGTTTAATTCTCTTCACCAATTTTCCTCTATCGTCTTCGGCCGATATTACTTCAATTTCTTTAATATTTACTTCTGTTTTCACTAATTCCTTAACAGCAACCAATTGCTTGAATGCTGTGTAATCAGGAACTGCGATAACAGCTTTCATTAATGGCTGACGCACTTTTTTGTCGGCTTTGCGGCGCAACGCCAGTATCATCGATGAAGTTTGTTGTGCCAGTTGCATACATGCTTCCAGATTGCTGTCGATTAAAGTTTCATCGAAAGTTGGGAAATCGGCTAAATGAACCGATTCGTGTGTGTCTTTTCCGGTTACGGCATTTAAATCGAGGAATAACCGATCGGCATAAAATGGTGCAATCGGGGCCATCAGGCGAGCAACAGTTTCCAAACAAGTATAAAGTGTTTGGTAAGCCGAGATTTTATCTTCGTCATATTCTCCTCCCCAATAACGTTTCCGGTTCAGACGAACATACCAGTTGCTGAGGTTTTCGCCTACAAAATCCGAAATAGCACGACCGGCTCGTGTCGGTTCGTATGTTTCGTAATATTCAGTAACGTCTTTCACCAACGTGTTGAGCAATGAAATGATCCAACGGTCGATTTCAGGACGTTTTTCCATCGAAATTTCTGCTTCTGCATAATGGAATTGATCCACATTGGCATAAAGCGAGAAGAACGAATAGGTATTGTACAAAGTTCCGAAGAATTTCCGACGAACTTCTTCAACGCCTTCTGTGTCGAATTTCAGGTTGTCCCAAGGTGAAGAATTGGTCATCATATACCAACGTAACGGATCAGAACCGTGTTTTTCAATAGTCGAAAACGGATCAACTCCATTGCCGAGTCGCTTTGACATTTTGTTGCCGTTTTTGTCGAGCACAAGACCGTTGGAAATAACGTTTTTGAATGCTACCGAACCACGAACCATGGTGCTGATAGCATGCAAGGTAAAGAACCAACCACGGGTTTGATCCACACCTTCCGAAATAAAATCGGCAGGGAAGTTGGTCCCGTTGTCAATCAATTCTTTGTTCTCAAACGGATAATGCAATTGAGCATAAGGCATTGCCCCTGAGTCAAACCAAACGTCGATTAAGTCGAGTTCACGTTTCATCGGTTTGCCACTTTTCGAAACGAGTATGATGCTATCCACGTACGGACGGTGTAAATCTATATTTTTTACTGCATAATTATCAGCAGTATACTCTCCTACTTTAAAATTTTTGAACGGATTTTCAGTCATAAATCCGGATACGATTGATTTTTCGATTTCCGAAATCAATTCTTCTACCGAACCGATACAAATTTCCTCTATGCCATCTTCTGTGCGCCAGATTGGAAGCGGTGTTCCCCAATAGCGGCTGCGAGATAAGTTCCAATCTTGCAGATTTTCAAGCCATTTTCCGAAACGACCTGTTCCGGTTGAAGCTGGTTTCCAGTTAATGGTATCGTTCAATGTCATCATTTCTTCACGGCAAGCCGTTGATTTGATAAACCAACTATCTAACGGATAATATAATACAGGTTTGTCAGTACGCCAGCAATGTGGATAACTATGAATATGTTTTTCAATTTTAAAAACCAAACCTTGTTGTTTCAACATCACGGAAAGGTCAATATCGAGTGTATTAATTCCATCCGTGTCACCTGTTAGTGTAGGAATCGGTGAAACTTCATAAGCGTTTTTCACATAGCGTCCGGCATATACGCCATACAAATCAACCTGTATGTTTGAAGCTATAAATTCCGGGTTTAAATCTTCAATTTTGAAGAACTTTCCGGTTCTGTCCACCATTGGTTGACGGTTTCCATCTTTGTCGATAAGAAGTAGTGGTGGAACATTATTTTGTTTGGCTACGCGGTCATCATCCGCACCAAAAGTAGGCGCAATGTGAACGATTCCTGTACCGTCTTCGGTAGTTACAAAATCGCCTGTGATGACTCTAAACGCTCCCTCGCCCGGATTCACCCAGGGGATCAGTTGATCGTACTGAATCCCTGTTAAATCAGAACCTTTACATTCACCGATTAACTTGAAAGGTAAATTTTTATCGCCATGTTTATAATCTTCAAAAGGTAATTCAGCATTTTTAGGATTAAAAAGAGTGTTTATCAGATCTTTGGCTAAAATTAAGGAAACAGCTTCACCGGAATATGGATTAAAGGTATGAACCAACACATAAGTAATGTTTGGACCTACGCAAAGTGCTGTATTCGAAGGCAATGTCCAGGGAGTAGTTGTCCATGCAATAAAATAGCAATTGCCTTCAACAGAAGTGTGAAAGGGCAACGTTTTATTGTCTGAAACTTTAAACTGTGCAATACAGGTGGTATCTTTCACATCGCGGTAACAACCCGGTTGGTTAAGTTCGTGAGTGCTGAGACCAGTTCCGGCAGCCGGTGAGTAGGGCTGAATGGTGTATCCTTTATAGAGTAAATTTTTGTTATAAAGTTGTTTGAGCAACCACCACAAAGTTTCGATATACCGGTTATCATAAGTAATATACGGATTTTTCATGTCCACCCAATATCCCATTTTGGTGGTCAGGTCTTCCCATTCTTTGGTGTATTTCAAAACATCTTTTCGGCAAGCGGCATTGTATTCGTCCACACTGATTTTCTTGCCGATGTCTTCTTTAGTAATTCCCAATGCTTTTTCCACACCCAGTTCCACCGGAAGCCCGTGTGTATCCCAACCCGCTTTGCGTTTTACTTGAAAACCCTGCATGGTTTTGTAACGACAGAAAATATCCTTGATAGTTCGTGCCATCACATGATGGATACCCGGTAACCCATTAGCCGAAGGAGGTCCTTCATAAAACACGAAGGATGGTTTGCCCTCACGGGTTTCGATGCTTTTATGGAAAATGTTCTGCGCGTTCCATTGCGACAACATTTCTTTGTTGATTTCCGATAAATTTAGTCCGGAATATTCTTTAAACTTTTTCATGAATTCAAATTCCAATTCAATAATTTTCAAATTCCAATTTTTCTTATAGGTAAATTGACTTAATATTATTTAGGGGTGTAAAATTACAAAAAAATAACTGGATTGAAACAGGATATTTCAAGTTGTCGCAGCATTACTGAAAAATTCCCCGCATATTTAGCGGATAAACGAGAAAGAATCTGCGAAAATCTGCTAAATCTGCGGGAAATAAATTTTGGCGGAGAGAAAGGGATTCGAACCCCCGGTACCCTTTTGGAGTACACACGCTTTCCAAGCGTGCCTCTTAAACCACTCGAGCATCTCTCCGTTTTTTTGGAGTTACAAAAGTATAACAAAAAAACGAGATATTAAAACAAAAAATCAGATGGCAAACAGTGATTTTGCGTTGCGGGTGGTTTGTTCATCGATTTGTTCCGGTAAAAGTTTATAGACTTCTGCCAACTTTTTACAAACCAAGCTGACGTATGCGCTTTCGTTTCGTTTGCCGCGATGGGGAACAGGCGTCAGATACGGTGAATCGGTTTCGAGAAGGATATATTTTAAATCAATTTCAGCTACAACAGTTGCCAGTCCGGAATTTTTAAAAGTAACAATTCCATTGATTCCCAGCATAAATCCTCCAAAATAAATAATCTCACGTGCATCTTCCACAGTATCGGTAAAACTGTGAAATACACCCGTCAATCCTAAATTTTTATAGGGTGCAAGTGCGTTCATTGTTTCGCGAAATGAATTACGAACATGAATTATAATCGGTAATTTGTATTCCAACGCCCATTCAATCTGAAGGTGAAAAGCTTTAATTTGTTCAGATAGAAAAGTTTTGTCCCAATACAAATCGATTCCGATTTCGCCAATGGCAATGTATTTTCGTCGTTCGAGTTCCGATTTTACCAATGATAATTCTTCACGATAATTTTCCTTTACACTCGTTGGATGAAGTCCAATGGCAGCATGGCAGAAATCGGGATATTCAGCTTCCAATGCTAACATTTGCGGTAATGTTTTGCTGTCGCAATTGGGCAAAATGATATGAGAAACACCGGCTTCTTTGGCTCGTTGAATGGTTTCGGCACGGTCAGTGTCAAATTCTTCGGAGTAAATATGGGAATGAGTATCAATCATATAAAGCCCCCTAAATCCCCCTAAAGGGGGACTTTTGATTAGCTTTGTAAACGAAATAAAACTTTAACTTTATTATAATATTCCCCCTTCAGGGGGTTAGGGGGCTTTTATTCCCACTCAATAGTTGCCGGTGGTTTGGAGCTTATGTCGTATACTACGCGGTTTACACCTTTTACTTTGTTAATAATTTCGTTGGAAATTTTCGCCAGAAAATCGTAAGGAAGTTGTGCCCAATCCGCTGTCATTGCATCGGTGGAAGTTACTGCCCTTAATGCAACAACATTTTCATAGGTGCGTTCGTCGCCCATAACACCGACCGATTGTACTGGTAGCAGAATAGCTCCGGCTTGCCATACTTTGTCATACAAGTTCCATTCGCGCAGACCGTTAATGAAAATGTCGTCGGCATCTTGCAAAATGCTTACTTTTTCAGTAGTAATATCTCCTAAAATTCTCACTGCCAATCCCGGTCCGGGGAATGGCTGACGCTTAATCAAGTGGTGCATCATGCCAAGTTGAGTTCCCACTCGGCGCACTTCGTCTTTGAAAAGCAAACGCAACGGTTCACAGAGTTTCAGGTGCATTTTTTCAGGAAGTCCGCCCACGTTGTGGTGTGATTTAATAGTTGTACCGGTAATAGAAAGCGATTCAATTATATCAGGATAAATAGTGCCTTGTGCCAACCATTTTATATTTTTAATTTTGTGCGCTTCTTCATTGAACACGTCAATAAAACCGCTTCCAATGATTTTGCGTTTTTGTTCAGGATCCGAAACACCTTCTAATGCTTTGTAAAAACGTTCTTTTTCGTTAACCCCGATTACGTTTAAACCAAGGTGTTCGTAGTCTTTCATTACGTTTTCGAACTCGTTTTTGCGTAACAAACCATGATCAACAAAAATACAAGTCAGGTTTTTACCAATGGCTTTATTCAACAATACGGCTGCTACCGATGAATCTACTCCACCCGAAAGCCCGAGAATCACTTTATCGTTACCCAATTGTTTTTTCAGTTCAATAACAGTTGATTCCACAAATGAAGCAGGCGACCAATTACGCTTACAACCGCATATATTCAGGAAGTTTTCAAGAATCAATGTTCCATCGAGTGTGTGATACACTTCGGGGTGAAACTGAACGCCCCATGTTTTTTCACCTTCAATTTTGTAAGCTGCCAGTTCAACAGCGTCGGTGCTGGCAATCTTATTGAAATGTTCAGGAATTTTAGTGATGCTATCGCCGTGTGACATCCAGATTTGTGATCCGGGTTGTATATCTTTTAGTAATAAATCATTCGTATCGATAAACGAAAGATTAGCGCGTCCATATTCTCGTGAATCAGCTGATTCAACATTTCCACCCGAAGTGTAAGCCATATATTGTGCACCGTAACAAATACCCAATACCGGAAATTTCCCACGAATGGTGCTCAAATTGGCTTTGAAAGATATAGGGTCATAAACTGAATATGGGCTGCCCGAAAGAATCACACCTTTAATGTCGTTTGTGTTTTCGGGAAACTTGTTGTAGGGCAAGATTTCGCAATACACGTTCAGTTCACGCAAGCGGCGACCAATCAACTGGGTTGTTTGAGAGCCGAAATCGAGGATAATAATTTTCTCCATAAGGTGGATTTGTTGAGGAATTAAAAGTTATGCAAAAGTACGAATAATGTGAGGGTTGTACAAGTGTAAAAATGAATTTTATGGTATTAACAACGAACTATCGCCGTAACTCAAAAACCGGAAATTGTGTGCCAAGGCATAATCGTAAATTTCCTTCCAACCACCATCAACAAAAGCCGAAACGAGTAGGAGCAAAGTGCTTTTTGGTTGATGAAAGTTGGTAATCATGCCATTGACTAATCGAAATTGGTAGCCGGGTTTAATCATAATTTGCGTTTCGGCATGAAGTGTTGTCAGATTATTGGCATCGAGATAATCTAAAATGTTTTGAAGTGCTTGTAATGTAGAAACTTCTTCTCTCTCTTCGTATGGCGCCCATTGTTTTACATGCAAATCCAAAAAGTCCCGGTTCCCCTCTCCCCGGGGAGAGGGGTGAGGGGTGAGGTCGCTTCCAATATAATACAGACTTTCCAACGTCCGCACCGAAGTGGTTCCCACGGCAATAATATTTCCAAGTTTTTGTAATAAATGTTCGATAGTAGATTTATGAACCGAAATCACTTCGGTATGCATGTGGTGATCATTTATTGTTTTAGTTTTTACAGGTTGAAAAGTTCCCGCACCAACATGCAAAGTCAATTCTTCGGTTTCAATATTCTTCGATTTTAAACTTTCAAAAACTTCCGGTGTAAAGTGCAGTCCGGCTGTGGGTGCTGCTACCGAACCTTTTATTTTGGAATAAACAGTTTGATAAGTGGTCAGGTCGCTTTCTACCGTTTTTCGGTGAAGGTAAGGCGGAATAGGCAATTCACCGGCTTTTTCCAGTATATCGGCAAAATGAACATTGGCATTATTCCATGTAAAACGGATGCTATGCATATTTCTTTTTGTTTCGATAAATTCGGCATTGAAAATGCAGTTTTTACCTTCTATTTCAATCTGTTTGCTCAACAAACCGTCTTTCCATTTTTTTAAATTACCCACCATGCATTTCCAAACACATTCGGTTGTTGAGCCGAGCGATTGAGCGTAATCGGCTGGTGTGAGCGGTTCCAGACAAAATACTTCGATGCGTGCACCTGTTTCTTTGTGGAAAACCAACCGGGCCTGAATGACACGGGTATTGTTATAAACTAATAAGCATTTTTCAGGCAAAAAATCAGCAATATTGGAAAAAGTACTTTCGATAATTGTGTCATTTTTATAAACCAACAATTTGGATGCATCACGGCGTGACAAAGGAAACTTGGCAATGCGTTCGTCGGGTAACGAATAATCGTATTCGTCTATAAATAGGGGTTGTTTATAAATAGGATTGTTCACTGTAAAAATTCATTGCAAAACGGTTGACAAAAGTAGTAAAAAAATGATTTATGAGTGATTTTAATGAAATTGAATAAAATCTTTATAAAATCTTTATATCTTTGAAAATTATCTTTATGTCAGATTTACAAAAATTATGCGAACTTTGCAGCAAATATTAATTTATAAATTATAGGTATAAAATTATGGCTGATGTTTTTGGAAAAATTAGAAAAACTGTTATCGGAAATCCACGCGATTTGAAGGATAACAGTACGTTTCGACAGATTTCGCTTATTGTATTTCTGGCATGGGTAGGGCTGGGATCTGATGCTCTTACATCTTCGTGTTATGGACCGGAAGAAATTTATAAAACGTTAGGATTGCACGTTAGTCTGGCTGTTATTGTAGGATTAATAACTATGGTAACAATATTTATTATTAGTACCAGTTACTCTCAAATTATCAAGTTGTTTCCTCACGGTGGTGGTGGTTACTTGGTAGCAACCCGGTTAATTTCGCCGAATGTGGGAATGATTTCCGGTAGTGCTCTGTTAATTGACTATGTATTAACCATTTCTCTTTCAATTTCAAGTGGTTCAGATGCATTCTTTAGCTTTTTACCAATACAATTTCATCCGTACAAAGTTCCATTTGCACTAATGATATTGGGAATACTGGTGATTCTTAATCTTCGGGGTGTAAAAGAATCAGTCTCAGCTTTAACTCCAATTTTTATTATTTTTGTTTTGGCTCACGTTTTTCTAATCGCTTATGCTTTCACAACTCATATTCCTGAAATTAAAGGAGTTGCAGTTCAAACCAGTTCAGGCTTAACTACTTCAATAAGTCAATTAGGTATATTTGGAACCATCGTTTTGGTTATGAAAGCTTACAGTATGGGAGCAGGAACTTATACCGGAATAGAAGCTGTAAGTAACGGATTGCCAAATCTTCGTGAACCTCGTGTTAAAACGGCTATCAAAACGATGCGCTTGCTCTCCATATCATTATCCATTGCCGTGATTGGATTAATTATTTCGTATTTTTTATTCGATGTTCATATTCAACCAGGAAAAACGTTGAATGCTGTTTTAATCAGTAAGGCTATTGTTTCGTGGAATCCGTTTATGGGTCAGTCATTTCTTTATATTACATTGATTTCGGAAGCAGCTTTGCTTTTTGTAGCAGCTCAAACCGGCTTTTTGGATGGTCCGCGGGTTATGGCCAATATGGCGCACGATTCGTGGTTGCCGCGTCGTTTTAGTATGTTGAGCGACCGTTTGGTTTCGCAAAACGGTATTTTGATTATGGGTGTTGCGGCTTATTTTGTCATCTGGCTATCAAAGGCTTCTGTTGGATTCTTGGTTGTGCTTTATAGTATTAATGTGTTTATTACTTTCTCATTATCCCAATTTGGGATGGTAAGACATTGGATTACAGAACGCAAAACGGATAAAAATTGGTTGGGTAAATTATTGATAAATGGGATAGGACTTATATTAACCACATTTATTTTATTTACTGTAATAATCATCAAATTTGACGAAGGTGGTTGGATTACTATTCTGATTACCGGAGCATTGGTATCGTTGGCGGTTTATATCAAACAACATTACATCAAAATAGGGAAAGAGATCGGTAGAATACAACAAGTAATGAACAGCAAAATGCCTGAAACCATTGCAGAACTAAATCAAAATCATAGACGAAAATCTGATGATAGAACGATTGATGTTCACGATATGACTGCTGTAATTTTGGTAAATGGTTATTCGGGTATCGGTTTATATTCGTTGTTTAAAATTTTGAGCAAGTTCAAAGATGTATATAAAAATTTCGTGTTTATTCAGATAGGAATTGTGGATGCCGATAGTTTTCATCAGGAAGCTGTGGTGGAAACCATTAAGCAAAACATAGAACAGGATTTGAGCAAATATGTTTATTTAATCAAACAATTAGGTTATAACGCTGAATATCGATTCAGTATAGGTACAGATGTGGCGGAAGAAGTGCTTAATATTGTTCCGGAAGTTGTTGAAAAATACACAAATACAACCTTTATCGGAGGACAACTTGTGTTTGGAGGAACCTATCGCATTACGCGGATTTTACATAACTATACGATTTTTTCTATCCAAAAACGATTATATAATATAGGCTTAACCTCAATTGTTATCCCGATTTCGTTGAGAAAAGCTGTGCAAGTGAATAATTATAAATAAATTTGTACGCTGAAAAACTAATAGAGGACTTAATTCTACGTCCGGGAACTCAGAATTAAATTCGGTAAAAGATTTTTCAGTAGCGGTTTGGGCATTTAATAGTAATGAAATAGCCGGTAAATTTACAGATACTTTAAGTGATGCCAGTCTGCAATTCGTTCCATTGGCAACTATCTACGGAGTTTGGGAAGTGATAGTGTACGTTTCGGATATTCAGTGAATCTTTAAAACGATTTAAATGTCAGTGGCTTTGTCCATTAACCGTGAAATAAATAATGATAAGCGAGTAGAATCCGCTCAAAACAATTAATTTTGAGAGATTTTGCTGTTAATACTGAATAATTTACATTAATAATTTATGTTTATGAATACCAGATACTTTAATCAGAGTATTAAAAAGCAATTTGTTATCAGTATTATTGCAACAATTTTTGTTTCAATAATTTGTTTTTCACTTTCAAATCTGATAGGTTATCGAACAGTTGCTTTAATTTTAATGGCCACAGTATCGATTTCAGCCATTTTTTTTTCCTTATATCCTGTATTAGCGGCGGCTACATTAAGTGCGTTAATTTGGGATTATTTCTTTATTCCGCCTCATTTTACTTTACATGTGGGAAGTTCGGAAGATGTGTTGATGTTGCTAATGTATTTTGTTATTGCATTGATAAACGGCATTTTGACATCGAGAGTCAGGGCGTTGGAGAAATTGGAACTGCAAAAAGAAGAACGGCACAATACCATTAAATTGTATAAAACGCTTTTCGACTCTATCTCGCACGAGTTGCGCACACCGATAGCCACCATTGTCGGAGCTTCAGATAATTTGATGCAAAAAAAATCAAACATTTCCGAAAATGACAAATCGAATTTGATAAGTGCTATTTCTATAGCCGCATTTCGTTTGAACCGTTTGATTGATAATTTGTTGAATATGCAACGACTTGAATCAGGTATGCTGATGATTAAACCCGATTGGTGCGAGATTAACGAATTGATTAACATTCCGGTAAATCGTTTGAAAAATGAACTTTCTACGCATAATTTGCAAATTCAGATTCAGGAAGATTTTCCAATTATCAAGTTAGATTTTGGTTTGATTGAGCAAGCGCTTTTCAATTTGTTACATAATGAGACTTTGTACACGCCCATAGATTCAACAATTACAATTACGGCTAATTATAAAAATAATAAGTTGATTGTGACGATTTCGGATAATGGAAAAGGATTTACTCCGGAAGAATTGAACTTATTGTTTACCAAATTTTATCGTTCTACCGTTAAAACTACTGGCGGAACCGGTTTAGGCTTGTCGATAGTAAAAGGTTTTGTGGAAGCCCATGAAGGAAAAGTGAAAGTCGAAAATAATATTCCTCACGGTGCAAAATTTACATTAGAAATTCCTGTGGAAATTCTGGAATTGCAAGATTATATGGATTTTACAGAAATGACAATTAAGGAAAATACACAATACGAAACACTGACTGATATTTACACTCCCAAAAAGAATAATAAAATCAAGACTTCGGATACCGTAATGTAACAGAGTAATTTTCCATATCATAAATTTTAAAATTGTTAGGGTATGAGTACAAAAATGAATATTTTAATCATTGATGACGAAATTCAAATTCGCAAATTGCTCGAAATTACATTAAAAAGCAACGATTATAATACAATGTTAGCCGCAACTGCCAAAGAAGGTACTATGATGTCAGTAATTCATCCGCCCGATTTGATTATTCTGGATTTGGGATTGCCCGACGAGGATGGACAGTTGGTTTTGCGTAAATTACGCGAGTGGTATCTGGGAGCGATTATCATTCTTTCGGTTCGCAGTTCGGAAGAAGAAATTGTAAAAGCATTGGATAACGGAGCGAACGATTATCTGACAAAACCTTTTCGTACAGGTGAATTGCTGGCGCGAATCCGCACTGCTTTACGCCAGACTCAGAATATTAGCATTATACAAAAACTGGAATTTGAAAATCTGGTTATTGACCTGACATCAAGAACTGTTATACTTGATAATGAGCCGTTAAAGTTGACAGCTACCGAATATTCACTTCTCACTTTACTGGCAAAAAACGATGGGAAAGTATTAACTCATCAGTATATTTTAAAAAATATCTGGGGACCGGGTTATACGCAACAATCGCAATATCTCCGTGTTTTTGTTGGACAACTGCGTAAAAAAATTGAACCGAATCCAAACAATCCTAAATTTCTCCTCACCGAATCAGGCATTGGTTACCGTTTCTGTCCGAAAATGGAAGAATAGCTGAAATTGTTTTATCTTTGTAACTCAATTTTAGAATTTTAATAGCAGATCAAAAATAAAACAATGATAAAAAAAGGCGATAACGTGCGTTTTCTAAGCGCAGTGGGTGGAGGAATAGTAACCCGAGTGGATGAAGTAAAGAAAATGGTGTTTGTAGAGGATGCCGATGGTTTTGAAATTCCGATTCCGGAGCGTGAATGTTTAGCGATAGTTGCCATCAACGAAGAAACCAATTTCCCGGTAAAAGATTTTAAAACAAAACCCACAGAAATACTTCAGGACAAAAAACCCGAAACACAAAACGCGAAACCCGAAACGCATAACGAAGAACCAATTGTTGAAACTCCCGAAGGAGAAAAACTAACGGCTTTGTTGGCATTTTTCCCTATCGATATTAAGCAATTGCAAACTACGTCGTACGAATGTTATCTGGTGAACGATAGCAACTATTTCCTGTATTACAATGTGATAAACGGCGAAAATGATGTTAGCAGAAGCCTTGCCAATGGTCTTATTGAACCGAATATGCAGCAATTACTGACCGAAATTAAGAAAGAGGAATTAAGTGCATGGGAACAAATTCGGGTACAAATCATCCCATTCAAACAAGGCAAAAACTACACGCCACAATCGGTCATTGATTTCAATCTGAAAATCAATGCCGTGAAATTTTACAAACTTCATAGCTTTACTACCAACGAATATTTCGATGAACCGGCTATGTTGATAGATATTATTTCCGAAAAAGAAAAAGAAGCTGAAAATAAAAAATTAACTGACATATCGCCTGAAGAAATTAAACAAGCTATGTTTCAGAAAGAACAAACCGGTCGCCCACGGATTTTCAAACGTCCACAAGTTGCTGAAATAATTGAAGTTGACTTACATATCAACGAATTATTGGATACAACAGCCGGATTGTCGAATGCCGCTATGCTTCAATGCCAGTTGGATAAATTCCATGCAGTGCTTGATGAAAATAAGAACCGCAAAGGACAGAAAATTGTCTTTATTCACGGCAAAGGTGAAGGCGTTTTACGGAAAGAAATTGAAAAACTGCTAAAGACCCGCTACAAAACCTATTATTTTCAGGATGCTTCGTTCAGGGAATATGGATTTGGAGCAACCATGGTAACTATTAAATGATTAAAAGTATCTTCCCATTGAATAAAAAAACAATTGGTAGTTGGGGAAATGATATATCTCACCTTTTTATATTCTAATGTTTGATCTGTTTTATCCCATCGTGATAATATATTTGTAGAAATGCATTATGGGGAAAAAATATACGACCCCGACGGGGTCGTATTGATTCTATTCCTTTAGAAATCAATATATCTGCTCCAATTTTTTTTTACATACAAATCTATCCCTTTGTAATCATTTTTATTTAAATGGAACAAGATTATATCTTTTGGAAAATCTTCTGTTCTGTATCTTAAGTTCCTAATGAAAGTGCGATAATCTCCTCTTCCAAAAGGTGTAAATCCAATTTTAGATATTTTATTTTGAACACAGTAGGATAATATCTCCTCCAAAGTCTGTTGGTAAAAATTTACAACCTTTGGTATTTTATCGAAAAAATCATACTGCCCTTGGCTTGAAAATGATATAACAATAGTTTCTAAGTAGTCATAATAATTCCAAATACTATCATGAATTAGCCTCAGTTTAATGGATGGTTTTAATGTAATATCAACAGTATTGTTCTTTATCTTAGTCATTTGATAGACTTTCGCATTTCCCTTATGATATTGATATTTTGAAAAAATAAATGGATCTATATATCTACTATCATCTTCTTTTATTTCTTTAGTGTCATAGGGTAAGTCCATACTAACATTATATGAATGATGGTAGTATTTTTTGTTCATAATATGAATATATTCGTCAGAAAATAAAGGCATTGCATATCCTAAAAACATATCAGAATTAATTGGATAACTACCCCCACCTTCTTCTAACCCTTCGTTTAGGCAAACAAAACAATCTATTTGTACCTTCCAGTTTTTAAGGAATTCAACTGATTCCAGGCAATCCATTGCAATACAAATTATTTTTCCATCAGCTAATTCTTTATAAGTATTTCTAAATTTAGGCTTAAAACAATTATCAATTAAGAATATTTTATCAAAATCAAGGTCTTGATATTCTTCTCTACTTGGGCCTGAAGCGAAATAAACTAATGTTTTCATGCAGCTAATAAATCTATAATTGTAAAACCATCCCAGTTTTCCTGAATGGGTTGTGCCAAATAGTTTGCTAAGTTTTTAACAAAAGCACCCAGTTCTGAAACAGTTAAATCAATAATTGAAATTCTCGCAAATTCTTTAGAATTTGAGATAAGATAATACCTTAAACCATCTCTGTCTTTTTGTACCTTAAAGTTGATGTCTATAGGTAATTCTTTTTTATTTTGGTCTATATATTCATTTATTTGCTTTTCTGATTGGAAAATCTTTATTCGATTGTTTTTTGTATCAGGCGAATTTACAAAACGGAATTTCTTTATTATATTAGAATTGTCTAATAAAGTCGTATAGCCAGTCGAAGGGTAAGCACTATTAATATCTATTATTGTTGGATGGCTAACAGAGTTTCTCATTCTCGTTATGAAATTTTGCAAATTCAGTTGTTCATTAAATGAATTTTTCACCCAGCAATACTTCATTAAGCCCCAACTAGCAAACTCAATTTCTTTTTTGAAAATAGAATCGTTCGGTTTTGCCCGAGTCATTTGTCTGACATACTCATTACAATTAGTCATAAGATTTTGAAGAACTGCTAAATAAAGTGTTGTTTCATATTTTTCTTCAATAATATTTATTTTCTCATATTGGGTTACAATTTTTCCCATTCTATATGCGAGGTTAGCATATATTTGATTTTTCGGATCTCTGTGATATTCCATTTTTGTAATTTATTTATTTATTAGACTCAATTCTCTCTGATAGTGCAAGTTTGAGCGAATAAGAAACTTGTGCTATCCACATACTCTTATATGTCAAACTTGTATAGAATAGTGGAATTCTTGCAAAAGTGAACACTGATTTAAACAAAATTTGATTATTAGTCCATTGAATCAGATAAATTAATGAATTCATCAAAATCCATTTCTGGACATTCGATTTCTTCTAATGTGTCAAAACTTTCCCATTCATCCTTCCAATTCTCGTAATCCGTACCTCTATCTGACTCTTGCCAATTTTCAGAACGGCCATCATAATAATCTTGTTGTAGCGATTGTATGTCTACAACAAAATCATTTACTGAATTAATAGTTTCATTGTAATCATTAATGAGTGCCTCAATTTGTGAAGATAATTGAGTTAGTCTCTTTTCATAATTTTTTTTCTTTTCTAAATTTGATTTTGATAATCGTAACATAGTTTCTCGTTTTTAGTAGATTGATAATGATATTTTTGTTGTGATATATTAGTTAAACTTCGTCCAACAGGATTACACCCTTATTAGTTATATAATCTTCAACAAGATTAATTGCTTCATAAAGCGCTATTCTTTTTTTAGGACTACTAAAATCTGACATATTCTTATACAATTTAAGGTTTACAAAAATAAGGGTACTTTTTGACAATTTATGACAATAATAAAAAAGTTTTACTCCGTACTGACGGATATACTATTTTTCAGTTGAAAATTTCGGATAAAGTTATTTTATATAGCGTTTTACTTTGTTATTTTTTATATTCCACAAACTTACAAATTCCTTTTCACAATTCTCATCTTTCGATAAAGATATTTTGCAGTGAAATGTGAAAATAGTGTATTAAATCGGGAGAAATATTCTGTTCATCGTTTTGTCTTACTTTTACAAGAGGTGTCGGGAAGATGTTTTTCATGCAATTGTAAAAAAATGCGCCTCCCGAATTTCTCAGGAAACGCATCTCTTATATTACTACTTACTAAATACTACCGACTACCGACTAAAAACTACCAACTAAATACTACCGACTACCTACTTTTTCTTCAGCCATTCGTCCATTGCCTTGGCAGCACGACGACCGTCGCCCATTGCCAGAATAACCGTTGCACCGCCACGAACAATATCGCCACCTGCAAAAATAATCGGAATAGCCGATTGCATGGTTTCATTGTTCACCACCACAGTTCCCCATTTGGTTACTTCCAGTCCTTCAACCGATTGCGGAATAAGCGGATTGGGTGAAACGCCCACACTTACAACCACTTCGTCCACTTCAATCAATTCGGTTTTGCCGGGAACTTCAACCGGTGTGCGACGTCCGGATTCATCCGGTTCACCCAGGGTCATTACCTGAAGCAACATGTGCGTAACGCGTCCCTGTTCGTTTCCTCTATATTCAATTGGATTATGCAAGGTCCAGAATTCAATTCCTTCTTCTTTGGCGTGTTTCACTTCTTCGAGACGGGCAGGCATTTCACTTTCTGAACGACGATAAACAAGCATAGCACGTTCTGCACCCAATCGGCGAGCTGTACGAACAGAATCCATCGCGGTGTTTCCACCACCAATTACCGCTACTTTTTTCCCTTTAAAAACCGGTGTGTCCGATTCAGGATTGGCAGCATCCATTAGGTTGACGCGTGTCAGGTATTCATTGGACGACATAACGCCCACCAGATTTTCGCCTTTGATATTCATAAAACGCGGTAATCCTGCACCGCTGGCAACAAATATGCCTTTAAAACCTTCGTCTTCCAAATCCTGAATGGAAATGGTTTTGCCCACCACACAGTTTGTTACAAAATGAACGCCCATTGCCTGAAGGTTCTGAATTTCAACATCCACGATTTCATTTGGTAAACGAAATTCAGGAATTCCATATTTCAAAACGCCTCCAATTTCGTGCAATGCTTCGAAAACCACCACTTCATAGCCCAATTTAGCCATATCACCGGCAAAAGCCAATCCGGCAGGACCGGAACCTACAACGGCAATTTTAATATTGTTGGCAGGAGCAACTTCGGGTACAGAAATATTGCCACTTTCGCGTTCATAATCGGCAGCAAATCGTTCCAAATGACCTATAGCAACCGATTCTTTTTTCATTTTCAAATAAATACATTGCTCTTCACATTGTTTTTCCTGCGGACAAACACGGCCGCAAACAGCAGGAAGTGCCGACGTTTCTTTTAATGTTTTGGCAGCTTCCAGAAATTCGCCCCGTTCGATATTTTTGATAAACTTCGGAATGTAAATCCCGACAGGGCAACCTTGCATACAAGTCGGGTTGGCACAGTCGATACAACGTTTGGCTTCCATCATTGCCATTTCAGGAGTTAAACCTAAATTCACTTCTTCCAGGCGACTGTGGCTGCGGTATTCGGCATCAAGTTCAGGCATGTGAACACGTGGTATTTCTGTGCGTTCTTTGGCTTTCATTGAACTCCGCAAATCGGCACGCCATTGTTCGTTTCGTTCTTCTATAATAGACATAAATGGTTGATTAGTTGATTGGTTAATCCGTTAATTGGTTGATCCCGCAAGGGCGGGATGTCGAGTACTCCATTGGTTGATTTGTTATTTAGTTGATTAGTTGATTCGTTGATTGTCAATGCCTGAAATACATTGACCACTTTAGAGTAACAAAACTACTAAAAAAGTGAAACATTATGGCACGATTAGATCAATTAAAAATGAGTACCTCCGAACGTCGTCGACGTCGGTTCAGCGACA
>Ga0209429_10000081_pt1 | contig 64146 bp, 84 predicted proteins | sample BarGraNGADG00212_3_FD_184493 | JGI IMG/M metagenome (GOLD analysis project Ga0209429, IMG submission 184493) | Arctic peat soil microbial communities from Barrow, Alaska - Barrow Graham LP Ref core NGADG0004-212 (SPAdes) (version 2) | ecosystem: Environmental > Terrestrial > Soil > Wetlands >... | reverse complement strand
AATTCCTAAACCTTTACCGATAGCAGCCCCTTCGATTAGACCTGGAATGTCAGCAATAATGAGTCCACCTTTGGTAACTCCTAAATTTGGTTCAAGTGTGGTGAAGGAGTAATTAGCAACTCTAGCTTTGGCTGGAGTAATCTCATTTAAGAAACTAGTTTTACCGGCATTTGGAAGACCAATTAGACCAACTTGAGCAATAAGTTTGAGTTGTAAAAATAAATCTTTTTCTTTACATTTAAATCCAAGTTGTCTTTCTTGTGGGTTTTGATTAGTAGCGGATTTGAAAAAGAAATTTCCCCAACCACCAGTACCACCTCGAGCAATTAAAGTTTGTTGACCAACTTCGGTTATTTCAACTGAAGTACCATTATCATAATTAACTAAAGTTCCAATTGGAACTTGGATAATTAAATCTTCACCGTTTTTACCACTACAATTGTTTTTACCACCAGCTCCACCATTTGGAGCAGAATAAACTTTGGAATGACGAAATTGATTTAAACGACTAATATCAGAAACACCTTCAAAAATGACAGAACCGCCTCGACCACCTTTACCACCGTCTGGACCACCCTTGGGACGGAAAGCATCAGAATAGAAATGGACATTTCCATTTCCACCGTCGCCACCCTTAACTTTAATTCTAATTTCATCAATAAGCATGAGGGTATTATAACTTAGATTATAAATAAAAACGAAACCCTAGATTTATGCGACTATAAAGTCACTACTAGGGTTTGTTGTTTGTTTGTTTTTTTTGAAGATTATTTATCATCAAAAGATAATATTGGAGACAATTCCTTTGAAAATAAGACACATATCACAATTACAACCAGACCTAGGGATATTTACATTATTAAGGTAGTTGTAATCATCAACCAAAGTTTCCGAAAGATCTTTAAAATAAACTGGATGTGGTGATAGAAAAATACCTTGTCTAAACCTATTAAACGTTTCTTTGGTTTTTCTCGAATGAGATGGGATTATTCTATTGTTATCGCACATAATTTTCTCCTTTCTAATCTATAAGATCATATTCTTTAATAAGGCCAATAAAATATTCCAAACCAAGTTTGGAAAAGACATCATAGGATTTTATAAATCTAGGAAAGCCGCTGTTTTTGGAAAAAGTAATAAATTCTGAAATCGAAAAAGTCTTTTTTTCACCATTTTTAGAAATTTTTTTCAATTGTTCATCGGAACAAGTAGCGTATTTGTCTGGGTCGAGATTGGCTTCTCTACCTTCAATCCAAATATATCTTGAAAAATGACTTAAGGCTATTTTTTTAGCAACATTGAGGGGAACGTTCCCAACAACTTGCCAACGGCCATTGATATATTCATTAAAAATGAAGGCTTTTTTACCATCCTTTAATAAATTTTCTTTAAAGATTATTCCATTGTTTGTTTCTTCAAGACTAATCTTATTTTTTTCTTCAGACATAAAATTCTCCTTTCTAGAAAGCTAATGCAAACTTCAAAAAACAAATTGTTCAAGAACCATTTAAATTTAAAAAAAGAATAAAGCAAAAATATTATTTTTTTTCCATACTTTAAATTTAATGGATTATACAACAATAAATAACAAAATGTGATGAAATTATTCAGTGGCGAGTTGACCACAAGCAGCGTTTAAATCTTGACCGAAAGAATGACGAAGAGAATATTCAATTCCAGATTGATTTAGATAATTTAAAAACTTTTGTTGTTGGTCTTTTGAAGCTGGAGTCATGCCACCATCAACTGGGTTTAAAGGAATTAAATTTAAAAAGAAAAGATGATGAGATTTAATGAATTTAACCAAAGATTGGGCATCTTGTTGGCCAGTATTACTATCCATTAAGGCATATTCGAAAAATAATTGACGATTAGTTTTATTAACGTAATCAATACAAACTTTTTTAAGCTCGTCTAAATTAAATTGTTTAGCAATTGGCATAAAAGATTCTCTTTTGGATTGATCCGCAGAATGAAGAGAAATAGCTAAATTAATTTGAGTCTCTAAATTGGCAAATTCAGCAATTTTATCAACAACACCGGCAGTAGAAATACTGATTTTTCGAGCTCCAATATTTAAACCATCAGGAGAATTAATAATTTTTATAGCAGCTAAAACATTATCCCAATTTAAAAATGGCTCCCCCATTCCCATAAAAACAATTCGACCGATATATTTTGGATAAATTTTTTGATTCCAATAAATAATTTGATCAACAATTTCTTCTGGAGTTAAATTTCTTTTAAAACCCATTTTGCCAGTGGCACAAAAACTACAACCAAGAGAACAACCAACTTGACTGGAAACACAGGCAGTAATCCATTCTTCATAATCCATTAAAACTGATTCGATTTTTTGATTATCGGAAAGATTTAATAAAACTTTTTGAGTAGAATCATTGCCAACAATCTTTTCCTCTGAAACAGACAATAGTTTTAAATTTTGGGATAATTTTTGACGAAGGTCAAGAGATAAATCAGTCATCTGGTCAAAATTTAAATAACGACCAGAGTAATAGTTTTTAACTATTTGACGATAACGAAAAGGTGGTAAACCTAATTCGTCTAAAGTTGATTGTAATAAAGATAAATCCATTAAAAACTATTTGTTAACGGCAGCAAGATAATCTTGCTTTTGTTTGAAACCAATAAAGGTTTCTTTAATTTGACCATTATCAAAAAGAATAACTGTAGGAATTGCAGAAACATTATATTCAGCGGAAATATCTTGATTATCGTCAACATTAAGTTTAACGACTTTAACTTTTCCCTCATTTTCGGTAGCAATTTCTTCCATAACTGGACCAAGCATTTGGCAAGGACCACACCATGGAGCCCAAAAATCGACTAAGACTTTACCTGAAAAATCTAAAACTTCGGTTTTAAAATTTTGTTTAGTTATTTCAATCATAGTTTTTATTATACCTTATCTACCTTTAACTAATTTGGCAGTGTAAATAATTTTTCTTAAAACGCCATCAATTCCTTCAATTTCATTACTACCAGAAAGATTAACGTATTGAGCTAAATAATCTGACATAGCGGTTTTTAATTCTTTAAGTTGGATTTGAGCATCTTTAAGTTTTTCCACTACATGAGCAGCTTCTGGACGGACCATAACTTTTTGTTTAGCAATAGTTTTAAGTTTAGCTTGTTTGCCAGCTTCCTGAGCCACCTCTTGATACTCTGAATCGTTCTCCAAGAGAGCGTCGAGCATTGATTTTTGTTCTTGATATTCTTTTTGAAGGACGTCGAATCGAACTGTAGAAGAATTAATCAAAGATTCAATATTGATTAAATTAATAGCTTGGTTTGGGGTTTGATTTTGATTTTCGTTTAGCATACCTTTTAACTTTATCAAGATAAAAAGTCACCTTCAAGTTGCAAAAGTTCAGAAACTGAATTTAGTCTGACTAATTTGTTTCTTAATTGTTTAGCATTATTAAGACCAGAGGCATAAAAAAGGAAATTTTTACGAAGAGGATCAAAACGACGATGAGGAAAAACGGTGGTAAATAATTGAGCATGAAGAAGCATGGCGGAAAATCTTTCTTTTGGAGTAGCCAGATGATTATCTTTGGAAAAACACCAAGGATTACCACAAGCGGCTCGACCAATTAAGATACCATCAACGCCATACTGTTGGCAAAATTCCAAAGCTTGAATTTTATTTTCAACATCACCATTACCAAATATTTTAGTCTTAGTATTTTTGGCCAATTCAACTACTTTTTGAATTTCAGACCAATTAGCTTGACCACTATAACCTTGTTTAAGAGTGCGACCATGAATAGTAATAAAATCTAAATTTTGGGCGAGTAAAATTGGAGCCCAAGATTCAATAATTGATTCAGTAATGCCAAGACGAGTTTTAACAGAAATTGTAGGTCGATTTTTTTCTTCTTTAATTTGTGAATATTTTTTATTTCGAGCAATAATATCTAGGGTTTTTTGATTTAATCCCAAATCGGTGATTTTGGTTTTGCCGGAAAACCAATCTTCAATTCCCTGTTTGGTTTTAGTAATAATCTCAACAGCTAATTCTGGTTTACCAATTAAAGCGGCGCCACTACCATTTTGAGTGACAGTTTTGGCGGGACAACCCATATTAATATCAATACCATCAAAACCAAGTTCAGATAAAATAACGGCTGATTTATAAAAACTCTCAGGATCTTTACCAAAAAGTTGGCCAATGAGTGGACGTTCCTCTGAAGAAAATAAAAGGGTGTCATACAATTTAACTCCACCATGACTAATACCCTCAGCACTAACAAATTCGGTAAACATTAAATCTGGTTTGGCAATTTCAGTTTGAAGAAGACGAAAAGCTTCATCAGTGACTCCATCCATTGGAGAAAGGGCGATAATATTTTTATTAGTAGTAAGTAAATTAATCAGTGTCATTAGTAGCTTTTTTAAATCTATATAAAGGAATTAAAACTGAAAACCCTAAAATAAATTCGATAATTAAAGCATTCCTAGGTCCAAATTTATCAGCTAGGATACCTAAAAATATAGCAAAAATACTAAAAAATATACTACCAAAAAGAGAATTTAATGAACCCATAGTGGCTCTTTGTTCGTGAGTAAATTCATTTTGAAGTAATTTATTTTTTGATACTTCAGTAACACCGTATAATAATGAATTTAAAGACATTAATATAGGAGAAAAAATATTTGCTAAAAATAAAGAGATTAAACTAATTATTTTAGAAAAAATACTATCAAAAATTAAAATTTTAATGGCAGTGAATTTTTTGATAATACGGCCACTAAAATGAAAACTAAAAGCAGCCCCAATATTGGATAGAACTTGAGCAATACCAATAGCCCAAATTGGCCAAAGGGTAGCAATAAAAGCAGATCTAAATTGCCAAGCAGCTTCTCCCATACCAAATCCTATAATACTAACTAAACTAATTTGTCTTAGTTTAAAATTAGAAATAAAATTTTTAAAAGCTTTACCAATATGAATAAAAATATTACTAGTCTGATGACTAATTTGTTTAATTTCAATTAGTTTTAAGCTTAAAACTAGACAAATTATAAGAGGAATAACAGAAAGCCACATTAAAACTGGAAAAGAAAAATAAGCAATAACTCCACCAAATAAGCCAGATATTGCTAAAGCTATTTGAGACATTGATGATATTTTTCCATTATGTTCGGAAAAGTCTTCTGTCTTTTTGGCTTCAATTAAATTGTCATAAAGTAAAGCATCATTATTACCACTATAAAAAGCACTACCTAAACCTCCAAAAATAGCCCCAATAAATAAAAACCAATAATTTAAACCAATGGCATAAAAAACACCACTTAAAAGAAAAGCTAAATCTCCAAAAACTAAAGTTTTTACTCGACCATATTTATCAGAGATTAAACCAGTTGGGAGTTCAAAAATAGCACTGAAAATCATGGATACGGAAAAAATACTTAATCCTAAAGTATAAGAACCAGATACTCTGGAAAAATAAATTATGGCAAGCGGTGCCCAAAGAGAAAAATCAGTAAAAAAACTATGCCATTTGAGTAATTTAATATTCTTTTCGAGCGACATTTAGTTATCTTTGTCTTTTTGATTTGAAGGCGAATTTTGCACCAACCTTTGAACCAAAACTACGTTGTTTAAAAACAGTTGATCTAACATGATTTTCTGAACTAGCTTTGTATTCTGGTTTTTGACCTTGTCGTGGTTTAAATTTATTTTTTGAAGGAGTAGCAGATTCTGCATAAAATTTAGGAACGTATTCACCAGTAGTATTACGATTTATAGATCGGCCAAGTGAATTAAAAACTGGTTTACCACCTTTGTATTCTCGTTTCTTTTGAACTGTTTGTGGAGCAAATGAGGATGGTCTGTCAGAGAATTGACGACGTTCTGGTGGACGTTGACGATTATCTAGGGATTTTTTTTGATCTCGATAATCAGTAACATCGCTGTCTGGATGAGGAAGAAAAACTTGAGGTTCACGACGTTTTGGATGCTTTTCCATAGATTCTTCATGGCGAAGTTTACCTTCTTCAGTTAAAAATGGATCTGGTTCAGCATAATCAACAATAATAGTACGATCGTTTAAAAACCAATTGTGATATTTATGTTTAGCTTTGACAGCATCGCCTAAATTTTCATATTCAACATAAGCCATACCTCGACTTCGGCCCCAACGATTGTTGACGATTTTGACAGAGATAATTTTACCTTCGGTAATAAAAATAGAAAGTAATTCACCTTCAGTGAAATGATAGGGCAAACTACCAATAAATAGGCGTTTTGAGACAGGTTTAGTTAATGACATAGATGTACATATTATACCTGTTAAAATAAATAATGATTAGGTATGAAAAAATGGTCATCGGAGAACTACAAACTAATTGCTATTTAGTCTGGGATGAAGAGACTAAAGAGTGTCTAATAATCGATCCAGCTGATGATGGAGTGAGTATCAGTGAAGAAATAGATGCAAAAAAATTAACGGTTAAGGCAGTCTTTTTAACTCATGGACATTTTGATCATTGTTTGGGAGCTTTGGATTTAAAATTAATTTACAATGTGGATTTTGGTTGCAGTCAAAAAGATGCTTTTTTGTTGGATAGACAAGATGAAACAGCTAAACATTTTCTAAAGAGAGAAATTCAGGTACCAAATTTTGTCAAAATTGATATTGATTTGGATACGACTAACACTTTTAAACTAGGAGAAGAAATTTTTGAAATTATCAAAACTCCTGGACACACTCCAGGGAGTGTTTGTTTTTACAATAAACAAAATCATTTACTATTTTCTGGTGATACTTTGTTTTTAGGATTAAGAGGCAGAACAGACTTTAGTTATGGTTCAACTAAAAATATATTTGAAAGCTTAAAGAAGCTAATGAAATTAGAAAAAGATACATTAGTTTTGCCTGGGCATGGAGACGAAACTTCAATTGAACTAGAATCTAGGCACTATCTCTAAGATTATCAATGGTTTCTTCAAAGTTTTTAATATGGTCTTGTTTAATGCTTTCCAAAAGTTCAATTAAAAGACCGTTGATGTATGCTTTGATCGACTCAGCTTGTTGGGAGGTTAAATTATTTTCTTTAATTAATTCTTCTATTGTTTGCATTGGAGTATTTTATCTCATTTTGGAGGTAAATTCCAAATTGAGTTGGGAAATTGTTATAATACGAAGAAATAATGCTCTGTCGTCTAATGGTAGGACAGTCGGCTCTGAACCGACTAATTGTGGTTCGAATCCATACGGAGCAACTATTAAAATAAATATGTCAAAAGAAAGATTTCAATTAAAAGCGGCAGTTTATTTGCTATTAATAAAAGATAATAAAGTTTTACTATCAAGAAGATTTAATACTGGGTGGATGGATGGAAAATATAGTTTAATTTCAGGCCATCTTGATGGAAATGAAACAGTAAGTACAGCAATGATTCGAGAGGCTTTTGAAGAGGCTAAAATTAAAATTAAAAAAGAAGATTTAATTCCAGCAACTGTTATTGATAGACAATCAGATCAAGAATATATAGATTTTTTCTTTGTGGCAGAAAAATGGGATGGTGAAATAGAAATTGGAGAACCAGATAAATGTGATGAATTAAAATGGTTTTCTTTGGATAATTTGCCAGATAATTTACTACCTTATATTGAAGAAGCAATAGAAAATTACAAAAATAAGATTCCGTTTTTTGAAAGTGGGTGGAATTAGTTTTTAAAAAGTTGGTAATTTAGTTTAATTTTGAAGAGACAGTGGCGATAGGTTGAGCGACGAAATTTTGAATATCTTGCCAATTACCATCCCCTATTCTAGGGATAAGAATGGCTTGACCAATACTACTTCTACTATCCTTTAAAAGGTTGTCATTAGTAATTGGAAAAGATTCGATTTGGTAAGTTTGAAAATCACTGGATCGACTAATTAATTTTTGCATTTTATCTAAATCAATATCGGTGGTTAAATTGCCAGCAAGACTGTTAATAAAAGGAATTATCTTAGGAATAAAGTTAATGGAAATTACTTTTTTCTTAACTGCTTCAATAACTAATTTTTGACGAGCAGAACGATTGAAGTCTCCACCATCTTCAGTTGAATGACGGGAACGAACAAACTTTAAAGCGGTGGCTGCATCCATATGTTGTAAACCCTTATTAAAATGAAGATGTTCATAACGACAAGTAAATTGTTCTTCGAGTTTAGTTCCAGACATAGTAGCGGTAAGAGAGGCAATTTCTTCATCTGATTTACCACAAGGATCAGTTATATTTTCTTCAATTGGATAAAGGTAATCGTCAAAAGTTCTTTGAACATTAACATCAATTCCACCAAGAGTATTGATAGTTTTAAGAAAACCGGCAAAATTAATAGTCACAAAATTGTCAATTCTAATGTTTAAAATTTGAGCCAAAACAGCTTTAGCCATTTGACCACCACCAGCATCGCCAGTATATTGAGTTTCTTTATTAGGATATTTTTTATCATCTAGACCAATAGAATTAGCTTCGTTGACTTTAAGCATTTTGGTTTCACCAACTGCAACTGGAATTGGAACCCATAAATCTCGAGGGATAGAAATTAATTTAATCTTTTTTTCTTTTGGAATAATCTGAGCCACAATAATAGAATCAGTAAGAGTTCCACCTTCATGAACACCACCACCATAACCCATTAATAAGATAGCAAAAGGCTCATTTGGATCTGGAGTTGGGGTTGGAGTAACTAAATTACTAGAATCTTTGTTTACTTTAACAACAACCTGTTTATATTTTATAAAAGTAAAAATACTAAAGAAAATAATGACAGCAAGAATTGCAATAAGAATGGTAATAAGAATTTTTTTCAACATTGGTTTATATTTTAACTTATTTTTGGACACGAATTTTCTTTAAATATTTATTTTCAAAATCCAAAACTATATCTTTTTTGGAAGATGGGACAAATTTTTGAAAAATATCAAAAAAATCTTCCCATTGATTAAGAGTTAATTGACTAGGTTTTAATTGATTAATTTTAAGTTTTTTATTGATTAATTTAAATTGTTGATAGGAAAAAACTTTTTTGTAGGCATTAAAAATATCAGTCTTCCATTGATTAAAGCCAAAAATAACAAAATCTCGGAATTGTTGATAAATACTGGAATCAATATTAATATCCGGTTTTAGGGTAAATTTTATAAAACTAATATTTATTTGAGGTTTTGGAGTAAAAGCAGTTCGATCTAAATCACCAACAATTTCAACGTCGTAAAAAATTTTGGCTAAAATAGAACTTTGAGTTTCAAATTCAAGATCGCCAATGTATTTTTCGGCAGCTTCAGTCTGAATGACTAAATAAATTTCAAGAGGTTTATTTTCGGCTTTTAATAATTTATCGACAATTTCAGCAGTAATACTAAAAGGAATATTGGAAAAAATTTTATAAGGTTTATTGGGTAAATACCAATGTAAAAAATCTTTGTTAACAATTTTTAGATTACTAATTTGACCGGATTCTTCAATTAATCTTTGATATAAAATTTCATCTTTTTCAACCACAATAACTTCCTTAACTTTTTGGACTAAACCTTTGGTAATGATTCCTCGGCCTGGACCGATTTCAATAACTAAGTCGTCTTTATTAAGAGAACTATATTCAATTAACTGACTAACTAGAAAATTAGATTTAATAAAGTTTTGAGAAAGAGTCATTTTTAGGGTTCTTCTGGAGGTAAGTATTCTTCACCGTTATCGCTTGATTCTTGACCAGCTTTAAGCCAAAGAACATAGTCACAACCAGTAGCTTTTTTAGCATCTTTATCCCAACCTGACGTGGAACATTTTTTCATTCTTTTACCGTTGGCAGTAGTATAGAGAACTAATTTTTCACCACACTTTGGACAAACTTCATCTAAAGGTTCAGTGGTTCCATTAACCCATTCAACATAATCACAACCAATGACTTTTTTAGCTTCTTTATCCCAACTACCAGCACTACATTTCTTCATTTTTTTACCAAAACGAGTGAATTGTAAAACTAGAGGAGCACCACATTTTGGACAAACTTCATCTAAAGTTTGAGGTTCAGCTTCTATCCATTTGACGTAATCACAACCTTCGTTTTTATGAGTTTGAGGATTCCAAGAACCTTGAGTACATCTTTGAAGTTGTCTGCCAGTAGCAGTAGTAGTAATTTCTGATAGCGGAGAACCACATTTTGGACAATTGTCTGTTTGAGTCATATACTTATATTAGCATTTTATTTAGAAAAAATTACTTAGTGTTTAAACTAAATTGTGATGTGTTATTATATAGACTTAAAATTATGAACAAAAAAACCAAAATAATTGCCACCATTGGTCCGGCATCAGAATCAATAGAAATATTAACTAAATTAATCGAAAAAGGGGTTAATTTATTTAGGTTTAACTTAAAGCATGGAACATTTGAATGGCACTATGAAAATATTAAAAAAGTAAAAAAAATTGCTGATAGTTTAAACACTAAGGTAGGAATTATGGTTGATCTTCAAGGACCAGAAATTAGAATTGAAACTGAAAATGCCGGTGAATTTGAACTTAAAGCTGGTGAATCAGTCTTTATTGCTAATAAATTTATCAAAGGTAAAAAGACAATTAAAATTAATCCTCCTTTAGTTTTAAAACAAATAACTAAAGGTGACACTATTTTTCTCGATGATGGAGATTGTGAATTGGAAGTAGTGGCTAAAAAATTAGGAATAGTGGAAATGAAGACAAAAAGAGACTATTTGGTTAAGAATAGAAAAAGTATGAATATTCCTGGAAAGAAACTAGATATGCCTTTGTTTGCAAAAAGAGATAAAGATATTTTAGAAAAAATTGACCAATTAGAAGCTGATTATGTGGCTTTATCTTTCGTTAGAGATAAAGAAGATATTCAAACACTAAGAAAGATCTTAGACAAAAAGGATCCAAAACTTAAAATTGTGGCTAAAATTGAAAATGCCAGTGCAATTAAAAATATTGAAGAAATAATTAAAGAAACTGATGCGGTGATGGTAGCCAGAGGAGATTTAGGAGTTGAAATTCCAATCAAAGAATTAGCTTATTGGCAAAAAAAATTAATCGATTTATCGAGACAAAATAGTAAACCAGTAATTGTGGCAACTCAAATGCTTAAATCGATGGTTAACAACTACCGACCAACTAGAGCTGAAGTAACTGATATTTCTAATGCTATTTTTGATGGAACTGATGCTGTAATGTTATCCGAAGAAACCGCTTCTGGAAAATATCCAGTGAGAGTAGTTGAGGAAATGGCAGATATTGCTCTTTTTAGTGAAAACCATGGATCCATTAGAGAAATATTAATTGAACCACAAAATTTAGTAGAAACATTAGTTGATGCCGCAGTCAGAATAACTAAAGATTCTAAAAAATTGCCAATTAAAGCTGTGATTATTTTTACTCAATCTGGAAGAACAGCTAGAATTTTTTCAAAATATAGATTAAATATTCCAATTATCGCTTTTACTGACAATCAAGAAACTGTTGATGGATTAACAATGTCTTATGGAGTTAAAGCTTATTATAAAAAATTCGATAAAAAGAATTTCACCGTAACCGATAATTTAATTAATGAATTAGAAAAAATAGAATCTCTTAGTAAAGGAGATAATATTATTATTATTCATGGAAATAACTGGATGGAACTTGGAGCAACAAGCGATATTAGCTTAATATCTCTTTAATTTGATAAATAAAAAGCCGGTAAGTAAAAAATCTTGCCGGCTTTTTTAAGTTTTAAAATTATTGGTTCTGTTTGGCTTTTTCGGCCATAATATTAGCAACTCTTAAAAGAGAATCAAAAGTGCCGGCGTCTTCCCAGAGACTATCAAAAATATTAACCTTCATTTCACCGTTTTTAAGATAAATATTATTAAGATCAGTAATTTCAATTTCACCACGAGGAGATGGAGCTAAATTTTTAGCAAACTCAACAATGCGATTGTCATAAGTATAAAGACCAACGACAGCATAATTACTTCTAGGTTTTTCTGGTTTTTCTTCAATAGAAATAGCTTTCATATCTTGATCGAATTCAACTACACCAAAACGCTCCGGATCTTCAACTTGTTTAGCAAAAACCATAGCACCGCCATTAAAATCTTGAACTTCTTTAGAAAAATCTTGTTCAAAAATATTATCACCTAAAATCATAGTGACATCATCGTTGCCAATAAAATCAGCTCCGATAATAAAAGCATCAGCTAAACCTTTTGGTTCTTTTTGAACAGCATAATTGAAACGAGCTCCAAACTCATGACCATCACCTAAAAGATTTAAAAAATGACCAGAATAATCAGGAGCAATAATAATTAAAATATCGGTAATACCGGCTTTAATTAAAGTTTCGATTGGGTAATAAATCATCGGTTTGTCATAAACCGGGAGAAGTTGTTTTGAAGTAATCGAAGTTAATGGACGTAAACGAGTGGCTTTACCACCGGCTAAAATAATTCCTTTCATATATATCAAATTAGGTTAATTTATAACTAAAGGTATTTTACTATATTTATTTCTTTTTATTTTTCCAAATGAACTTGTTATACATAAACCAGTTGTATGGAAGAACTAAAAAGACGATGATAAATGGAAGTAAAATTTGTCGAGAACCGGCTCCGAAAAATTTAACTCCAATTGAACCAGCAACGGTTTGAATTAAAAGAGCTCCCATTGAAGACAAATTGAATTGTAAAAATTTACCAACAATTTTTGATTGGCCAGATATTTTTTGAGATTTAAAAGTCCAAAGATTGTTAAGGGTAAAATTACTAATAATGGCAAATTCAGTTGATAAAGCCCAAGAAAGCCATTCAATTGACCAAGTTTTGGAAAAAATACTTAAAAATATAGCATTGACTAAATAACCAACAAAACCTACAGTGCCGAATTTTAGGAATTTTTGAGTGAAATCATCGTACCAACGAAGGAGAAAAGCAACTCTAAAAATATCTTTAGCAGTTTTTGGTTCGATTTTTGATTCACCGGCATTACGAACATGAAATTGAAGTGGAACTTCTTTGAATTTGGCACCCATTTTAAGAGTCTCAAAAAGAAGTTGAAGTTTATAACCAAAACTTCTAGTTAAAAGACGACTGTAATCTAAATCCATCTTGTCAATAAAACCTTTGACTCGAGTAACTTTTAAACCAGTAGTAGGATCGGTAACTTTAAAGAAATTTTTGAAAGGAAAAAACATCATGAATCTAGCAGTAAAACCACCAACTTCACTAAAGAAAACTCTCTTTAATCCCCAACCTTTTGGATTAGAACCACCTTTTATTTTTCGAGAGCCAATAACATAGTCGTAACCTTCTTCCATAGCTTTAAGCATTAAAGGAATGGTTTCTGGTGGATGCTGGAAATCACCGTCAAATTCAAATACAAAATCAGCATTTAATTTTTCTATGGCATACTTAAAACCTTTAAGATAAGCAGCACCAATACCATCTTTACTAATTTCGGTTAGTAAAAAAGTATTGTCATATTTTTTAGCTTCTTTTTCAACAACTTTACCTGTGCCATCTGGAGAATTGCCATCAACAACTAAGATTTTCATGTCCCAACTTTCATTTAAATTATCTTTTTTAGCAATGATATTAGGAAATGTCTTAGTATTAAGATATTCAATCATTCTGCCGACATTATCGGCTTCATTATATGTAGGAATAACAATGACAGCAGTGTTTTGTTTTTTCATATTAAAAAAAGTATACCCCAAATGATAAAATATTGGTATGAAGATAGATATTGTCACATTGTTCCCTAAAATGTTTGATTCCCCTTTTGCGGAAAGCATAATAAACAGAGCCATTAAAAAAGGCATTATTGATTTGAAAATTCACAACTTAAGAGACTGGGCAATTGATAGTTATGGTTCAGTTGATGACAAACCATTTGGAGGAGATGTGGGAATGTTGATTAGAGTTGAACCAGTATTTAAAGCTTTGGAAAAAATAAAAGAAGATAATAAAGATTTAAAAAATCGAAGAATAATTTTAATGTCAGCTAGAGGTAAAAAATTTGATCAACAAAAAGCTGAAGGATTATCTAAATTAGATAATATAGTTTTAATTGCTGGACATTATGAAGGATTCGACCAAAGAATAACTGATTTTATGGTAGATGAAGAAATATCGATTGGTGATTATGTTTTAACTGGTGGAGAATTACCAGCCATGGTTATAACCGATGCCGTCTCTAGATTAGTTTCTGGAGTTTTAGGAAAAGATGAATCGAGTCAAATTGAAAGTTGGTCAGAAATAGAAATTGAGGGTAAAAAAATTAGAACTATTGAATATCCTCAATATACTAGACCACAAGAGTTTATGGGAAATAAAGTTCCAGAGGTTTTAGTAAATGGAGATCCTAAGAAGATAAAACAATGGAAAGAGGAACAAATTTTAAAAAATCTAAAATAAAGTTCCGGAAATAAAGACAATTCCAAGTAAAATAATCAACAGGTATTCAACCACAATTGATAGTTGAAGATCGCCTCTTTTGTAATGATGATACAGACTCCAACAAAAATAAATTATACCAACACTATAAATAATCCATCTTTTAGCTTGAGAACTATCAACAAAAAGATAACCGCAAAAACCAATAATAAGGCTAAAAAATAGAACCAAATATTCTAATGGTTTTTGTTTAACTTCTTTTGGAATAATCATTAAAAGATCCTCCCTTGTTGGTTATAAAGCATTAATAAAAAGATAAAAAGTAAAAAACCAATGTGCCCAATAGTAGAACCGGTCATACGATGAACATTTTTTTTGACAGTAACAAAACCATCAATTAAAAGAACAATGGCTAAACCAATAAAAATTACAGATCCAAAAATCTTACTTAAGGTTAAAGGACTAATTAATGATTGACTGGTATTACCTAAGATATCTGAAGTTTCCAATTCTGGTAAATTAGAGACTTCAATAGAAGGTTCAACCACATCACTTGATGGTTTAGAGTTAGTATTTTTTGGAGCAACTGAAGCGACTAAAGGAGTGCCAAAATGTTGAACAACTAAAGTAGTTTTAATACCACCAAGAGTGCCATTAACAACAGCTACTCCAATTTCTTGATAACGAGTGTGAACTATATTGGCTTTATGAGTTGGTGAAGCCATCCAAGCTTTCATTAAAGAATCAGTATCATAAAAGTCTTTAGCTAAATTTTCACCAGCCACTGAATATTTATAACCAACAGCATCAAAAAAAGTCCATGGAGTTTTACCTTGAGGTGAATTATGAGCCCAATAATCATTGGCAAACATATCTTGAGCTTTGGCTTTGGCTGATTTTGATAAAGTATCGCTATAAACAAGTGGTGCTAATCCATCTTTTTGACGTTCAAAATTGGTTTGATCAAAAACTTTTTGAGCCGTAATTTCAGATGAATAGCCTAAAACTCCTGGTTTGGCGATAGTTAAAGTTTTAATGGCTGATTGATTTAGTAAATAAGCAACAAGTAAAAGCAATAAAAAATTAGGCTTTAAAATAGAGGCACGATAATTGTTTCTCTCTTGAGGTATAAAATAATGAGTCCAAAGTTTTTTCAACACAATATATTAGTATAAAGTAAATCTAGCCAAAAAGAAAAGATTTTATTTTCTTTGGCATTTTTATTTTTTTAAGTAGGGAAAAAATAAAAAAACCGATTAAAATTCCTAATAAATCAATGAGAGTATCTCGGAAACGACCAGTGCGACCGGCAATAAAAGTTTGGTGAAATTCATCGGACAGAGCATAAAGATAAGCAACAGGAATAGAAATTTTTGGTTTTTTGAAAGCAAAATATAAAAGAAAAGAAAGAAAAGCATATTCAATTAGATGAAAAGATTTTAGAATTAAAAAACGATTAGTAGTATTAGTACCAATACCAGTGGTGGAACGAGAAGAAAAATAAAAAATAACCACCATCCAAAGAATTGAAGGGATAAATCGAATTAATTTTTTCATTATTTTATAATTTTACTAGCAATTAGTGGAGTTAACAACAAAGACACACTTAAGACAATAAAAATTACATAAAATATAATTATTATAAATAACACCAACTAGTTACAATAAATTAATTATTGATTTTTAAGAGAGCAAAATCTATTTTGGCTAAAGTTTTATCTTTTCCTAAAGCTGGTAAACAATCGACCACTGGTGGAGTAAATTTAGAACCACAAATAGCCACTCGGAAAACCATAAAATATTCCCCTGTATTCCAATTATTATCCTTAATCAAATTAGTTATTTTTTCTTGAAGATTATCAAAATCTGAAAAAATTTCTTTAGTTTTAGTCAGCATATCGATGACTAATTTAGAATCTAAAACTTGATCTTTATATTCCAAAAGTAAAGACTTATCGTAATCAATATTTTCAAATAAAAATTTGGTTTGAATTGGAAGATCAGACAATTTAACAATTCTTTCTTTTAAAATTGGAACTAAAATTTTAATTTGATCATCTGAAGCGAGTGGTAAAAATTTTTTAAATAAGACAAATAATTCTTGATCAGTTTTTTGACGAAGATAATAACCATTAATATAATCTAATTTTTTACGATCGAAAATTGGAGATTTTTTATGAAGATGTTCAATACTAAAAGCTTTAACAAATTCATCTAGAGTGAAAAACTCTTGATTATCACCAGGGTTCCAACCTAAAAGCATTAAAAAATTAAGCATAGCTTGGGGTAAATAACCTTCATCTAAAAAGGCTCGAGCATGAGTATTTCCGCTGCGTTTACTCATTTTACCTTTACCATCTGGATTTAAAAGGACGGTAAGATGGGCAAATAGAGGTGCATCCCAACCAAAATAACGATAAAGTAAAAGATGTTTTGGAGTGGAAGTTAACCATTCTTCACCGCGAAGAACATGAGTAATTTCCATTAAATGATCATCAACGACAGCCGCAAAATGATAAGTAGGAATTCCGTTGGATTTAATTAAAATTTGATCATCAATTTCATTGGTATTGAATTTTATTTTGCCACGAACTAAATCTTCAAAAATTATGGTTTCATTTTTAGGAATAACCATACGGATAGTGTAAGGAACTTTATTGTCGAGATTTTTTTTAATTTCATCTTTGGTTAAATGAAGACAATGTTGATCATATTTTGGAACTTGCTTGGCGGCTTTTTGAGTGGCACGAAGATTATCGAGACGTTCTTGGGTACAAAAACAATAATAAGCTAAACCTTTATCTAAAAGTTCTTGAATATATTTATTGTAAATATCGAGACGTTCAGTTTGAACATATGGACCAAAAGGACCACCAATATCTGGACCTTCATCCCAAGTTAAGCCATATTCTTTAATAGTTTCTAATAATCTAGTTTCAGAACCGGCCACATAACGTTTTTGATCGGTGTCTTCTAATCTAAAAATGAATTGACCATTAAATTTTTTAGCTAAGGCATAATCGTAGAGTAAAGTTCGAAGAGTGCCAATATGTAATTCCCCGGTTGGACTTGGAGCAATGCGAGTTCTGATAATTTTGGATTCGGTCATGGCTAATTTTATCATTTTTAGTGTAAAATAATTTATGTCTTTAACTCAAACTGCTTATGCTAGTCGTAATATTATTAAATATGGTGGAACTGGATTAATCGCTTTTGTGTTAATTTGGTCAATAACCGCTACCGCAATAACTGCTTACAAAACAGCTCATCCAGTTTATGTGGCTCCAACTGTTAAATATGGAATGTTACCAAAAATGGTTTTTCCAGATAAAACTTTTGATAAGAAGAATTTTAGTTTTGAATTTGCTACTGATGCGACTCCTCAATTTGGCGATCAATCGAAGGTTTATATAATCTACCGACCAGATACTAGTATTTTAGCTTTGGAAGATGATAAAAAAACTGCGGTGAAGTATGGATTTACTGGTAAGGAACAAGAAGTAAAATCGGGAGTTTATGAATTTAAAAATGAAACAACCAACAAAACCTTAACCATGAATGTATTAGAGGGAAGTTTTAAAATGGAATATCCATATTTAACTGACCAACTTTTGTTAGATGCTAAAAATGTTCCAAATAAAAGTGACGCAATAACTAAAGCAGCTGATTTTTTAAATACTGGAGATAAATACAGTGATGATTTAGTTAATGGAGAAAAGAAAGTTAGTTTTTGGAGTATTAGTGATGGAGCTTTAAAATCGGTTTCGTCTCAGGCTGAAGCAAATGTAGTGAGAGTTGATTTCTATCGAAAAAATTTAGAAAATAATTTACAAATTCTCTCTCCTCAGATTGGACAGGCTTCAATTTCAGTTTTGGTATCTGGATCTGATGTGGAAGAAAAAAGAATTATTGATGTTAACTTTAAGTATGCCAATATTGACAGGGAGTCATATTCGACTTATCCAATAAAAACATCAACAGAGGCCTTAGATGAACTCAAAAATGGTAATTATTGGCCAGCTTCTGATGTGACTAATACCAATGTAATTATTCGAAAAATGTATTTAGCCTATTACGAACCAGTAACTTTGACAAACTACATGCAACCAATATATGTGTTTGAAGGTGACAATAATTTTGTGGCTTTTGTTTCAGCAGTTAATGGTAAATATATTCAACCGTAAGTTAATCTTGGTACGATTTCCAAAAGACGTTTTCTTTAGCCCAATTAATGATGTTTACAGTATCATTAAAACGGTCTTCGCTTTTAGCCACAACACTAATTAAGTAATGACCATTTAAATTAATTAGACCAACAAAACAACCGCCAGCTTCTGGAGTCCAACCAGTTTTTAATCCTTCAATTTCAGGCACAATATTCATAAGTTCATCAGTAGACGTAAGCTCGTGTTTAATAGTTTTATCAACATCTTCAACCACAATACTTTTTTGTTTAACAGTTTGAGTAATAATTGGATTTTTGATGGCAAGACGGGCAATTTGAGACAAATCGTAAGGAGTAGAATAATGATTATCATTATGGATTCCATCATAGTTAGTAAAATGAGTATTTTTTAAACCATATCTTTGAACTAAAAAATTCATTTCATCAACAAAACCAGTAATTCCTTTTTGATTATGAGAAGCGAGAGTAAAGGCAGCATCATTAGCAGAATAAACTAAAAGAGCAGACACAAGGGATTTAATGGTAATTTTTTCACCTAATTTCAAACCCATAACTTGACCTTCGGTATATTCCTGATTAACGGTTAAAACTTCGTCTAAGGGATAAATATTTAAAGCAGTTAAAGCTGTAATTAATTTGGTGGTAGAGGCAGGATAAATTCTTCCGTCTGGATTATTAGAAACTAAAATTGTATTAGTGGTGGCATCGATTAAAATATAATTTTGAGAATTTAAAATTGGTTTAGAGGCCATTTTAACCATAGGAATTGAGGGATGTTGATATTGAACCAATTGATTACTCTTAATAAAAACTGAATTTTTAGGATAAATATTCCAAAAACTAAAAGTTGGTAACCAAAACAAATTTACAAAACAGATTAAAAAAATGACAACAAAAAATAATATTTTAATTTTCCAATTTGTCTTCATTTTTTTCTAGGGCTGCTTTGATTTCTGGTTTGATCATTAGACCAACATCGTCAAGTTGCTTGGCATCAATTTCACTTGGAGCATTCATTAAAATATCAACTCCGTTAGAATTTAGTGGGAAAGCATAAACATCTCGAATATTAGCTTCATCTAAAAGAAGCATTAAAAGACGGTCTAGACCAATAGCCCAACCACCATGTGGTGGAGCTCCATAATGGAAAGCATTGTACATACCACCAAATTTTTTAATAACTTCATCTCGCCCGTAACCAATAAGCTCAAAGGCTTTAACTAAAGTTTCTGGTTCATGATTACGAATTGAGCCAGAAGCTAATTCAAAACCATTTAAAGTAAGGTCATATTGATAAGACTCAATATCTAGAGGATCTTTATTTTTTAAAGCTTCCATCCCACCATTTGGCATGGAGAAAGGATTGTGACCGAAATCTAATTTGCCTTCATCATTAATTTCATAGAAAGGGAAACCAGTAATCCAATTGAAATATAAAATGTTTGGATCTCTAAGATTTAAAAGATCACCAATCATTAAACGAACATTACCTAAAACTTTATTAGTAGTTGATAATTTATCGGCGACAAATAAAATCAGATCGCCAATTTTAGCAGAAGCGGCTTTAATAATTTCTTGTTGTAATTTAGGATCAAAAAATCGAGCGACACCAGTTTCTAAACCAGCATCAGTAACTTTTGTGTAAGCAAGACCTTTAGCGCCTTTTTCTTTAGCTAAAGTTTCTAATTTATCAATTTGAGTTTTACTAAATTCAGCACATTTTGGAGCGACTAAACATTTAATAACTTCGGCATTATTAAAAACATTAAATTCACTTTTACTTTTAATAGTTTCAGTGACATCTTTAAGTTCTAAATCAAAACGAGTATCTGGTTTGTCACTACCGTATTTATCCATGGCTTCTTTGTAAGTAATTCGAGGAAAAGGAAATTTGGCAATAGTTTTTTGAGGAGCAATAGTTTGATAAGTTTCTTTGATTAAATTTTCAGCAGTACCAAAAAGTCTATCAACAGTAGGAAAACTCATTTCAATATCGATTTGATAAAAGGCACCAGCATGACGATCGGCACGAGGATCTTCATCGCGCATACATGGAGCAATTTGAAAATATTTATCGACACCAGCGACCATTAATAATTGTTTGAATTGTTGAGGAGCTTGAGGAAGAACAAAAAATTTACCTTTGTGGATACGAGAAGGGACTAAAAAATCTCGAGCACCTTCTGGAGAAGAAGTAGTTAGAAGTGGAGTCATGACTTCAGTGAAACCATTTTTATCCATCCAATTTCGGACGGCTAAAATGTATTTACTTTTATTTTGCATGATTTTGGCCAATCGAGGACGACGTAAATCAATGTAGCGATATTTTAATCTTAATTGTTCATCTAGTTCAGTACCATCGGTGTCGAGAGGAAAAGGAGAAACTTCACTTTTATTTAAAACCACTAATTTTTCACAAACAATCTCAATATTACCAGTAGGAATTTTATTGTTAACGGCTTTTGAATCTCGATTAACAACTTTACCTTCAACTTCAATCACCCATTCCATTCCTAAAGTAGAAGCTAATTGATGAATTTCTTGATTATTATTGGCATCGACAACGATTTGAATATTACCACTCCAATCACGAAAATCAATAAAAATTAATTGACCGTGGTCGCGGATATTACCAACCCAACCTTGTAATAAAACTTTTTTTTTGATTTGTTGAAGACAATTTGTTGCAAGTATTCTTTCCATGGGAGTATTTTACTTCAGAATAGATACTTTTAAAACATTCAAAAACAAAAAATTATTGAGTATCACCTCGATAAGGTTCGTTTGGAATATCTAAAATTTCTTGAAATAATGATGTTTCTGAAAATTCTATGAATTGTTGCATTTCTGCAACATCATCGGTTTGATCAAAATCATCACTTAAATTAACTCTTTTGGTTGATTTTTTTGTAACATTTCCATTTGATAATATATCAACTAATTCTTTTTTTGCTTCGTCAATTTCTTCTTTTAAAGATTTTTTTTGGGGCGTTTCTTGAGATGTAGATAATTGTTCTGCCATAATAAATCCTAACAAAAAATTTCTTTAACCACAAGTTGAGGGGAAATGTTGCCGTTCCAGGCATTAATCGACAAAAAAGCAATAATATCGACAGATGAAGAAATGGCAATTTGACTATCCAAATCCCCTTTTTTAAAAGCAATGGCATCGAGATTACCAAATTTAAGTTTTAAATGTTCTTTTTGGGAACCAAGTAAACGTTTATCGGTAACTTTTAGATTTTTAAATAAAAATAAAGGTTCAGGATTACCAATTCCAAAAGGTTTTAGTTGGTCAATAATTTTACAGTTAGTTAAATTAGTCGCGGAAAGCTCCATTTGAGCATCAACATCAAGAGTAGGAACCAAATCAACTTTGGCTAATTTTTTATTAATATAAGCAGTAACTTTAGTTTTAAAAGATTCAATATTTTCGGTTTTAATAGTAAAACCAGCAGCTCCAGCATGGCCTCCTAGTTCGACCAAATCGTCATCAAAGTTTCGCAAGGCTTCAACTATGTTTAACTCGGGAATAGAACGACAGGAAGCCTTAGAAAACTCCTTATCGACACTAATAATAATTGAAGGGAGATGAAACTTTTCAGTTAAACGACCAGCGATTAAACCAATAATTCCCGGAAGATAATCTTTATTGCTGACAAAAATTAATTTATCTTGATTATTTTTATTTTGCTCGTCGGCGGTTTTTAAACTTTCTAATTGGATAGCTTGACGATCACGATTAAATTTATCTAAACTTTGGGCAAATTTTGTAGCTTGAGTTAAATTTTGACTACATAAAAGTCGGAGAGCATCGGTGGGATCTGATAATCGACCAACGGCATTAATTCGAGGACCTAAAACAAAAGATAATTCGTAAGTAGAAATAGTTTCACTTTTAATATTACTAATTTCAATTAATTTTTTAAGGCCAAAACTAGGATCAGTGTTAATTTTTTTAAGACCATGAGCTACAACTTGGCGATTAATCCCAACCAAAGGAACACAATCAGCGACAGCTCCAAGAGCAGCCAGAGAAATGTCAGCTTGGTCATCAATTTCTTTGGCTAAAAACCACGATAAAATTGAAGCAGAAACTTGAGTAGAATGAACAATAGTACTGGCTTTAGGTAAAGTATCGAGAGCTAAATGATGATCGACAATAATTACTTCAGTTCCAGATTCAACAATTTGATTAATTTCTTTATGAGCGACAATCCCATTATCGACAGTAACTAATAAATCAAAATGAGAATTTTTTTCTTGAAAATCAAAAAATGATTTAGCTTTAATACCATAACCATCGCGTTCACGATTAGGAACAAAAGGAATAACTTTAGCACCTTGATGGTGTAGAGCTTGCCAAAGGACAGCAGTGGAAGTAATTCCATCAACATCGTAATCACCATAAATTAAAATATTTTCTTGGTTTTTTATAGCTTCTTTGAGACGATTGGCGGCTTGGGTAAGGTTTTTTTTGTCTAAATCAAAATCAGAAACTTGAGGATATTTAGGGTTAAAAAAAGTATCTTTATTATCGGTAATTTGACGATTATTAAGTAAAATATCTACAAACTCCTGTTTGGAAGTGGTGGAGGAAATAATTGAGGTAGATTTTAATTTAATTTTGGGTGACATAAGATATTTCCAATTGTACACTTTTTGTTGATAACTTAGATATAATTGGGTAGATATGAAGTTTGAATTTAACCCAAAAATTATTAAGTTAGCTAAAAAAATAACCGATGCTGGCGGGGAAATCTATGTGGTCGGTGGAGCGGTTAGAGATTTAATTTTAAATCGAGAAGTTCATGATTGGGATTTTACTAGTAATTTGAAACCAGAAGAAATTCAAAAGATTTTTCCAAAAAATAGTTTTTATAATAATAGTTTTGGAACTATTAGTGTGGTTGATGGAGAAGATATTTTTGAAATAACCACTTTTAGAACCGAACGAGGTTATTCTGATAATCGACATCCAGACGAAGTGAAATGGGGAGAAACTTTAGAGGAAGATTTACAAAGACGAGATTTTACAATTAATGCCATGGCACTCAAGATTGTAGATAATGATTCATCAATTATAGATTTATATAATGGACAAGAAGATTTAAAAAATGGATTAATTAGAACCGTGGGAAATCCTGATGAAAGATTTAATGAAGATGCCTTAAGAATGATGAGGGCAATTAGAATTGCTGGACAATTAGGCTTTTTAATTGAAGAAAAAACTTTTGAATCAATTCAAAAAAACGCTAAATTAATTAATAATATTGCTGGGGAAAGAATTAGAGATGAATTATTTAAAATATTACAATCTAGAGTACCAAGTCATGGAATAATACTTCTTAAAAATTGTGGTTTATTACAAGAAATTATTCCAGAACTTTTGGATGGAGTGGAGATGTCCCAAAAAGGTCATCATATCGATGATGTTTGGACGCACAATTTGAAAGCCTTAGATAATTGTTCAAGTTCTAACCCAATCACTAGATTGGCTAGTTTATTGCACGATGTAGGTAAACCAAAATCAATGAGAGGAAATGGAGAAAATCGAACTTTTCATAACCATGAAATTTTTGGATCGAGAATTTCCCTACAAGTTGGTAAAAATTTAAGACTATCTAAAAAAGAATTGGAACAATTGTTTAAATTAGTGAGATGGCACATGTTTACAGTGGAAACAACTCAAACTGATAAAGCGGTTAGAAGATTCATTCGAAATGTAACTCCAGAATATATTGATGAAATGATTGCTCTACGAAGAGCTGATAGATTGGGAAGTGGATCTAAAGAAACCAGTTGGAGATGGGAATTGTTTAAAGACAGAATTGTAGAAGTACAAAAACAACCTTTTTCGATTAAAGATTTGAAGGTTAACGGACAAGATGTAATGACAATTTTGGAAATTAAACCAAGCCGAAAAGTTGGCGAAGTTTTGACTGATATTTTTGCCAAAGTGGAAGAAGACCCAAGTTTAAACGAAAGAGAAGTTTTGTTGAAGAAGATTGAAGAATATAAATAAAAAAAAAGACCGCAAACGTTATCAACACCAAAGTGTCAACAAAATTTGCGATTGGTCTTTTTTGAAAATCTAAAATTAGTTAGATAGAAAAATTTTGAAGATATATTTTTTTAGGGTTCGGTTTTAAATTCTTTTTCTTTTTCTCTGACGGCTTGTTCTATTTTAGTGCTTCCTAAGGGCTGATAATTTAAAATCGCCTTTAACTCATATTTATCTTTGGCCTTAGAAATTTGTCCTAAGATAATATCTTCTAATTGGCGATATTCTTCAGAATCATCATTATATTGATGTCCTGAACAATATAAATTATGAAAAGCCTTTTCAACAGTGATGGTAAGATCATTATTAATACTCATTTTTAAAACACCCCTTTCTATTTTTTTAAAATTGTTCATTAAGAATTAATAGGTGGATTATTATTAATATAAATATCAATTTCAGCTGCTTTTTCTAGAGCTTCTTTCTTTTGATTTAGTTACTCTTATTATTATTTATGTTCAAAGAGTTTCCTCTTGTTTTTTTAGATTTTCAAATTGTGAATGTCCAATTTTAAGTATATTAGTCAGCAAAAAAAAAGACTATTAATTAAAATTACTTGGAGTATATCACCAAAAAAACATCAAAAAACAACGATAAAATATAGATAATTAAAGAAATAAATTTATTTTTTCTTTTTATCTTTTTTGAAGAATAAAACTAGAGGAATAGCGACACCAATTGAAGAATAAGTTCCACAAACAACACCAACTAGAAGAGCAGTAGCAAACCAGTGAGTAGTGCTACCACCAAGAACAACTAAGGCTAATAACATGAAGATAATAGTCATGGAATTATTGAGAGATCGACTAAGAGTTTCAGTAACAGCTTCATTAGCTAATTCAACCCAATCAATTTTATAATTTTGTCTTTTTAATTCTTTAATACGATTGAAGGTAACCACAGTGTCGTGAACAGAGGCGGAAAGAGTGGTTAAGAGAGCGGTAACAAATAAAGAATCGACTTCGGCTCCGAAAAAATGACCAAAAAGAGAAAAACTACCAACTAAAATAATAGCATCGTGAATCATAGCTAAAACAGCTGCCGCACCAAAAGAAAAATCTTTAAAACGACTACCGATAAAAATAAGTAGAGCAATAGCTGATAAAACGATAGCAAAAATAGTTTTTCGAAGTAATTCTTTACCGAGAACAGGACCTAAACTTTCAAATTTTAATTCTTTATACTGAGAGTCTATTTTAGTAACTGAGGTAACTAATTGATCTTTTTTTTCTGGATCAATATTTTTAAATTTAAGAGTATATGTTTGATCAGTGGTATTAATTTCTGGAGAATCAAGATTATTTTCCTTAAAAACATTATTAATTGAATCTTGGCTTGGCTTTGAAGGTAAAATCATGACCCAATTTGAACCGCCAGAAAAATCAATTGAAGTTTTAAAACCCCAAAAAATAAAAGAAAAAAGTGAAGTTAAAAGCAGACAAGCAGACAAAATATAAAACAGTGGTCTAAATTTCATGATATTCATAGTTTTATTTTTGGATTTTCTCCTTTGCAAGAACACGTAATAAATTTCTAGTAACAAAGACACCGGTAAAAATACCAATAAAGATACCTAAAATTAGAGTAATAGCAAAGCCTCGAACCATACCGGAAGTATTTAAAAAGCTCCAATTTAGAGGATTAAAAAGAATAAGACCAGTAATGATGGTACAGGCATTAGCATCTTTAATTGAATCCCAAGCTCGACCAAAACCAAGCTCCATAGCAGAATTCCAATTTTTACCTTTTCGAGTTTCTTCACGCATACGTTCAAAAATTAAAATATTACTATCAACAGCCATACCAATAGAAAGAATAAAACCGACAATTCCAGGGAAAGTTAAAGTAACCGGAATCAAGCGATACAAAGTGAGAGTAATTAGACCATAAATAATTAAACCAATATCAGCAATTAAACCTAATCTTCCGTAATTACCAATCATAAAAAGACAAACTATAATAAGACCGACAATACCAGCAAAAATACCACTATTAATTGAATCTTGTCCGAGAGTAGCCCCAATTTGATTTTGTTGAATTAATTTAATTGATAAAGGTAGAGCTCCAGCATTTAATTGAGCTGATAGTTCTTTAGCGGCTTTTGAATCAAAATTACCACTGATAGTAGCTTTACCTTCAGTAATAATAACTTGTACATTAGGAGCCATTAAAAATTGATTATCTAAAAATATTGCTACTTGTTTATTTAAATATTCCTTAGTGATATTAGCAAAAAGTTTAGTTCCTTCTGAATCTAATTCTATAGCAACTTCTGGTTGAGAATTATTTGGATTAATTTCTACGGTGGATTTGACTAAATTAGAACCACTGAGATCAGTATTTTTCATTGCTTTTTCTAATTCAGCTGAAGTTGTTGCCTCTTTGAATAATTTTTCATCGATAACACCTTTAAAACTTAGTTGAGCAGTAGTACCAATTAATTTAATAGCACTGGAAGTATCTTCAACTCCTGGAAGTTCAACATTCAAACGATGGTTTCCATCTTGATTAACAAGTTGAACATTAGTTTCACTAACACCAAATAAATTAACTCGTCGCTCAATGTTGGCTTTTAAAGCATTCAGAGCCTCTTCTAAGTCTTCTTTTTTAGTATTTGAGGTATCAATGTCAAAGATAAGTGAGGCACCACCAGCAAGGTCTAGACCATATTTCAGGTCCATATTCTTTTTAAACTCTTTTTGACCAAGTTTAAAGCTAAAATCAGGACGATAAAAAGTGTGGTCAACTTGAAAATTACCAATATTAAATTTAATAGGAAGTTGAGTTGGAAAGTTAATAATGACACATAAAAAAGTTAGAGCAATTATGGTCCAAAAAACTTTAAGAATACGATTTTTATTAGGCATAAATTATTTTTTTGGCAAAATTAATGATAATTGTCTTGGATGCCCAGAAAAAACATAACTAATAGAAGCTTTAGTTTTATTAACTTTAATTCGAACAATATCCCCTTCTTTGATATTAAAGTCTTTAATAGAAACAGATGGTATAGTGACTGCCAAGCTGTTACCTGTTTTAATTACTTTTCTATATTGAGCCATTTATTTTTAAATATTTGCAATTTCTGAGGAACTTCCTATTATAACCACAGGACAGTTTAAAAAAAAGTCGACAATAAATTGATCTCTTTTTTGTTTTCTTAATTGAAATTCAGATTTATCCATAACCATATAATTAATTTCATGACCACGTTCTTCTTCTTCTTGAGTTAAAAAGGTGGCAACTTCCTTTAAGGAAACATCACCAACGATAATTAAATCAATTTGATCAGGATTACGATGATCGTTAACAGCAAATTTATAGTTATATAAAACTAATTTAATATTGCCCAAACTTTCGTTTTTATTTTGGAGTTTTAAACCTAAACCTGAATTTTTGTTGGCTAAAACTAATAAATCATAAAAAAGTGGTGAAGTTTTGTTAGCCCAATAGAAAAGTTTATTAGAACGCCATTCAAATTCAACAATCCCCGCTTTTTTTAGATTTTCTAATTCTCGTCTGACCGAATTAATTTCTTCTCCAGTTAAACGAACCAGTTGTCGGACAAAATAAATCTCATCTGGTTTATAAAACAGAATATTTATTAATTTTATTCTGGTTTGAGAAACGAAAATTTGTTTGATACTAGTTTGTATTTTCATAAGAAACATTCGAACCGGTATTTAAAATTTCTACCCAAATATTACCAGGAACAAAATTAATTTCTTTTCCAGCAGCATCTTTAAAGATAGTTCGAGCGGTACGACTGGCTTTTGACCAAGTAATTTCAGTTTTAATTCCATTTTGAAATAAAATTCCATTACCAGTACCGATTACCCCATAAAGAAGATGTCCGTGTTCATCAATAGATCTGGTTTCTTTAGCATATTGAATAATAATATTTTTAGCAGTGAGATTTTTTTGGGTATTAAAATCAATTTGGGCTTTTCCACCATTGCTTCGGACATAATTATTATTGGCTGAATCATATTTCCAAGAGACAGAATAGGCTTTATATCCTGGCCAGAAATCGAAAGAAATGGTTGCAGCTGAACTATTGGACTGATCTTTTTGAGAAAAAGACCAAGGACGATAAGATTTGTTCCAAGAAGTTTTCTTAGCGGTAGTAATATTGGTTAACCCACGAGTAGCAGCAATATTCCAAAGTTCAGTAGTAGAACAATACATAGTGTGTTCAGTAGCTCTTTCGTCTCCAGTTCGATCTGGTTCACGACGACAAGCTTTGTAAGGAAGAGAAAATTCGTTAAGATCGCTGGCAGTTCCTTGGCTGTTCCAACCGTATTGAGAAATTTGCTCTAAAGCTTGGGCTCTTTTATCAGTACTACAATTGGTAGCAGTTTTACTAGCAGAATCACCACCACTACAATTAGCACCACCGACATGGTTATAAAGTGGATAATCTCCATACTCTGAAACCAAATCTAAGAAATAAGTACGAGCTGATCGAACAGGACCAACATCATATTTACCATTAGTACTGCCGATAATTCCACAATAGAATACTCCCATAAAACGAGTAATACCACCTTCAGCGACAGTTTCATAAACGATGTCAGCAGATTGAAGACCGGATTGAGGACGGGAATCTTCATGATTTTCAATCATAACCATAAGTGGACGTCTAGTTGACCAAATATCTTTTTCTTCTTTAGTAAATAAAGCTCCATTGATAGGACAAACTTCAGTTTTATTTCCAGAAAAAGCAATAACTCCAGTTTCTGGATTAACAGTTTTTGCAGTAGTTCCAGATGGAGAAAGTGAAGTAACTTGACTAGCCGGTAAAATTTTATCAAAAATAAAGTAGGAAATTCCTGAAATAAGTAAGAATAAACCTAGAAAACTTATTATTTTATTGTTTTTGATATTCATTTAAAAATTAATTTTTAATAGTTTTAACTATAGCGGATTTTTCTTCCTTTGACAAAGTAATATTATCACCTTCTCCAAATTTTATCTGCTTGGCATAAATGCGAGTTAGATCACGATTGTGAAGTGAAGTAATTAAAACGCCAGAGTTATTTTTATCTAAAATAGAGAGAATAAAGCTTTGATCGCCGCCAATATCATCAAATGGATTAAACCTAGTTAAACCTATCTTTAGGTTATTATCTAAGTTTGATAAATCAACAGCTTTATTTTTCGAACTGTTTCGAATATAAACTAAGTAAGTTAAATACAGTAAAGCGAAAAAATTAATTATTGTTAGAAGATAAAATAAAATATTCATAACTTATTAATTGTAGCAAAACTATGTGCTATACTGGCCATATAAGTACAAATGAACGAGAATAAATACATAAAAAAGGATTTATTAAAAAGCGCATTGCTTAGTTTGATAGCAATTGGAGTGATTATTATTATTTACTATTTAAAAATTAAAAGTTAAATATTAGAAATTATTAATATTTTTTAAAGGAGGTGAATTAAATTATGCCAACCATTAAATTTTATAACGTAAAGTCACGTAAATCAGTCGAAATAGACGTAGCTAATGTCAAGAAAGTTACCCTTAAAAACGGTAGACCAGCAGCTGAAACTATTGATCCAGAAACTGGAACAAAAATGTTCAAGATCTTATCTGCAGCTGATGCAGCTTTATTGAAATAGTAAAAATATAGATTTCAATTACAACCCCCCGAATTTTCGGGGGGTTTTGTTATAATCTAGCTATCCTAAAGAGATTGAAGGGCTAACTTCGAGCAATCGGAGAGGAAAGTCCGGACCACAAAAAGCACAGAACTTAAAAAAGTAGAGTCCCGAGCAATCGGGGGGCAATGCTACAGAGACGAGTAGGCGCAAGCTGAGGTGAAACGAGCATCCTTCTGGTGGAAATCTCAAGATGAAACGTTAATATCTAGCTTTTGAGAGTTTCAGGTAGAGAGAATAGATTGATGGCCCATAAACAAAATCCGGCTTATCAATGTCTTTAGGATTTTTTGTTTAGACTTTTATTGAAAATAATTTTAAAGATTGATTCAATGGTTAGAAAAACTGGTAAGGCTAAAATAGCACCCCCAACCCCCGCCAATTGAGCTCCGATAGCGATTAAAAGAATAGTGACTAGTGGATTAAATCCAATGGTAGTTTTCATTAATTTAGGAACGATAATAGTATTTTCTAATTGTTGAACAATTATTCCCCAGATAATAGTTAGAAGAGCAGTTAAAGGAGAAATAGTTAAAGCTATTAATCCAGTAATAATGGCAGTAATAGTGGGCCCAATAGTAGGAACAGCTTCTAAGAGACCAGCCATAATAGCTAATGGGACGGCATATTTAAGTCCCAAAAACGTATATCCTAAATAAGATAAACCTCCAATAATAGTCATTAAAAAGAATTCAGCTAAAACCCAATGGCCAAGTCTTGATTCCAAATTATCAACAATGTTTAAAAATTTTTCTTGACCGTTATCACCGAAGAATTTTTGACCATATTTAGGAAAATTCTTTTTTTCTAGTAAAAGATAAAAAGTTAAAACTAAAATAATAACACCAGAAAAAACATTGGAAACTAAAGAAAGGGCAGTTTTAGCAATGCCACCAGGAATATTTTCTAAAATCTTTAACTGAGAAGAAAGATTGATTGGAGATTCCCCTAATATTTTAAATTCATTAATTTTAGAATTATTAATAAAATCTGGAAGAGATTTAACTAGAGCATTAGTTTGTTCAATTAAAATAGGCACAATGCCGGCAATAGCAAAAGATAGAGCTGTAAGTAATAGAATATAAATTAAAAGAATGGAAATAACTCGAGGAATTTTTATTTTTTCAAGACGAGTAACTAAAGGATTTATAGCTTGCATTAAAACAAAGCTAATAAAAACTAAAACTATAATACTTCTGATTTGCCATAAAAGGACAAGAGAGAGTAAAAAAACAACGGTAAAAATGATGGTTTTTGGAGAAATTTCAATTTTTCTAACTTTCATAATTTATTGTACCATTTGTCAACTTTTTCAAACACACCGGTTTGATAGTCTGGTTTAGTGACGTCAAAAAATAAGGCTTTATCAGAATATCGAGATTTAAAATAAGTGCTTTGACGACGAGCATCGCTGTGTTCGGCATAACGCCATTTTTGAAGACAATCTTGGAGAACGTCATCAGTTTTGTTTTTAAAATATGGTTTTAAACATTGGTAAGCAGCAATTTGAAGACCTGGATCGGACCATTTATATTTTTTTAATAAACCGGTAATTTCAGTAAAAAAACCAATATCTAGTCTTTTTTGGACTCGAGCGTCAATACGTTGATAAAGCAAGTCGAGAGGAGCAATAAGAGAAATATGAAGAATGTCGAATCCTTTTAAATCTCCTTTTGACAAGGGAGACTTTCTTGATAATTTGATTTCGATTCGACGAGTAAGACGATAATGATTATTAAGATCGGAATTATTGAGTTTTAAAAAACCGTCTTTGTCTAAAAATTTATAGATTTTTTGAAGAGTTTTGACTGATAATTTAGTAGAAATAAATCTCCACAATTTACTAGGAGGGATAGAAAAAGTGTTGTAATTAGGATTAATTAAAGAATCTAAATAAAAACCACTACAACCAACTAGAACGGGTAATTTATTTTGAGAGTGAAGTTTATTAATAACTTCCAAACCAGCTTTTTGAAACTGAGATACGGAAAATTTTTGATCGGGATTAATAATATCAACTAAATGAATTGGGGTTTCGTCGGGTTGATCTTTGCCAGTACCAATATTAAGACCAGTGTAAATTTGACAAGAATCGGTGGAAACTAATTCCCCGTTGTATTTTTTAGCCAAATCAACGGCTAAATCGGTTTTACCGGTAGCAGTCGGACCTGAAATAATTAATAATTTATTAAGCATTGATTCTAAACTCAACTACATCGTCGGGGCGCATAATATATTCGCGACCTTCGTGACGAAGTTTACCAGCTTCTTTGGCTCCTAATAAACCTTTGTATTGAATAAAGTCTTCATAAGAAACCACTTCGGCCATAATAAAACCTTTTTCAAAATCAGTGTGGATAGCTGAGGCGGCTTTTGGAGCAGTATCCCCTTTTTTAATAGTCCAGGCTCGAGCTTCTTTAATTCCAGCAGTGTAATAAGATTGAAGACCAAGAGTGTCGTAGGCTTTTTGAATAACTCTTTCTAACCCTGATTTTTCAACTCCTAATTCTTTTAAATAATCCTTCTTTTCTTCTGGACTTAGTTCTGACAAATCGAATTCGACCTTAGCACAAACTGGAACAACAGTTTCAAAATTTTTCAAATTAATATGCCAATCATTAATATTTTTATAGGTGTCTTCATCGACATTGGCAACAATAAAATATGGTTTAGCAGTTAAAAGAAAAAATTCTCTCATCATCTCTTTTTCTTCATCGTCTAATTTTAAATTGACAGCCAAATTACCTTTTTCTAATTCTGATTTTAGTTTTTGAGCTAAAGCAAATTTTTTAGTTTTATTTTCTTTAGGATTGTTTTTATTAACATCAAGATATTTATCGACAGTTTCTAAATCTTTAATGATTAATTCGGCACAAATGACCTCAAAATCGCCCTGTGGATCGACGGAACCCTCTTTAATAATATTCGCATCGGAAAATGAACGAACTACATGACAGATGGCATCACAATCACGGATATTGGTTAAAAATTTATTACCAAGACCTTCGCCTTGAGAAGCACCTTTAACTAGACCAGCAATGTCAACGAATTCGACGATAGCGGGAACAATTTTAGTAGTTTTAACAATCTCGGCCAAAACAGGTAATTTATCGTCGGGAACTTCAACGACTCCAACATTTGGATCAATAGTACAAAAAGGATAATTACTGGCATCAGCCACTTGTTTGCCTAACAAAGCATTAAAAAGGGTAGATTTACCAACGTTTGGCAAGCCAACAATTCCGATAGATAATTTCATGAGTGTATTTTACCAAAAATAGGCTTATTTTTTGGTTTTAAGAAATTTGGCGACATTTTTGGGAACGAGGGTTTGCCAAAGGGGATTTTTATCAGTAATTAATTGACGAACATTAGTAGCGCGATTATCTAAAATAGTGGGAACGACAACTTTAAAATGATGACCATAATTTATAAAACAATCGGAAGTATAGGTATTTTCAGTAAACAAACAAGTTTTGGAATCGTTTATTTTAGGAAAAAAAGTTTTGACATAATTGGCATATAAAGGTGGATTATTAATATCGGGAATAATTACCAATTCATAAGGAAAATTTAATTTATTTAAATTAGGAATTAAAAGTGATTTGACTTCATCCCCAGTTAAAAAATTACGGTTATCTAAGAATTTAGACTCCCCGATTCCAATTAATAATTTTTTAACCCCAGATTGAATAACTTGATCTAAAAATTGGAAATGATGAAGACATGGAGGTTGAAAACGACCAATAACTAAACCAAATTCAAAATTATTTTGCATTTAATCAATTGAAATTGTAGGTGGCAGATGACGTTTGTGTTCTGAGAGACTAATTATTTTTTTAATATCTAATTGAACTTCTGAACTAACTTGGTCACCTTGTAAAAACCTATCTAAATCATTGTAAGTAAAACCTAATTCATCTTCGTCAAATTGATCATTCCATAAACCAGCAGAAGGTTTTTTAGTAATGACATCTTGAGGAACATTTAGTTGTTTAGCTAATTGAAAAATTTCAGTTTTGTAAAGATCGGCAATTGGTTCAAAATCACAACCACCGTCACCAAACTTAGTGAAATAACCAACGGCCATTTCGGATTTATTGGTGGTGCCAGCAACTAGACCATCTTTGTGATTAGAATGAGCATACAAAATAGTCATGCGAACTCGAGACATAATGTTGGCGAGAACGAATTTATTATCGGCAAGCTTATATTGATCAACAATTGGTTTAATGTCTTTGGAAAAATATTTAATGCTTAATTGTCCAGCTACGGCTAAAGCATCGTTAATATCTTTTTGACGACCATAAGGCATTAAAACTCCAAAAACTCGCTTACGACCAAGAGCTTTAACACATAAGAAGGCAGTAACAGCCGAATCGATACCACCAGAAATACCAATAAAGACATTTTTAGTGCCGACAAAACTTCTAATTTTTAGAATTAATTTTTCTTCAACCTCATTTAAATTTAAATGTCTCATGAAGTATTGTACCAATTAAAGTAAAAGTTTCTTTAGCTTGTGATTTATTCTCTATTCCTACCACAAGAGATTTTACTTCATCAATTTTATTAAAAAAATTGATTGTTTTGGTTGGGTTAAAACCATCACTTCTAGTAAAAGCTCTGTAAGCAGTGATTGGTTTATTAATATTTTTAAGATATTGAATTAATTCACTAATATTTGGAACCCCTAATTCTTCATTCATCATGACCCAATAACCACCACAATCAATGTCTTTTCCTTTTTCTAAGGCTAATTTTCCAGCTTCACACATTAAAATTGGTGTCATACCTGCTTTTCGAACCAATTCACTTTCTTTAATTACTAAATCCTGTCTGTCAAGTAATAATAAAGCGCTTCGATGTAAATTACCAATTAAACTAAAATCACAAAATTGATTAAAAATATTTAAATTATTTGAATATTCCGAAATATCAAGAGAAATTTTAGATATTTCTTCTTTGGTAAATGGTTGATAATTTTCAATTCCACTAAACCAATTAATATTTTTTAACTCTTTTGAATAATGATTAAAAATAGTGGCAATTAATCTGCCCGAATTATTAGAAGAATAAAGAGATTCATTCTCTAAATAATAATTTTTTTGGAAATGTGGATTGGCTATACAAACAATATCTGGATGTTCTTTTTTAAAGTTGTTTAAAACTTCAATAAGAGTTTGATGTGGTGACATAGAAAAACCACGAACACCTGATTGATAGGCAATATTAATAGTTTCGTAATAAGCTTTGGCTCTTAATTCTTCGGTTTTATAAATTGTTTCATTTTTATAAAACCAACCAGTAAAACGATCTTCGCCCATTATTATGGAAGGATAATTTTTATTTTCGATTTTAATAAATGGAAACATAACCATATTATACAGAAACAAAAAGCTCCCTCATTTCGAGGGAGCTTTAAAATTTTTATTTTAAAAAAATTATTTAACCATCTTCTTAATCTTGGTTCCAGGAATGTAGCGAGGCATTCTTCGGGCAACGATTTTTTTAGATTCTTTAGTACCAATAGCTTTAATGGTTTTAGCTTTGAACATTTTGGTTTTGAAAGTTCCAAATCCAGAAAGTTTAACTGTTTCACCACTGGCTAATGCTTTCATTATTTCAGAAAGAAAAGTTTCAACTGATTGTTTAGCAGCTTTCTTGCTTAATTTTGCTTTTTGAGAGACTGCTTCGATTAGATCTTTTTTGGTCATTATTTTATATTGAATAATTAATAATTCTCTTTAATTCTAGCCTATTATCGGGGAAATGCAATAGTGGCTATTCATTTTTTACCGCATTTTTGTTGATTTTGCTACCAACAATAACACTACTGGTGCGGACTTCTCTAATAACAGTAACTTTAATTTGACCAGCCCATTTAGCTTCTTCTTCGAGTTTTTCGGCAATATTTTGACTTAAAACTTCAGCTTCTGAATCAGAAACTTGGGTAGGTTCAACAATAACGACGACTTCTCGACCAGCTTGATAAGCAGCCACACTAAGAACACCTGGAAAGCCAATAGCGACTTCTTCGATGTTTTTCATACGCTTTAAGTATTCTTCATGAACTTCATAACGAGCACCTGGACGGGCACCTGAAGCAGCATCACCGACATAAACGATGACTGATTCAATTGAAGAGAATTCTTTATCTTCATGATGTTCAGCCACACAATTAATGACAGCTTCTGGAAGTTTAAATTGACGAAGTAAATCAACACCTAAATCGATATGAGTTCCCTCTTGATCGGTAACAACTTTACCAATATCGTGAAGAAGAGCACCTAATCGGACAGTATTAATATCAGCATGTAATTCATAAGCAATCGCGGTAGCAATTTTAGTAGCTTCGATACTATGCTTAGCTAAATTTTGACCATAGGAGAATCTAAATTTATACTTACCGATTTCTTTTAATAAATCGATTGGTAAATTAAAGACGCCAACTTCATTGGCAATTTTTTTACCTTCATTAAGTAAAATTCTATCCATTTCAGTTCTGGTTTGAGCCACAACTTGTTCAATTTTAAGAGGTTGAATACGACCATCTTTAATTAATTTTTCCAAGGAAAGCTTAGCAATTTCTCGACGAGTAGAATCGAAAGAAGAAATACGAATATCGTTAGTTTCATCTAATTCCAATTCAACGCCAGTAGCTTTTTCAAAAGCACGAATATTACGACCTTCACGACCAATAATTTTTCCTTTAATGGTTTCGTCTGGAAGAGAAATGGTGGAAACGGTATATTCAGCCACATAATCGGTTAGACCATGGCGAATATTTTCAATAATGACTTCCTTGGTAATTTCTTCTTCTTTTTGTTTAATTTCACTTCTAGCCTCTTCAATTTTTTTAGAGACCCATGAAGACATTCTTTTTTCAGTACTGCTGATAACTAATTGTTTAGCTTTTTCAACATCAAGGCCAGAAATAGTCTCTAATTTATCTAATTGTTTACGATACAAATCGTCAACACTGTTTAATTTGTTTTTTAATTCAACATTTTGAGAATCTAGGGATTTTTCTCGTTGAATTAAATATTTTTCTTTTTCATCTAAAGATGAAAGTCTTTGAAAAACTTCAGCTTCTTTATTTTTAGCTTCAAGTTCAAGTCTTTTAGCATTTTGCAAAGCAGCATCAATTTGAGCATTGACGACAGCTTGATTAACAACAGGAACGGCTGGGGCAACCTGAACAGGTTTTTCCGCTTCCGGTTTTTTATTAAGAGAAAAGACAACTCGGTTGTTGTCAGCCTCATTAACAGCAGTTACAACTGCTTCTTCTTTTTTAACAGCAGTTTTTTTAGTAACAGATAACTTTGACGACTTATTGGTTTCAGCAGAAGGGGTTCCAAATAAACCCTTAACTCGACTAAGAAAAAAATCTAACATAGTGGTTCTCCAATCTTTTTACGCCGCAGAACACCCAAGGCTTTATTTAAGCTAGAAACAGAGTTTTGTTTTCTAATTTAATTAACATGGTGAAATTTCTTTGAGAGTAAAAAGCTAAAATTATAAATAAATATTAATTTAAAAATTAAGTTGCTGATATTCTATCGAAAATTAAGTAAATCGTCAATTGCACATTTAATATCAGATAAAGAAAAACCCTTGTTGTAAAGTGAACTGGTTAATTTGTTTTTTTTGTTAAAATCGGCAAAATCATCAGCATTAAATTTTTTCTTGATTAATATTTTTTTAATCTTTTCAACATCGTCGGTTTGATTAAAAATGTCTGAAGGAATTAGTTCTGAATTAATACCCTGTTGCTGAAGCAAAAATAAAATTTGACGTTTAGATTTACGCTGATTTTTTTTAACAAAATAATCAATAAATGATCTAGAGTTTAGTAATTCTCTGTCAATTAATTTGGCCAAAATATTATTGGTTATGTCATCAGTATTAACTTTGGCTTTAATTTGATATTTAATAATGGTCTTATAAAAAAAGGCCTTCAATTTCTGTTTAATGATTTTCTCGGTTTTAGGAGAAATAGCAATTTGACGAAGAGCATATTCTTGACCGACGTAAAACAGTGACTTGGTAGTAATTAATTCTAATTCCTGATCGTCGATTTCTTGATTTTTTTGTAATGATAATTTGACAACATCATCAATAAAAAATGGTAAAAAAGACGAATCAGAAAAACTAAGCCAGATGCGATTTTTAATTCGACTAGCTGGCTTAATAGAAGTTAATTGCAACATTATTCTTCGTTAGTTTCAGTTGGAGCTTTAGTTGGTTTAGCTAAATCAGCTGATTCTTTAATTTTTTTCCAAATTTGAGCTTTGATGGCTTCGGCAATCTTAGGATTTTGTCTAAGATAGTTTTTAGCACCTTCTCGACCTTGGATATTTTGACCATCAACTTTAAAGAAAGCACCAGCCTTAACGATGATTTCGTGTTGAACAGCGACATCGACTAAACTACCATAGATAGAAATACCTTCGGTATTCATAATGTCGAATTCAGCTTCACGGAAAGGTGGAGCAACTTTATTTTTGATAATACGAGCTCGGTGTTGGGAGCCAATTGATTCACCAGTTGGAGTTTTAATATTGGCAATTTTACGAAGATCGATTCTGATGGAGGCATAAAATTTAAGAGCTAAACCACCAGGGGTGGTTTCTGGATTACCAAACATAACTCCAATCTTTTGGCGAATTTGATTAGTAAAAATAACAATAGTTCTTGATTTGGAAATAGCACCAGTTAATTTTCTTAAGGCTTGAGACATTAAACGAGCTTGAACACCCATCATAGAATCTCCCATTTCACCTTCAATTTCAGCTTTAGGAACTAAAGCAGCAACTGAATCGAGAACAACGACATCGACAGCATTGGAACGAACAAGAGTTTCAACTATTTCTAGAGCTTGTTCACCACTGTCTGGTTGAGAAATTAACATATTGTCTAAATTGACACCAATAGCGGCAGCTCGGCTAGGATCGAGAGCATGTTCAACATCAATGAAAGCAGCGGTTCCACCCATTTTTTGGGCTTCAGCAATAACGTGAAGACAAAGAGTAGTTTTACCTGAAGCTTCTGGGCCAAAAATTTCAGTGACACGACCACGAGGAAGACCACCAACACCAAGAGCGATATCAACAGGTAAACAACCAGTTGGAATAACATCAATCTTCATATCAGCTTGCTTTTCACCCATTTTCATAATGGCACCATCACCGTAAGCTTTGGTGATTTGTTCCATCGCAATACGAATGGCTTCATTTTTCTGAGTTTGATTACCACCTATAGGAGCACTTTTTTGAGTTTCTTTTTTAATTTTCTTTTTGTACATTTTATTTTTAATAAAAATTAACTTTACATCTATAGTGATAACAAAAAGAAATATATCAAGTCAAGTAGTAAAACCGAAGAAAACACGAATTCATGTTTATTTGGTTTATTTTGATAAAATATTTGATGAGCGGGGATTAGCGCAATTGGCTAGCGCGCATGCATGGGGTGCATGAGGTTGCAGGTTCGAATCCTGTATTCCCGACTAAAGATTATGAATATAAAAGAAATTAAAATATTAGACAAACTATTTGAATTAAGTATTTTTGTAAAGGGATTTGAAGGGGTTTTGGAAATAATTAGTACGTTTTTAATACTGTATACAGTAGAAAAACACCAACTACTTAGCTTTGTTTTAAAAATTACTCAACATGAATTATCACAAGATCCACATGATTTTTTAGTGAACAGGTTGATTGAATTTGTGATGACAATTAACCCTGGACTCAATTTTGGAATTATCTATTTGTTTGTTCAAGGAACAATTAAAATATTTTTGACAATATTTTTACTTAAAAAGAAAATTTGGGCTTACCCAGTGGCAATTTATATCTTTTTTACTCTAGATATATTGCTATTAATTAAATTCTTCAGTAGTTTTTCATTAATTTATTTAGGATTAACTATCACCAATTTTATGGTAGCTTTACTGACAATTTGGGAATATAAAAGAATTTCTAAATTAAAGTTTTAATGTTTTTTCAATTTACTAACCATATCCCTTATTCCATAAGTATTAGTTATATAGTCAATTGTTTTGTTACCATTTAAAACTTGGGTGATTAGACTAGATATTTCAGAAGCACTATAATTTTTTTTAGATCCATTTATTTCACCAAGTTGATTGATAGTATCCATTAATTGTCCAATATTTTGAGCTTTAGTGACATCCTCAGGTTTGGCTGGTCGATTAAATCTTTCCAAATTTTCCATTGAAATTTCTTTTTGTAAAACTTGATCTCCATCTTTTTTAGTGACAGTGACCAATCTTGTTTCATTATTAAAACTAGAAAAAATCCATCCTGATTCAAATTGACCATTACTTCTTTGAATTCTTAAATTGGCTGAAGGTAAGGTAGTTTCAATTTTTGTAGATAATTTTATTTTATTATCAATAATTAAAGCGGTCATATCATCATCTTTGCTTCTAGAAGAAATACTCTTACTTATAAGTTTAGAGGCTTCAATAATTCTTTGAACAGCGGTGGCTGAATCTGGAAAATTATTTAGTAAATTTTTAATTTGAGTGTCCATAAGATTGTCAGAAATACCATCAGAACAGACAAATAATTTATCGTTAGGTAATAAATCAATTACAAAAATTCTTGGAACTATTGGTCCATGACCAACAGCTTGAGTAATTTCATTTCTATGTTTAAAAAAAGACAATTCCTCTTCATTAAGTTCACTATTTGGGTTAATAACATTACTTATTTTTGACTGAATCTCTTTAGCTTTATTAATACTATTTTTCAAACTAATACTATTATCATCTAAAGTAATTTGTTCTAAATTTCCATCTCTAAATAAATAGACACGACTATCACCAATATTACCAATGACCGCTTTCCTTTTATCTATTGAGTCTTCACAAATTAATCCAATAGAAGCAGTAGTTCCCATTCCACTACCGTTTTCTCTACCTTTCTGCTTAACTTGTTGATCTGCACGAATTATAGTGTTGTAAATTTTATCTTGAGCTTCTTGGGGAGTTATATTTTGAGGTAAGTTTTCAAAATCTTGTGTAATTATATCTCTGGCAAGGGAGGATGCTTTATCTCCATCAGGAGAAGAACCACCAACACCATCAAAAACTCCAAAAAAATTCCCCCTAGCAATATACGAATCTTCGTTTCTATTTAAATGTCCTTCACTAGCAACACTTTTCACACTAAAATCGACTAATTTTTTTTGTGATTCTACTAATAATCCTTTTGGTATTTCACCTCCGTTTTCCATTTTGATAAGTCCTTTATATTATTTTAATTTTTAAAAATTAGATTCTTGTTTAATTTATATCACAAAGAATTAATTAATTTAAAAAAAAATTTAACTGATTCTTTTTAATGTTTAGAGGTTTTAAAGATATTTAATGAGGTATAATTTGAGATATGGCAATTAAATTTGAAGCAAACGAATTGATTAGAGACCGACATTTTTTGGTTAACAATAAAGTAATTAAAAAAACTAAAAATGGAGATGATTTTTATACTTTAGAATTAAGCGATAAAGACGGCAAAATTGAAGCTATTATTTGGAATAATAATATTCCTCAATGTAATTTTGAAGTTGGTAAAGTAATTGAATTAAACGGAAAAGTTCAGGAATATAATGGAAAAATTAATATTGTGGCAGATAGTTGCCAAATAGTGACGACGGAAGAAGCGAGTGATTATTCCCCTTCTGTTCCAACTTTAGTTTTTGACATTGAAACTTTAGGTAAAAAATTTGAAGAGTTGGATGAAATTGAACAAGAATATCTCTTAAATAATTTGGAAAGAACTGAAGAAGATAAAGAAAAAGCTAAGGGAAAAACTGCAGTTTATTCTATTTTTGGAACAGTTTGCGCAATTGGAGCTTTAGATATTGGCAATAAAAAAGGTTTTGTTTTAAGTTTATCGACCAAAGAAATTGTGCCAGAAAAAGCCAATTTTACCTATAAAACATTTACCACCGAAAAAGAATTATTAGAAGAATTTTGGAGAATTACTCCAAGTTATGAACAATTTGTAACTTATAATGGCGATAATTTTGATTTTCCTTATTTAATGATTAGATCGGGAATTAATCGAGTGAAAATGCCTTTTGAGATTAAAAAATGGGGTTCAGAAAAATCGATTGATTTAGCTAATAAAATTAGACAAAATAATCGAAGTTTTCAATTGGAAATGCTTTGTAAGGCTTTTAATATTGCGAATCCTAAAGCGGAAGGAGTTCATGGTGGAGACGTTTCTGCCTTGTATGAAGCTGGAGAATTTAATAAAATAGCTGATTATGTGTCCAGGGATGCAGTGGCCACGGCGGAACTGTATTTAATTTGGAAAGAGTTTATGAGCGGACAAATTTAAATCGTAGATTATTAATTTAAATTGAAAAAATATGGATATAGAAAATAATTACGAACAAGAATTGGTTTTCAAAATTGAAAATGAAAACAAGACAGAAAAACAAAATAAGAAAGAGAAAAAGGTAGTTAAATTGGCAACAGAACAATCTAAGAGATTAATGATGGACAGAATCAATGGACGAACCGGAGATTGCTAAAGAACGAAGAATAAAACTAAACCTAGAATAAAGGTATAAATTCCAAAAATCCAAAACTTTTTGCCAATTAAAACTTTTTTAAGGATATTAAGAGCGATAACTCCGACGATAAAAGTAGTTATAAAGGCAACTAAATATTCTGGAGTTAAAATTCCACTGGAAGATAAATCCTTGGCACTTAAGACGATAGCTCCAAGTGAGGCGGGAATGAACAAGCAGAAAGAGAAATTAAAGGCTTCTAGAGGGGCTAAACCTAGTAATAGACCAGCAAAAATGGTGGCACCAGCTCGAGAAACTCCCGGTAAAATGGCAATAGCTTGAAAAACTCCAATAATAATAGCTTTTTTATAATCTAGCTTGGCATCTTTTTGACCAAAAAACTTGGTAGAAAAGACAAAAATAGAAGTAAGAATGAAGAAAAAAGGTAAAAGATTTATGTTAGAAAAAACTGAATCAATTTGATCTTTAAGTAAAATTCCAACTAAAGCAGCTGGAATTGAGGCTACGATAATAAATTTTAGATTTTTAAAGAAATATTTGAGTTGTTTTCGAAAAAAGAAGAGAACTGAAACAAAAGTGGCGGTGTTTAAAAAAATATCTAAAGTTAATGAAGGAGTAAGGCGAAAAAAGTATTGGGCTAGATTGAGATGGCCAGAAGAAGAGATTGGTAAAAATTCAGCGATACCCTGAATGAAACTTAAAATTATAGCTTGAATAAAAGACATATCAGATTATACATAATTAAAAATTAATAATTAAGAATTAAAAATAGAGGGGTAAAAATATTTTATTTAATGTTTTTTTAATCTAAGTCATTTGACATTATAGGATAATTTTGGTATCATCCCAACCGTTTGGTTAATTTATTAACACAGACAATATAGACACACAGCGTGTTTATATAAAAAAAACGGAGGATAATGGTATGGATGAAATGAAAAAAGAGTTCGTCAGGGTTTCTGAAAAAATTGAACAGTTAATTAAAGATTTTGCTGATCAAAAATTTATTGAGGAGGACATTTCATTCAATAAAGAAATCTATTTAAAGCTAAAAGACTTGTATATAAAAGGTATTGTCTACAGCTTTAATACGATGATTTGCTCTTCTGAATTCAAAAATGCAACCAGAAAAAGAAGAATCAATTGTCTAGCTAATTACAAAAAGGCTTTTGAAGAATATTCAAAAAAATAACCTTTTTGCACTAATGGTCGGATGGCTGAAATAAAATATAAAAAGATGACACTTTGGTGTTTTTTCAATTTATTTTTTTATTTCATCTCCGGCCGTTTTTTCTTGGAAAAAATTTAACAACAAAAAATCCCCCACCGAAGTGAGGGATTTGAATAACAATATAAAAGCTTAACGCTTTGGAGATTGCTTTTGGCGTCGGGATTTACCACCGGTACCAACCATACGTCGTTCTCTAACTCGAGAATCAACAGTTAATAGACCAGCTGGTCTTAAAATTTCTTTGAAAGTAACATCGATTTTAACTAAAGCTCGGGAAATAGCTAAACAAAGGGCTTCAACTTGACCACTTTTTCCACCACCAGTTATTTTGGCTTCAAAATGGAATTTTTCTAAGTTTTTAGTTAAAGCAAATGGTTTTTCGTAGATAATTTTAGCGGTTCCACCTGGAAAATATTTAGAAATTTCTAATTTATTAACCAAAGATTCACCTTTACCAGCGAATAATTTGATAGTAGCAACGGCAGCTTTTCGGCGACCAATTGCATAAGTATAAGTATTTGTAGCTTTTTTAACCATATTTATTTATTGAACTTGTCAGCGAATTTATGATCTTCTCCAACAAAAACTTTTAAACGAGTCATACGAACGTCACGTAATTTATTTTTAGGTAACATTCCATAAACACCATGAGCAATGACTTTTCGAGGATCTTTAGCTAAAAGTTCAGCCAAAGTTAATTCTTTTAAATGACCAGCCCAAGCGGTGTGATGATAATAAATCTTGTCTTTTAATTTTTTACCAGTGACTTTGATGTCAGCGGCATTAATAGCCACAACATAATCACCATCATCTCGATGATAAGAAAAAGTTACTTTATCTTTACCCATTAAAATTTGAGCCATTTCAGTACAAACACGACCTAAAGTTTTACCTTTAAGATCAATTAAATGCCAAGCTCTTTCGACTTGATTACCTTTTAAAACTGTAGTTATATCTTTCATTATTTTTGTTCCTTTTTAACTGCTTTAACTTTCTTGACGGTTTCTTTTTTTGCTTTGACTTCTTTTTTGACCTCTTCTTTAATTTCTTTCTTTACTTCTTTTTTAACTTCTTTCTTGGCAACTTTTTTAGCTTTAACTTCTTTTTTAGGTTCTTCTTTAACTTCTGGTTTGAAGCTAACTTCTTTGACAAAACTTAATTGAACAATTAAAGCATCATCACCATATCTATATTTAATCTTTTGAGTTTTAGTAAAATTCGAAGTTTGACCAGCAAAAACAGAATTGAATATTGAATAAACACGATTAACCCAATGTTGATCTTGGAGGACTCTGAAGAGTTCTCTTTTGGCAGTTAATTCTGGTTTAGTAACAATCATATTGGAAAGTTTTTCTATTTTAGGAATGATAGCTTTAACTTTAGCGTCGGTAGTTTTAATAGCACCATGAGTGAACATACTTCTAGCTTGAGAAGTGAATAAAGATCTTCTTTCTTTAATGTCTCGGCCTAATTTTTTTCCAAAATTGCGATGTCTCATAATTTATTTCCAGGTGAAGCCTCTTTCTTTTAACCAGGCATCAATAACTTTTAATGATTTTTCACCAACATTCTTAGCTTTACTGACATCTAAACGACCAGCTTTAATTAAAGCATCAATAGTTCCATAACCAGCTTTTTTAAGAGCATTGGTAACTCTTAAAGGTAATTCAATTTCTTCAACAGAAATATCATTGCCTTGTTGAGCAGTTGGAGCAGAAATAGTAACTACTTCATCCTCAAATTCTTTTGGATCAGCAATTTGTGAAAATGAATTAATTAAATCTTTAGCAGCTAATTTAAGGGCATATAAAGGATCAATTGAACCATCAGTCCAAATTTCCATGGTTAACTTATCGTAATTTGATTTTTTACCTAAACGAGTAGGTTCAACCATATAATTGGTTTTGATGATTGGAGTGAAAGCAGCATCAAGAATAATTTCACCGACAATGTCAGTGGTTTGTTCTTTAGCTAAAGTGTATCCAATTCCTCTTTCGACGGTTAATTCCATATCAAAAGAACCTTTAACGTCAGTAATAGTAGCGATGACTTGGTCTGGATTAGAAACTTTACATAAATCAGTATCAGCGATATCACCAGCGGTAATAACACCAAGACCTTTTTTGTTAAGTTTTAAAACGATAGGTTCTTCTTTTGTATAAGCAAATTTGATTTTCTTAAGATTAAGAGAAACATCAATTAAATCTTCTTTAATTCCAGGAAGAGTAGTAAAAAGATGATTAGCTCCTTCAATTTTGACACGAGTAATAGCAGCTCCAGGAACAGTGATTAAAAGAACACGACGAAGGGCATTGCCGAGAGTGTGTCCAAAACCACCAACTAAAGGACTAAGTTCGAATTTACCGTAATTTTCGGTAGTTTTTACTGTTTTGATATTAAATTTGTTAGTTTCGATCATTGAGTTCTCCTTTTTTATTATCTTGAATAATATTCAATTATTAAATTGACATCAATGTCATTAGTTATTTCCTCTCTAATTGGTGAAGAAATAATTTTGACAGTATAGTCTTTTCGATTTAAATCAAGCCATTGTGGGGCTTTAAAATCGTTTTCAGCGGCAGGAATTGACTCAGCAATTCTGGCGATGGTTTTTTTGTCAAAACTGATGACATCACCAATTTTGACTTGATAAGAAGATATATTTAAAACTTTACCATTGATTAATACGTGACGATGACTAGTAACTTGTTTAGCAAAGGATCTAGATGAAGCTAAACCAGCTCTGTATAAAACATTGTCTAATCTTTCTTCAACTAAAATCAATAAATTGTCACCGACCAAACCTTTGAGTTTTTTAGCAGCAGTGTAATAATTTTTAAATTGAGTTTCTTGAACACCGTAAATTCTTTTAGCTTTTTGTTTAGCTCTAAGTTGAATACCGTAATCAGTTGGTTTGCTCGGATTTTTAATACCGTGCATACCAGGTCTAACAGCACCTTTCTTTTCAATAGGACACTTAGATGAGTTACATCTAATACCTTTTATATAAAGTTTAGAACCAGCTGCTCGACAAAGTCGACATTTTGCATTTAAAGTAATTCTCATAATTTTTTTAATTAAACTCTTCTTTGTTTAGGAGGTCTTGGACCATTGTGCGGGATTGGAGTAACATCTGAGATCATATCGACATCAAAATCTCTTTTGGTGCGAAGGAATCTAAGAGCGGCATCACGACCGGCGCCTGGACCTTTTAAATAAACTGCTAATTTTTTAACACCATGTTTTTTGGCTTCTTCTAAGGTTTTTTCAATAGCGGTAGTAGCAGCAAAAGGAGTTGATTTTCGAGCCCCTTTGAATCCACAATTACCTGCACTTGACCATGCTAAGGTTTTACCTTTACTATCAGTAACAGTAACCAAAGTATTATTAAAAGTTGATTGAATGTAAAGTCTACCTTCAGCAATGTTTTGGTAAACCTTCTTTTTAACAACTGTTGGTTTTTTTATTTTTATAGTTTTTGTAGTTTTTTCTGCCATTTTTGTCTTAATTATTTATTATTATTTGTTAGAACTAGTAGAAGCAGCTTTTTGTTGAGTTTCAATTTTTGCCCAAGCTTCTTTAGTAAGTGAACCGACTGTCTTTCTTTTACCTTTTCTAGTACGAGCATTTGTTTTAGTTCGTTGACCACGAACAGGAAGACTAACAATATGACGGATACCTCGGTAAGATTTGATAGCTTTTAAACGATCTATATTTTCACGGATTTCTTTTTTAAGATCACCTTCAACTTTAAAAGTTTCAAGGGCTTTCATTAAATTAGCGACATCATCGCGAGATAAATCTTTAATTCTTGTATTTAAATCAATATTAGCTTTTTTAGCTAATTCTTTAACATTGGTACGACCAATGCCGAAGAAACGAGTTAAACCGATTTCGGCTCTTTCATTATCTGGAATTTCAACACCAACAATTCTCATATTAGTTTAACCCTGTTTTTGGGTATGTCTTTTTGTAGAACAAATAACACGTCTAACTCCTCTGCGAATTACTATTTTGCAGTTTTTGCATCGACGTTTAATACTAGATTTTACTTTCATATATAGGAACTTGGATATTGTAACCTAAATGCGTCACAATATCAAAGAGTAAATTTAAATTTATATGCGGTAGACAATTCTACCTTTTTCGCCCTCTGGACTGAGGACTAAAGAAACATTATCGCCAGCTAAAACTCGAATGTGATGCATTCTAAGTTTCCCTGCTAAATGAGCAATAATATCGTTGCCGTTTTCGAGTTTAACTCTAAAAAGAGAATTAGGCAAGACTTCGGTTACTTGACCTCTGACAGTTGGTTCTTTCATTTAAAACTTAATTTTTTAATAAACTATTAACTTGTTGGCAAATATCTTGGAAAATTGGTTCTATTGGTCGATTACCATCAACTCTAAATAGAAGATTTTTGGTTTGGAAGTAATTCATAATTAAACCATTATTGTCATCATAAAATTTTTGTCGGGAAGCAATAGCCTCTGGAGTACTGTCAGTACGGTTTTGATCTTGAAATTCAATTCCTCTGGCAGCTCGACGGGCTTGAATTTCTTCAAAGGTAACATCTAGATGAACAATTAAGTCTAAAGGTTGATTGGCATTATTTAAATAACCTTCAATAAATTGACCTTGTAAAATGGTTCGAGGAAAACCATCGATAATAAAATCTTGATTATTAATCTTATTAAGAGAATTGGTTAAAACTTTGTAAGATAATTCTTCTGGAACTAATTTACCATTATCTAAATAATCTTTAGCTTCAACACCTTCTGGTGAACCAAGAGCAATTTCGTTACGTAAAAGTTGGCCCATAGATAAATGAGTGAGTCCATACTTTTCAGCAATAAGCTTAGCTTGAGTGGATTTACCACAACCTGATGGACCAATTATAAATAGATTTAATGACATATTTTTTTAATTAGTAATTTAATTTTTCGTAATTTTGCATTTGGACAATGTTTTCTAATTTACGAGTTAATTCAATAACTACAGAAACAACGATTAAAATACTGGTTCCGCCAATAGTAAGAGTAGTGATTCCGGTTATCTTTTGAACAACTGAAGGAGCAACGGCGATAGTAGCTAAGAAAAGAGAACCAATAGCAATAACTCGATTGATTAAATACTTTAATCTTTTTTCAGTGGAGATACCAGGACGAATACCAGGGATAAAACCACCGGATTTTCTTAATTCATCAGCAATATCTTTTGGTTTAAAAATAACGGAAGTATAAAAGAAAGTGAAACCCATAACTAAAAGGAAATAGAAAACCATATAAAAATAGCCGGTAGTTTTAAAAATACTAGAAATAGTGGTGGCAATACCAGCCACAGTTGAATTAGGAACCTTACTTAGAAATTGACCAACTAATGATGGAACAGTAGCTAATGACACAGCAAAGATAATTGGCATAACTCCGGCAGTATTAACTTTAATTGGTAAATAAGTGCTTTGACCACGTTTAGCATAGTTTATCGGGACTCTGAGGATAGCTTCATCAACCAAAACAATTCCAACAATTAAAACAATAGCCATAGCCATAAAAATAATGATATTTAAACTGTTTTGAGGATTAGAAAAATCAGTAATACTCATAGTCTGAATAAACTGAACTGGCATACGAGAAATAATACCAGCAAAAATTAACATAGAGATACCATTACCAACACCATAAAGATTAATCATTTCACCTAAGAAAATCATAATCATGGTTCCAGCGACCATACTACAAATCATACCAGCAACAACAATTGGACTGAAATTAGTAATAATGTTTTGTGATTTTAAAATAGCAAACATACCAAAACCATTAATCAAAGCAAAAGGAATAGTGGCAATACGAGTATATTGATTAATTTTGGCTCGACCATATTCCCCTTCTTTTTGAAGTTCAGCAATTTGGGGAACAACTAAGGCTAAAAGTTGCATCATAACCGAAGCATTGATGTATGGATTTAAACCTAAAGCAGCAATGGAAAAATTAGCTAAAGTACCACCGGAAAAAATATCCAATAAAGACAATAGTTGATTTTGAGAGAAAAATTGCTTTAAAAGGGTGATATTAACGCCAGGAACTGGAATGTGAGCAATTAGACGAAAAAGGATCAACAATAAGAAAGTAAAGGTAATTTTTTTTCTAAATAAAGGTGTTTTAAAACCTTCAATATAGATAGAAAGTGACTTGATTATCCGATTCATTAATCTATATTACCACCAGCAGCAATAATTTTGGCTTTTGCTTCTTTAGAAGCTGAAAGGCCTTTAACACTAAGTGATTTAGTTAATTCACCTTGAGCTAAAATTTTGAAGTCTGACTTAAGATCTTTGAGAGATAATTTGGCTTTTTTAGTAAGAGTAGTCATGTCAACAGTATCGTTGGCTTTGAACCATTTTTCTAATTGAGCTAAGTTGAAGTTAATAACTGATTTTTGACTATTTAAACGGTGTTTACCTCTTAAGAAAGGGAGTCGTTTAATCCATGATTTTTTAATTTTACTTCCATCGAAGGTAAGTTTATTTTTACCACGAGCCTTGTCACCTTTTGAACCACGACCAACAGTGTGACCACCGGTTCCAGAACCAATACCACGACCGATTCTTCGACCTGGTTTAGTAGTAATTTTTGTTAATTTGCTTAAAATTTCCATAGTGTGTTTACTTCAATGAAGAAAGAGCTTTAAGAGTAGCCCAAACATTAATTGATTTAGTTTTAGAACCAATAATTTTACTAACAATATCTTTAATACCAGCTAATTCAACCACAGCTCTAACTGGACCTCCAGCAATTAAACCACTTCCTTCTTTACCTGGTCGAATTAAAATGACAGCACCTTTAAATTTAAGTTTGACAGAACCAGAAATAGTACCATTAACAATAGGAATAGTAATTAAACTGTTTTGAGCTTTTTTAATACCCTTTTGAATAGCTTCAGCAACACTCTTAGCTTTACCTAAACCAACCCCAACTCGTGATTTTTTATCACCAGAAACAACTAGAGCAGTAAAATGAATTTGGTTACCACCTTTGGTTTTTTTAGATACTCTTTTAATTTCAACGACTTTATCAGTGAATTCACTGACTGGTCTTTCGTATTTTTGATATTTTTGATTATTGTCCATATGATTAAAAATTTAAACCTTTTGAACGAGCACCATCAGCCAAAGCTTTAACTCGGCCATGGTAACGATATGATCCTCGATCAAATCTAATTTTAATAATGTTTTTTTCAGCAGCGAGTTTGGCGATCTCTTCACCGACAAGAGTAGATTGTTCAATTTTAGTACCTTTATCAAGTTTTAGAGATTTACTGGAAGCAGAAACTAAAGTACGACCATGCTTGTCATCGATAATTTGAGCCCAAATATTACGGTTACTACGGAAAACAGTTAATCTTGGAACGCCAGAATTAAGAGCTAATTTTGATCTAACTCGGTTTTCTCGTCTTTGTTTTGGATTGTGGATAATCATATTTTTTTAGGCCTTAGCTTTTTTACCAGCTTTAAGTTTAATAAATTCGTCAGCGTATCTAATACCCTTACCTTTGTAAGGTTCTGGTTTTCTGACTTTATGGATATTACTGGCAACTTGACCAACGACGGTTTTATCGCAACCAATAACAGAAACTTTTGTATCTTCTGGAACTATAAAAGTAATTCCGACTGGGGCTTCAATATCAACTGGATGGATAAATCCAACGCTTAGTCTTAATTTATTACCCATTAGAACAGCTTTGTAACCAGTACCTCTGATTTCAAGGTCTTTTTTAAATTGTTCAACGACACCTTTGATCATATTATTAATATGAGCACGAGTAGTACCGTGATTAGCTTTAGTTTTTTTATCTTCATTAAGACGAGTAACAAAAACTTGATTGTCTTTGACTTCGACATTAATTTTTTGAGCAACGTTTAATTTTAATTCCCCTTTTGGACCAGTGACGGTAACTTCAGGTAAATTAACAGCAACGGTGACTCCGACTGGGATGTTGATTAGTTGTTTTCCTATTCTAGACATAGTTGTTTACCAAATTTCGGCAATAATTTCTCCACCTAAGCCTTTAACTTTAGCCTCTTTTTGAGACATAACGCCGGTTGATGTAGAAACAATAATTAATGATTTAGGAGTCTTTCCCCATGGGAGAGAAGAATTTTTTTCGTAAATACGACGACCAGGTTTAGAAAAGAGAACTAGATCGGTAAAAACTGATTGATTATTTTTATAAGCTAGAGTTAAGGTCATAACTTTTTTAATATCACCAGTAATGGAATAATCAGCAAGATAACCATATTTTTTTAAAAGATCGGCGATACTGATACAGAATTTAGAAGCAGGAGCCAAGATAGTCTTACGACCAGCTCGGTAACCGTTTTTAATTCTAATTAAGAAATCTATTGAAGTTGATTGCATCATAATTTTATTTATTTACCAACTAGCCTTTTTAACACCAGGAAGCATTCCTGCGTGAGCTAATTTGCGAAAGCAAAGTCGGCAAATGCCGAATAAACGAATATAACCGTGAGAACGACCACAAATAGAACATCTATTATGGTGTCTTACACTGTATTTTAATTTTTTTTGTTCTCTAACAATTTTTGCTAATGTAGCCATATTTATTTTTGGTCTTTTTTCTCAAAAGGCAAACCTAGGGTCGATAATAACATTTTTGCTTCTTCTTTTGAAGAGGCATTAATATTTAAAGTAATTTGAACTGATCTGATTTTATTAATTTTATCTAAATTAATCTCAGGAAAATAGGTTTGATCTTTAAGAGTTAAGTTGTAATTACCGCTGGAATCAAAAGCTTCGGCTGATAAACCTTTAAAATCGCGAAGTCTTGGTAAAACTAAATTGAATAGTTTTTCAACAAAATCGTACATTCGAGCACCACGAAGATCAACTTTAAGAGCTAATGGATCGTTTTGACGAATTTTAAAAGCAGCAACAGCTTTTTTAGCTTTGCAAAGCTTTGGTTTTTGACCAGTAATAGAAGTTAATTCTTCAATAGCTGCATTTAAAGATTCTTGACTTTCACGAGCTTCAGCAACACGATAGTTAATAACGACTTTCTTTAATTTTGGTAAAGAAAAAACGTTACGTTTTTTACCGATGGCTTTGATCAAGTCTTCTCGGATTGTAGTATTTATGATTGTTTTTAACATAATTATTTTTTAATGACAGGATTAGGTAAAATAGATTTACATTTTTTGCAAATTCTATTTTTTTCACCTGATTTATCAATTAGATAACCAACTCTAACAGCTTTTTTACAATTAGGACAAATTAAAGCAACTTTAGAAACTACAATTGATCTTTCTTTTTCAACAATACTTCCAGGTTTACCTTGACTTGGTTTAATACATTTTTTATAAAGATTAAGTCCTTTAACCACAATTTTGTTGGCTTTTGGCATGGATTGAACCACGAGACCTTCTCGACCTTTATCTTTACCGATTAATAGTTTGACGTTATCGCCTTTTAAAATTTTCATAATTAGTACACCTCTTGAGCCATGGAGGCAATTTTATTAAAACCTAAATCTTTAATTTCACGAGCAATTGGTCCAAAAATTCTGGTGCCACGTGGGTTGTTTTGTGAATCAATGATAACACCAGCGTTATCACTAAATCTAATATGAGAACCGTCTGCACGACCAATTTCTTTTCTAGTACGAACAATAACCATTTTCACTTTATCTTTCTTTTTAACGACACCATTTGGAATAGCATCTTTAACAACAGCCATCACAATATCACCAATGGTACCTTTCTTGTGAAAGTGACCTTTGTAGACATGGATAACTTGAACTGATTTAGCTCCACAATTATCGGCTGGTTTTATAATACTTCTTAGTTGGACAGACATAATTAGTTAGATGTTTTTATAATTTCTATAGTAGTAAATCTTTTAAGTTTACTTAAAGGACGGGTTTCTCTGATTTTAACAACGTCACCAGTTTTAGCGGATAAATTATTTTCGGCATAAAGTTTTTTATGCTTAGTAACAATTTTCTTATAAATTGGATGACGGCTGGTATATTCAAGAGATACCACGATAGTGTTAGTCATTTTATCAGAAACAACTTCACCTATAAAGGTTTTACCGTTTTTATTAATAATTTTACTTGTCATTTTTGTTTTCCTTAATAAGAGTCGAAACTAAAGCGATCTCATATCTGATTTTGGCAAATACAGAAGTATCTTTTAGATTACCAGTAGCCTGTTTAGACTTGGTTTCGATAAGCTTTTTTCGAGCTTCAATAAGAATTTTAATTAACTCTTCTTTATTTTTTTGTCTGTAGGAAATTTTATCAGTTTTTTTCATAAAATCTACCCCTATTTTTTAGCAACTATTTTGCATACAACTGGTAACTTAGCAGCGGCTAATCTTAAAGCTTCATGAGCTTCGGTTTCAGAGATGCCTGAAACTTCAAATATTACTCTTCCTGGTTTAATAACAGCGACATATCCTTTGACGTCACCTTTACCAGCTCCCATACTAGCAGTACCTTTTTGGGTGACAGGCTTGTCTGGAAAGATTCTAATCCACATACGACCGTTTCTTTTAGTAGCGTGAGCTATAGCTCGTCTGGCTGATTCTAATTGATTAGAAGTTATCCAACCACATTCAAGAGCTTTAAGACCGTATTCACCAAAGGTAACTAAGTTACCTTTAGAGAGACCTTTCATTCTACCTCTAAATTGTTTTCGATATTTGGTACGACTTGGTTGTAACATAATTGTTTAGCCTAAACATAAATAAACTTTAACTCCAATATAACCAGATCTGGTTAAGGATGGACATTCATGATAATCAATCATAGAACGGATAGTACTTAATGGTACGGTACCTTGAGAAAATTTTTCTCGGCGACCGATTTCAGCACCGTTGATTCTTCCTGAAAGAACAATCTTAATACCTTTAGCTCCAGAAGAAATAGCTCTTTCCATTGAGGAAAGGACGACTCGGCGATAAGGCATTCTTTTGGTTAATTGGTAAGCAATTTTTTCGGCAATTAATTTGGCTGAGAGATCAGCGTGTTTAAATTCTTCGACTTGGATTTCAATCCCTTGTTTACCACTAACCTTGGCAAGTAATCTTTGAACTTCTTTTTTAATATTTTCCAATTCTTTACCACCACGACCAATAACTAAACCAGGTCGAGAGACAACTAAAGTTAGTTTCATCTTTTTGACAGAGCGTTCAATTCTAATAGAGACAATACCAGCAGAATAAAATTTCTTTTGGACGTAATCTCTAATATTCTTATCTTCTAAAAGATAAGTAGCATACTTTTTAGTACCTGCGTACCAAGAAGATTGCCATTGAGGGCTGTTTTTGACAGTTTCTAATCTAAAACCGATTGGATTAATTTTTTGACCCATAATTAATTTTGATTTCCTTTAACATGTATAACTAGTCGACTATGTCTTTTTTGAATAAGACCACGGGCAAATCTAGAACCGTGGGCTTTATCCATTCTCTTAATTTTTAAGCCTTCATCGGCTTTAATTAATTCGAATTTTAAAGATTCAGCATCAAGATTAAAATTGTGTTTAGCATCAGAAATGACGTTTTGAAGAGCGACAACTAAAATTCTTGCAGATTTATTATTAGTAAATTTTAAACTAGCAAGAGCTTTAACTGGTGAAAGTGGTCTAATACGATCAACAACTAAACGTAATTTTCGAGGAGATATTTGAACATTTTTGTTCACATACTTAACGATTTGGATTTTGCTTTCAACTTTAGTCTCAACGACTTTAGTTGGAGCGACAATTTTTGGAGTGATTTTTTTGATTGTTTTAGCCATAATTTACGTCTTTTCAATAACTCTTTTAACGACACGTCCATGACCTTTGAAGGTACGAGTAGGAGAGAATTCGCCTAAACGATGACCGACCATATCTTCAGTAACATAGACATTGATGAATTTTTTACCATTGTGGACTTCGAAATTTTTCCCGATAAATTCAGGAGGAATTTGACTTCTTCTAGCCCAAGTTTTAATAGCTTCGGCACCACCTTTCATTACTTTTTCAAGTAATTTTTTATCGATGTATGGACCTTTTTTTGAACTTCGAGACATATTTATTTTCTATGCTTAACTATTAATCTATTAGAAGCGTTCTTACGTTTTCTAGTTTTCTTGAAAGCTGGTTTACCCCATTTGGTTTTTGGATTCATACCGATTGAGCTTCGACCTTCACCACCTCCGTGTGGATGTGAGTGAGGATTTTGAGCCACACCTCTAACGGTTGGTCTAATACCACGATGACGTTTTTGACCGGCTTTAGTTAACTTTTGATTTGAATGATCAGCATTACCAACTTGACCAATAGTGGCTTTAGAATCGGCTTTAAAGATTCTAATTTCACCGGATGGAAGTTTAACAGTAGCTTTGTCGCCATCGATACTTTGAAGGTAAGCAGCGTTTCCAGCACTTTTAACTAGTTGAGCACCTTTGCCGACTTTGTAAGTTAGACAATGAATAGGAAGACCAACTGGAATATTTTTAAGAGGTAAACAGTTACCGGTTTTAATTGGAGCGGTAGCTGAAGAGATAACAATATCATCAACTTTTAAATCGACAGGAGCTAAAATATATGATTTTGAACCATCTTCATAAGAAAGAAGAGCAATATCAGCAGTACGACCAGGATCGTATTCAATAGAAACGACTTTAGCTTTAATATCTAGTTTGTCTCTTTTCCAATCAATAGTACGAAGAAATCTTTTTTCTTCTCCACCACGATGTCTGATAGAAACATGACCTTGAGAATCTCGGCCGCTAGTTTTTTTCTTTATTTTTAATAATGATCTAGACATATTATTTTGTATTTAATTTTAATGATTCAATTGTTTTAGATTTATCAATCGTAACAATAGCTTTCTTACGATCAGATTTTTTGATTGCTTTTCTTTTTTTCCAATCAGTTTTGTTCTTACCTTTAACAATGATAGTGTTGATAGCGAGTGGTTTAATTTTAAAAATAGCTTCAAAAGATTTTTCGATTTGACCTTTAGTAGCATTTCTAATAACCCAAAAAGAATACTTACTAAGAGTTTGTTGCTCGGCAAGAGCTTTCTCAGTAATTATTGGGGTTAAGACAATAAAATTAGTATTCATAATTATTTAGTAAATTGATCTAGAGCTTTTTGACTCAAAATTAAAAAATTCTGATTAGAAAGAGTATAGACATTTAAAGATTTAAGATTCAAAAGATTAACTGATTTTAGATTACCAAAAGCTCTTTTAACACTAGAGACTGTTTGAGTAGTAATAATCCCAACCTTTGAGCTTTTTGATAATACTTCATTTCCGGCTTTTAGTCCAGTAATGAGTTTAATTCCCTCTTTGGTTTTTGGAGTTAACTCAGTGAAAGTGTCGATGATAATAATACGATTGTCTTTAGCAAATTTAGTTAAAATTGAATTAAGAGCAACTTGCTTCATTTTTTTACTGATATTTAGATTGTAGTTTTGATTACCGTCTGGACCCATTGCACTACCACCACCAACGAAGATTGGAGCTTTTTTGGAACCATGTCGAGCACGACCAGTACCTTTTTGAGCCCATACTTTTTTAGTAGTACCATTAACTTGACCTCGGCTTTTAGCTTTAGCAAAAGATGATCTTTGGTTAGCTAAATAGACACGAATAGATTGAGCAATTAAGGTTTCAGAAATTTTGGCTTCAAAAGTAGCTTTTGGAAGAGTAGCTTCCCCTATTTTTTCAGCTTTAATGTTATATATTTGTGCTTTCATGTTTTTAGATTTTTTTGATGGTAATCCAAGAATTGAAATGTCCAGGAAAAGAACCACTAATTAATATTTCATTAGTTTCAGAATTAATAGAAACAACTTTTAGATTTTCAACAGTTTTATTAACATTTCCCATGTGTCCTGGCATTTTTTTACCCTTGACAACTTTACCTGGAGTTTGAGCACCAATAGAACCTGGAGCACGAATTCTGTCAGAGGCATTTTTAATAGGTTGTTTTTTGAAACCATGTCTTTTGATAACACCAGCAAAACCACGACCTTTGGAAATACCGGTAATATCAACTTCTTCACCAACTGTAAAAACAGTATCGAAAGCGATATCAGTACCAACTTCTGGAATTTGTTCTGAAGTTAGGGAAAATTCTCGAAAATTTGAAGGAGAAATCTCTAACTTTAGTTTATCCATTTTAGAAGAGGTAGCTTTATTTAGTCTTTTACGTTGACCGAAAGCAATTTGGACAGCTTGATAGCCGTCTTTTGCTTTGTCTTTGATTTGAACAACTTTTAATGGTCGAGCAATACATTTAGTAACAGCAATTCTTTTACCGTCTTCGGTATATATGTTGGTCATTTGACCTTTTTTTAAAATAAATCCTGAGATCATAATTACATCTTAATTTCTATTTCGACACCGGATGGTAAATCTAAGTGTTGGAGGCTGTCGATGGTTCGAAGACTAGTATTAGTAATATCGATTAGACGCTTGTGGGTGAGAATTTGAAAATGCTCACGGGCGTTTTTATCGGTATGAGGACTAGTTAAAACAACGAGAGTTTTTTTCTCGGTTGGTAGGGGAATTGGTCCTTCTACCTGAGCACCAGCGGTAACCACAGTCTCAACGATCTTGATTGCAGCTTCATCGATTAAACGATGATCGAAAGATTTTAATCGAATACGAATGCGGTTACCTTTGGCCATAATTTTATTTAATAATTTCTGTAATAGCACCGGCACCAACGGTTAAACCACCTTCTCGGATAGCAAATCTTTGGCCTGGTTGCATAGCTACAGGTTTGATTAACTTAATAACAACATTGGTGTTATCACCAGGCATAACCATTTCAGTACCTTCTGGGAGAGTTAAATCTCCAGTTACATCAGTAGTTCTGATGAAAACTTGTGGACGGTAACCTGAAAAGATTGGAGTGTGACGACCACCTTCTTCTTTTTTGAGTAAAAGAACTTCAGCTTTGAATTCAGTGTGAGGAGTAATTGCGCCTGGTTTTGATAAAACTTGACCTCTTTCGATGTCATCTTTTTCAACTCCGCGGAGTAATAATCCAACATTATCACCAGCTTGACCTTGATCAAGTTGTTTGTGGAACATTTCCACACCAGTAACAATAGCTTTTTTAGTATCTCTTAAACCGACAATTTCAACTTCGTCATTGATTTTAACAATACCTTTTTCGATTCTACCAGTAGCAACAGTTCCTCGACCTTTGATTGAGAAAACGTCTTCAATTGGCATTAAGAAAGGTTTGTCTAATTCACGAACAGGTTCTGGAATGTAAGTATCGAGAACTTCCATTAATTTCTTAATAGATTCGATACCTTCTGGATCACCGTTGAGAGCTTTAAGAGCTGAACCACGAACGATTGGAGTTTCATCACCTGGGAAACCGTATTTAGTTAATAAATCACGGATTTCCATTTCGACTAAGTCTAAGAATTCAGGATCTTCGACTAAATCACATTTGTTTAAGAAAACAACGAGAGATGGAACGTTAACTTGTTTAGCTAACAAAACGTGTTCTCGGGTTTGTGGCATTGGACCGTCTGGAGCAGAGACAACTAAAATTGCACCATCCATTTGAGCAGCACCAGTGATCATGTTTTTGACGTAATCAGCGTGTCCTGGACAATCGATGTGAGCATAGTGTCTATTCTCAGTTTCGTATTCAATATGAGAAATAGCGATAGTAACGATTTTGGAAGCATCACGAACAGTACCACCCTTAGCAATATCTGCGTATGATTTTCCACCACCTTGAATTTTTGAAATAGCTGCGGTTAAAGTAGTTTTACCATGATCAACGTGACCAATAGTACCAACGTTTACGTGTGGCTTATTTCTTTTATAAGTTTCTGCCATTGTTTTTTTCCTTTTATTTATTGTCTTTTGTAAGACTAATTTTAATTAATAATTTTAGATTAAAATGCTTTTAGATTGTATCAACTCCAATAAAGCTTTGCAACACACAAAACTACTCATTAGTTGTCTTGGTGAGTTTTTCTTGGATATCACGAGGAACTGGATCATAACGACATGGTTCCATATAAAATGATCCTCGACCTTGTGTCAAACTTCTAATAGTTGTGGCATAACCACTAATTGACTCTAATGGAATGAAAGCGTGAATGGTAGTAAAACCATGACTATCTTCAGTTCCATTGATTTGGCCACGACGTGAAGAGAGGTCTCCTATAACTGCTCCTAAAAATTCAGATGGGGTGTTTACCTCAAATTTCATAATAGGTTCCAAAATTAAAGGCTTAGCAGCCTTAAAAGCGTCTTTAATAGCATAAGCACCAGCTAATTTGAAAGCCATTTCAGAAGAATCGACTTCATGATAGGTTCCATCATAAACAGAAACTTTAATATCAGTAGCAATAAAACCAGCAATAATACCTTTTTGAAGAGTTTCTTTTATACCTTTTTCAATAGCAGGAATAAAGTTTGATGGAATAGCACCACCTTTAACAGCGTTGACAAATTCGTAACCTTCCCCTCTTTCTTTTGGTTCAACTCTAATCTTACAGTGACCGTATTGACCATGACCACCAGATTGATGAATGTATTTACCTTCACCTTCAGCTGGAGCGGAAATAGTTTCTCGGTAAGCAACTTGAGGTGCACCGGTTTTAACATTAACACCAAATTCTCTTTTTAAACGATCAACGATAATTTCAAGATAAAGTTCACCCATACCAGCAATAATTGTTTGACCAGTTTCTTGGTTGTAAGTAACTCTGAAAGTAGGATCTTCGATAGCTAAACGATTCAAAGCAGCTCCCATTTTTTCTTGATCATCACCAGTAGCTGGTTCGATAGATAAAGAAATAACTGGTTCAGCAAATTGAATTGGAGATAAAGAAATAATATTGTTGGCATCACAAAGAGTGTCACCAGTAGTAGATTCTTTCAAACCAATACAGGCCACGATTTCTCCAGCAAAACCTTCTTCTAAACCTTCTCTTTTGTCGGCATGCATCAAAAGTAAACGACCAATGCGCTCACTTTTACCTTTAGTAGTGTTATAAACTTCGGTTCCAGATTTTAAAACACCAGAATAAATTCTGACGTAAGATAAAGTTCCAACATGAGGATCAGATTGAACTTTAAAAAGAAGAGCCGATAGTGGTTCAGTTCTTAAAGGTTTTCGAGTAATAACTTCATTATTTTCTGGATTGTAACCTTCAGTTGGAGGTAAATCTAATGGGGAGGGAAGATAGTCAACGATACCATCCAAAATTGGATGAATACCTTTGTTTCTCCAAGCAGCACCACAATAAACTGGAAATAATTTTCGCTCAATAGTGGCTTTTCTTAAAGTAGCTTTTAATTCAGGAACAGAAATTTCTTCATCGTTTAAGAATTTTTCCATTAAAACTTCATCTTCACTAGCAATTCTTTCAACCATAACAGCTCGGGCTTTAATAGCTTTATCTTTATATTCATCAGTGACTGGTTTTCGGGTAAATTCTAAACCTTCTTCATCCTTATCATAGACAATCATTTCCATGTTCATCAAATCAACGACACCAACATGGTCATGTTCTTCACCGACAGGAATAACCACAGGACAAATAGGAGCATGGAGCTTTTCAGTAATACTATCTAAAGTACCTTGAAAAGAAGCCCCAATTTTATCCATTTTGTTAACGAAAGCAATTCGAGGAACACCATATTTATCAGCTTGTCGCCAAACAGTTTCTGATTGAGCCTGAACACCAGCATTAGCATCGAAAATCATAATAGCTCCATCGAGAACGCGAAGAGATCTTTCCACTTCAGCGGTAAAATCGACGTGTCCAGGAGTATCGATGATATTTAAACGATAATCTTTCCAATAAGTAGTAATACAAGCAGATTGAATAGTGATACCACGTTCTTTTTCCTGAATCATGGAATCAGTAGTAGTTGAACCTTCATCAACAGAACCAATTTTGTGGATTTTACCAGTGTAAAATAAAATTCTTTCAGTAGTAGTAGTTTTACCTCCATCGATATGAGCAATAATTCCGATATTTCGGACTTTGTCCATGGTTACGTCTCGATTTTTAGTAAGTTTAATTTGTTCAGCCATTTTTTTAGTTCGCTAGAGCATTAAAACGCTAGAGCTTTAGATTATTAATAATAAAAACCGTTGCGGTTAAGCAACAGCGGATGGACTTATGATACCATAGTAAATATTGAATATGAATAGTCGAAAAGTAGCAATTATTGGGGGAGGAATCGGCGGATTAACTGCCGGTTTTGAATTAAGTAAAAAAGGTTATAAAGTAACTATTTTTGAAAAAGAAAAAGAAATTGGTGGATTATTGGGAGATTTTGAACTTAGTGGAACAAAAATTGAGAAAACTTATCACCATATTTTTAAAACCGATAAAGAAATAATTGCTTTAATTAATGAATTAAACCTAGAAGACAAGCTTAAATGGCATAAAAGCTCAGTTGGACTTTATTATGATGGAAAAATGTATCCATTTATGGGGGCGATTGATTTACTAAAATTCAATAAATTGGATTTAGTGGCGAAATTTAGATTAGGAATGGTGTATTTATGGCTTAAATCTGATAACAATTGGCAAAAATATGAAAATGTAACTGCGGTAAATTGGATGGAAAAATGGGCAGGAAAACAAGCATTTGAAGTTATTTGGAAGCCACTTTTAAAAGGAAAGTTCCATGAATATTATAATAAAGTATCAATGGCTTGGTTATGGGCCAGAATTCATATTCGAGGTGGATCGACTAATGAAAAAGGAGAAGAAGTGTTGGGTTATTTGGATGGCGGTTTTGGGCAAATTATTGAAAGATTGGCTAAAAATATAGATGAGATAAAGCTAAATTATGAAATAGATGATAAAAAATTAAAAGAATTGGAAAAAGAATTTGATTTACTAATTGATACTAGACCAGTTAAAAATGTTGATTATATTGGGGCGATTGATTTAGTTTTCTCAACCAAACAAAATCTGAGTAAATATTATTGGCATAATATAAATGATTTAAACTCCCCTTTTCTGGCTTTGATTCAACATACTAATTTAATTGATAAAGAAAACTACAACGGAAATCATGTTTATTACTTAGGAACTTATGTGCCACAAGACCATGACTATTTTAAAGTGGATGATAAATCAATAAAAATTGATTTTTTTGAATATTTGAAGAAAATATTTCCAAACTTTGAAGAAAAATTAGTCAAAGAAACTAAAATCTTTAAGTTTAAATATGCTCAACATATAGTTGATCGAAAGTATAAAGTTCCAAGTTATAAAGTAAAAGAAAATTACTACCAATTGAATTTTGCTCAAATTTATCCAGAAGATAGAGGAATTAACTTTGCAGTAAAAGAAGCTAAAAAATTAGTTAAAGAGATAATTGGCGTTTAACTTCTTCTAAGCCTTCGGCAAGAGTTTTGAAAGTTAAACCAAGAGATTTTACTTTTTCATTTGAAGTAATTAGAGTTTTTTGCCATGGACGGCTTCCTTCTGGTTGAGATTTAATAAACTCCTCTAAACTAGATGCTGAAATTAAACTTTGATCTAAATTAAAAACTTTGGCCACTTCTAAACACATTTCATAAGGTGAATGAGAAGATGAGCCAACTAAATGATAAGTACCAGTGGTTTTATTTTCAATAAAATAAGCTAAAGCAGTGGCGATGTCATCTATAAAAGTATAAGTACAGATTTGATCAGAAAACATTTTAACTGGTTCATTGTTTTGAAGTTTGGTTAAAACTTTTCGAATAATATCGACTTTTGGTTCAAAAATGGAACGATAAGGATAAGTAATGCGAGAAATAATGTAATTATCATAGCCAGAATCAGTAATTACTTTTTCACCTAAATATTTGGTTTCACCGTACCATTCAATTGGATCTGGAGTATCGGTTTCTAGATAAGGAGTAGTTTTAGTTCCACTAAAAACAAAGTCAGTAGAAATATAAATAAGTTGTTGATTATATTTTTTAGCCAAATTAAGGACATT